>Ga0302324_100005292_pt1 | contig 28152 bp, 15 predicted proteins | sample Palsa_T0_1_FD_201949 | JGI IMG/M metagenome (GOLD analysis project Ga0302324, IMG submission 201949) | Peat permafrost microbial communities from Stordalen Mire near Abisko, Sweden - Palsa_T0_1 | ecosystem: Environmental > Terrestrial > Soil > Palsa > Peat permafrost | place: Sweden: Abisko...
CCAGGGTGCCCTGGATGATGCACCAGCGGGCTTTGGTATTGTCGGCGTGGCGGCGGTCTTTTCCTTCGGAGGTGAGGACCTCGCTATTGTCGCGGTCCCATTCGGGCGTCGCGCGCCAGCCGAGGCCGCCGTAGCGGTAAGCGAGAAGGTTTACAGGATAGGAGGTGGCCGGGGTGAGTTCGATCGTGATGTCGAGGACATAGTAATTGCTGTCGAGGCGGCTTTGATAAATTCTTGCGGTTTGGAGTTCGTTGAGAAATACTTCTTCGCTGCCGTGTTTTTGGAAGGCGATGTGTTGTTGGAGGGCCTGGTATTGGGCGAAGACGGGGCCGCTTACGATAGAGGTGAATTTAGCGAAGCGTTGGGTACCTTTCTTCTCGGCGAGGTTCCAGCAATCGATGGTGTCGCCTTTGAACAGAATATGGGTCCAGGGGTCCCGAGTTTGTGCTGCCCGTGCGCGACAGTGAGTTCACCATTGGCTCCGAAGGCGGTAAGAGGGAAAGGTTCAGGAGAGCGTATGCCAGGGTCTTGGCTCCTGATGTGCAGATAGGTGACGTTTGTGGTCTGGAAGGGATCAACTATCCAGTGCAGGATGCGGCGGCCGGCGATCGTGTCGAGCTGGAAAGGAACGCTGAAGTCTTCCGCAAGGCGCGTTTGCAGCACAAGGATCAGCGAGGAGACGGGAAGATCGGTGAGGGAGTCAAGGTCTATCGAGATGGGCGTGGCTATGCCGGACATGGGTCGGGAGAGGTCGATAGTCAGTGTGGCGATTCGCTGCGGCCGGGCGGTGATTGCGGTTAGGACAAGGAGGCAGATGAGCGTGAAGCGGTGCATAGGGGAAAGTTTTATGGCCGGGAGATGGTAGCTTTCGCGAAATCGGAGGTAGTGGGGCGGGCGATGTCGGGTTGGGTGCCGCCGACGGTGATGAAGTATTTCCCGGCAAGGGGTACGCGCTGCATTTGATCATTGATGATGGTGAAGGCGTCGGGGGAGACGGTGAATCTCAGCGTTGTGCTTTGGCCGGGTTGGAGGTGAATGCGGCGGAATCCCCGGAGGGAGCGGATGGGGAGGTCGCCTTCGCCGGGCTTCGGCGCCCGAGACGGGGCGATGGCCGAAATGTAAACCTGGGCGACTTCGTCGCCTTCGGTGGCGCCGGTATTGGTTACGCGGACGGTGACGTGTAGGCTGTCGCCGGGATGTGTGGGGTTGGGTCTGGCAGCAGGCGTGACTTGCAGGCTGTCGTAGTGAAAGGTCGTATAGCTCAGGCCGAAGCCGAAGGGATAGAGGACGTGGCCTTTATAATAGCGATAGGTTCTGCCCGCCATGGCGTAGTCGCCGAAGTCGGGGAGGTCTCCCGTGGAGGTGTAGAACGTGACGGGCAGGCGGCCGGCGGGGTTGTAGTCGCCGAAGAGGACGTCTGCGATGGCGGTTCCGCCGGCCTGGCCGGGGTACCAGGCTTCGATGATGGCGGGGAGGTGCTGATCTTCCCAGTTGATGGCGACAGCGCTGCCATTTAGCAAAACGAGGATCACGGGTTTCCCGGCGGCGGTGATGGCGCGGATCAGGTCCTCCTGGACTTTGGGCAGGTTGAGGCTGGTGCGGTCGCCGCCTTTGAAACCGTCGATATTCACGTCCATTTCTTCGCCCTCCAGGCGGGCGGAGAGGCCCATGCAGAGGATAACGGCGTCTGCTTTTTGTGCAGTGGTCAGGGCTTCGGCTTTTAGCTGCGCGGTGCGGCTGGTTTCCTTGCGCCACCAAACGAGTTGGATGCGGGCGTCGCCATAGGATTCGCTGGCGTCAGCGCGTAGCCGGTATTTCCTGCCGGCCTTTAGCGTGAGGGGAACGGATTTGCAAAGCCGGGGGTCATTGTATTCGTCGCGGAAATGGTAACTGGTGAAGGCGACGAGGCTGTCGTCGAGATAGAGTTTGACCTTACAGGTGGTGATGATGCCGAGCTGGTAGGCGCCGGATTTATCGGGGGTGAGTTCGCCGCTGTATTTGACCCCGAAGTTGTCATCATCCATATCGCTCCGCGGGGCGCCGTCGCCCCAGTTGGCATCCAGCACCGAATCGGTGGTGCTGAAGAGGATATTTCCGGTAAAGTCTTTGTCATTGTAGTAGTTCGCCAGTAGTCCGGGGGTGCCGTTATGGGTGAGAACGGCAGCGGGGATACGGGTAAAGGAGGGCAGACCTTCCGCGAGGTCACAGCCTTTGGCGTAAAGGACCTGAGTAGCGCTGCCGAGTTTGGTTCGGATGCCTTCGAGCGGGGTAACGGCGTGGGAGGGGAGGCCGTTATAGTTACCGAGGAGCATGGCGGGGTCGTCGGCGTTGGGGCCGATGACGGCGATGGTCTTTAGGTCTTTTTTTAGAGGGAGGAGGGGGAAGGCGGAACGGGAGGCGGAGGTGGTGGCTGGAGGATCGTTTTTTAGCAGCACGATGGTTTTGCGCGCTGCTTCGAGAGCAAGCGTTTTGTGCTCTTTGCTGTCGACGACAGAGTAGGGAATTTTCGCATATTTGACGCTATCGGCGGGATCGAACATCCCGAGTTTGAAACGGGCGGTGAAAAGCCGGCTCACGGCGGTGTCGATCTGTTTTTCGGTGATGATGCCTTTCGCCACGGCTTCCTTGAGATGGGTGAAGGTGGTGGCGCATTCGAGATCGCAGCCGGATTTGACGGCGAGGGCGCCGGCCTCCTCCGGGGTGGAGACGATCTTATGATGCTGGTAGATATCGTCGATGGCGCCGCAGTCCGAGACGACATAGCCCCGGAAGCCCCATTCGTGCCGAAGGATGGTGGTGAGGAGGCGGCTGTTGCCGCAGCAGGCCTCGCCGTAGAGCCGGTTGTAGGCGCACATCACTGAATATGCTTTTCCTTCCCTGATACCCATCTCGAATTGAGGGAGATAGGTCTCGCGGAAATCCCGTTCGTCGGGGCGGGCGTCGAAGAAATGCCGTTCGGGTTCGGGGCCGCTATGGACGGCGAAGTGTTTGACAGTGGCGATGGTCTTGAAGTACTTCGGGTCGTCCCCCTGAAGACCTTTGATGAACTGCACGGCGAGGCGGCCGGTGAGATAGGGGTCTTCGCCATAGGTCTCCTGGCCGCGGCCCCAGCGGGGATCGCGAAAGATATTGATATTGGGAGACCAGAAGGTCAGGCCCTCGTAGATCAGTCGTTTTCCTTTACGGACGAATTCGTGGTGTTTGGCGCGGGCTTCGTCGGAGATGGCGGTTGCCATGCGGTATTGCATGTCCTCATCCCAAGCCGCGGCGAGGCCGATCGCTTGTGGGAATACAGTTGCCGGCCCGGCGCGGGCCACGCCGTGGAGGCACTCGTTCCACCAGTTGTATTCGGGGACACCGAGCCGGGGGATGGCAGGGGCGGCGTTCATCATCTGGCCAATCTTTTCTTCGAGAGTCATGCGGCTAACGAGGTCGTTCACCCGCTGGTCGAGGGGTAGGGCCGGATTGCGGAAGGGGAGGCTGCCGAGGGTGTCGGGGAGGGCCTGGCTGTCGCCGGCTTTGGGGCTGTTCGGCCTGTGGCAGGCATGGCTGAAGAGCAGGACCGGGGCAATTGCCAGAAGCAGGAGGATTGGGCGTGTCATAAGATTAAAGGTACTATACGGTACATTTTCTTCAAGCCGTCACTCATCATGCGGATCGCTACTTTTTTTGTAAGTAGGCGTTGCATGAAGAAAGTCACCCATTTATTGGCGGCGCCGAGGCCTTCCGAGGCGCCCGCGATGAGGGCGGTAGGACCTTATTTTTCTTTAGGGTTTTTCACTGTTGGGGGTTGGGGTGAAGGGATAGGGTGAGCGCCACATGCGATAGAGGACGAGAGGCGGGAAGATGACCCAGGCAGCGTTGGAGAGGAATACACGGGGCAGTTGGGGTGAGGCGTGTTCCCCGTGCATCTCTTCAAACAAAATAATAAAGACGTTGGTGCCGGTCTGGCGATCAGCACGGGGTCGAAATGGTGACCATACCAATGAACGAGGTCGATCACACCGGAGGGTGGCCAGCCGGGGTAACTGAAATGATCGGCGTTGGCGATGACGAGTTGTTCGAGGTCGACCATATAGGTGATAAAGAAAAGATTGATACAAAAGAAGATAATGAATGCAATATCAAGAGGTCGCTTGGATAGGGGCAAAGTGGACATACGATGATTTTGGGAGTGATCTTTATAGTTGGGATCAATGAAAATAGCGAAAAAAGGAGGAACTTTAGAGGTTAAATGAGAGCAAAAACTTTGACTGGAATTGCGCCATTGACCTGGAGGGAAAGGGTCAGGGCGCTTGGAAATTTACCGCGTTTCTTTCGGTTGGTTTGGGAGACGGACCCCTCGCTTATGTGGGGGAATGCATTGCTGCGGATTGCCAAGTCGGCAATCCCGGTGGCTATTTTATATGTGGGGAAACTGATCATCGATCAGGTGGTGGTGTTGGCGGCGGGTCATGGAGTTGGCGCTTCGGCGCACAGGGGCGGGTTGCTGGGTTCGGCGGGGATTCACCGGCTATGGGAACTGGTGGCGCTGGAGTTTGGACTGGCTATTCTTTCGGACGTTTTGTCTAGATGTATATCGCTGATGGATAGTTTATTAGGTGATAAATTCTCTAATTTTACTTCCATTAGAATTATGCGGCATGCGGCGGCATTGGATCTGGATCAGTTTGAGGATTCCACCTTTTATGACAAGTTGGAGCGGGCGCGGCAGCAGACGACCGGGAGGACGGTATTGTTATCGCAGGTTTTGGGGCAGGTGCAGGATATGATCAGCATGGGTTTCCTGGCGGTGGGGGTGATGACGTTCAATCCGTGGTTGATCCTCCTGTTACTGGTGGCGGTTGTCCCTGCCTTTTTGGGGGAATCGCATTTCAATGACCGGAGTTATGCATTGACGCGGTCGCAGACGGAGGAGCGGCGGGAGCTGGATTATTTGCGGTACCTGGGGGCTAGTGACGATACGGCGAAGGAGGTGAAGCTGTTTGGGTTGTCGGATTTCCTGGTGGGGAGGTTTGGGAAGCTGGCGGAGAAGTTCTACCGCGACGGTCGGTCGCTGATGATCCGGCGGTCCGGTTGGGGGACGCTCTTTGCCTTCCTGGGCAGTGCAGGCTATTATTCCGCCTATGTGGTGATCATATTTCGGGCGGTGAACGGCAGTTTGTCGATCGGTGATTTGACCTTTCTCGCGGGGTCGTTCCGGCAGCTGCGGAGCTTGCTGGAGGGTATCCTTTCGCGGTTCACCAGTGTTTCGCAGGGGGCGATATATCTACAGGACCTGTTCGAGTTCTTTGAGATCCGGCCGCGTGTTGTCACGGCAGCGCAGCCCAAGCCTTTTCCCCGGCCGATCCGGGAGGGGTTCCGTTTTGAAAATGTCGGGTTTCGTTATCAGCATTCGGATCGGTGGGCCAACCGGCATTTGAGTTTCACGTTGCGGGCGGGTGAGCGGTTGGCGCTCGTGGGGGAGAACGGGGCAGGGAAGACGACGTTGATCAAGCTGATAACGCGGCTATATGATCCGACAGAGGGGCGGATCCTATTGGACGGTGTCGATCTCCGGGAATATGATCCGGCGGAATTGCGGCGACAGGTTGGGGTGATCTTCCAGGATTATCTGCGTTATCAGATGACGATGGCCCAAAACATTGCCGTCGGCAATATTGACCGGCAGAGCGATCGGGAGTTGATCGAGGCCGCGGCGCGGCAGAGCCTGGCGCATACGTTGGCGGAGAGGCTGCCGGGACGGTATGACCAGGAGTTGGGGCGGCGGTTCCGCGGAGGTGTGGAGTTGTCGGGTGGGGAATGGCAGAAGGTGGCGCTGGCGCGGGCGTTTTTTCGGGATGCGCAGCTGTTGATCCTGGATGAGCCGACGGCGGCGTTGGATGCGAGGGCGGAGTATGAGGTCTTTCAACGTTTTACAGACCTCACGAAAGGGCGGACGGCGGTGTTGATCTCGCACCGGTTCTCGACGGTGCGGATGGCGGATCGGATCCTGGTTTTGGAGAAGGGAGAGATGGTGGAGGTCGGGAGCCATGAGGAGTTGTTGGCGAAAGGGGGCATGTATGCGGAGTTGTTCGATTTGCAGGCGAGCGGGTATCGGTGAGGTTGGCGGGAAAAGCAATTAATTTTGGGGTTATGAAGGTGCTGATCATCGAAGACAATCAGGAGCTGGCCAGGAATATTCATGATTTTTTGGGGCGGGAGGGATATGTCTGTGAGTCCTCTGAAACGTTGGAGGCGGCGAAGGAGAAATTGAGTCTTTTCCAATATGACTGTATCCTGCTGGATATCGGGCTGCCGGATGGGAGTGGGATCAGCCTGTTGAAACATATCCGGGCGGAGTATAAGAGCAGCAATGTGCTGATTATCTCGGCGAAGAATGCGTTGGATGACAAGATCATCGGTTTGGAGCAGGGGGCAGATGATTATATTACCAAGCCTTTTCATCTGGCGGAGCTGCATGCGCGGATCCGGGCGGTCTACCGACGTAAGAACCTGGATGGGGCAAGCGTAGTATCGTTCAATGAGATCAGTCTGAATACGGACACGTTTGAGGCGCGGGTGGGGGAGGTATTGCTTGATACGACGCCGAAGGAGTTCGATCTGCTTTTGTATTTTCTCGTCAATAAGAACCGGGTGTTGTCGCGGCAGGCGATCGCGGCGCATCTTTGGGGGGACTACACGGATAATTTGGCTAATTTTGATTTTGTCTATCAGCACGTTAAGAACCTGAGGCGGAAGATCAGCCAGGCGGGCGGGATGGATTATATCAGTACGGTGTATGGGTTGGGTTATAAATTTAATTCACATCGGGCGGAGTGAGAGATGAAGCTAACAACAAAATTAACGTTTTGGTATTTCGGCATCATGCTGGTCGTGCTGCTTATCGGCGGGGCCATTGTATATTATGAGATCCAGCAGAAGCTTGCTCGGGTTGAGGTGGTGCGGCATGAGCGGCTGAACGATATTATTGCGGAGCAGATCCGGCAACGCGGGGATTATTCGGGGCATCCGACGCGGAAGCGGGCGACGATTACGAAGATCCCGGCTGATTCGATGCCAAAGGGTGAGAGAACGTTCTATACCCGCGGGCTGGAGTGGAATCCCGAGTTTCAGACTGCGGAGTATCGTCTGCTGGTCACCACTTTCTACAGCATCAAAGGGGAGCATTACCGGGTGACGACCTATTCTTTCATTCCTTCTTTTTATCAGCTTTTGCCAGGCGTCGTGAATTCGTTCCAATGGATCCTACTATTGCTGCTGGTGATGGTTATCGTTTCAGCGGGGCTGATCTCAAAATATATCCTCGCGCCATTCAAGCGGACGATGCGGATGATTCAATCTTTTGACCTGAAGCAGAAACAGGGGATCGGGCTGCCGGCGACCCGCACGTCAGAGTTCCGGGAGTTGAATCAGTTCCTGAAAAAGATGACGGAGAAGGCGCAGGAGGATTATCAGTCGTTGAAGGAATTTACAGAAAATGCGTCGCATGAGTTGCAGACGCCAACGGCGATCATCCGGGGCAAGCTGGACCTGCTTATGGAATCGGATATCCGGGATGAGCAGGCGATCCTGATCGCGGAGATGCAGAATGCGCTGGAGCGGTTGTCGCGGATCCATAGTTCGCTGACTCTGCTGACGAAGCTGGAGAACCAGGAGTATGGGGCAAATGTGTCGGTTTGCATCAGTCTTTTAACGAGGGCGACATTGGATTCCTTTGGAGAGCTGATCGAGATGAAATCGCTTCGGCTGGAGGCCAGGATTGCCGAGAAGGTGTTTGTGGCGCTGAATCCGGCGCTGGCCGATCTTCTGTTGTCAAATTTGGTGAGTAACGCCATAAGACATAATGTGGGGACGGGTGGGGAGGAGGGGGAGGGCCTGAATGGTGGTGAAGGGGGCGGCCTGGGTTGGATCATGGTCAATCTTACGAAGGAGGGGCTGGTCATCAGCAATAGCGGGCGGGAGCCGCAGGTTCCTGTTGGGGAATTATTTGAACGGTTCAAAAAAGGGAATCCCGGCGGTGATTCGATCGGGATCGGGCTGGCGATCGTGCGCCAAATCTGTGATTTGAGCCGGTTTACGGTCGAGTATTTTTTTCGGGATGGGGTGCATATGATAGCGGTAGGATTTACCGACCAGGTGCCTGCTTCAAGATTACTTCAAAATCTTGCGCTCCCTTTACGCCATGTCAAAACCGTTACAGACCGGATGTAGTCCGGTTCGCAATTTTTGGCCCGGCAGGGCAAAAATTGCAGACATTATGATGTTGAGACAAAAAATTATTTTTTTTGGTAATTTTTTGACGAAATCTTACTGGGTCCTTTCCTGGGTGCTGTTGGTTGGTTGGCCAACCGGCCAGGCGATAGCGCAGGTACTAACGCTCCGGCAGGCCGTTCAAACTGCCCTCCATAATTATGGCACGATCCGGGCGAAGGCCGATTATGTCAAAGCGGCCCGGGCGAATGTCAAGGAAGTAAAAAATGAGTATCTCCCCGATCTGAGCCTGGCTGCCGAGCAAGTATATGGTACGGCCAATTCCAATTATGGTCCGTCGATCGGCTATAAGGTGCCTGCCGCTTCTTCTTCGGGGCCGACGCTGCCGACGCAGAGCTGGAATGCGGCCTTTGGGTCCCTGTACTGGACAAATATCAATTGGGATTTTTTTCAGTTTGGTCGTTATAAGGAGAAGGCCAAAGTGGCGGAGAAGGGTCTCGATCTGAATCAGAGCGATCTGGACCAGGAGAAGTTTGAGCAGAGCGTACGGGTTTCGGGGGCTTTCCTCAACCTGATCGCGGCGCAGAAGCTGATCCTTTCGCAGCAAGCTAATCTGGATCGTGCAGTTTCCTTCCAGACGGTGGCGACGGCCCGGGCCAAGTCGGGGCTCAATCCCGGGGTGGATTCATCGCTGGCGAATGCGGAGGTCTCCAGTGCGCGGATCGCCTTGACCAATGCGATCGAGGCGGAGCAGGAATATGCCAATGCGCTGGCGCAGCTCATGCAGGTGCGGCCACCGGATTCCAATAATTATTCGCTGGATTCCGGTTTCGTCTCGCGGCTGCCGATTGCGCTGAATACGGCGTCGGCGCATCCGCTGACGGATCATCCGTTGCTGAAGTTCTTCCAGGAGCGGGTACTCGTGAGCGATCAACAGGCTAACTACCTGCGAACGTTGAATTATCCTACTTTTTCGCTGTTTGGGGTCTTCCAGGACCGGGGGACCGGGTTCGACTACGATTATGGCGCACAAAATCCGAATGCGTATACACCCAACTATTTTAAGGGGGTCGGTTTTCAGACGGCCAATTACCTGATCGGGGTCGGGGTTACCTGGGACATTACCACCCCGCTGCGGGTCCATCAGCAGGTGGCGGCGCAAAATTTCACGACGGAAGGTTTACAAGAGGAGTATGGATTGATCAGCCAGGAGCTGCAGGCCCAGGTCATCCTGTCGGACACCAAGATCCGGAATGCGCTCGAGAACTATGGTGAAGCGCCGATCCAGGTGAAGGCGGCAGGGGATGCCTATATTCAAAAAGAGACGTTGTACAAGAACGGGCTGGCAACGATCGTGGATGTGACGACAGCGGCGGCGATCCTGAATCAGGCGGAGACAGAGCGGGATGTGATCGACACGAATGTCTGGCAGGCGCTTTTGTATAAAGCGGCGAGCACGGGAGATTTTGGGTTGTTCTTTAATGAATTCAATTGAATTTTCAATCATGGGATTAATAAAATTCGCGCTTAGAAAACCGATCACCATCCTGGTGTTGGTGGCTGGTCTGCTCTTCTTTGGCGTTGGCGCTGTCCGGAGTATCAAGATCGATATTTTTCCAAAGCTCGATCTGCCGGTTATTTATATTTCGCATCCTTATGGCGGTTTCACGCCAGACCAGATGGAGACCTATTTTGGAAAACAGTATGTGAGCCTGCTGCTGTACGTGGGCGGCGTCAAGAGTATCGAGAGCCGGAATATCCAGTCGCTTACCCTCCTGAAGCTGACCTTCTACCCGGGGACGGATATGGCGCAGGCGGCGTCGGAGGTAACGGGGTATATCACCCGGGCGCAGGCCAATTTTCCGCCAGGGTCGCAGCCGCCGTTCATTTTACGTTTTGATGCTTCCACCCTGCCAGTGGGGCAGCTGGTTCTGAGCAGTCCGATCCGAAGCAACAATGAGCTGCAGGACCTGGCGAATGTCTATGTCCGGGCGCAGTTTACCAGTGTACCGGGCCTTGTGTCGCCTGCGCCATTCGGAGGCAATTCCCGGACGGTGGTGATCAACGTAAACCCGGAGCTGATGCGGGCACACAACCTTACGCCCGACCAGATTGTGGCAGCGTTGCGGGTGAATAACCAGGCGACCCCGTCGGGGAATGTGCGGATCGGCAATCTCAACTATCTCACGCCTACCAACACGACCATCGTAAAAATCAAAGATTTTGAGGATATCCCGATCTATGCCAATGGCGTTCAAAATATTTATCTGAAGGATGTGGCGACGGTGGAGGACGGTGGGGATATCACGCAGGGATATGCGCTGGTAAACGGAAGAAGATCTGTCTATCTGCCGATCACCAAGGCAGCGGCGGCCTCCACCTGGGAGGTCGTACAGAACCTGAAAAAGGCCATCCCCCGCTTCCAGGCGCAGTTGCCCGAGGACGTCAAACTATCCTACGTGTTCGACCAATCAACGTATGTGATCAATTCGGTGAAGAACCTGTTGAGTGAGGGCGCGATCGGGGCGATCCTGACGGGTCTGATGGTGCTATTGTTCCTTGGGGACCTCCGGGGAGCGGCCATCGTGATCCTGACCATTCCGATCTGCGTGATCTCGGGTGTCCTTTTCCTAAGCCTTTTTCATCAGACCATCAACATTATGACGTTGAGCGGCCTGTCGCTGGCGATCGGAATTTTGGTGGACGAGTCCACCGTGACGATCGAGAATATTCACCAGCATCTGGCGATGGGCAAGCCCAAGTCGCTGGCGATCTGGGATGCTTGCCGGGAGATCGCATTTTCGAAGCTGCTGATCCTGTTCTGTATCCTTGCCGTCTTTGCCCCGGCGTTCTCGATGGGCGGCATTCCGGGCTCGCTGTTCCTGCCGCTGGCACTGGCCATCGGTTTTTCGATGATCACCTCTTATCTAATGGCGCAAACATTTGTCCCTGTCCTGGCCAACTGGATGATGAAGGGGCATCGCAAAAAGGGAGGCCAGACCTTTGTCTCGGATGAGGAAGAGTTCAAGGCTTCGGGTTTGACCGCCGCAGATGAAGCCAGCGCGGCCGAGGAAAAACATAAATTATTGGAGCATGGTTCGGGCAAGGATGGCAAGGAGACGCGGTTCGACCGGTTCCGTAAACGGTACCTTCGGTTTCTCGACCGGGTGATGCCCTATCGGCTGCCGATCGCATTAGCTTATATTTTGCTCGGTCTCGGCGGGGCATATTTGCTGATCAATACGATCGGCCGGGACGTGTTGCCAAAATCCAACCAGGGACAGTTCCAGGTCCGGATGCGGGCGCCTGACGGGACGCGGTTGGAGCGATCCGAGGAATATATGATCCGGACGCTGCACATCCTGGATTCGATGGTTGGGCATGAAAATATCGCGGTAACTTCTGCCATGGTGGGGATGCACAGCTCCCAGTTCTCCACCGACCCCGTCTATCTGTTCATGGCCGGGCCGCAGGAGGGTGTGCTGGAGGCCAGTTTTGTCGAAAAATTTAAGGTGAACATGGATGATTTCAAGGAGCATTTCCGGCACCGGATCGCGCAGGATATGCCCTGGATGAAGGTTTCCTTCGAGCCGATCGAATTGACCGACAAGATCCTGAGCCAGGGTTCTCCTACGCCGATTGAAGTCAAGCTGATCGGAAAAAATAAGAAGATCAATGAAGAATATGCGCAAAAAGTTATCGACAAGCTAAAGGAGATCCCGTATCTGCGGGATGTACAGCTAGACGAGGCCGTGCACTATCCAGCCCTCGATATCAATATTGATCGGGTGCGTGCGGCACAACTGGGTACGACTGCCGATGTGATCAGCCGATCGCTGATCGCCGCGACTTCCTCCTCCCGGTATACCGAAAAGAATATCTGGGTCGATACCAAGGCGAACCTTTCCTACAGTGTGCAAGTGGAGGTGCCGACGAACGAAATGAATAGTGTCCATGATATCGGTGAGATCCCAGTCACGCCCAATGCCGCCCGGCCGGTGTTGGGGGATGTGGCTACGATCACACCCGATTCGGTCTATGGCGACGACGATGACATCGGGGCGACGCCGGTGCTGTCGGTGACCGCCGGTTTGTATAAAAAAGACCTTGGGCATGCGGCGGTGGATGTGCAGCATGCGCTTACTTCGCTGGGAAAATTACCGCGCGGTCTTGTTGTCGAAACGCGGGGGTTGACGACGGTGTTGACGGAAACGCTGGACAGCCTGCAGACGGGGCTGATCGTGGCTATCGTGGTCATCTTCCTGATGCTGGCGGCTAATTTTCAGTCGTTCAAAGTATCGCTGGTGACCCTTTGTACCGTTCCGGCGGTTCTGCTCGGGTCGCTCGGTATTTTGATGCTGACCGGATCGACCTTGAATCTCCAGTCTTATATGGGGATGATCATGTCGGTCGGTGTCTCTATTTCCAACTCGGTGCTGCTGGTCACGAATGCCGAGGAGGTGCGAAAGCATTCCGGGAATGCGTTGTCGGCCGCGCGTGAAGCGGCGGCTTCGCGGATGCGGCCGATCCTGATGACCAGTGTGGCGATGGTGGTCGGGATGATCCCGATGGCCTCGGGTTTCGGAGAGGGCGGGGACCAGGCGGCGCCTCTGGGCCGGGCGGTGATCGGCGGGCTCATCGCGAGTACCTTTGCGGCTTTGTTCCTGTTGCCGTTGATCTTTGCGTGGGTACAGGGCAAGACCGGCATCGAATCGGTATCCCTGGACCCTTCGGATAAAGAAAGTAAACACTATATATCTTCAATATATGAAACTCATGCATAATAAACGATCAATGATAGCCGTGCTGGCGGTGGGTCTGTTGTCGACCGCGATGTTGGGAGGCTGTTCCAGTTCGGATGGCGGCCAAAAAAGCAAGAACGATACGGTCGCCGGCGGGAGTGTATCGGCCGGTCATCGCGATGGCGCTAAAGCGGGGACTCCAATGTTCGTGCTCGAGAAGGGCCGGTTTTCGACCAACCTTTACATACCGGGCGAGCTGATCGCGTTTCAGCAGGTGGACCTGTATGCGAAGGTGAACAGTTTTGTCAAGAAGTTGAATGTGGATGTCGGCTCGGAAGTAAAAGAGGGCCAGCTGCTCGCGACAATGGAAGCGCCTGAGCTCCAGAGCCAGCTGTCGAGCGCCGAATCAAAGATGAAGTCGCAGGAGGCCATCTATATTGCCAGCAAGGCCAATTATGACCGGGTGGTGGAGACCAGCAAAACGCCGGGCACCATCTCACAGAACGATATCGATCAGGCGGATGCGCGGCAGAAGTCCGACTTTGCGCAATGGGATGCCGCTAAGGCTGCTTATAATGAAGTGGCGGAAACGTTAAAATACCTCGAGATCAGGGCTCCGTTTGACGGGGTGATCAGTATGCGGAATGTCAATCCGGGGGCTTATGTAGGACCTTCGGGGAAAGGGTCGGAACTACCGCTGTTCACTTTGCAGGAGCAGAAGCATATGCGGTTGGTCATCTCCGTACCGGAGGCTTATACTGGCTATCTGACTAATAACGACAAAGTGAATTTTACGGTGAAGGCTTTGCCAAACCGGGTCTTTACCGCGCAGGTACGCAGGCTTGCGGGGGCATTGGACAATCACTTGCGGGCGGAGCGGACGGAAATGGATGTCTTCAGCATTGACAAGACCTTGTTGCCGGGAATGGTGGCGGAAGTGGAGCTGCCGCTGCCGGCGAAGGACAGCAGTTTCATCGTTCCCAATACCGCGATCGTCGATGGGACTGAGCGGCTTTTCGTGATCCGGGAGACGGCTGATCATCGGGCCGATTGGGTTGACGTGCAGAGGGGGAGGTCGCAGGGTGGGAAGACCGAGGTCTTTGCGAAAGGTTTGAAAGAAGGGGACCGGTTGGTTAATACCGGGACGGAGGAGATCAGGGAAGGGGCGCTGGTGCCGTGAGGGGAATGCGGGGGTGGGATGCGATCGGCCGGGGGTTAACGGGTGCTGTTGTTGGGTGCGGATGCGGGTTGCAGGTGGCCGCTGGTGAAGGTGCCGGCGGGTGATGCGGGGGTCCAGTAGTTGCCGGAGAGGATGATCATGTCGAGGATCTTGATGGTGTTGTCATAATAATCGAAGTCTTTTAGCTTGAAGTGCTGGATATAGTCCCACATTTTATTCAGCCATTGCTGGTTATCGGGGCTGGCCATGGCGGCTACCGCGAAGGGGCAGATGAAGCATAATGCTTCGAAATACCGGTGTGGCAGGTCTTCGCCGGAGAGATTGTAGCCGGCGGAGATATTGTCGGGGTTGCCTTTTGTGGTGGTCTGTATCCAGCGATTGATCCGGGAGAGGAAGGCGGCGGCGCGCGGGTCACCGGAGATGAGGTAGTCCGTTGCGATATGCCAGGGTACGCGGCAGGCGTTGAAGTTATATACACCGTCATATTTTGATTCCAGGTAATTGGGCTGTACGGGCTGTGCAAAAAAGTTGGCGTCGTCGGCGTCCCTTTCGGCGGCGAGCGCGGGGCCGGTGCCGGGAAGGGTGGCGGTATTGTAGGCTGCCCCGGGGGTGCCGGATGAGGTGGCGCCTTTACCGGTGAGCGAGGAGGTGTCGGTTTTTCCTGTGTCGGCTGGCTGGCCGGGGGTGCCGGAGACCTTCGAGGGTGAAATGCGGATATTCTTTATAAAATCTGGTACGAGCCCGACTTCTGGGCTATAGGTATTTTGCAGGTAGCGGAATAGCCGGTAATTATTGTCGAGGACGGTATCCCAGGCCGGGTTCTCCGTTGCATCGCGGAAAGCGCGCAGGTGGTCCGGCATATAATCTGAGGACCGCATATCGAAATAGTCCCTGTTTCGCGGCCGCCCGCTATTATCTTCCATTACAATATAAGTCTGTGGGTTGATTTCCTGGTGGAGGATGGCGCCAATCATGGCGAGTGCTTCCTGGCGATAGGGGATATTGCTATGCCGGCCCCATTGGGCGTCTGCCAGCAGCAGGGAATAGGCGATGTCCATATCGCCGTCGGTGGCGGTGCCGCCGTCGAGACTGCCGCAATCTTTCTTTTGCATCCAGGCCATGAGATTAGGGCTGGTTGTGCTGGGGTGTGATTTGTACCAGTGGTAGAGGCAGTCATAGGTTTCCTGTGCGGTAGAGTCGTAGCCGGCCATCAGTGCTACGATGACCATTCCATAGCCTTGTCCTTCCGATACACAAATATTGGTGCCGCTGGTGCCTTCGAACCAGATATATTTTTCGCTTTGCCGGCATCCGGGCAGGATGTAATGTTTTTTCCAGGCGAGATAGAAGGACTTTACGCTGTCGTCCATTTCTTCCTGGCTGATATGATTGGGGAGGATCGTGCCTTGCTGGTAAGAGTTGTGCTGCGGGAATGGCCGGAGGGGAACGGGCAGGTTGGCGGCCGCGAGGGCGGCTGCGGCAGGGGAGCGGGTTGTCGCTGCGGTGGCGGTGGATGCGGCGACGCTGTTGGCGAGTGGTGCGGCATTTTGGGATGTGGGGAGGGTATTATGGGATACTCCGCCCGCTATAGCGGGATACTGATGGATATGCGGTTGCTGGGCCGGGCAGTGAATGGTTATAAACAGTAGGATCAGGATCAGGGATGTCAGGACCCGTTTTACGCTTTGCATACTAGTTTGTATATTTCACAGTAATAACATTTTTCTAACATTACTGCGGATGCTAAAATCATTTGTGTTATGGATTGGCTGCTGTTTGCTGGTCGCATCGACGGCGGTGGCCGAGGATTACACCGATCAGGAAGCCAGGGCTGCCTGGGCGCATTGGAAACAGCAGTCTCTTACAGAGAGCAATTTTCACGCCATCTGTGATCTGCTGCAGGATATTGGGAAAACGAACATTAATATCAGCTATGAAATTCTTTCTGAATATGTGCCGACAGTTGAGAAAAAAGGCAACCGGGAATGGACGCATATTTTGCTGATGGGTTGGGCCAGGGTCAAGGAATCGCTGGTGAATTTTCAGGATGCGGAAACCCTTTACCGGCAGGCTTTGGACAATGCGGCCGGAGACAGTCGCCGCTATGATGAGGTGATGGTGGGGCTGTCGCTGATGTATGCGGAATGGGGGCGGACGGACTCCCTGGATAAATATGTCGCGCTTGGCAAGCGGTCTGCTGCCCGGTCGGGGGACATGGAAAATTTATCTTTTCTTTATACGTTTGGCGCGATGGGGCATTTGGCGGATACGGCTGCCGTGGGGCAGGGTCTGATGGAAGCCATGCGGCTGGCCGCCGGATTGACGGACAAGAACCCGCTTTTTACGGCCCGGTACAACTATGCCTCTATTTACTGCCGCTATGACCCGCAGCGGCAGGTGACCATTCTGGAGTCTTTGCTGGAGTTGGCGAAGGATTCTACGCTGACGCATAAGCCAAAATTATATGAGCGCACGGCTTTTTATTTTCGCAATGCGGGCCCCAGCATCTATTCCCAGCTGGTGCAGGTGAACCTGCTGCTGGCGGATTATGAGAATGCGTGGAAGTTTGGCGAGCTTTTATACAATGCGGTAGTAGCGCCCAATCCTGGCGCTCCGCAGGCGCCTATTTTTAATTCGGAGCTGGCGATGGTAAAGGCTTATCAGGGGCAGTACGATTCGGCGCAGCGGTACCTGGACCGAAGCCGGGTATTGTTCCGGGTGCCGGAAGAGAAGATACCTTATCCCAGTTATTTTCTGGCTGCGGGCATGATCGCGGAGCACGAGGGATTGAATGAACAGGCGTTGCGCAACTATGCCATTGCGTATAAAATGGGTACCATGGAGGGGGTACACCTGATGCCTTCGGAGCTATATTATGCGCATGGGCTGATTCTGACCCACCGGCTGGATGAGGCGGAACGGATACTGGCCCTGCTGCGGCCGGAGCTGCCTGCGCGCACCTATTCTGCGTATGGCTATTATTATTATAAACACTATGCGGAGCTGTTAAAGGCGAAAGGCGATTATGCGGGGTATGGAAGGGCATTGGAGAAATTTTATTCCATAAAAGATTCGTTGACAAGCCTGAACCATTACCGGGCGATCCAGGAGATAGAGGCGAAAGTGCGGCTGCGGGATAAGGAGCAGCAGATCGTCCGGTTGAGTGAGGAGAGCGAGTCGAGGATCAGGGATAGTCGCCGGCAACGGCTGTATTTTAGTATTTTTTTGGGTTTGACGGTCTTGCTGATCCTGCTGCTGGTGGGATATTCGCGCAATCTTTTTGTGCGTAAACGGCAGGCGGAGCATATTGCAAGGCAGAAAGAGGCCTTGCAGGAGAACAGGATGCGGGAGATGGAGCGGCAGCATCGGATTGGGATTATGCAGGGCGCGATCGATGCGGAGGAGCGGGAGCGGCACAAGATCGCCGACCAGCTGCATGACGAAGTCGGGGGACTACTGTCGCTGGCCACGCTCAATCTGTCAGCCACGCTGGAGAAGGGGAGGGAGGACCCGCAGTCGGAGGTGAAATTGCAGAAAACGCAGGAAGTGTTGTTTACCGTAGCTACAACGATCCGGGAGCTGAGCCACCGGCTGACGCCGCTGGTGATCGAAAAATATGGCTTCCGGCGGGCGGTAGAGGATATGGCGGAGACGATCAACCTGAGTCAGAAAATATCGTTGCAAACGGTGATCGTTGGCTTTGAGGACACGGGTCATTACCCGGCGCCCTTTCTGAGTGATCTGTACCGGATGTTGCAGGAACTGCTGCACAATATCCTGAAGCATGCGCGGGCTACGAGCGCCCTGCTGGAGCTGGTGGAGCACAATGGGCAGGTATCGATCCTGATAGAGGATAACGGGATTGGGATGGAAGAAGATAAAACGGTAAAAGGCAAGGGATTGGATACTATCCGGTCAAAAATTGCCTATCTTAACGGACAGATAGAGATCGGGCGAAAAAAAGACAGCGGCACCCTGATCGTGATTGAATTGCCTATCGTAAATAAAGAATGATGCCCTTGAAAATAATTATTGCGGATGATCATCCCCTCCTGGTGGAAGGTCTCAGGAGGATGCTGGAGGAGATGGAAGAGGTAGAGGTGCCGGAGCCGGTGAATAATGGCCGCCAGCTGCTGGCCCGTTTGCGGGAGCAGGCGGTGGATATGGTGTTGCTCGATCTGCATATGCCGCAGCTGGATGGGTTGGAAACGCTGAAGATCCTGCAGAAGGAATTTCCTGCTTTAAAAATCCTCATATTTACCAATTACAATCAGCGCAAGCTCTTACGGGAAGCCCGTAACCTCGGCGCGAGGGGTTACCTGTTAAAGAATTGCACGTCACAGACGCTGAAAGAGGCGGTACTGACGGTGTCGGATGGGGGGACCTGGTTCCAGGAAGATGAGGCAAGGGGCGCCGAAGAGCCGCACTTCACGGACGATTTTATGCGGAAATACCAGATCACGCAGCGGGAGGTGGAGATCATCCGAAAAATAGCCCAGGGCTTTACCACCAAAGAAATCGGTGAACAGCTGTATGTCAGCGAGTTTACTGTCAATGCGCATCGCCGCAATATCTGCCGCAAGCTCGATATCTACACGCCTGTCGGTCTTGTCAATTTCGCCAAGGAGCATGGGCTGGTGTGAATAGACCGCCAAAATAGTTAGGACTAACGATTTCCGGGGATATAGAATACTTCTACATTTGATGTCATCGCACTTACGCTAGTTTTTCCAATACCACAGTGTTGAATTTTCCTCTACGGCACGGACTCCCGTGGGCAGGCAATTTGTGTGCTTTTGAAAAAGCTTGCGAAAAACTATTTATGATAAAGAGACAATTGACTTTTTGGGTTTACGGTGGTCTGGGCCCTTCCGATTATACGTAACAGAAGCTTATCACCCAGTGTCGGTTATTCTGTCAACAAGATCATCGGCGCTTTCAAAAGCAATTAAATCATTGCGGCACCAGGCGGGCGGGTGACCCCCGGCGTGCCGGACTTTAACCAAACAAAATTACGCTTATGAAGAAAAGAGTAAAATCAACCTCGTTATTGCCGATCGATCGGTTAATCGTGCTTATTATCCTGGCGCTGCTGATCACCCAGTTAGATTCTTGTGCGAGCTATCTGTGCGGATCTTTTGACACTTCCGAGCAGCCGGAAGGCGGCCCTTCGGCATACAAAAGCGGCGATGTCGTCGGCCTCAATGTCGCGCTTTCCTGGATGGCCGGGTTAAACGGGGCCGGTGCGGGGGGGTCTAATTCCGCGGGACGGCCCATGTATGCGACGGAGGATCCGCTCCAAAATCCATTTGACCGGCCGTTTGCCGCGCCGGCTGCCGGCGGCGGCAGCATCAGGATAAGGCCTGCGGTGGAGTTTGTCGAAAAGGGCTCCAAAGTTACAGGCGTCACGAGCCGGCTGAATTACCTGGAAGGGATAGCGGATGCGGTCTATTATTATTCGCTGCCGGGCGGTAGTGCTGTTTATGGCGGACTGGGGCCTTTCCTCTCCTATGGGATCGGCGGCAAGACTGGCAACGGTGCCGGGAAGGTTTCTTCTTTTGGCGGGGATGATGGGTACAAACGCTTTGATGCGGGGTTGAACGTGGCAGCCGGCTACGAATTGCCCTGCACGCTGCGAATTGGTGTAGAGTACGATCTGGGATTGTACAACGATTCGCCGGCGCCCGATTATACATCGAGGAATCGCACTTTTTCGATCAACGTCGGTTATTCTGTCAACAAGATCATCGGCGCTTTACGCAGGAAATAAGCAGATAACCACCGCATTAAAATTTTGACAATGAGAATAATGTGTCTGTTAGTCGTGTCGGGTCTTTTTTTTGCGACGGGGTATGGTCAAACTATCCAGTATGGCGTTGAAGGGGGAATTAATGTGTCGGGGGCGCGCGCCACAGCGCCGGGGGTGGTCTTTCATGGAACGCCGGGATTGAGGTTTGCGATCGGCGGTTATGCCGACATTGCGTTGAAGGACACGATGTTTTCGATCCGGCCCAAGCTGTTTTTCTCCCGTGAGGCTTATACGCCGAATATATTCGGGGATAAGACTCCTTTTAACATCTCCTATTTCATTCTGGACATCCCGCTGATTTACCATTCCACGCTGGGCGGCAAAAAAATCTTTTTTGGTCTGGGCCCCTTCTTCGGTTATGGGATATCGGGGAATTATGTATACCAGGGTATGGAGACGAAGATTGCCTGGGGCAACAACCCGAACACGGATGACGGCAAGCGGCTGGATATCGGTTTCGATGCGTTGGTGGGTTACCAATTGAACGAGAAGATTATGCTGAGCGCGAAACTCGACTGGGGGATAAAAGATGTATCGGCCGATCAATCGTTCGACAAGGTCTGGACGCGCAATTTTGGTATCACCTTCGCCTATGAATTGGGGAGCGGGTCTTATGGCGTCGGTGCGTTCAAAAGAAAATAAAATCGTTTATTCCCGACTAGCCCCATCCCCGTTGCTCAATTCCGGGCCGGCGTCCTACTAACGGATGCCGGCCATTTTTTTTGAGACCGGGAAGGGGGCGGATGTGGCGGTGGGCGGTGGTCGGATGCAGTGATTGGCGGATCGGCGGACGGATGCAGTGGTTGGCGGCAGCGGTTGTTTGGAAAAAGGAACGGCAGCCAGAGCGGCTGCCGTGTTCCCGGGTTGGGGTAAAAGGGAAGGGGTCGAGTTTAGTTATTTTACAATAATGATTTGTTTAGCCAGTATGGATTGTGAGTCGGACAGCCGGACGATATAGGCTCCGGCGGCGAGACGGCTATTCGCGGCGATGGACACCTGCTGACGGCCCTGCAGTTGCGACCAGTTCTGGACCATCAGCTTGCGGCCGGTCATGTCGAAGAGCTCCAGCTTTGCCTGGTTGATTTCCGACGGTGTTTCGACGGTCAGCTGGCCATTCTCTACCATAGTAGGGTAGATGCGGATGGCGCCCGAGGTCTGCATGGGCAGGTTGACGATGCCGGAATAGCTGGCCGATCCGTCACGGTCGACCAGTTGCAACCGGTAAAACACATCACCGTTATAGGTGAACTGATCCGTATAAGTATATTTCTGTTCGATGCTGCTGTCGGTATTGTTGGCGGCGACCGTGGCGATATCCTGGAAATTGTCGCCGTCGGTGCTGCGTTGGATGACGAAGTGGTCGAAGTTGACGGCATTGGTCGTCGTCCAGTTCAGGAGTGCCTTATCGCCGGGCTGTAAGCTGGCGGACCAGCTGTTGACGGTGACGGGCAGCGCGGTGAAGGTATTGTTATAGGTAACCCTGTCATAGCCGCCGTTGTCATAATATTCCAGAACATAGTTATAGGTACCGGCGGGGAGCCAGGTCGTGTAGGCGGAGGTGATATACGATTGGTCGTTCCATTTGTTGATCACCCAGGTGTTGCCGCCGTCGATGCTAAAGCGGAAGCCGTCGTCACCGCCAACGGTGAAGGTATAGTTACCGGCGCTAAGGGTCTGTGTCAACCGGTAAATGGCGCTAAACTGATAGGTGGTGATGGAACAGGTGTTCGTAGCATAAGAGTTGGTATTGCTGCCGCCGGGATTGCCAAAGCTCTCGTCGAAAAACGGGCTGGTGGATGACCCTTCGGTAACGGAACCTTTGTAGGTCTGGAAGTTCATACCCTGGTAGAGATAGCCTATCCAGACGTTGTTCGCACCGGAGGTGGTCTGGCTTCCGGCGCCCATGCAAATCTGCACAATGTTAAAGGAAACTTCGTTGGCGCCTGCGTCCTGGTAATATTCCAGCACGAAATTGTAGGTGCCGTTGAGCACTACGGTATCGGTCGTCGTGGTATAGCTGTGATCGTTCCAGTTGTTGATAGCATAACTATTATCACCGTCCATGCTAAAACGGTAGCCGTCATCGCCGCCGACGGTGATGATATAGGTGCCGCTGGTGAAGGTTTGTGTGAGTTTATATCTCGCGCTGAAGTGGTCGGCGGTTACTGAACAGCCATTGGTAGTAAAGGTAGCTCCGCTGCCGCCAAAGCCTTCGTTGAAGTTGGGGCTGGCGGCCGTGCCTTCGTTCGTATATCCCTGGTAGTTATTAAAGCTCTGGCCGGTATAGATATAACCGATCCAGACGTTATTGGCGCCGTAGGCGGTCTGGTTGCCCTGGGCGGTGGAACAGGCCTGGGCCTGTACTTGTTCCTGTGCAAACGGTAGCAGGATAGCCCCGGTCAGCGTGGTGAGTTTTAAAAGGTAAGCGTAGAAGTTTTTCATCGTGGTACGGATTTAAATAGGTAACAGGGATATTACCAGTACGGTGCCGGGATGTAAAGCGTTCTGTTTTAGATTTTTATGGCTAGACTATGATGCGGGCCTTTCTATAAAAGGGAAAAAAGTCCTTTTGAGGGAATCCGTTCTCAATATGGGTTGGATTTTGTCTTCGATACGGTGTCTATATATTGACCGGCGCCGCCGTTGCCCTGGTCCGTTCCTTCGGCGCCGGGGGGCGGGGCCTTTTCGGCCTGGCTGTTGTAGTCGTATTGCAGGTTGGCGTTGAGGCTGTCGGGTTTGACAAAGCGGGCGCTCCGGTCGAGGCCCAGGGATTTGTCGGCCAGGGCTTTGGAGAAAAAGAATTCCCAGATAGGGCGGGCGATATGGCCGCCGTCGTCCGATTTGTCGTTGAGATGGATAAAGCGTTCGTCGCAGCCGACCCAGGCGCCGGCGAGCAGCTGCGGGGTATAGCCCATAAACCACAAGTCGGAGTTATCGTTGGTGGTGCCGGTTTTGCCGCCCATTTCTGCGAGGCCCAGGCGCGCCCGCAGTCCCTTTGCGGTGCCGAAGTCGGTGGCGCCCTGCATCATGCGGGTCATCGTATAGGCGGTCTGCTGACTGAGGACTTCTTTGTGTTGCGGGATGAAGTTTTCGAGGAGGTTGCCATTTTTGTCTTCGATGCGGGTGATGTAGTAGGGTTCGGTGCTGATGCCGCCCGTGGGGAAGATGGTATAGCCGCCGAGCATTTCGTATAAGGAAAGCTCGCAGGCTCCGAGCGCCATGGAGGGATAGGGCTGGACGGCGGTCGGGATATTGATTTGTTTGAGGAATTCGGCGAAGCGTTGTGGTCCCTGTGGCCCGAACTGTTTCATGATATAGGCGGCTACTTCGTTGATGGACCAGGCGAGTCCGTAAGCCATGGGATAGGGCCCGGGGCTCCAGTGGGAGCCGGCTTTTGCGGGTACGTAGTCGTTGTATTCCGGGAAATACTGTTGTACGGCCGGGCAGGAGGTGGCCGGAGTGAAATTGAAGTCTTCGATGGCGAGACTATAGAGGAAGGGTTTTATCGAGCTGCCGACCTGGCGCTTGGTCGCTAGATTGACGTGGTCGAATTTATAGGTTCTAAAGTCGATGCCGCCGACCCAGGCCTTTACGGCCCCGCTGAAAGGGTCCATGACCATAAACCCGGTCTGCAGCATTTGCCGGTTATACCGGATGGAATCCATGGGGGTCATTATGGTATCTTTTTCGCGGGCGGCATTCCAGGCGAAGACGCGCATTTTGACGGGGAGGTTGAAAGTGGCGCGGATGGCTTCATCGGAGAGGCCGGCGTCTTCTTCATCCTGCCAGCGTTCGCTGCTGCGCATGGCGGCTTCGAGGATATTTTTGTGGTCAGCCCAGACGGCGCCGTTGCGGATCTCGCGTTGTGCGTCGAGGAGCTGCTGAAGGACGGGCATTTGCCGGTCGACGGCTTCGTCGGCGTAGGATTGCATCCGGGAGTCGAGGGTGGTATAGATTTTCAGTCCGTCGGTGAAGAGGTTGTAGGGCTGGCCGGTGGCGGGGTTGGTATGTTCTTTACACCATTTCTTCATGTCGCCGCGAATGATATCGCGGAGATAGGGGGCGATACCGTTGTTCTCGTCGAGCTTGCGGTAGCGACTCAAGTCGATGGGTTTGGCCTTTAGGGTATCGGCTTCGGTTGCGGACAGGAAGCCGTGGCTGACCAGCCGGTTGAGGACAACATTGCGCCGTTCGGCCGCCGCCTTTGGGTTGGTGCGGGGGTTGAAGAGGCTGGGGTTGTTGACCATTCCGACGAGGACGGCGGCCTCGTCCACGCTGAGGCTGTCGGGGTCTTTCTGGAAAAAGGTGCGGCCGGCGGCGCGGATGCCGTATACGTTATCGCTGAAGGAAACGTCGTTGAGATAAAGGGCAAGGATCTCTTCTTTTGTGAAATTGCGTTCGAGTTCGATGGCGATGATCCATTCTTTTAGCTTCTGGATGGTTCGGCTCATGCGGTTGCGGGATCTTTCGCCGTTGAACATATTTAGGGCGAGCTGTTGGGTAATGGTGCTGCCGCCGCCGTCTTTGCCGAATTTCAGGACGGCGCGGAGGACGGCTTTTCCGTCGATGCCCGAGTGCTCGTAGAAGCGTTCGTCTTCGGTGGAGATGAGCGCGTGAATGACGTTGGGGGAGATGTCGTTATAGTCGACATGGATGCGGTTGCCTTTGGCGGTATAGTATTTGCCCATGGAGACGCCGTTGTCCGAGAAGACTTCGGAGGCCAGGACGAGGGAAGGGTTTTCCAGTTCGTGGAGGGAGGGTAAGGGACCGAATACGCCCCAGGCTACCAGGGCGATAACGGTGATAAAGGCCAGCAGGCCGGAAAAGAAGAGAATCCAGAAAATGCGAATGGCTTTAGACATAGTATATCGTTGATTGTCAGGTGTCGGGTAGGGTTTGGTTTGGGTAGGACCCGGTTTGGCTAAGATAGGCAAACCGGATACCAAGTTAACGTGAAAGATTGGGAATTAGCGTGAAGAAAGGGTGAAAAATTGGGGGAAAGCGCTCCAGTCGGATGCTGCAGGGGCGGGCGGTGATTACAGTAAAAGCGCTATTTTTAGGGGTATAAATAAGGCCAGTATGCTGAAAAATTACTTCAAGATCGCCGTCCGGAATTTGTGGCGGAAGAGAGCTTTCGCCTTTATTAATGTAACGGGTCTGGCTGTAGGAATGGCCTGTTGTTTTCTGATTTTCCTCTATGTTCATTTTGAATTAAGTTATGATCGGTTTCATCGTAAGGCGGATCGGATCTACCGGGTGGTCGGCGATTTGAGGTCTTCAGGTGAATCCCTGCAATGGTATGCGACTCCCGGCCCGTTGGCCGGCTCGATAAAAAGTGAATTCCCGCAGGTGCGGGAAGTGACGAGGTTTATTAACGGCAGCGTGTTGGTGAGGAATGGTAATTTTAAATTCCAGGAAACGCATACGATTTGGGCTGACTCTTCCATTTTTTCCGTTTTCGACTTCCCGTTAAAATATGGAGATCCCAATACGGCCTTAAAAGAGGCGAACAGCATCGTTCTCTCGGAAACGGCGGCCCTTAAATATTTTGGTCATACGAACCCGGTAGGCCAGCGGCTTTTGCTGACGGGTCTGGGCTTACCCTGCATTATCACCGGGTTGATGAAGGATATCCCTGAAAATTCGCATATCAAGGCGGATATGCTGGTCTCCATGTCCACTTATAGCCGGTCAATGCAACCGGGGGTCGAAGAGGACTGGGGTAGCTATCTTTATTCGACTTACCTGTTGTTGTCGCCGGGGGCGGATCCTGCAGCTGTGCAAGCGAAACTTCCTGCACTCATTCAAAAATATGAAGGCAGGGAATTGAAAAATAAAAATACGAGTTATGCCTTGCGGCTGGAACCCTTAAAGGCGATTTACCTGCATACTTCTTACGGGGCGCCGGTGACAGGCAATTTGGATAATATACAAATTCTGACCGTTATTGCGCTATTTCTGCTGTTGATTGCCGGCGTCAATTTTATCAATCTCAGTACGGCGCGGTCCGTGGAAAGGGCTAAGGAAGTGGGCATCCGGAAATGTGCGGGAGCAAGGGGCGGTCAGCTGATCGCACAATTTCTTATTGAATCCATGCTGATTGCGGTGATCTCTTTTTTCCTGGCGCTTATGCTGTGTCATTTTCTGCTGCCTGTATTCAACCAGCTATCCGGTAAAACCATCAGCGCGGGCATCTTTGAAAGCCTGGCCTATCCTCTCTGGCTGTTAGTGCTTGCGTTGGGAATCGGGTTGCTGGCGGGAGTATACCCGGCGCTGGTCCTGTCCTCTTTCAGGCCTGTAGTTGTTTTGAAGGGCCATTTCGCCTCGGAGAGCAAGGGCGTCCTACTCAGGAAGCTGTTGGTGGTTGCGCAGTATACGATGTCTATCGCGCTGATCGTGAGCACACTGGTCGTCTATTCGCAGTTGAATTTTATGCAGCGTCAGCCGCTGGGTTTTGATAAGGATCAATTGCTGATCGTTTCCAATGGCTTTGATCGCGGTGTCCCTGTATTCAAAAAACAAATCGCGGCGATCTCTGCGGTACAGGGATCGTCTCTTACTTCATCCATTCCGGGGCGGAGCTATAATAACAGTGGAAATGATGTTTGGCCGATAAAGGTCGAGAACAGCAAAGGGCAGTTGCAACGGGTCAATATGAGTTTTTACAATGTCGATGCCGATTTTGTTCCCTTATACAAGATCAGGCTGCTGGCGGGCAGGGATTTTTATAAAACCGGCGCGAGTGATTCAGCAGGGAGCGCTTCGGTCGGAGCTGCTTCGACACGCCCCTCCTCGCGCGTGACCTTCGACGAACACTCGGTCATCCTGAACAAAACCGCTGCCCTTGGTCTGGGGTATTCGGTTTCGGCTCTTCAACAGGTAATTGGCAGACATCTTTACGGGGTGGGGGATAGTGCGGTAAGTACGGTCATTGGCGTGATGGACGACTTTCATTTTCATTCCCTGAAAGAGACCATACGGCCCTTATGTCTTCAAACAGACAAAGGGTATTTGCAGTTCCTTTCGATAAAAATAAATACAGGTAATTTGCCCGGTACGATAAAGGCGCTGGCCGCTACATGGGAAAAGGCGGTCCCCAACAGGCCATTTAGCTATTTCTTTCTGGATGAAGACTTTAATAGCCAGTACCGGGCTGAGGAAAGGTTTGGGCATCTTTTCATATATTTTTCTGTTCTGGCGCTCTTTATTTCCAGCCTGGGGCTGCTGGGGCTTTCTGCTTACAGTACGCTGCAGCGGACCCGGGAGATTGGCATCCGAAAGGTCTTGGGGGCTTCGGTGACTGGGATAGTTGGCCTTTTGTCCGGAGATTTTGTCAAGCTGGTTATCCTTGCTTTTGTGATTGCCTGTCCTTTGTCCTGGTTGGCTATGCATCAATGGCTGCAAGGGTTCGCTTATAGGACCACGCTGAACTGGGGTGTTTTCGTGCTGGCCGGTGCAGGAGCGTTGCTGATTGCGGTATTGACTATTAGTTTTCAGGCGGTAAGGGCGGCGCTGGCTAATCCGGTGAAAAGTCTGAGGAGTGAATAGGGTTTGGTTGGGGTATGATATTAAAAAACCCGCTCTTTGATGCGGTTCATGAAGGCTTCGCGGAATTTTTCGCTGATGGGGATCTGTTTGCCACCGACGAAGACCTGGTTGTCGCGGATGGATTCGAGGCGGGCGATGTTAACGATATAGGAGTTGTGGACGCGGGCGAAGGAGGCGGAGAGCTGTTCTTCGATGTCTTTGAGACGGCGGTAAACGAGCAGCTTGTGGACGGGGGTGACGACGCGGACATATTCTTTTTCGCCTTCGAAGTAGAGGATGTCTTTCAATAGGATTTTTTGGAGGGCGCGGCCGGATTTGACGAAGAAGTATTCTTCGCCGTGGGGGGCCATCGGGGGGCGGTCGGCGGCGGCGGCGTGGGATGGGTGGGTGGTGGCGGCGGATGGAGAAGGGGTAAGGGTGGCGGTGGGCTGGTCCGGGCGGCCGAAATAGGTTTCGATTTTTTGGAGGGCGGCGTAGAAGCGTTTTAGCGTAATGGGTTTGAGGAGATAGTCGATGGTAGGGAAGCCATAGCTCTCGGCCGCAAATTCGGAATAGGCGGTGGTGAAGACGATCCGGGTGGAAGGGGGCAGGAGGGCCGCCATCTCCATGCCGGTCAGATGGGGCATATTGATGTCGAGAAAGACGAGCTCGACGCTGTG
>Ga0302324_100005293_pt1 | contig 28144 bp, 21 predicted proteins | sample Palsa_T0_1_FD_201949 | JGI IMG/M metagenome (GOLD analysis project Ga0302324, IMG submission 201949) | Peat permafrost microbial communities from Stordalen Mire near Abisko, Sweden - Palsa_T0_1 | ecosystem: Environmental > Terrestrial > Soil > Palsa > Peat permafrost | place: Sweden: Abisko...
TCCATTGATCGGTGAAGTAGCCATCGTTGCCAATGTGCTGCCAATGCGGGTGGCGGGCACGGAGGCTATCGTCGGAGTTGACAACGATGACTTCGCAATGCGGGCGGAACATTCTTTCCAACTTTTCGGCGTGTTGCTTTTTACCAGGCCAGTTGAATATGAACGCCTGCATTCTCATAGGGCTTCTTCCGGCAACGTAAAGTGCGCCGATACTATCACCAATTGGTAACTAGGAAAACTCCTAAACCTGTCCACAGATCGCGCCGCGCATTCGGACAGCGGAGCCGCTCTGAATTGCAGAGAATGCTCAACTATCGAGGCGTGGTCGTGAACCAACTCATCGCCGCATTTGCTCATGTGGGGCACGTTCGCTCCCACGCAAGGCACGGCGACACAGACAAAGCTCGCGCCGAGTGTCACAACGCATACTTGCCTTCCTCTTCCCCACTTCCTATCATCGTTGCGATGAAAATTTGGCTTAGAACCGGAGCTGAGCGGGGCGGCGAGCGATCGCGCCGGCAGTATTGCTCCTCCATCCTGATTGTCTTAGCGCTTTTAGCTACCACGGCCTGGTCGCAATCCCCGGCCAGCGCACCGCTTAACTCACAGGATGTCGGAGCTTTCCTGGACGGGTATTTCGCCCAGCACCTGGAAAAGTTTCACGTCCCGGGAGCCGCGGTTGCCGTGGTGAAAGACGGCAAAGTCATTGCCATGAAGGGCTACGGCTACTCGAATGTAGAGCAAAAAATCCCCGTGGATCCGGACGGCACCGTTTTCCGCCTCGCCTCCGTGTCCAAGCCCTTCACCGCGATCGCCGTGTTGCAACTTGTGGAACAAAGGAAATTGCGTCTGGATGAAAATGTAAATCACTATCTGCGTCTCTTCCAACTCGAAGAAAATTATCCCCAGCCCGTCACGCTTGAGAATTTGCTGACTCACACCGCAGGGTTCGACGATGGCGGAATCGGGATCACTTCGCGCAGCGCTGAGGAGCAAATTCCTCTGGGTACTTATTTAGCGCGCCGGCTGGGGCCCCGCGTGACGCCCGCTGGAGACGAATACAGCTACTCGAATAGGGGGTTTTCCCTCGCAGGATACATTGTAGAAATAACATCCGGCGTGCCGTTTGCACAATATGCTGAGGATCACATCTTCAAGCCGCTTGCTATGCGCGAAAGCGGCTTCGTCATCACGCCCGAGCTCTTCAAAAACCTCGCCGTCGGATACGATTACAAAAAAGGACGGTTTGTGCCCGTTCCACTGGATTACCCCAGTGTAGTTCCCGCCGTGTCCCTGGTTTCCACCGCGAGCGACATGAGCCACTTCATGATCGCCGAGTTGCAGCTGGGCCGGTACGGCGCGCAAAGAGTTTTGACCGAAAATTCCGCGCAGCGCATGTTCCAACGCCAGTACGCAAACGACCCACGGATTGCGGGCACCGCATTTGCCTATTGGGAGCAGTTTTCAAACGGAATTCGCGCCGTCCGGCAGGATGGAGACTGGATGGGCGCGGTCAGCACAGTTTATTTCTTGCCGGCTGAAAACACCGGTATTTTCATCGCTTGCAATGTCGGAGATCAGGGGCTAATCGACGATCTCCTGCGCCAATTCATGGACCGCTATTACCCGGCGAACCCTGAAAATTCTACGTCCCGTCTTGCCGTTACATCGCCCGTTCCATCAGCCCGTTTTGCCGGAAGCTATCGCTTGAATCGCTATTCACACCGGACCTTCGAGAAACTCGGCACCCTGCTTCACGAATGGGAAGTGTTTCCCGGCGATAACGGCGAGATTACTCTGCTGAATCCGAATATCGGCCCTCAAAATTACGTCCCTAGTGCTCCACTGCTGTTTCGGCGAGAAGGCGCACAAGACGAGATAGCATTTCGTCAGGATGAACGTGGCCAGATAACCCGGCTCTTCGTCGGCAGGTACGTGCTGGAAAAGCTCCCGTGGTATGAAACCGCGACGGTGCAGAAAGCGATATTTGCGTTTTTCGTTTGCATCTTCGCCGGTGCAATTCTCGCTGCGTTTGTACACTGGATGAAAAGGAGAAGGCCTGCGGCACCTGCGCTTAGAAATAACGGCGATAAAGGTCTGACTAAACTTTGTTACTGGACTGCGGGAGTTGCCGCCGGGAACCTCTTCTTTATCGCCGGCATGTTTCTGGCACTCCTGAACAAGGGCGCCCTCGCCTACGGTTTGCCGTTCTATGTGGCTCTCTTGTTGTGCATTCCTGTCATCGCCACCGCCGCTACCTTCATAATTCTCTGGCAAGTGCTTCGCGCCTGGCAAACTCGCTCCGGCCACGCGGTCTTACGCATATTTTATTCTTTGGTAGCATTCAGCGCCGTCTGTTTCGTTCCCTTCTTAGTTTATTGGAATCTCCTCGGCTTTCACTACTAATGACCAACCTCAAGAGTATGCGGGCGCGCCGCCCTCTTTTGTGTTGGCCGACCCCGCTCCCGAAGTCGTCGAGAGGTCGGCGCCCTTGATTTCTTTTCCGATAAGCGAGATGACGACAACCAGCGTGGCGACCAGCACGACGGTCCAGGCAAGAACCGGGGCGTAATTCCCGCCAAAGTGCTGCTCGACGAGCTTTGCCTGAACTACGGAATTACGCGAGGCGACGAGATTGCCGAGCTGATAGGCCAGGCCGGGGAATGTCGCTCGCACGGCAGGAGGAGAGAGCTCGTTCAAGTGCGCGGGGATCACGCCCCAAGCACCTTGCACCATGAATTGCATCAGGAACCCGCCCAGCGCCAGCATCGGAGCGGTATGAGAATAGGCCCAGAGCGGGATCACGGGAATTGCGAGAAGCGCGGCGATTATGATGGCTCGCCGCCGGCCAAGGCGCTCCGACCAGGAGCCGAAAGTGATTCCGCCCAAGAGCGCGCCGATGTTGTAGATGATAGCGATGGTGCCCACGGTGCCCGGCGAGAAGCCGTGATTCTTCTGTAGAAATGTGGGGTAGAGATCCTGCGTGCCATGGCTGAAGGAATTGAAGGCGAACATCAGCAAGATCAGGAAAAGAAAACTGCCGAGATAGGCAAGGATGCCCTTGCCGACGCGAGTGTCCTGTTTCTTCGTCACGCGGCCCTGGAGCCAGGCGGGCGATTCGTCAACCTTGGTGCGGATGTAGATCACGAGAAAAGCGGGAAGCGCTCCGACGACAAACATGCCGCGCCAACCGAGGAAGCGGAAGAGGGTGCCGTAAACGACAGCGGCGAGAAGGTAGCCGACGACGTAGCCTTCCTGCAAGAGTCCGGAAAAAAAGCCACGCCCTTTGGCGGGCAGCGTTTCGAAAGCCAACGCGGCGCCCACGCCCCATTCGCCTCCCATAGCGATGCCAAAGAAGGCGCGCATGATGAGAAACGAGCGGAGCGAGGGAGCAAACGCGGAGCCGAGCTCGAAAACCGAGAAGCAGATGATGTCAATCATCAGCGCGGGACGGCGGCCGAAACGATCGGCCAAAAATCCGAACAGGAACGCGCCGATGGGACGCATAGCCAGCGTGAGAAAAATTGCCTCCGCTATGGCTGAGACTTTGGTGTGAAATTCCGCAGCGATGGCGCTGACGCAGAAGACCAGGATGAAGAAATCGAATGCGTCGAGCGACCAGCCGAGAAAGCAGGCGACGAAAGTATTGCGTTGGGTGGAGGTGAGGCCGCGAAAGTGGCCGAAAAGGTTCATGGCTACCTTTAGCGATTCAATTCGCGTGAGATGCTAGCACATCCGTAACGCGCGCGACTTCAGACATTTCAGCGACATCGTGCACGCGGACGATGTGCGCACCTTGCAAAATACTCGCGGCGACAGTGGCCGCGGTGCCCCAGATGCGCTCGGTCTTTAGGGCGTTAACGCGCGGGCTTCCTTCCAATGCACGACCAATGAAACTTTTTCGCGATGTGCCGATCAGAATCGGGAAACCCAGCTTTGCGAGTTCGGGCAATCGCGCGAGCAATTCAAAATTCTGCGAGTAGCTTTTGCCGAAGCCGACCCCCGGGTCGATGACGATTTGCGATTTTGCGACGCCCGCACGACGCGCGATCGCTACTGCTTTGCCGAGACCGGCTAGTACATCGCGAACTACGTCCTTGGCAAATGGACCTTTCTGCATGGTGCGTGGCCGGCCACGCATGTGCATCAGGATTAACGGAAGCTTACGGCGGCGTGCGACATTTGCGATGCGCGGATCGTTTCGCAAGGCGGTAACGTCATTCAGGATTTCGGCTCCTGCAGCCGCTGCTGCCTCGGCCACTTCGGATTTGCTGGTATCCACCGAAATGGGAATCTTGATTTTGCCGCGGAGCTTTTCGAGCACGGGAAGAACGCGGCGAAGTTCCTCTTCTGCGGAAACGCCCTGCGAACCCGGGCGCGTGGATTCGCCTCCGATGTCGAGGATATCTGCGCCGTCGCGTTCCATTTCCAAAGCGCGGGTGACGGCAGCGTCGGCGTCGAGAAAAAGGCCGCCGTCGGAAAAGCTGTCGGGCGTCACATTGAGCACGCCCATTACGAGCGTGCGTTCGCCCAGCACTAGGGTGCGTGAGGGCAGGCGCAGCTTGTATTTTCGGCGACGAAACATGGCCATGATTAAAACACAGGATTCGTTTAATTCGGGCAGGGGAAGGACAAATCACTCTTGGGTGGGAGCGTAATAACCGGCGCGATGGACGACGGTGACTCCGGAGTGTCCCACAACTTCCACGCGCAGTGTGTGCCATGCCGAGCGACTGGTGGCACGGGCGTCCGGCGCGGGCGCGAAGCCGAGTGTGTACTCTGCGCGAATTGTGTGGGCGATCTCACGAAAGGTGTCGGCTAGGGTTTTTGTTTCGCGCAGGAAATAAAGTTGGCCTCCGACGCGACGGACTAGTTCGGCGAGGTACAGGGTGTAAGCGGGGATCGCTAACTTGCGGGCATCGGATTCGAGCAACGATTCGGCGGAATGCTTGGTGAGCCAAGCCGCGGTCATTATTTTTGGCCTGCTCTGCGTGGAGACGGCGAAGAGCTGAATGTCCGCGGCTGCAAGGGTGCGAGCGACATCGTCGAAAGTTAGCCGATCGCTCGGCAGTCCCGGCCGCGGCGATGCGGTGGCAGGATCCAAGGTTAAGCCGAGGCCGCTGTCCTGACCGTCGGTTAACAGGACGATGGCTTTGCGGCCTGTGCGTCCGGCGAAGAGTTCGCGCGCGGTGAAAAAAACCGACTGATAAATATTGGAGCCGCCCGTATCGCCAAAAAGCTCGCGGACGTCGATGCGCGAGATGGCTTTGCGGATAAGCCCCCAGTCATTCGAAAAGGGAAGTTGCAGATAGGTGTGCGCGGAAAAATCGACGACCGCGACTTGGTCGGTGGGTGAAAGGCCATCCACGAGTGCGCGAGCTGCGTCTTTGATTTCCGTGGATTGCGGCAGAGTGCTCGGGCTGGCGTCAATGACCAGGGCAATGGTGGCGGGCTGGGTGGAGGCGTCGAAATAAGTGATGGGCTGCTCGACGCCGTTATCGTAAATGCGAAAGTTCGCGCGAGTGAGGCCCGCGAGAGCGGCACGGCCCGCGTCGGTTACGCTGCAGGTGACCGGGACTAGCGGAGTTTCAACGCGAATGGAATGCGGGGCGGGCTCAGTTTCCTTTTCGCTGCTGTTCCCGGGAGTCTTGGCTGCTACCGTCTTCAATTCGCCCGTAGCTGGATCACGTTGCAGAGAGATGCCCTCGTCGAGTCTGCGCGGACGAGGTAGTTTGGCCTTTTGCGAAGTCTGCGAGCGAAGATTCCCGGGCATGAAAATAACTGCAAGAAATCCAAGCTGAAAAGCGAACAACGCGAAAGTGCGACGGCGGCCTATTTTGGATTTGTTCGGAGCGGACCGTGAGCGCATCAAATCCCGGATTAATCGAGGTCAAAATCACGCAGCGGCTTTTCGATGGGGCCGTCTTTAGCTTTCTTCAATCCTTCAGCAAATTTGCGGGCGAGGACGTCTTCTTTTGATTTTTCGGCCTCTACTGACGCGCGGAATTTTGCCTCTACGGCTTCGGTCTGTGCGCGCAAGAGCCGCGCGGTATCGTCCAGATCAACCGACGACGGTGGCCGCGGCGGAGGAACGTGGGAGAGCACGGCGCCCAGCTCGCGGTCAACGCTGAGCTTGGCTCGGCAGCATGGGCAATCCACTTCAAAGGTGGCAGCGGGCTGTTTGGACATCAGTGCATTTTACGCCCATTTCTGCGGATACGCGCAATAGTGAGGAAAATGCGCGGCGATTTGCGACCTGTCCATTCAGCGTACAGAGCGTCCCGCGCGCGCACATCCCGCTTGCGCATGATTTGTCAACAATCAACACCCGATACGCCCGCAAATAAAAACGGCGCCTCAGAAAGCTGGGCGCCGTCGTAAGTCGCTCCGATGAGTTTCGATTAGGCAGGGGCTGGTTTTTCGCCCTTAGCCATGCCGGGGATTGCTCGGGGCTCGGGGCGCAGCGAGAGTTGCGGCTCTTTCGCCGGCAACGGCGGAGCGGCAGGCGGCGGTGGCGGAATCTTTTCCGGGAGCGGCTTGCCTTCGAGCAGGAGCTTCAGTTCGGTGGCGTCAAGTACTTCGCGTTCGAGTAGGGCGGCCGCGATGCGCTCGAGAGTGTCGCGCTGGGTTTCGAGAATATTACGGGCGCGGCTGTAGCCGTTGGTGACGATGCTGCGGACTTCCGCGTCGATTTTGATCGCGGTGTCTTCGGAGTAGTCGCGATGCTGGGCAATTTCGCGGCCGAGGAAGATGGCTTCTTCCTTCTTGCCGAACGTGAGCGGGCCCAGCGGGCTCATGCCCCATTCGCAAACCATCTGGCGTGCAATTTCAGAGGCACGTTCGATATCGTTTCCCGCGCCGGTAGTGATGTGATGCAGGAAGATTTCTTCGGCGGCGCGGCCACCCATCAGAACGCTGAGTTGCGACTCCAGAAATTCCTTGGTGTAGGTGTGCTTGTCGTCGATGGGCAATTGCATGGTGACGCCCAATGCCATCCCGCGCGGAATGATGGTGACTTTGTGAAGCGGGTCCGCGCCTGGGGTCAATGCTGCGACCAGGGCGTGGCCTGCTTCGTGATACGCGGTGTTGCGTTTTTCTTCGTCCGACAAAATCATGGACTTGCGCTCGACACCCATCAGGACTTTGTCTTTCGACATTTCGAAGTCGGACATGGCGACGAATTTGCGGTTTTGCCGCGCGGCCCAGAGAGCTGACTCATTTACCAGGTTGGCGAGATCGGCGCCGGAAAAACCCGGAGTGCCGCGCGCGATTACGGAAAGCTCGACGTCTTCGGACAAGGGGACTTTGCGCGTGTGCACGCGGAGAATTTCTTCGCGGCCTTTCACGTCGGGCCGAGGCACTACGACACGGCGGTCGAAACGTCCCGGGCGCAACAGAGCCGGATCGAGTACATCCGGACGGTTCGTCGCTGCAATCAGGATGACGCCTTCGTTCGATTCAAAGCCGTCCATCTCGACCAGGAGTGCGTTCAGGGTTTGTTCGCGCTCGTCGTGACCGCCGCCCAGACCTGCTCCGCGGTGGCGTCCTACGGCGTCGATTTCATCGATGAAGATGATGCAAGGCGCGTTCTTCTTGCCTTGTTCGAACAGATCGCGCACGCGGCTCGCGCCTACTCCGACAAACATTTCAACGAAATCGGAACCGGAAATTGAGAAAAAGGGGACGTTGGCCTCGCCTGCGATTGCGCGAGCCAGCAAAGTTTTTCCTGTGCCTGGAGGCCCGACAAGCAGTACGCCCTTGGGAATGCGTCCGCCGAGCTTCTGGAATTTTTGAGGGTCTTTCAGAAAGTCGATGATTTCGTAAAGCTCTTCCTTCGGTTCATCGATTCCGGCGACATCTTTGAACGTCGCTTTCTTTTGTTGCGCGGTCAATAGGCGCGCGCGGGATTTTCCGAAGCTCAGGGCCTTGTTTCCGCCCGCCTGCATCTGCTTCATCATGAAAACCCAGAAGAGAACGAGGAGGATGAGTGGAGCGAAGTTAAAAAGAAACGTCATCCAATCGGCGTTTTTCACTTCCTTGTAACTGTAGAGGACGTTGTGATCCTGCAAAATCTTGGTGATGTCCGGTATCGCGGTGTTCGCAACGGTTACGCCCTTGAACTTGCCAGGAGTCTCGCGGTATTCACCCTGAATTTCCGCGCTGTTTGGCGCGAGATAGATGATGACGTCCTTCACCTTGCCGGATTGCACGTTGGCGAGAAAGGCCGTGTAGGTAGGCTCTTCCTCTTTCGCGGCTTGTCCACCGGTGGAGGCCATCTTCCACAAGACGACCGCCAGCAAGATCATCAGAAGCCAAAATAGAATCGTGCGGACTGTTGAGTTCACCGTCTTACCTCACCCTGTTAATACGTTCCGACCCCTGTTTCGGGCCCCTATGCCGTCTACTACTTAGATGCAACAGCAGTGCCAGTGTATGCACCTGTAAACCTGGCGAAAATGACGTCTCAAAGCTGAAGTTCCTCGATCAGCACGCCTACTTGCGTTCGCGCCCGCGCACAGAAATCATCGGCTGGGGGCATGCCCCGAGCCCAGACCACCTGCCCGCCGCATTCAAGCACGGGCCAACGCGCCCGGTCACGGAGGGGAATACGGTCTGCCAGGAACATATCCTTCAGTTTACTGGCCTGCCGACGACCGTAGGGTCTGTAGGCGTCACCCGGCCGCCAATTCCGCAAGATTAAAGAACCGCGGAGGAGGCCAGCATCGAGGGCTTCGCCGTCGCTTTTAGTGTCGCTCGCTTGCAAAGTCCAGTCAATGACTTTCAAACGGAAGCCAGTTCCAAGTTCCGGAATGGAAACAACCGTCGCGCCACTGTTCGGGAGGCTTACAGCGTATTGATAAGTATTCGCTTGCGCGGCGGTTTCTTTGACAGTAAGCGAAGGCCGGCTTGGAGTGGCATGCGAAAAGGTCAGTTTTCCGAAGCTCCGCTCGACAATGATGTCTCCGGGCAGTTCCAGGCGACGGCCACTCGATGATTCTGTGGCCAGGCGGATGACCTGCTCGACATGCTGCGCGATTAAATCTTTGCGATCCCCGCGGACACCTTCATACAGACGGCGAATCAGGCGTTCCGTGAGCGCACGTAAAGGCGCGGCTTCGCTGGAGTTAGATGCATCCAGCGGAAGGTTATTCGGCGCGGAGATGAGTTCGAGAGGCAACAACAGATCATGAATACGGATCGAAACTGCATCATCGGCTACACGGACAAAGGCGCGGAAGCGGTCTTCTACGAATGCGGACCAGAATAGTTCCTGCTCGCCAGCGAGACGAGCGAGCTCCCCCAGGTGGGTGACGATCGTTGGCGCGAAATCGCGCTCCAGAACCGGAAGAAGTTGTTCGCGAATGCGCGCGCGAAGCCGGCGCGTATCACGATTCGTGGCGTCTTCGCGCCAGGCTTGATTTTTCGCGCTCAGATATTCACGCAAATCCTGGCGGGAGGTGGCAAGCAGGGGACGAATGACAGAACCCGCTGTGGGATAAATGCCGGCCAGGCCGGTGGGGCCGGTTCCGCGAATCAAATGAGCCAGAACGGTTTCGGCTTGGTCCTGAGCGGTGTGCGCTACGGCGATGTGTGTGGCTTGCCCCGCAGCGCAGACGCGTTCGAAAAATGCGTAGCGCAAGCGTCGCGCAGCGTCTTCGAGATTCCATCCATGACGGGCGGCTTCGGCGGCAACGTCCTCGCGAGTGGCCCACAATTGGAGCCCGCTATCACGGGCCAGCTGCGCGACGAACTGCGCATCCGATGTGGAAGCGTCACCGCGAAGCGCGTGGTCAAAATGCACGACCGATAGAGTTACGCCCAATTCGTCGCGAAGATTTTCCAGAATGCGAAGAAGCGCGACGGAATCCGCGCCACCTGAGACAGCCACACCGATCCGATCGCCGGGTACGATCATTCGCGCATTCCGGATGTTATTAAGTACCGACTGTTCGAGAGGTGTTCTCATCAGCTCGATCGAAGGGAGCAAGGCCGAAATTTCCGGGCCGGTCACCTAAGTGAATACTATGGTAACAGCCAAGACTTGACGGGTCGAGCGCAGCCTGGAAACGTGGATGGAGTTGCGTGCAGACTAGAATTATTACAGGCGATCTGCGACTTGCTGGGTGAACAGATCACGACTGTAGGAAATGCGCCGGTCAAGAGCGACCGCGGCAAAATAAGAGCAATTCTCGCGTTCCTGTTCGGCCCAAGCCGCGACGCGCGGGACCGTCGGTCGCGCCAGATGGCCGAGAATATTCAGCAAGCTATAGTACGTTCCCACTGCACGAATTTCGCCCTGGTCATCGCCGCGTTCCGGACACAGCCTGACCAATTGAACCAACCGGCGAAAATCTTCTGCGCCGAAACTCGGGCTTTGCATGCCAGTGACTTCCCGCACGCGGTCCGATAGTTCGACTCGCCGGCTGGATGCCAGTATTGAACGGCAGTGCCAAACGAAGAATTGCAGGAAAGCTGCAATCGAAAAAACAAAAATTACGGCTGCAATCATCATCGAGTTCTCACCACCAAACGTGCTGTCATTAATCGCGCGTCTTCGGGCACCTTGGAAAACGTATAAGCCCAGGCCAGAGGCAGCCACGTACCTATGAGCGGCGGTACCCACCGCAAAAACGATTCCTGCAAACCAGGGAAAAGGTTCCGCAAAGCGTAGGTTCCCGCGGTAGCGCTGAAGTAAACACCCAGCGCAAGAATCAATTGAATTAGGCGGGTTCTGGTTTCGCGGAGCTTTAAAACCGCGCCCCAAAGGAGATAGGTGAGCACTACGCCCACGAAATAGAGGTTCTGTCCAAGCTCAACGACAAAGTGACTGGTTAGGTGATTCTTATTCTGGCGAACGACAGCGTAGGAAAAAAAGGCAGTTGCAATCAGCAAAATAGCCGCTGCGCTTCGGATATACCCACTGACATTCATTTCTCGAAAGACGTGCTGGTATAGCTCCATCACCGTGAAGTAGATCAGGACGATTAGCAAGCTCTCGGAGTAGTAGTAGAAATAGCGGTACTGCATGGACGAATATCCGTAGGTATGAAACGTAATGTAATGGCCGAGGGTGACCAGAGCTGCAGCTAACATATACAGATTCAAGGAAAAATAACGGAAAGTATCCTTATGAAGGGCCAGACACACCACTACGTAGGCTTCTAAACTGAAGCTTGCGATCCAAATTAAATAATCTGCCGGGCCAAGCTGCATTTTCGGTCCCTATATAAAGACCGCGACCCTGGGCTCTTAAACCGCTTACACGGAACCTACCCTGTTATTTCCAGGGCGTTGGCGGCATCGGACTGCCGGTGTTCGCCCATGGTGTCGGCGGCATCGGACTGCCCGTGTTCGCCCACGGTGTGGGCGGCATCGGACTGCCGGTGTTCGCTAGCAACCATGGCGTCGGCGGCATTGGACTGCCGGTGTTAGCCAGTGTCGAATGGGTCGATAAGGCATTTAGACCCACCGCGCTGGTTAGAACCAGCAAGACCAAAACCACCACCATCAACCACTTATTCATAGACCCTCCCGAGGGAAACTACGCGGGAAGTCTATAAGCGGTCTAATGCCGTCAAGGGAGTTTTTATCAGGCGTGTGTCTAAACGGTACACACCCCCACCTCCCCGGCGGAGCCAGAGCTTTTCGTACTGTTGCGAGGCAAAAATAGCTTTTGGGACCGACACGGTCAATGTTACGAAAGTACTAGTTTTGAGGACGTATTCCCTTATGCTGAGCGGGGCAATTTCGGGTCAGGATATCACTTCGCTCCTGCCTTGACACTTTGCGCAGGTAGCCCTTAGCATCGAGAATTGTCTTGTGCCGGTTTAGCTCAGAGGTAGAGCGAGGGTCTCATAATCCCTAGGTCGTGGGTTCGAGTCCCACAGCCGGCACCACCATACTCCGCAGCGATCCCCCTACACACGGGCTGGTGGCTTCATTTCACCGGGGCATTGAGCGCAGCAACGAGTTCGACGAAAGTCGAGGCCTCCAACACTTGATCGATGGCTTCCTTGCGGCTAAACATTTCCCCGGCGTCACCCAACAAGTCGTGCTGAGCCTGATTGTCTCCCGTTAGAATTAAAATAATGAGACGCGAGAGTTTGCCGTCTCTTGCGTCGAAATCGATACCAGCCTCTGACTTGCCAATGACCACGATCGGATGCGGAAGGCCGCCAACGCGGGCATGAGGAACGGCCAGGCTGTTTTCCCAGCCGCTGGGGACAACCCGCTCGCGTTCAAGTACGAGGCGCAAAAACCGCTCCGGTGCGTTGCTGACAGTGTCTGCTGCGATCTCACACATATGCTGAAGAGCTTCACCCTTTGTGTGGAACTTCATGTCCGGCAGAAAGAGTTTTGCGGTGACGGTGTCCTTCAAGGTCAGGACCCGGCGCCGGCGCAGCAGGAAATGAATGGCCGGAGCGGAGACTAGTGAGGTGAATAGCGCCATAACCACGAGCGCTACGAACATGGTTTCGCGAATCAATCCAGCATGAAGCGCGAGGAGACCCAGAATCATCTCCATAGCACCTCGGGCGTTCATGGCCAGACCCACGCCCCATGAAGTGCGGCGATCCATGCCTCCCAGGCGTGCTCCCCAGCCAGCGCCCAGCAGCTTCCCCAGGCAGGCAACCCCGATAACTGTCGCCGTGATGCCGAGGTTGAAGTTCGAGACGAAATTGGTGCGAAGACCAATGCTGGCGAAAAAGAACGGCGCGAATACGTTGGTGACGATGGAGTGGATGTGCTCAGACGTTCGTTTTCTCAGATGAGTGGATTCACCGACGGCAATCCCGGTAATGAAAGCACCAAAGACGGCGTGGATTCCCGCAAATTCCGCGAAGGCTGCACCGGCAAGAGTCAGCGTGAAAATAAAACCCAAAACGCCGCCTGGCCAGCTCGTGTGGGCCTGGATGAAGGGGAGTATTTTGTCGATCAGCCAACGCACAACGGTGAGTGCAAGCAAAGTGAATGCGGCGACAAGGAGAATCGTGCGCTTAACGCCACCGAGAGAATGCGAGCCGGTATTCATCATGCCGAGAATCATGGAGAACAGAATCCAGCCCACGAGATCGTCGAACATCGCCGAGGACATCACCACGGTGCCCATCTCAGTTCGAATGAGATTGAGATCCATCAGGATTTTGGCGATCACGGGAAGCGCGGATATCGAAAGCGCGGTGCCTACAAACAGGGCGAAGATCAGCCTGCTGGCACCCGCTTCGGCGCCCAGGAACCGCGGGAATGCGCCCGCCGCGGAGAAGCCCAAAGCGAACGGAATGATTACCCCGAAGAAGCTGACCAGCAGGGCGCTCTTGCCTTGGCGAAAGATGCTGCGTAAGTCAATTTCGAGGCCGGCGGTAAGGAGGAAGAAGACGACACCGATAGTCGTGACGGTTTCGAGCACGATGGGCATGGCGCCGGTACTGGGAAACAATGCCGCATAGATCTGGGGCCTGAAATGGCCGAGGAGTGTGGGTCCCAACAGGATTCCTGCAAGAATCTCGCCCAGAACGGAGGGCTGCCCCAGTTTCTGCATCAATTCGCCGGCGAGCTTGGCGGTTCCGAGGAGGACGGCGAGGGCCAGGAACATGGTCATCACTTCGTGCTGTGTCAGATGGGGCAAGCAGAGCCTGTGTCCTTTTGAGCGATCAGTGCGAGTCTGTGTTTAACACGCGCGATGCTCTGTCGCAAGCTCACGCGCGACGGGATATTTGCGTAATCGACGCCTGCCTGGAAGCACTTCAGTCTCCGAGACTTCGATGGCAACGTGAAATTTGGCCTGTTTGCTGCTATCTGATTGAGCGCAGCAAGTTTAGGTAAAGTGGAATTCTAGTAGAGGAAAATGCTACAAAAACAGAAGCTTCCTATAGGTGCGCTTGTGCCAGAGAATTGCAGTGCGAAAGGATGCAAGATAGCCGTGCCCTCTGGGCTATCCGAAGAACATTTTTGCATCCTCCATTTCACGCTCTTTATCGAAAACGAATGCGCTGAAATGCGGCGCGAAACCGCACTGGGGAGTAACAAGCACGAACGCCAAGTGGAGTTCATGCAGAAGATCGCGAGGCGCGGGGAGACCCTGGTGAACACGGCTACAAGCGGGTTTCCCATGTCTGATGAACTAAAAGCGCGCGTATTGAGTACCTTACTCACGTTGATGAACACGCGCGAAAATATGGACCGCGCATTGATGCGGCAGTCCTCCGCCCGCCGATTCGCGGGCTGAAATGAAATTCCTCGATTCGTAGGATCGAATTTTTTGCCGAGCCGTTGAGAACCTAGACAATTTCAACCCTACGCGCCGATGAACCGGGCGTATAGCGATCGCGCAACGGCGGGATCTTGTGTCCCTTTTACTATGGCGCGGCCATCAGCAAAGATGGTCATTTCGTACGGCGAGACGCGAAAGCGAAGAAGGAAGTCGTTGTTGCGGACATCGGCTACAGAGGCGTGCGCTAAACGGCGGCCGAGTTCGCCGAGATCAATAGTACGGCTGCCCTGGTGGATCTGAACGGAGTCGCGCCCGCACATGGTGACGTGAGGCTGAGCGTGTCCGGTAAGATACGTGAAATCGCGTCGCCCGCACGCGCGACAATCGGGATTTTGCGAGATTCGAATGGACTGGAATTTTCCGGCCCAGACATCGCAAGATATCAGGCGTCCGTGTAAGGTCTCGGGCTTCCCGGCCAAGAGTTTTGTCGCTTCCGCCGCTTGGATTGAAGCGATCACTCCGGCGGCGGCGTTGAGAATGCCCGCAGTGTCGCAAGTTTCTTCGGCGCCCAAGGTAAACGGTTTTTCCCGGCCTTCCAGCAGACACGCGAGGCAGGGAGTGTGGCCTGGTCGAATCGTGAGCGTGACACCGTAGCTTCCGACAGCGGCCGCATAAATCCACGGGATATTGAGGGCTATCGCCGCGTCGTTGAGCAGGAGCCGGGTCTCGAAATTGTCCGTGCCGTCGAGAATGAGGCTGAAGCCGCCGAGAAGTTCCCGGGCATTTTCCGGGGTGAGATCGGTGACAATCGCTTCAACCCGCACATCGGAATTGATCGAGCGGAGGCGCCGTTCCGCGGCAATGGCCTTTGGCAGGGATTCTCGAGCGTCGGCTTCTTCGAACAGCGTCTGGCGCTGCAAATTTGATAGCTCTACGAAATCACGGTCGACGATACGCAGGCGCCCGAGTCCGGCCCGCACGAGCAAATTCGCAACTACCGTGCCCAGCGCGCCGCAGCCCACCAGGACGGCGCTGGCGGCAACGAGGTTCTGCTGGCCGACTATACCGATGCCGGGGAAGAGAATCTGACGGGAGTATTTCTCGCGCTGTTCGCTATTCATCTGCTGTTTCCAAGTTTGAACTTCATGATAACGCCTTTTAGGGTCATGCAGGCAACGCGCCGTGCTAACCTTTCCTCTTAATCCTCTGGCGAATGAAACTTCCTCGGAAAAAATCGATCCGCCGTATCCGACGCGCGGGCGTTGCTGCGATATGGGCTGTGGGAGCGCTTGTTTGCAGCGTTTTTGCGTGCGCGCCGGTGCGAGCACAAGAAGCGCAGATGGAAGGGGAGCAGGTGGGGGAGGTCCGCATCCTGGACGACTCGGGGAAAAGTGTGGCGCGAGACACAGCGTCGTTGCCCCTGCGGGCCGGCGAACCGTTCGACATTGCGAAGGAGCGCGATGCCTTGCGGGTACTCTATCGCAGCGGCGACTATGAAGACGTACGCGTGGCGGCTGAATCCACGGCGAAAGGTCTGCGTGTGGACTTTGTCGTTCGCCGAAATTACTTCAACAACGCAATCCGAGTGGATGGATTAAAGGACCCTCCCAGCGAACCCGCCGCATTGGCCTCCATGCGATTGGGATTGGGAGAGCCGTTCCGCGAGAGCGCTCTGCAAGAAGCGATCCAACGGCTAAAAGACACGCTACGCAGCGAAGGTCTTTTTCTAGCGAAGGTGACCTGGAAACTGACGCCGCACGAGGACACCCGTCAGATGGATGTATTGGTTACCGTGGAGCCGGGACCCCGGGCGGTGGTGGGAAGCTTTGTTTTGCAAAATAAGACTCCTTATCCGGACGACGAGCTCATTCGCCGGTCAAAGATCAAGTTGAAAAAGCAACTGACCACAGCGCGCCTAACCAAGGCCACGCAGCGTCTGAAGAAATATTTGGTAAACCAAGGATATCTGGGCGCCGGAGTGGCGATTACCGCGGGCCCGTATGACGCGCAATTGAATGTTGTGCCTTTGAAATACGAGGTGACTACAGGGCCGCGAGTAAATGTCGAGCTGGTCGGTGCGAAACTGAGGAAAGGAAAGCTGCGTTCGCTTCTGCCGATTTATGCAGAAGGCGCAGCGGATGAAGATTTATTGCAGGAAGGGCGTCGTAATATCCGCGATTATTTTCAACGGCAAGGGTATTTCGACGCGGACGTGAAGGTGAGCTCTCACGAGGACGCCGCGCGCGGGGAGCGCATGATTAGCTACGAAGTCGTCCGCGGCAATAAATTCCGCCTTGCCAGTGTCGGTTTCGCCGGGAACAAGTATTTCAGCAAGCGTTTGTTGGAAAGCCGGCTGCAACTGCAGCCCGCTTCCTTTGGATCGAACGGGAGGTTCAGCCAGCAACTGGTGAACGACGATGCCGATTCCATACGCGGACTTTACCTTTCCAACGGCTTTCTGGATGTGAAGGTTACTTCTTCGCTGGACGACGACTATCAGGGTAAAAAGGGGACTCTCTCCGTTAAGTACGGCATCGTGGAAGGCCCGCAAACGCTGGTTGCCGACCTTCACGTGGAAGGCAATCAGGTAATGAGCACCGATACGCTGCTGGCCGTGGTGGGATCGTCGGCCGGCCAGCCCTATTCGGCTTCCGGGGTAGCGAGCGATCGCAATAACATACTCGCGATGTATTACAACGAAGGCTTTCCCGCAGCTCATTTCCAGGAAGAAGTATCACCGGGAGCTACGGCGAATGAAGTCCGGCTTACCTATCACATCACGGAAGGCGAGCGCATCGAAGTGGCGAAGGTCTTGATCACGGGCTACCAATTTACGCGGCCAGGAGTGATCGCGCGCCAGATCAAAATTAAATCGGACGGCCCGCTGAGAGAAGGGGATGTTGTCGAAACACAACGGCGGCTTTACAACCTGGGCGTATTCAGCCGCGTTCAGATAGAGCCGCAGAATCCGGCGGGCACCGATCCGAATAAAACCATCGTCGTAGATTTACAGGAAGGGAAACGCTACACGATAGGGTATGGAGTGGGATTCGAAGTTCAGCAGATAGGAGCCAGTTGCAGCTCGAACTCCAAGAATCCGGGCCAGTCCAGTTGCGACCCCAACGCCACGGTGATCGCCGAAAGCCCGCGCGTTATCTTTGAAATTTCTCGGTCGAATATGTTCGGGCGGGCGCAGACGCTAACGTTCAAAGCGCGTGCGAGCACGCTGGAATATCGATCGCTGTTGAGCTATACCGCAGACAACTTCTGGGGCCACCCGTCCATCGGCGTTCAATTGATCGGATTGGCGGACAAAGCGCAGGATGTACAGACATTCACGTCCGTGCGATATGAGGGCGCATTTCAAGTGGCCGAGAAATTCTCGCGCTCGAGTTCCATCCTCTACAGATATTTTTTCCGGAGGGTTACGGCTTCGGAGCTACGCATCACTCCGGATGAAATTCCGCTGTTTAGCCAGCCGACGTTGGTATCCGGTTTCGGGATTACTTACGCTCGCGAGCGCCGCGATAATCCCGTGGATGCGAAGCGCGGGACGTTTAATACAGTGGATTTAAGCGTGGCTTCAACCTCACTCGGTTCCAGCGCAAGTTTTTTTCGAGGGTTTTTTCAAAACTCGTCGTTTTATCCTTTCGGCCGAGCGTTCGTTTTCGCGCGGGCCACCCGTTTTGGCTTCGAACAACCACTGGGCAGGACCATCGAAGGCGGAACGTCGGAAGGCGGCTCGACAAGCTGCACCTCGACGACTCCCCCAGTGGCGGAGCAAGTGATTCCGCTGCCGGAGCGGTTTTTTGCCGGCGGCGCAACAACGCTTCGGGGTTTCGGTCTGAATGAAGCCGGCCCACGGGATCCCTGCACGGGCTTCCCTATCGGCGGACTTGCAGTGCTCATGTTCAACCAGGAGTTAAGATTTCCGATGAAGCTTCCGTTTATCGGCAACCGTTTGGGCGGCACGATTTTTTACGATGGCGGCAACGTGTACAGCGATTTGAGCCACATATCCGCGGCGTGGAAGCCGTCTTCCACTTCGAACCTAAATTATTTTTCGCATACGGTGGGTTTTGGCTTTCGGTATCCCACGCCGGTAGGGCCTGTTCGAGTGGACTTCGGATACCAACTGAATCCAGCCCAATATCAGGCGACGATTCCGCCTAACCCGTTCCAGCAATTTTTCCGGCTGCCGCATTTCCAGTTTTCGTTCAACATTGGACCGATCTTTTGAGAAGAGAGGAATAGGGCGCTTGGCGCGACGCGCGATTTTCGTGATGGCATTGCCGCTTTTGCTCTGTGGTATCGCGGCTTCGCCGGCGTGTGCGCAATCAGCTTCTGGTTCTGAACCGGGCGCGGTCCAGGAAGATTCCAAGGCGCGACCGATCGATGGCGTGGCTGCGCGCATTGAAGATGACTTGATTTTAGAGAGCGAAGTTCGCGAGCTAGCCGCTTTCCAGAAGCTTGTAGACGGCCAAGCGAAACCTCGTCTGGACTTGATGAACGAGCTGGCGGACCAGTGGATCGTGAGGGGCGAAGCCAACACGGCGAAGTATCCGCGGCCATCTGCCGCGGAGGTTGACAATGCTTATCAGCAATTTGTGAAGCAGTTCGGTTCGCCCGAGGAGTTCCAAAAACGGTGCACCGATGCGGAGATAACGGAGGCGGCAGTCCGGCGAGAGCTAGAGCAGCAGCTATACCTCGCGCACTTTCTGGATTATCGATTCCGCGCCGCAGCACAAGTGGACGACAAGCAAGTGGAGAAGTATTACAACGACGAATTCGCACCCCAGCTCAAGGCGCGCGGCGAGCCGGTCCCGCCACTCGAAGAAGTGGAAGACACTATCCGCGAGGTCCTGATTCAAAGGGCTATCAACGCGCGTGCAACGAAATGGCTGGACGATACGAGGGAGCGCCTGAAAGTTGATATCGTGCCGCAAGGGAGCGGATCGTGAAACGCCGTCGTGTGGCGCGGAGCATCGTTCTGGTGCTGCTCGTATTGATAACCGCGGGGGTGGTGTTGTTCGAAGCGTTCAAAATAGAGGTAGTGGAGCGCTGGGCCCGAGATCAGATAGTGCAACAACTGGAGCTACGGACCGGTGCGCGGGTCGAAGTTGGCACGTTTCACGTAAATATTCTGCGGCTTCGGGTCCAGGCCGATAACTTGACGCTGCACGGTTTAGAGGACGCCAGCAAGCCGCCGCTGTTTCATGCGGATCGAGTGGACTTGGGTATCACGATTCTCTCCTTACTCCGCCGCAAATTTGCGTTGAGCGAACTGGTGGTTGACCGTCCACAGCTTGCAGTGCAATTCGAGAAGGACGGCCACAGTAATCTGCCGACGCCGAAAATCGTGTCGAGCGAGTCCTGGCAGCAGGACCTTTTCGATTTGCAGATACGATGGCTGGAAGTGCGAGACGGCAGTGCGCTGATCAATGACCGGCGCGTGCCGCTCACGGCAAAAGGCCAGAATTTCGAATTCAAATTGAATTACGGGGCGGCCAGAGCAGGCGGAGATTCCTACATCGGTAACCTCCAATGGAAACAAGTGGAAATTGCGGAGCGCAAGGACGCGCCTTTCCGGTCCGATATCTCGGCAAAGTTCACGCTGCATCGTGACGCGTTCGAACTTGATGAGTTGGTTTGGAAGCTGCCGCACTCTGAACTCAATCTCCGCGCTGAGTTGCCCAGCTTCTCGCGAGCGAATTGGAATTTGCGGTACCGCGGCCGACTGACGCTCGCGGACTTGCGAATGATTTTTCGTCAGGCCCTGGTGCCCGACGCGATTGCAGATTTTTCCGGACAGGCCAGCTATACCGACGGTGAATGGGCAGCCAGCGGGCACTACGCCGGCCGCCAAATCAATTTGCCGTACGTTTGGTTTCATGCAAACGGAATCGAGACCTGGGGAGATTTCGAGCTTGCGCGCGAGCAGCTCGTGGTCCCGAACCTGGGCGTGCGCGCTCTGGGCGGAACGGTGGATGGCCGGCTGGAAATGGATTTGAAGACTCTATCCGTCCGCACCGAGACCCGGCTGCGCGGCACCAGCCTGGCAGCGGCATTCGCGGCTGTCAATAATCCGGATTTTCCGGTGGATACGCTGCATTGGGATTCCATCATGGAGGTGGATTCGACGAATACATGGACCGGGCCGTTCCAGCACTTTCGCTCCAAGGGCGAATCACGCTGGACACAGCCGGAGCACAAGCCGGGAGTGATTCCGGCTGCGGCGGAAATTACATACGACTATTCGGACGATGCGGGAGCGGCGACGTTCACCCATAGCGAGATCTCCATTCCGACAACGAGGATTGAATTCGACGGCTATCTCGGCGGACGCGATTCTGCCTTGGAATTGAAACTGAACGCGGAAGATCTGAACCCCTGGGATGACTTCATCAATAAGTTGCGGGGTGCGGACGCCGTGCCGGCACACGAAGCGGGCGACGTTGTTTTTCGAGGGCGCATTTTGGGTCCCATTGAAGGTCCCACGTTCGCCGGGCATTTCAGCGCTACGAACGCACGTTACGATGCGCTGTACTGGGACAGCATTGACGGCGATCTTGAATATTCGCTGGATTTCTTTCGTTTGTCGAAAGCCACGGTGACACGCGGGCAATTCTCAGCGGCTCTCAATCTGCGGCTAGATTTCGATGGCGACTGGAGTTTTGTTCCCTCTAGCGCTTGGACGCTGGACGCCAAGGTTGAACGCGGGTCCGTGGCTGATCTGCAGGCCATATTCGGCTCAAATTTCCCCGTTACCGGGCTTTTGAGCGGGGATTTTCACGGTGAGGGAACCAGCGCCGTTCCGGTACTGGATGGAAATTTTGTCCTGGATAATATCGAGGCCAAAGGTTTTCATTTCGATCAGCTCAAAGGCCAATTGCATCTGGCGCACGACGAAATTCGACTTTCGCGGGCGGAACTCCGCCGCGACACAGGGCGAGTGGCCGGCGATGTGCTGTATCGCCCGGCGGAGCAAACGACGGAGTTCAACCTGACCGGTGCCGGAATCCCGCTGGAAAAATTCGCCGCGCTGCAGAAAACCTCAATGCCTATTGCCGGAGAGCTTGATTTTAATCTACGCGGCGACGGCCCTATTCGCGCGCCTGCGGCGCACGGCGAAATCCGGCTGGTGGGATTAAAGGTCGGAACCGATAACGAGGGAAATTTTCGCGCGCAAGTAGAATCGGACGGCAAGAATGCCCAGGTCACTTTCAATTCGGAAATGTCGAAGGGCCAATTGACAGGCCACCTTGCTATCGAATTGACGGGGGATCAGATCATTTCCGGCGGTCTCTCCGCCAAGCAGTTCGATCTCGACGCGCTCATAACCGCGGGGCTTCATCTGAAGAATTTGACACGTCCCAGCGCGGTGGATGGTGAATTCACGATATCCGGCTCGTTGCGGCAGCCCGACAGCATTGAGGTAAAGGTAGACATCTCGGAAGTTTCTTTCGACTACCAGTTCGTTCAACTTCAGAATGACGGGCCCATCCAGATTGTCTACCATCGCAACGAAGTGCGCATCGAGCGACTGCACCTCCACGGGCCGTACACAGACATGCAACTAAGCGGCTCGGCGCGCTTCGACCGCGATCGGCCGCTCCATTTCAATCTCACAGGTGGCATTAACCTCCAATTTGCCAAGGGGCTGATTCCGAATCTTGAAGGGGAGGGTGAAGCGGATGTGAACGTCTCGGTGGAGGGCACGATGTCGAAGCCGCGCATTACCGGACGAGCGAACGTTCGCGATGCCTCCGCGCACTACTCCGATTTTCCGGTGGGCTTGAGCCACGTGAATGGAGATCTGGTCTTCGATCAAAACCGCTTGCTTTTCGACCGGGTCACCGCCGAGTCAGGGGGCGGGATATTAACCCTAAGCGGCAGCCTGAACTACGGCGAAGGCCCGATGCGCTATGAAGTCAATGCGGAAACGCCGCAGGTCCGCATCCGCTACCCTGCCGGAATGAGCTGGTTGATCGGCGGAACGCTGCAATTGGCAGGAACGCAGGAGGCCGCCGTTCTTTCCGGACGCATAGAGGTACAGCGCCTGCTGTTTGCTCAAGGCGTGGACCTGGCTTCGTTCTTTGCTTCGTCCTCGGACACAACTGCTGTGGCGGCGCCGACGTCGGCATTCATGAGGAACCTCACGTTTGACGTCTCGGGACACACGAACGCCGGAGCACGCATCGAATGGGGCGGGGCACAAGTTGACATAGACGGCGATCTCCATCTGCGGGGCACGTGGGACCATCCAGTTATGCTCGGGCACATCCATTTGCTCGGCGGGCAGATGGGATTCCGCGGCAATACTTTTACGCTGACTCGCGGCGACATCAATTTCGCAAATCCGTTCCGGCTGGACCCGGTCCTCAACGTGGAAGCCACCTCGGTAATCAGCCAATATCAAGTGACCATAAATTTCTCGGGCCCGGCAAGCCGCCTGTCGCTCAATTATCGTTCGGACCCGCCGCTGCCGGATTCGGACATCGTCGCCTTGCTCGCGCTGGGCAATACGGGACAAGAGAGCGCGCTGCGGTCGCAATCGGCGGGCGGCCAAAACTACGGCGCAACCGCTCTGCTATCCGAGGCAATTTCAACCGGGCTCGGAGGGCGCATAGAAAAACTCTTCGGCATCAGCCATTTCCGGGTGGATCCGTTCCTCGCTGGCACGGCGACGGAATCGAACGCAGCCGCGCGCGTCACCATCGAACAGCAGTTCTCGCGCGACCTTACGATCACTTACTCCTCCAACGCAGCTTCCGACCAGGAGCAGCTTATTCAGGTCGAGTATCACTTGAGGCGTGATCTTTCGATCATTTTTCTCCGCGATGTGAACGGAACGTACGGTTTGGATGTGAAATTTGTAAAGCACTTCAACTAATCTTTCCGCAGGCATTACTCCGGCATCAAGAAAAGTGAATCTGGGGAGAGCCGCACGTGCCAAGGGTGCGGCAGATCGCGGAAGCGCTGCCATTTTTCTTTGAATACTTCGGCCTGCAAATCATACGCGCTCGTTTCTGCCAGGGACGGACGAAGACTCAGATAGAGGGTAATCCGGAAAGGCGTCTCGGAAGCGCGGACGAGCCAACAAGGTAAGACGTTCTCCGATGAAGCACCTTCCGGCTTTGATTCCAAGAAATGAATGTGATGCGCCCGGATGCCGAGGAAAGCCGGCGGCTTGGAGATAGTCTGTTCGACGCGAAGGCGGCAGTTCCAGTCGAGGGCTTCCACGCTGCCGTCCGCATTCATTCTCGCACGCGAAAAATTCTTACAGCCTGTAAGCTGTGCCACTTCGCGCGTCGGCGGGCGCCTGAAAACTTCCTCTTTGGGCCCGAACGCAGTCACTCGCCCGCGCGAAAGCACCAACAGTTGCTCGCCGAGGCGATACGCTTCCTCGATGTTGTGCGTCACGAGGAGTGTGGGACGCCGATAGGCCGCAAATGCTTCTTGAAGCTGCCCCTCGACCTGACTTCGCAGATGAGTGTCGAGAGCCGAGAGTGGCTCATCCAGCAAAAGCGCCTCCGGATCGATCGCAAGGGCTCGCGCTAACGCGGTGCGCTGCTGTTCTCCGCCGGACAATACCTGCGGATAGCGGCCGGTGAGTCCTTCGAGATGCGTGCGCGCGATGAGTGCGGACAGACGGGCGGCCCGTTGCTCGCGCGAAAGACCGTTTAATCCGAACGCTATGTTTTCGGCAACAGTGTGGTGTGGAAAAAGCGCGTAATTCTGAAAAACCATTCCGATTCGCCGCTGGCGCGCGGGAAGTCGAATGCCTTGTTCGGAGTCAAACAAAATTCGACCATTCAATGCAACGCGGCCGCGGCCGGGCCTCTGCAATCCGGCAATGCATTGCAGCAACATTGTTTTGCCCGCGCCGGAAGCGCCGAGAATGCTGAGCGGCGCTTCCGATGCGCAGAACGAAACATTGAGCTGGAAATCGGGAAGCTCTTTTTCTATTTGCACGTCGAGTGCCATGTCAACGCGCCATCCGGCGAGCGCGTCCCAGTCCTTGCGCGCGCGTCCAGTAATACAGGCCGCTAAGAAGAGCGAGCGAAATTACAACGTCCACAGCGCACCAGGACAGCGCACGCTGCGTTTCATCCGCTTCCACTGCAAAATAAATGGCGATTGGAATCGTCTCCGTCTTGCCGGGAATGTTTCCAGCGATCATCAGCGTGGCACCGAATTCCCCGAGCGCGCGAGCAAAAGAAAGTATGGTGCCGGCCAGCACGCCCGGCCAAGCAAGCGGCAGCGCGATTTCCCGAAATACGCGCCATTCCGATGCACCCAATGTTCGCGCGGCCTGCAGCAATGCGGGCTCCACCTGCTCGAGAGCGGCGCGCGAAGTGAGGTACATCAGCGGGAAAGCAACAACGGCGGCAGCGATCACAGTGGCGGGCCAGGAAAAAACTATGGTCGCGCCAAATTGAAGCAGCAACTTACCGAGCGGACCATTGCGGCCGAAGAGCAACAGAAGGAGAAAACCGACCACGGTGGGCGGCAACACCAGAGGCAGAAGAAAAATTCCGTCCACCAAAGCCATCGCAGGGCTGGTATAGCGTTCGCGCCAAACAGCCGCTGCCAAGCCGACCACGAACGTGATTGCAGTAGCCGTCACGCTGGTCGCGAGCGATATCCAGAGCGGAGACAAGTCCATCGGCAGGATTGTAGCCGGATCAGATCTTTCCGGATGGATTATTCGGGTCGTTGAACCCGTAAGTCTTGAAAATCTCGAGTGCGTGCGGAGTCTCCAAGAACTTGAGGAACGCGCCCGCGGCTGCTGAATCCTTGGAGTTTTTCAGAACTGCGGCGGGATACACAATTGGATCGTGCGAACTGGGCGGAGCGGTAAAAATGGTCCGGATTTTCGGCGAGGTCTGCGCATCGGTGCGGTAAACCAACCCCGCATCCGCGTTGCCCGTTGCGACGTAGGTGAGGACCTGACGAACGTCCTTGGCGTAAACGGCCTTTTTCTGCACCGCGTCCCACAAGTTAAGCTTTTGCAGCGTCTGTTGCGCGTACATGCCAGCCGGAACGGTGGCGGGTTCGCCCAGCGCGACAGTCTTGACACTCGACTTAGCCAAATCTTGAAACGTGTGAATATCGTCGGAGGAAGAAGGCGCAATCAGTACCAGATCGTTCGCAACGATGTCGTGCCGCGTGTCAGCGACAATCAGGCCTGCCGATTGAAGGGCATCCATCTGCTTCTGAGCCGCCGCGAAAAATATGTCCACCGGGGCGCCCTGCTCGATCTGATGTTGCAAGGTTCCTGAGCCACCATAATTGAAAGCGATTTTAGCGCCTGGGTGGTCGCGCTCGTACTCACGCCCGAGCTGGTCCAGCGCGTCCTTGAGGCTGATGGCCGCTGACACGGTGACAGAGGTAGATTGCGGCGCCGGCGATTGCTGCGCTTGGGCGCCACAAATTCCCAGGATCAATAAAGCCGGAAGAATGCCTCCAAGCCACAGCGCGCGAGTAATTGACCGGCGACTCGCGCGGCGGAAAGTTCTTGGCATTAGCAAATCTCCTTTCTTGCGACTCTCGCCTTCACTGACTTACTGCTGTGGAGGCTTTGGAGTTGGCGCCGGGATCGGTGCCGGTGCGGCAGGAGGAGTTGCCGACGACCCTGGGGCTGGAGCGGGTGCAGCACTGGGCGCCGGGGCCGGCTTCGACGGATCCGGGGGAAGCATCGGTTTTATCTGAGGATATTCATCAGTCATTCCGCGCAGCACTTCTATCACTACTTTTTGATCCATTTGCATGCCGGCAGTTTGCGCTTCGCGGCTGACGTCCGGCATTTCCTTCACCATTAGCTGGCCGAGGGGCGATTCATAAAACTTCGTCACGCCTTGAATATCTTCTATCGAAAAGTGCCGGGCATAGATGGCGACCATTGCGTCCGTTATGGCGGCCGGAGGTGCGCTGGCGCTGAACTTCGCTGTAAACGTCTCCATAAATTTGGGCAACTGGTCGGCCGGAACCACGCGACTCATCCCAGTGTGGACTCGGTCGGTCCATCCGGCGGCAATGTCTTCGCCCTCCTTGGACACGCCGGTTATCTCCAATAAATGGCGGATGGCTGCATCTTTAGCAGGATCTAATTTTTCCGACGGAGCTGGAGGGGTAGCGGCAGGTTGTCCGGGCTGAGCGGGCGCGGGCTTTTGTTGCGCAGCGCCTGGAGGCGCTTGCGCCAGTAACGGACTCGCTGTTAATAGAACAGCGGCAATCAGGGCGGTTCCTAGTTTCATCTGGTTCTCCTATTCATTGGTCTGGGCTCTTGCCCTGACGGGTCGGTCTCTTGAATGCTATCGAACACCGGGCATAGATGCAATTTGACCAGCCGTTTGGCGGTGGGTTAGTTTCCGATTATCCGACTTACCAGGCACTGAGCGAATGGAACGATTCAAAAGTCATTTAGCTTTTCGAGAATTCGACGGACCCCAAATCAAGTCCACGGCACGTCGGTATTTGCCACCCCCAATTAACTGTAAGGCATTTTCGTAGTCACCGCCAAAGTCAACTCGGGTGATTTCGCTCAATCCGTAGGTCTGCAGAGTGTCGTCCCAAGATGCGTCAGGTCCGATTTCCAGAAGTGTCACGCGATTGCTACCCAGGTCCACTACACGACCAATCGAGCACGTGTCTGAGGCAATCTTTTCTCGGTGAATTGTCACCAATGGAAATGCTCTATTGGCTGTAATCAACAGTTCCGCAAGGCTACTAACAACAACAGGGGGTTTCTTCGGAAATCGTATTCCACGCTTTTTCAAGACCGCTTCGTGGAACCGGGCATATTTATCAGGCACCTGCAATTTTCGTATGTCTGACAAACGGTAACATTGGAAACCGTTGGGTCGAATGCCGTCGGAGACCAGCGCGATAAGAAAAAACTGCGGGCCTATATCGAGCACATACCCGTTGACCGTCCCACGGTCCAGGACACTTGCAAACCTTACGAGCAACTGATTGCGAAGTGCGAGCGACAGTTGAGATTTCTTGTTCTTTTGCATCAGCGGGAGTTTACTCCAAGGCGAGTTCAGCGCGTTAATCTAACTGCTGATTAACGCGAATCGGAAGTTACAAATCTGGAATTTCCAGCTCTTCAGGGCCTTCGCTATAAACGGGGGACAAACCCTTATGCAATCAAATTCCTCGCTCGCAGCCGCCCTCACTTTGCCCGATACACTATCTTTCCAGCTACCATCGTCCACAACACCTTCGCGTCCCGCATTTCCTCCGGAGAAACCGTCAAAACGTCGCGGTCCAGCAAAACCAAATCCGCACGCTTGCCGGCTGCGATCATTCCAATGGAATCGAGATTCATAGCGCGAGCCGAGTTCCGCGTATAGGCATAGAACATTGCTTCGCGTGGCATTGCCTGCGATGGGTCAAGCACTCCTTCCGGTCCTTTGCGGGTTTCCGCCTGATAAATCGCCCAGAACACATTCGCGCTTGAAACCGGCCAGTCGCTCGCACCCGAGATGATGCCGCCGCTATCGAGGATCGACCGCGCCGGATATTGCCACTTGTAGATATCTGCGTCCAGATAAGGCTTCACTATTTCGATGGTGTCCTGGCTCGCATCCGCCCATAAAAGTTGTAAAGCGCTCACCACGCCCAATTCACGAAACCGAGCGAAGTCAGCCGGCTGCACGAATTGTTCATGTGTAATCGTGTGCGGCAATCCGGAATTTCCATTGGCCGTTCGCGCCGCGGCAATCCCATTCAACGCTTCCGTAACTGCTTGATCGCCGATCGCGTGCACGTGGATGATCAACCCTTCCTTGTCCGCTTCCACGCAGAGAGCGGCAAAGTTCTTCGGATCGAACAGCAGATCGCCGTTCCGCCCCGTGTTTTTGTACGGCTTGCTGAGATGCGCCGTCTGTGACGGATACTCCACTACTCCATCCGCAAACACTT
>Ga0302324_100005296_pt1 | contig 28120 bp, 23 predicted proteins | sample Palsa_T0_1_FD_201949 | JGI IMG/M metagenome (GOLD analysis project Ga0302324, IMG submission 201949) | Peat permafrost microbial communities from Stordalen Mire near Abisko, Sweden - Palsa_T0_1 | ecosystem: Environmental > Terrestrial > Soil > Palsa > Peat permafrost | place: Sweden: Abisko...
ACTTCGTTTTCGGGCACGCGCTGCGCGAAACAGCCAGCGATGCGGCGATCGATATCGAGTTTGGCGCCGCGCAACTCGCTACCGGCAACTTCCCGCGGCTCAAGGAAGTGTTCGGCGGCGGCCGCATCGACGCGGACAAAAACCGGTTCGCGCGCGGCCTACGGGCGCTGCTTGAAGGGAGCCGGACTTAGAAGGGACCGAGGCGCAACCGGCGCTACACCATCACCGCTTCGGTCTCCTCACTAGCCGTGAAGTACGCGCAATCCGGATGGTGGAACACCAGGGCGCTGACGCTGGCTTCCGGGTCCATCATCATGCCTTCCGTCAGCCGCACGCCGATGTCTTCGGGCCGCAACAGCTTCCACATCCCCTGCTGATCGTCCAGGTTGGGACAGGCGGCATAGCCGAAGCTGTAGCGCTTGCCGCGATAGCGCGACGTGAAACGCTCCTGCATGGTCATAGTCGGCGGATCGGGGAAACCCCAATCCTCACGAATGCGGCGGTGCAGCCATTCCGAACAGCCTTCAGCCGTCTCGATGGCCAGCGACTGCAAGCCGTGCGACTTGAAGTACAGCCCGGCCTCCTTCCACTCCTCGGACTTATCCCGAATGCCCGCGCCCGCAGTCACGACGAACATAGCCAGATGATCGCGCTTGCCGTCTTCCGGGTCGAGGATGTAATCGCTGAGGCACAGCCCTTCGTCCCGCCGCTGGCGGCCGAAATGAAACGTGTGCAGTGGATCCACCGCACCGGGCGCGAAGAGGTGGATGGAATTCCCATCCCGCTCGGCTTCAAAGAACTGCCACACGGCCTTCACCCGCATGAACTGCGCGGCCTCATTCTTCACTTCTTCCAACTTATGAAACAGGTCGAGAGCTTTAGGCTCGTGCCCGGCGAGGTTCTTTTCAAAGTTGCCCTTGTAACCCAGATGCTTGCCGTAGAGCATGTTCGGATTGATGTAACTCCAGATTTCGGCCAGATGCGGCACGTCGCGCACCTTGCGGTCGAGATTCGGAGCGGCCGGAATGGCGATGTCCGTGCGCACTTTGTGGCTGCGCAACTCAGTCATACGTACCGGCGCCTCTGGGGCGGTCTCGACCGGCGCCGCGACCTCGACGTAGGTGTGATCGTACATGGTCGCGTCGCGCGCGGCGGGGTCCATGAGCCGGTTCATCAAGTCCAGGCCGGTCATGGCGTCTTTGGCGTAGCACACAGCTTCGCCATAAGCCGGCGCGATACGCGTACGGGTGAAGCGGTCCGACAGCGCCGCGCCGCCCACCAGCATGGGAACGCGAATCCCGGCATCTTTCAGATCGCCCGCCGTGATCACCATCTGCTGCGCACTCTTCACCAGCAGACCAGAAAGCCCGATGGCGTCCGGCGCGTGCTCCTGGAAGGCGCGGATCAGAATATCCGGCGGCACTTTGATACCCAGATTGATCACCAGATAGCCGTTGTTGCTCAGAATGATCTCGACCAGATTCTTGCCGATATCGTGCACGTCTCCCTTCACCGTGGCCAGAATGATCTTGCCGCGCGCTGCCGAATCGGCCTTCTCCATGAACTGCTCCAAATGCGTGACGGCGGCCTTCATGGCTTCGGCGGATTGCAACACTTCGGCTACGATCAGCTCGTTGTTATTGAACAGCCGCCCCACTTCCGCCATGCCCGTCATAAGCGGGCCGTTGATGATTTCGAGCGGCGGAGCGCCTTCCGCGCGCTTGCGGTCCAGGTCGGCGACCAGCCCGTCCTTGGTGCCTTCGATGATGTAGTTGGCCAGCCGCTGGTCGAGCGGCAGGTCTTCGGCGCGGACCTTGACGCGCGCGCCCGCCTTGCGAAAATGCTCGGCGATAGCGGCGATGTGGAACTGGTTGATTGCGGCGCGCTGTTCGGTGCTTTGCTGCCGCCAGTCTTCGGGCGCGAGATGCAGATCCTCCGGGCCGTCCACAGGCGGCGTGTTGAACAGCAAGCTCTCCGCCAAACGCCGCTCGTGCTCCGGAATGGACGCGAAGCGCTCCAGCTTTTCGGCGTTCACGATGGCCAGATCGAGTCCGGCCTTGGTGCAGTAGTACAGAAAGACGGAGTTCACCACCTCGCGCGCGGCAGCGGGCAGGCCGAACGAGACGTTGGAGATGCCCAGCACCGTTTTCACGTAGGGAACGTTCTCCTTGATCAGCCGCACCGCTTCGATGGTTTCCACCGCGCCGCCGATATAATTGGCGTCGCCCGTGGCACACGGAAATACCAGCGGATCGATGATGATATCTTCCGGGGGAATGCCGTACTTTCCGCTAAGCAGCCCGACGGACCGCTCAGCGACAGCCAGTTTACGCTCGCGCGTGAAGGCTTGCGCCTGCTGCTTGTCTTCGTCGATGCAGCCCACGATCAGCGCCGCGCCATATGCCTTGGCGATGGGACAAGTGCGCTCGAATTTCTCTTCGCCGTCCTCCAGGTTGATCGAGTTAATGATGGACTTACCCTGGCAGTATGTCAGCGCCAGCTCCATGGCGCGCGGATCGGTGGTATCGATCATCACCGGCGCTTTGATCTTGCGGATCAGCTTCTCATAAAACGGCGGGATGTCCTTGATCTCATCGCGGTCGGTGCTTTGCAGGCAGACGTCCACGATGTGCGCGCCGTTCTTCACCTGGCGGCGGCCGATCTCGGTAGCCTCTTCCCACTTCTCTTCGGCCATCAGGTTCTTGAACAGCCGCGAGCCGATCACGTTGGTGCGCTCGCCCACGATCAAGGGCCGGCTGCTGTCCTCGGCCTCCACCAGTTCAATGCCGGAATAATAGGCACGATGCGCGGATGGCTTCAGGGCGCGCGGCCTCTTGCCCTCGGCCATCTGCGCGACCATCTTGATATGCGCCGCGGTTGTGCCGCAGCATCCGCCCACCAGGTTCAGCCAGCCATGCTCCACGAAGCGCTCTAACTGCTCGGCGAAAGACTGCGGAGTTTCGTTGTACTCGCCCTCCACGTTGGGCAGGCCCGCGTTCGGGTAGCAGGACACGCGCGTGGACGCCATCTCGCTCAGCGTGCGCAGATGGTCCGTCATGAACTCGGGCCCGGTGCCGCAGTTCAAGCCGACTGCGAGCAAATCGGCGTGTTCGATCGAAGCGTAGAGCGCATCGGCGGTCTGCCCCGCGAGCATGGTCCCCATGGTCTCGATGGTGCCCGAAACGATCACCGGAATGCGCCGGTCGAGTTCGCGCGCCAGACGCCCAATGGCCAGCAGGCCGGCCTTGATGTTGCGCGTGTCCTGGCAGGTTTCGAGCAGCAGGAGATCCGCGCCGCCATCGATCAGCGGCTTGGCTAGATCGTAGTAGTCCTGCTGAAGATGGTCGAATGCGATGGTGCGGCTGATGGTGATGCTCTTGCGCGTCGGCCCCATGGAACCGGCCACGAAGCGCGGCTTCCGCGAGGTGGAGAACTCGTCGGCCGCTTGACGCGCCAGCCGCGCCGCCGCGGCCATCAGCTCATACGCTTCGCCATCGACGCCATAATCCACCAGGTCGCTCTTCGTCCCGTTGAACGAGTTGGTTTCGATGATATCGGCGCCAGCCTCCAGATACGCACGGTGGATTCCCAGCACCACATCGGGCCGCGTTTTCACCAGGTTTTCGTTGCAGCCCTCGAGCGCCGGTCCGCCGAAATCCGCGGCGGTGAGATCCCGCTGCTGCAACATGGTGCCCATGGCGCCGTCGATGACCAGGATGCGGTGGTCGAGTGCGTCCGTTAGGGCTTGGCGGCGTTGCTCACTAGCGGTCATGGTTGAGAAGGTGTATCTTATGATTCTAACAGCTACGCCGTAAGCGAGGCGGCCGGAGAGGCCCGCAGGCACCAAAGGCGATGAAAACCCAGTTGTGGGGGGGCCAATCCTGGCCGCCACCCGCTTTTACGACGGCGCCGCCAACCGCGTTCCCCAAGACAGTTCAGCACGCGAAACAAGACGAGGCCCGTGGTATTCGATAATCGCGGAGAAGCCATTGACGAAATGCGCCGCATGTCTGATCCTTTTTTTCACCACCTCCTACGGCGAACAATTGCCCATGCGCACTTACACGTCCGCGGATGGATTGCCCGGGAACACGATCAATCGCATTGTCGCGGATTCACGCGGTTTCCTGTGGTTTTGTACCCGCGATGGGCTCTCGCGCTTCGACGGATATCAGTTCCGGAATTTCGGAACCGCGCAGGGATTAATCCCCCTCACGGGCAATTTGCTTGAGACAGCCGGCGGTAATTATTGGGTGGCGACCGAGAATGGAATGGCCCACTTTCAGGCCACCTCCGGGAACCCCAGATTTGAATACTATCGTCCAGCAGATTCGAAGGCGCGCATGATGCGGGCACTCGCCGCCGATCCGGCTGGCGGTATTTGGGTGGGCACTGAAGGAGGCCTCTACCACCTTGACCGGAAAGCCGGCAAATGGCAGCTCCGGTTCGTCGAAATTGGACTGCCCAGTGAGATCTGGGAGGACACCTCTGTCACTGCGCTCCTGGCCGATTCGGATGGCACGGTTTGGGTGGGAGCCGGGAGCAGGTTATATCGATGCTTCCCGGGCGGACGATGCGAGCAGTGGCGGCTGGGTTTGCCGCAGCCGTTCGTCAGAGAATTATTGAAGGACCGAGAGGGCACGCTTTGGGTCGGAACACCTCTGGGATTGTGCCGTATTCCGGCGAACCCGGCCGCCAACTTTTGCAACCCCGTGCGCGAGTTTCAGGGCAAAGGGATTGAAGGGTTGTTGGAGTCGCCGGAGGGCGAGATCCTGGTCGCCACGCCGGACGGGCTGGGAATCTGCCAGGCCGCCAAAGACCGGGAAGCTTCCGGAACCTGCTCCGCCGAAAATCAACTGCCGGGACATGGCGGAATCACGGCGCTGGGCCTGGACCGCGCAGGCAACCTTTGGGTGGGCATGCATGGCGCCGTGCGGATTGCTAAACACGGTTTTCGCACTTACACCCACCAGGACGGCCTGGATACTAATCATATTCTGTCGATCCTGGAAACGCAGCGAGGCGAGCTTTGCGTGGTGAGCGAAGGCGCCCGAGCCAGGCCGGTGAACTGCTTTGATGGCCGCGCATTCCATCCGGTACGGCCGAATGTCCCGCGCACAGTCGATAACTGGGGGTGGGGCACGAAGAACCTGACGTTTCAGTCGCGTAACGGAGAATGGTGGGTTCCGACAGGCCGCGGCGTCTTCCAGTTTCCGCGGACAACCATCGACGGGCTGGGACGAACACAGCCGAAAGCAGTCTATGCGGCTGGAGAAGTTGTTTACGCCATTTTCGAAGACTCGCGCGGATCAATCTGGGTCTCGACCCAGATCTCCGCGCCGAAAGGGGGCGTGCGGGCCAATAGTCTGGCGCGATGGGATCCAGCTACAGGCATCTTGAAACGCTATCCGGATGGCTACCCGGTTCCATCCCAGGTACTCGCGACCGCGTTCGCGGAGGATCGCGCGGGCAACGTGTGGATCGGCCTGAATTCGGGCAGGGTGATCCGCTTTAGGAACGGCAAGTTTCAGATATTGCCGATGGACACGGGCTATCTCGCATGGGTTTCGGCGCTGTATGTGGATGGCGCCGGCCGGCTGTGGGTCTCCACCACCGACGGTCTGAATCGCATCGCAGAACCAAACTCGGCGCAGCCGCGCGCGACTCGTTACACCGTCGCCGACGGCCTTTCCAGCAATCGTGTGTCGTGTATTAGCGAGGATCTTCTGGGGCGCATTTACGCGGGCAGCGCGCTCGGGGTGGACCGCCTTGGACCCGAAGACTCTCCGCGGCGCATCCGGCACTACACCATAGCCGATGGACTGGCTCCAGGCGATGTGTTGACAGCCTTTCGGGACCGGCATGGCGCACTGTGGTTCGGCACGCGCGAAGGCCTCTCACGCCTGGATCCCGCCATGGAGCCGCCGCCTCCGCCGCCACCCGTATTGATCAGCGGAATACGCGTGCGGGGCGCACCACTACCCATCTCCTTTCTCGGCGAAACCTCTCTCGGCGGGATCGAACTTTCATCGGACCGGAATCAGGTAGAACTGGAGTTCGTAGGCCTGGACTTCGGCGTGGGCGGGGCATTGCGCTATCAGTACCGGCTTGAGAATACCGATTCGGAATGGAGCCCGGCCACCGAGCAGCGCACAGTCAACTACGCCAACCTGGCGCCGGACCGTTACCGTTGGCAGGTGCGCGCGGTGACGGCGGACGGTGAGAGTGGACCGCCCGCAACAGCCGCGTTCACCATTTTGCGGCCGCTTTGGCAGCGTTGGTGGATGCGGCTGCTGTTTTTGGCAGGGGTTTCGACTCTGTTCTACAGCATCTACCGATACCGGCTGGCGCGTCTGCTGGAAGTGGAGGGGCTGCGCACCCGGATCGCCACCGACCTGCACGACGATATCGGGAGTTCGTTGTCGCAAATCGCGCTGTTGAGCGAAGTTGCACGGCGCCAGCCGGCGGGAGACGAGCGCGAGCAACCGCTCGCCGATATCGCCCAACTCTCGCGCGATCTGGTGGATTCGATGAGCGACATCGTATGGGCTATCGACCCAGAGCAGGACCGGCTGGCCGATCTGACGCATCGCATGCGTCGATTCGCCAGCGACCTTTTCAGCCGCGACGGCGTCGAGTTGCGGCTGGATCTGCCAGGCGAGAAACAGGATCCCCGAATCGGCGCGGACATCCGCCGCCAGGTTTTTCTGATCTTCAAGGAAACCCTGCATAACGCGGTACGGCACTCCGGCTGCACCAGCCTGGAAGTGCGATTGTCCGTGGCCGGCGGCTTTCTGGCGCTTTCCATGGCGGACAACGGCCGCGGCTTCGAGCCGGGGAACTCTGGCCGGGGCCACGGCCTGGCGAGCATGCGGTCGAGAGCCGCGGAGTTAAATGGCGAACTGACCGTGGACACCGTGCCCCGGCGCGGCACGGTGGTCCGTCTGCGAGTCCCTTTGACCACGCGGTTTCCAAAAGCCAGCCAGTAGCTCCGGCGACGTCGCGGCTCCGAAAACAACCTACCCACTTGGGTGGTGACAGCCATCGCGGGGCCGTTGTTTAATCGTGTTTGAGTGGGGAATCTCCGACTCAGATCGCAAGGAGCGCGATTACCATGCAAACGAAACAATTACAAGCGAGCGTGGCGGGAATCGTCCGCCGCAGCTTTTCCGTACTGGCCGCGGCGGTGACGATCGGCGGATTGGCGCTGAGCGCGCCGCCCACGCCGTTGACCACTTTTGCCGTGGTGTATAACTTCGCCGGAGGGGCGGATGGAGGATCGCCGAGCGATTCGGGACTGACGTTGACCTCGACCGGCACTTTCTATGGGACCACTTACTACGGAGGAGCGAACGGATACGGCACTGTTTACGAAATGAACACCTCCGGAGCGATTCACGTAATACACAGTTTCGATGAGACGGACGGCGAAAACCCGAATGCCGGTGTGGTTCTCAACTCGCAGGGCAGTCTATTCGGCACCACTTCATACGGCGGGAGATTTGGTTATGGAGTCGTGTTCAAGATAGAAGCCGCATCGGGCTTTCCTTTTAGGGTGCTGCACAACTTCACGGGAGCGAGCGATGGCGGGGTGCCGACGGGGGGCGTGGCTATCGATGCAAGCGGGAATATCTACGGCACGGCGATGATGTACGGGGATGGCGGGGCATGCCAGGGGCTCGGCTGCGGCGTCCTGTGGGAGTTTAGTAGCACCGGCACCTTCAGCGTGCTGCACACGTTTCTGGGCGCGGCCGACGGAGGCGAACCTTATTCCGGGGTGAACCTGAGCTCGACCGGCATCCTGTGGGGAACCACACTCGTGGGAGGCGACGCTACTGCCTGCACCAACGGCTGCGGAATTGTTTATGGGTACAGCATCGCGTTACAAGAATTGGATATAGTGCACGAGTTCCAGGAATACGATGGAGCGTACCCCTACGCCGGCATCACGGAGGATCCGTCCGGGAACTTTTGGGGAACGACCTCTGGGGGCGGCGTGGACAATTGTACCGACGGGTGCGGCGTGATCTTCAAGATAGCGTCCGACGGAAGTTTTAGCGTTCTATACACCTTCACCGGGGGAACGGACGGAGGGTCTCCGATTTCCGACGTGGTTTTCGACGCGTCGGGCGACGTATACGGCACGACGCTCGAGGGCGGCGGCGGCACCGGCTGCGGCGGCGCCGGTTGCGGTGTTGTATACGGAGCTTCCAGCACGGCGCCCATTCACGTGCTGCACGCCTTTACCGGTGGAGCGGACGGCGGACAGCCCCTCGCGGGATTGGCCGTGCGGGGGAGCCTACTTTACGGCACCACGAGCATCGGCGGGTCCGGAGGCGCGGGGGTGGCATTTAGGGTGGCCGAATAACATCAGCGTGGAGTGCGATTGTCCGGCGCGGGCGGGTTTGGAAACTTCCCTGCACAAATGGGTGGTGGACTTACTCCCGTTCTGAAGTATCGTAAAAGACGGGGTTAGTTTAATCTGCCTCTAGCCGCCATGCCGGATACCGCCATTCTTAAAGTCGCTATTGTTGAGGATCAACCCAGAATCCGCGAATCGCTGCAGGTCCTGATCGGCTGCACCGGAGGGTTCCGCTGTACCGGCGCCTTTGATTCCATGGAGGCCGCATTGGCCAGTATCGGCTGCCATCTGCCCGATGTGGCGCTGGTGGATATCGGTCTGCCTGGGATGTCCGGCATTGAAGGCATCCGCGAGCTGAAGAAGCGTTATCCCGATCTGACTTTGATCATGATGACGGTTTACGATGACGACAAGCGGATTTTCGATGCCCTGTGCGCCGGCGCTTGCGGATACCTGCTGAAGACAACGCCCCCAGCGCGCCTGCTCGAGAGCCTGCGGGAAGCCGCGGGCGGCGGTTCGCCGATGTCGCCTGAGGTAGCGCGCCGGGTAGTCTCCTTGTTCCGCGAGATCCGTCCGCGCGAGGACGCCGCCTGCCAGTTGACCCCACATGAAATCCGCCTGCTGAAATTGCTGGTGGAAGGACATAACTACAAGACATCGGCGGCCGAGCTGAATCTGAGCGTAAACACCATCCGCTTCCACATAAAGAGCATCTACGGAAAGCTGCAGGTGCATTCCAAATCCGAGGCGGTGGCTAAAGGCCTTCGCCAGCGTATCGTCCGCTAGAATTCCGCGTGCGCGACTCTGGGACTGGCGGTCATAGCGCGGAAGGTGTATCTTATGATTCTAACAGCCATGACAAGAAGAACCGTATTCCAACTGGCGGCCGCCAGCGCTGCCCTGCCATCCTTGAGCGCCCAGCCTTCCCCGTTGAAGGGCCGCCTGAAGCAGTCCGCCGCGCGCTGGTGCTACAGCAAAATGAGCCTGGACGACCTGGCCCGCGAAGGGGCGCGCATCGGCCTGCAGGGCATCGACCTGGTCGACTATAAGGAATGGCCCATCGTGCAGAAGTACGGGCTGGTTCCGGCTATGACGCCCGGGGCCGGTACTATCGGCGACGGCTTCAATCGCAAAGAGAATCACGACCGCCTGGTGCGGGAGATGGAGGAAAACATCCCGCGCGCCGCGGCCGCCAAGGTCCCCAACGTGATTACCTTTTCGGGCAACCGGCGCGGCCAGGCGGACGCGGAAGGCCTGGACAATTGTGCCATCGGCCTGAACCGCGTGAAGAAGCTGGCCGAAGACAAAGGCGTAACCGTCTGCGTGGAGCTGCTGAACAGCAAGATCGACCACCACGACTATCAGTGCGACCACACCGTCTGGGGTGTGGAACTCATCAAGCGCGTGGATTCACCGCGCGTGAAGCTGCTCTATGACATCTATCACATGCAGATCATGGAAGGCGATATCATCCGCACGATTCGGCAAAACATCCAGTACATCGCGCACTTTCACACGGGCGGTGTTCCCGGCCGGCATGAGTTGGATGGCACGCAGGAGCTGCAGTGGCGGTCGGTGGCGGAGGCCATTGTGAATGCCGGCTTCACCGGCTATTTTGCCCACGAATTCGTGCCCACGCGCGATCCGATGACGTCGCTGGAGGAAGCGGCGCGATTGTGCGACGTGTAGCGCGAGCATCGGAGCACGCCTGTCCGTCCCGGTTCAGCGCAGTGGCAGCTCGCGGATGCGGATCGCTATACCATCGACGGTGACGGCCGATCCTCGACCGAGCGCTTCGGAGCAAATCTCCCAAACGTGACGGATCAGCGCGGCCTGCCCTTCGGCGCCAAGCCCTTCCACACGAATGAAGACGACCGAGGGTCCTGTAGACTGCGCCAGAGCGAGATGCCGGTGAAAGTCGTGGTCGAGCGTAATGCAAACCCGGTCCTCTCGGCGCGCAACCTGCAGAATCTCCTGGTCGCCGGCCCGCTGCATACCAATCTCGGCCACATGAACCGCGTCCCAACCTGTTGCGCGCAGCAGACCAGCGGCCCTCGGCGCCAACCCCTGATCGAGCAGCACCCGTCTCATGCGACGTTATTGGTGAACTTGATCTCGTCGTCAACAGAGGCTGCGGCGTAACGAAGGGCCTGTTGCAGATCCTCTTCCTCAAGAAATGGATACTCACGAAAAAGTTCTTCCCGGTCCGGGTGAGTGGCGAGGATTTCGAGCACACGCCTTACAGTAATCCGCATGCCGCGAATGCACGGCTTACCGCCGCATTTGCCGGGTTCGACTGTGATGCGGTCCAATGCGGCGTTCTCACTCATACGAGCCCAGTCTAGCGCGTTTGCTCATTGCAGCGCGTCGAAATATTGCCCGCGAAATCCCTTGCCCGCTTCGCCCGGCATCGGCAGAATGCTCGCTTGCGGGCCCGCTGCCGGCTTAACCGCTACTCAGGTTCCACAGTACCTTCACGGCCGCCCCATGCGCGATCACCACATCCGGATCGCGTTGTAATGCGTCGAAATACTGTCCCCGGAATCCGTTGCCCGCTTCGGCGGGGGTCAGCAACGCGCGCGCTTGCGCCAGCAGCCGTGCAGCATCCGCGGCGGTGGCCGGCTCATCGGCATCCAGTGTCTCGTCGATCGCCACGATCAGTTCCGATAGCTCATGCAGCCAGGCGAAGAACGGATCGTGCAGCACCAGATTCAGCAGTTGTCCGCTGGACTTGATGCGCTCCACGTCGTGGTCATAGCGCGCGCGCTCGGAATCGAGCAGCGACTTGTGATGTGCCAGCAGGACATGCCGTAGCTCCGTCAACAAACTGCGCGCCGCATCCGCCATGCAGACATGGTAGCGCGACTATTCGTGCCGCAAGGCATCCAGTCAGGTCCTGCATAGTCCTTTGACCTTAGCGGGGCCGGAACCGCTCGTCGATTTCCACCTGATAACCGCTGGCCAGCCGGTTGGTTTCGTTGGCCATTCCGACTACGGCCATCAACTCGCCGAACATGACATCCGACATGCCGGCCTTGCGGGCAGCCGCTGTGTGCGATGCAATACAATATGGGCACTGATTGCTGGCGCTGACGGCCAGGTACACCATCTCCTTCGTGAGCGCATCCAGCGCCCCCGGAGCCATGATCTGCTTGATGCTCTCCCAGGTGCGCCGCAGGGTGGCCGGATCGTGCGCCAGCGCCTTCCAGAAATTATTGATCCAGTCCGTCTGGCGGGTGGCCATGATATCGTCATATACGGCGCGCACTTCGGCGCCGGCATCGGCATATTCGATCATGTGGCGATTATACGCGAACGTGGAGTACGCGCTCGCGCGGCTTGATCCCAGGGACGCACTGCGATATCACTAATGAGTAATGCGTGGCGCTCTGCTGCTGATGACAGTCGTGCTGTCCGCGCGGGGAGATACCGCCCACTACGAGTTGCGCGGCCGTCTGCTTCCCGCCACACGCGCCTCTGTGTGGCTGCATGGCGCCACAGCCCCGTTCGAGGACAGTACCCTGGCGGACGACGAAGGGCGCTTCCGTTTTCGCGACTTGCTGGCAGGCACTTACACCCTGGGGGCGTTCGTTCCCGGACGCGGCGAGATGCGCCGCACCATTGAAGTGGGGCCCAGCCGGGCCGATGCCCGGAAGCGGATCGAGCTAACAGTGGAGTTCCGCGACGCGGAGTTCGAATCGCGCGACACTTTGCGCCGCGAGGCCATGGTCTCGGCCAGGGAGTTGGCCATTCCCGACCGCGCGCGCCGCGAGTACGAGGATGCCGAAAGGCGGCTTGCACGGCGCGACGTGGAAGGCGCCATCGCGCATTTCGAACGCGCCGTCGAACTGGCGCCCCAGTTCTCCGACGCTTGGAACCACCTGGGCACTATCGCCTATCAGGCGCGCGATTACACGCGCGCGGAGACCTGCTTCCGGAAGGCACTGGACGCCGACCCAAAGGCCTTTCAACCCCTGGTCAATCTGGGCGGAGTATCTCTTAACCTGAGTAAGTTCGAGGAAGCCCTTCAATACAACTTATACGCGGCGCTTACACGCCCTAACGACGCCCTGGCTAACTCGCAGCTCGGCATGAGCTACTTCTACTTAGATAAGCTGGACCTGGCGCAGAAATATCTTACCGCCGCCAAACGGCTCGACCCGGCGCATTTTTCCCACCCACAAGTGATGTTGGCGGAAATCGCCCTGCGCCGGCAGGACCGGACGGCGGCGGCGGCCGAGTTGGCGGAGTTCTTGCAGTATCATCCGGATTCGCCGGAGGCGGGCAAGATCAAGGAGAGACTGGAGCAGTTGCGCGGACAATCCGATCCGGGGCAAACCTTCGCGGCCACCGGCATGGCGAGCACCTTTTCGGAGACGCCCAGCCTTCCGGCGCTCGACGGCAATCCGTATAGTGTGTTGCGCACCGACGGTCGCCTCTATTTGCAAAGCCGCGATCGCGACGGGATTGTCCGGCAAAGCCGCATTGATGCCGCGATCGGCTCTGGCCGGCACGTGCGCGTCCTGTTGAGGCGGGCCGCGGACGGCGGATGGGTGGAACTACCGCTTGCCTGGTATGGTGCGGATGGCGGGCGATACGCCGCCAGCCCCGCTTTCGGCTTTACGTCGAATTGCCTGACTTGCCATGCCCGCCAGAACGGCGATCATCCGGCCGCGTTGGGCTGTGCGAGCTGTCACGGCATGGCCGGATCGAGCAAGCCCGGCCAGCAGGTGTGCCTGCAATGCCATCTCGAAGCCAGCGGGCCGAACTCCGGCCACGGAACCGCCGTCAGCTTTAAGAACGACGATAAGGGCACCGGCAAATTCGAATTAAACAGCGCCGCGTACCGCCTGCTGGAATCGCGATGTTATCAAGGCGCGGCGGGCAAGTTAACGTGCATCACCTGTCACCCGCCGCATAGTTTTTCGAAGACGCCGGCCGAATACCGGATGGTCTGCCGGGGTTGTCACCCGACCATGCACAATGGCGCGGCCCTGGATTGCACCCGCTGCCACATGCCCACACGTCAGGCGCAGGATGCGGCGCAGATGATGGTGACGGACCATCGCATCCAGCGGCCATTATAAGGGGCCCGCTTTGCCGGGCGGGATTGCGGAAGAAGGCTGTGGAGGCTGTTACAAAGGGCGGCGACCGTCGGCCGTGCGACTGCCCGTACTGCCGTATCCAGGCGAAGATTGCCCGTGCAAACGGCCAGCCGCGCTTCTCGCGTATGGAAGCGCGGCTACTTCGCGACCCGCCCCGGGGCGATGTCAGAACCTCTGGAACAGAGACATGAACGGGTATATGTACGTGGCCTTTGTGCGCCTCTTGCAGATAGGCGCCGGAAAACAGCGTTCCCACGCCAAAGCCCACACTGGTGCTCCTGGTCACGGTGACGGTCGATAGCATTTCGATGGTCTCGCCGACGTGTGCATTGGTGGCTTTGGTGTCGTAGACCGTGCGCGTGCCGGCGGCGTTGTAGAGGCCGTCCGCCGTGGACGCCAGCCACAAATCGCGCCCGTCCAGTTTCACTTTCAGCCTGCGTAGCGGAGCGAACTCCACGCCTGTGCGCAGGTCTTTGATGTTCTTCCAGCCAAACTGTCCGGTGACACTGTTCATCGGCTGATTGTAGCCATACATATTGTCGAAGGTCTCGCGGCTGTCATCTTTCCGCCCGTCGTCTCCCGATGCGTACGCATAATCGGAGCTAATACGGGGCGCCCAGCCGGATTGTGTAATCTTCCATCCGCCACCTGCCACCAGTCCGGCGGCGTTCAGACGATCGTTCGAGTAGTTGCCGAATTCGTGCAGCGCCTCAAAACTGTAGTCCACGCCTCCGCGCAGCTTGCCCACGATACGGCCCCCCGCCGCTAGCGTGTCCATCTCGCCAAGCACCTTATCCTTGCTAGCGACTCCAAGGGTGGTATGGGCGAAGAAGTAAGGCTCCACCGACGCGCCCGGCAGCAAGCGGCTGAACGCGTTATATTCTGCGAAGATGTGGTCGCCGGGCTTGTGCTCGTCGAACCCCGTCGGATTGACCAGTACAACCGAGCCGGCTACTATTTCGGTCTTTAAGAAGCTAGTGCTATAGGAACCGTGTACTACGTCGAAGGTTCTCGCCGTGTTCGCCCACCATACATCCGTCGCCGCCAGCAAACGGCCGGAACCGATGACCATCTCCTGCCTGCCAAGTTGAGCGTAAAAGCCGGGGCCCTCCCGCCTGCCTACTGCCATCCAGGCTTGGCGCAGATCGAAGGAGTCTGAAACGGTGTTCGAGGGTGGGGTTTCGTAGAACAACGCACGCGCGTCTTGCGCTTGCGCAAAGAATTGAAGCCATGGCGTGGGCGTGAACTGCAGGCCCAGACGTATCTGGCTCAGCACATAGGAACTGGCCGGCGTCGCGCTGAACGGCCCGTCGGTGGCCTCCCAGCGTTCCCTTATCGAGCCGCTGAACTTAAGCGTGCGTTCGAGATATCCCTTTTCGTCGGGCTGATCCGGTCCGCCGCTGGCGTCCTGCGCCTGGCCGTTGTCTACAGTCTGTCCCGCGCTTTGCGCTCCGGCGATGCTAGACAACCATACCCCACAGCCGACCAGGACCATCGATTTTTTAGTTTTCCTAAAGCAGTCATGTACCGCTTTTCGGTGGAATTGCGCAGAATGTGCGGTATCTTCCCCAGAGAAAGCGGATTTGAGAAAGCGCGGCTGTGGCTCTAAAGGTTTGTTCCCGATTGCCCGATATATATGAAAGCACCTGGGACTGCTGCGGATGCGGTTTACATCAGCTGCAGCCAGGCGATGGCGGCGGCCATCAGCAGGAACGACGATACGAAGGGGATGCGCCACTTGCGGCCGGAATCCTTGGGCCTAAATAGGATAACCGGCGGTTTCTCTTCCAGCAGTTTCGCGATTTCTCCCTCATCCACCGTCGCCTCTGCAGGCGCTGCGGCGGCTTCCTGCAGGCCGGGGGGCGCCGCTGCTGGTTCCCCTGTTGGCTTCGGGGCCATCGATACGAGCGCGGGCTTGCCGATGACATGCGTTGGCTCCGCTTTCGCTTCCGGTTCAGATTCAACCGCAGGCGAGGCGGGCGCTGCCGTGGCCGGCTCTGCCACGGCGTGCAGTTGGGCGACGGTTGGTGCGATCCCGCGCACGGCTTGCGCCGCAGGCTTCTCAAAAAGTTGCCCGAGGCCTGCGATCAGGTCTAGCACGCTCTGTTCGGCGCTGGTCGATTTTTGCCGCAAGCCGCTGATCGTTTCGAGCGCAGGAGCTGCCGCCTGCCGCGCGTGCGCCTCGCGCTGTTGCAAGCGGCTCTCGATCGCCCGCCAGACCTGCTCCGCGGCGCGATCGACGGTTTCCTCCGTGCTTCGTTGCAGTTGTTGTTCCAGCGCTTGGACGCGGGTTTCCAGAAGCGAGGCATACTGCAAGGCCTTTTCCAGATCGGACGAGCGGTCTAGTGTGCGGACTTCCAGTTCGTGAATTTCCGCGGCGAGTTTGGCTTCCATGGCCTGCCGCAGCCCGGCGACCGCGGAATCGATCTGGGCGGGAACGTTTTCCGGCGCCCGTTCCGCGCGCAACCGCTCTTCGAGCTGCTCGATCTGGGTGCGGTGTTGCTCCTGCGCTTCGCTGAAGCGAGCCTCGCTCTGCCGCAACTGCTCGCTATGACGCTCCTCAATCCCTTGCTGTTCAACCGCCATGCGGGCATCCAGGGACTCCCGCACGGCGTCCACGATAGCCTTGATCTTAGGCGGCAACTCCTCCTGCAACACGGTCAACTTGCGGTCCAGCGCGCCAACTTCTTCAGCGTGGCGCTGCAGGTCGTCCTCGACCGCCTGCCGGAAGCCGCCGGCGTTGGGCATCTCCGCGCGCAACGCGTTCAGTCCCTGTTCCAGACTCGCCATCCGGCCAGCCGTTTGTTGGTCGCCGGCCGAGATCCGCGCGTGCATGGAAGCTTCCACCGTTTCCACGATCTGCCGGATCTTGGGAGGCAGTTCTTCGCGCAGCATGGTCAATTTCGTTTCCAGTTGCTGCAGCGCTTGCTGCAAGGGCGCGGTCTGGCTCTGCTGGTGCTCCGTCAGTTCGCGCATCTCCGCGGAGAGCCTGCCCGACAGCGCCCCCACCTCGCCCCGCAAGTTCGCCTGGAGTTCCTGCAATTCCTCGGAAGCGACGCCGTGCGACGACACACGGTTTTCGAGTTCCGTCATCTCCAGTGCGACGCGCGCCTCCATCGATTGCCGCACGGCCTCGATGATCTCACGAAACCTGGCCGGCAGGTTCTCCTGCAGCGCGGAGAGCTTCTGATCCCGGCCGGTAATCTGCTCGGCGCTGGCTTGCTGGGCCTCCGCCACATAGCCGCGAACTTGGGCTTCGATCTGTTGCATGGCTTTTTCGACGACGTTGGTCTGGGCGGCCGTGTGCGAGTACATCGCCTTTAAATCCAGGGCGATTTGCGCGTCGATTTCAGCCAGGCGCCGGTCCACTTGCCCGACGTGCTCCGTGAGACGGGCTTCGAGCGCCACGGTTACCTTTTCCAGCACCCGTCCGTCCAGGCCCTCGCCGAACTTCAGCAGGGCGTCTTTGTCGATAGTCTGTGTTTGCTCTTCCACTTTTCTCAGCCTTTCTGCAAGGGGACCAAGGTCTGTCACTTCATCCTCCCGCGTCTTGGAGCGTTCTTGTGCCAGTTTCATCGCCACGCCGAACAGGAAGCCTTCGCCAATTGCCAGAGCGAGGCTCCTGAGGAACGCGAACCGACTGGACCTCTCCACAAAACATAATTACCGACGGAATGTTTCAGTAAATGAGAATAATATTTATCATTATCCCGGAAAAATCGCTGAATTTGTACCGTCCTATGTACAGTAACAATTTATCCAATTGTCTTTACCAATTATTATAGTGTCCAAACGGCCTCCCTGTGCCAACGGTGACGGCAACTTGCTATCCTTAGCCCGATGGATTGGTTCGGTTCGCCGATTACGGGCCTCACTACCGGCATCGGGTTCATTGGCGGGGGAGCCATTATGCGCGGTAGAGGGAACGTCCACGGAACCGCTACTGCGGCCAGTATCTGGAACACGGGCGTGATTGGCGCGGCAATCGCCGAATCGCGCATAGAGATCGCCGTCATTCTGCCGAAGGCGCTGGAATGAGTCTGAAGGCCGGGTTGACATTTAGCGAGCCGCATAAGGTCGAACCCTATGCCGAGGCCCTGCGAAAGGCCGGTATTGAACCGGTTTTGATTTCTGCCGAGGATCCACGCTCGCTTTGCGGTTTGCAGGGCTTGTTGTTGACCGGCGGGACGGATCTCAATCCAGCCCGTTACGGCGCGCCGCCGCACCCCGCCAGCGAAGCGCCGGACGATAGGCGCGATGAACTGGAGACCCGGCTGCTAGCCGAGGCCCTGGCCGCCAATCTGCCGGTGCTGGCCATCTGCCGCGGGATGCAATTGTTCAACGTGGCGCACGGCGGCACGCTGACGCAGCATCTGGAGAACTCCGCGGCGCATGTGGTGCGAGGCGACGATCCGGCGCTGCCGGCCCACCAGATTCTGGTTGAGCCGGAGACGCGGCTGGCGGCCATCCTGGGAGCGGGTGCGCAGGCGGTCAATTCGCGCCATCATCAGGCGGTCGAACGCGTCGGCGCGGGGTTGCGTGTGACCGCCAGATCCACTCCGGACGGCGTCATCGAAGCGCTGGAGCGCAATGATCGTCGATTCGCTCTGGGCGTGCAGTGGCATCCGGAGGATCAGGCGCGGCGGGATGCCACCCAAATGAAGCTGTTTGAGGCTTTTGCGGCTGCGTTGCGGTAGGTGAAAGGTCCCGCCTACTGCACACGGGGACGGTTCTGCTCGTTCAGGACCAATCCGTCGAAAATGGCCAGAACTTGTTTCCGGTAGGTGTAAACGCGCTGCAGGTTCTCCCGGAAGCTGACCTCGAAGTCGTGTGCTCTCATCCACTTATCCAATAGCGTCCGGGGCACGTCGATGTCCTGGCGCAGAGCATCGACGGAATGCCCGCGCAGGAAGAGTCCGTAAAAGAAAGCCGCCTCCCGTTGTGGGGCCAGGGGATCGTATTCGTCTCGTACCGTCATAAATACGGTCTGGAAAATGCCAGTATACCCGTGCCGCCCGGATTTGGGCAAGTCCCCCCTTCGGGCAAAATTCCTCATCTCAGCTCTCCCACCTCTATCAATGATAATCCGCAGCCAACGTCTCCCGCTGCGGGCCGTCTAAATCGGGTACGGCCATTTTGCGGAAACATGGAGGATCGGGAAGATGGAGTGGATGCGAACATGCTTGCAGGATTTGCGTTACGCAGTCCGCAATCTGCTACGGTCGCGCGGCTTTGCGGCGGTCGCCGCCATTACCCTAACGATCGGCATCGGCGCCAACACGGCCATTTTCAGCATCATCGATACCATCATGTTGCGGCCGCTGCCATTTCGCGATCCCGCCCAACTGGTCCGGCTCTACGAGACCGAAGCGGCACCGGGCCACTATCCTTTCGCCGGCCCGGATTTCCTCGACTGGCGGGCGCAGAACAAGACGTTCCAGGATATGGCCTTGTTTGGCTGGTCGGGCGATATGAACCTGAGCGGCGAGGGGCGGCCGGACCATGTACATGCCGTCCCCACGCAGGCAAACTTCTTCGCCCTGCTCGGGGTGCAGCCGATCCTCGGGCGCACCTGGCTGCCCGGTGAAGATCGGCAGGGGAAGGATCAGGTGGCGGTCCTAAGTTACGGCCTGTGGCGGGAGCACTTCGCCGGCGATCCCGGGGTGGTGGGCCGCACCATCGCGCTGAACTCCAAAAAGTTCACCATCGTGGGCGTCATGCCGGCCAGTTTCCGCTATCCCTTCCAAACGCAAATGTGGATTCCCTTGGACATGGACTTCAAGAGCTGGATGGGCCAGCGCGGCAGTCACTGGGCCAACGCCATCGGCCGGCTGAAACCCGGCGTCCCGCTCGATACGGCGCGCGCGGACTTGAAGCTCATCTCGACGCGCCTGGAAAAGACCTACCCGGATTCCAACGATAAGGTAGGCTCGGCGGCCATGCCGCTGCACGACGACCTGGTGGGGGATTCGCGAGGCTCTTTGCTGATGATGCTTTCAGCTGTCGGATTGGTCCTGTTGATCGCCTGCGCGAACGTCGCGAACCTGCTGCTGTCGCGAGCCGTCGCCCGGCAGAAAGAAATGGCGGTACGCAGCGCGCTGGGCGCGGCGCGCGGACGTCTCCTGCGGCAACTGCTGACCGAGAGCCTGGTGCTGTCCTTGTCCGGCGGCGCCCTGGGATTGCTGGTAGCGTGGGTCCTGGTCGTGCTCGTATCGCACGCCAAGAACGTGGCCCTGCCCCAATTTGCAATCATCCAACTCAATGGCGAGGTGCTGGCCTTCACGTTTGCGCTGTCCGTGGTGACGGGCGTGTTGTTCGGCCTAGTGCCGGCGCTACGCACGTCGCGCACCGATCTGCACGAGGAGCTGAAAGGCGGTGCGGGTAGCTTGATCAGCCCCGGCAAGCGGCGCCGGTTCACCAGCAATGCACTCGTGGCTGGTGAAATGGCGCTCTCGCTGCTCCTGCTGGTTTCAGCCGGCCTGCTGCTCAAAGACTTCGCGCGTTTGCGAAGCCTGGATATCGGCGTGCGGCCGGAAGGTGTGTTCACGGCGGCAGTTCGTCTGCCCGACACGCAGTATAAGACCGGGGCGCAGCAGTTCGCCTTTTCCCAGTCGCTGGTGGAGAAATGCGGCCACATCGCCGGAGTGGACGCAGCCGCCGTCAGCACCGTGCTGCCGCTCGAAGGCGGCAGTAACTACTATGTCAAGCTGCGTGGGCAGACGTCCCAGCGAAGCAACTTGCTGGTGGAACAGCATTCCGTCAGCCGGGATTACTTCCGCGCCATGGGAGTGCGATTCCTGGAAGGTCGGAGCTTCGAGCCCGCCGATTTCGAGCGTGCGCAAGCGCTCGACACGCGCTTCGAGAAACTCCCCGACGGCGGCCGCATGCCGGACGCAGAGACTAACGCCCTGGTCTATCCGGCGGTGATCAACCAGGCGATGGCGCGGGCCTTCTGGCCGAATCGCAGTCCTCTCGGCCAGATGTTCTCGCAGGGCAGCGATCACGGTCCCTGGAAGCAGGTGATCGGCGTGGTGAGCGATGTCCGCCAGTGGGGCCTCGCGCACAAGCCTGTTCCAGAAGCTTACCAGGCCTTTACCGGCGACGGGCGGCTGTTCCTGGTGCTGCACACGTCGCGCCAGCCGTTGAGCCTGACGCCGGACGTGCGCCGCGCGCTGGCCCAGACCGATGCGAGCCTGCCGCTCTTCTCCGTACGCAGCATGGATCAGGTGATTGGCGAGAACGCCCAAGGCCAACAGTTCCTCAGCTTGCTGGTTGGCGCGTTCGCGGGCCTGGCCGTGCTGCTGGCCGCCGTGGGGATCTATGGCGTGCTCTCTTATGCGGTGACTGAGCGCACGCGCGAAATCGGCATCCGGATATCGTTGGGCGCCAGCCGCGGCCGCGTCCTGGGCCAGGTTATCGCGGAGGGTATGCGGCTTGCCATAGCAGGATTCGCGGTGGGCATCGCGGGCGCGCTGGCCGCCGGACGGGTGTTGACAAGCCTGCTGCACGAGGTGAAGCCGGGCGACCCGGCGATCTTCGCCGGCACCGCCGGCTTCCTGGCGTGCGTAGCGCTGCTGGCATGCTATATCCCGGCGCGCCGCGCGGCGCGCCTGGAGCCAATGACGGCGCTGCGTCACGAGTAAAGTCTGAAAGACATGTGGCCTGACGCGAGCGTCGGCACGAGTGCCGACGCGGCACGCACGAGTGCGTGCGCCACGAATTACTTCACCCGCTCGAGCGCCTGCTCGAAATCCGCCAGCACGTCGCGCCAATCCTCGATGCCCACCGAAACGCGTACCAGCCCTTCCCCGATGCCCGCCTCGTCGAGTTCCTGCGCGGACATGCCTGAGTGCGTCGTGGACTTCGGATGGCACACCAGGGTTTCCACTCCGCCGAGTGAAACGGCATTGAACCCGATACGCAAGCTGCGCAGAAAATCGAAGGCCGCCGCACGGCCGCCCTCGAAATCCAGCGAGAATATCCCGCCTGGATAAGCGCACTGCTCCTCGTAAATGCGCCGCTGTTCCGCGTCTTCGAACAGCGTCGGGTAGAGCACCCGCCGGATCTTGGGACGCCCGTGTAACGCCTCGGCCAGCCGCTGCGCATTCTTGCTCTGCCGGTTCATGCGCAACGCCACGGTGGGCAGCCGGCCATCCAGCATCCAGCATTCGTCGGGCTGCAGGATATTGCCGAACATGCTGCGCCGGGCCAGAATCTTCCGCATCAGTAGCGGGTCGGCCGAGAGCGCCACGCCCGCCACCATGTCGCTCATGCCCGAAAGATACTTCGTCCCGGAATACAGCACCAGGTCGGCGCCCAGCATCAACGGATGCTGGAAGGTTGGACCCAGAAATGTATTGTCCACCATCACCACCGGCCGGTCCGGATGATTCCTGGCAGCATCCGACGCGCGCCGGATGTCCGTCATCACCATGGTGGGATTGGCGGGGGTCTCCAGGCACACGATGCTCACGTTACGGGCCGACCGGATGGCGCGGTCGATAGCTTCGGTATCGCCGCTCGCCACCGGTATGCCTTGCACCCCGAAGGGCTCGAGTAAGCTATGGATCAGCCCCGTGGTGCCGCCGTAGAGCGGCGTCGTGTATACGATGGTGGTGCCCGGCCGCGCGACCGCCAGGAAGGCTGTCATGATCGCCGCCATCCCCGAATTGAATACCCCGGCGGCTTGTGCGCCCGGCTCCAGAGGCACCATCTTGTCTTCCAGAATCTCGGCATTTGGATGGGAGAAGCGCGAGTAGATCAGGTCCGCGCGCTCACCTTCCTCCGCTGGGATGCGGCCGGCCAAGACGGAAAATGCGTGTTCCGCTTCTTCGGGGCTGGAGAAGACGTACGTGGAGCTGCGAAACACGGCGGGCCGCGCGGACCCGAACGAAAGATGCGGATCGAAGCCGCGCGTGAGCACCGCTGTGCGCGGACGGACAGTGCCGTGCCTACCGTCAAGGTTTGCCATAATCGCTCCTATCCCGAGTGTACCGCCGCAGACCCAGGCCAAATGGTTAACAACTGCGCAACTGTATCCGCCGGCTCTAAATGCACTAGAATGGGAGCGGACCCTGTTATGGAAACGAACATCGGCATGCCCGTGCCGAATTTGTTCCGGCCTCACCCCAACCTGGGCGATGCCGTAAACCACAACTTCATTGCGTCCGAAGTAGAAGGCGGCGTGTTCCTGGACCGGCTGCCGGAGGGCGCGGTGCTGCGGGTCGAGACCCAGAATCGCGCGTATACGCTAGTGAATCGCGGCAACGGGCAGGCGCTCATTTCCGGGCATCCGACGTTTTGTCCCGAGCCGGTGCTGGTACATATCGAAGGGTCCAACTGGGGCGGGTCGATGCTGAAGGCGTCTTTCATCGGACGCGGCATGCACCTGGAGTTTCGCCACCCGGAGCACCGCACGATCATGACGTCGTGCATCGTGGATGTGCGCGCCGCTTAGACCGCCGCCGCGCCAGCCGCAAACCGGATTTCCGCAACACTGTCACAGCCGCCCAGGCTACCTCGTCAAAGATGATGGAGAGACGATATGAAATCCTACGTAGTGATCGGCGGCGGACTTGCCGGGCTCACTGCCGCCAACGAGCTGGCGGGGCAGGGCAATCGGATCACGCTTCTGGAACAATCCAGCCATTTGGGAGGCCGGGCCGCCACGCACAACGAAAACGGCTACTTATTGAACCTGGGGCCGCACGCCCTGTATCGCGGAGGCCGAGCGGCGCAGACGTTTCGCGAGTGGCGCATCCCGTTTTCCGGAGGAATTCCGCCAACGGCTTCGCGGGCGTACTTCGTCAGAGAGCGGCAGTTCTACCCGATGGTTACGAATCTTGGCGGCCTGCTCGCGACGCGCATGTTCAATTTCCGGGAAAAACTGGAGGTGTCAAATCTGCTGCGCTCCTTCACGGCGGCGAAGGCCAACCAGCGTGAGCGCATGGCCGATTGGCTCGACCGCCACGTCTCGACAGCTCGCGTTCGCGAATTCGCGGCCACTTTGATCCGAATTGCGACCTTCGCAATCGACCTGGATCTTCTGGATGCACAAGCGGCTCTGAACCAAATCGCCAGCGCACTGAAGGACAACGTACTCTACCTGGATGGCGGCTGGCAGACATTGGTCGATGGCCTGGCGCAACGCGCGCGCTCGCTGGGGGTGAACATCCGTTGTGGCGAGCCGGTTGCCAATGTCGACTCCATAGAAGCCGCTGGGATCGTCCTGGCCGTCAATCCGGCCCAGGTTGAGAAGCTGACCGGCGTCCCCCTGCCCGCTGGCCTGCCGCTGCACATGGCCAGCCTCGACCTTGGCCTTGACGGCCTGCCTAAGGATGCGGCCAACGCGGCCTTCGCGCTGGACCGGCCGTTATACCTGAGTGCCCATTCCGCTTCGGCCAAACTTGCTCCGCAGGGCGGCCGGATGGTACACGTGGCTAAGTATCTCGGCGGCGCCCGGCAAGACCCAAACTCAGTGCGCGCCGAGCTTGAAGAATATGCGACGCTGGTCTTGCCGGGTTGGAGACGGCACGTTGCATTTGCACGCTTCCTGCCTGCGTTGACCGTGACCCCGATGATGCCCACAACCACGAGTCGGCCGGACGAGGACTTTCTGGGACTGCAGCGCGTAACCATAGCGGGCGATTGGGTGGGCCCGGAAGGCATGCTGGCCGATGCCGCGGTAGCGAGCGCCCTGCGGGCCGCCGGCGCGATACAGCGGCCGAGAGCGGCGGCTGCCTGAGCGCTGCCTAATTGCTGCCTGATAATGGATCGCGAAGCACAATTCATGGAGTTGCGGCCGCTGCTGTTCCGCCTGGCCTATCGCATGATCGGCACGCGAGCCGATGCCGAGGACGCAGTCCAGGAGGCGTTTATCCGTTGGGAAAAAGCCGCGGGCGACGACATTCGCTCCCCAAAATCGTTTCTTACAACAGTGGTGGCCCGGCTCTCCCTCGACACTCTGAAGACGGCCACCCGCAATCGAGAGGTCTACGTCGGGACGTGGCTGCCCGAGCCGATCGTCGAGCCGATAGCCGCCCATGCCGTCGAAATGGCGGAGTCGTTGTCGCTGGCGTTTGTGCATTTGTTGCAATCCTTATCGCCAGCGGAGCGCGTGGCTTTTCTGCTCCGGGAAATATTCGAGACTCCTTATGACGAACTGGCTTCGATTCTCGAAACCAGCGAAGCAAATTGCCGGCAGATCGTGGCGCGGGCAGGTAAGCGCATCCGGGAACATCGACCGCGTTTTCCCGTGGATCGCGCCCGCCACGGCGAAGTGCTGCGGAACTTTCTGGGCGCGTGCGCTTCCGGCGATCCGTCGCAACTGTTGGCATTGTTGCGGGAGGACGTGGTGTTGCATTCCGACGGCGGCGGCCATGCCGCGGCTGCGGTGAATCGCATCTTTGGAGCGGACCGCGTGGCCCGCTTCTTTGCCGGCCTGGCAAAGAAAGGCGCAACCGCCGGTCTGCGAGCCGAATTCGCCGAGGTCAATGGCGAACCGGGGGCGCTGGTATATAACGGGAACCAACTTGCCAATGTAGTCGCGCTTGAGCTCGACGATTGCGGCCAAATTGCCGGTATTTTCGTCGTCGCGAATCCGGATAAACTGCCGGCTCACTTATAGACGGGGTTGTGCGTCAGGCGGCCTCCGATTCGGCAGGGGACGGGTCCGGATTGAGACTTTGGGGCGGATTGGGCGGGATACCTACGTTTGGTTGGGCGCTGGACGGGGGGAATTGGGTTCGTTTGGTTTCTTCAGATTTTGGGTTCGGCGCGGGGCTATCCGGTTGACGCGGCTGGGTTTCCGCGGCTGCATCAGCTTCGGCCTGCCGGGCGCGGCGGTCAGCCTGTAGCATGGACAGGTCGCGAAGGGCGCGCGAGAACTCGCGCTGCAGGGAGCCCTCGTAGCGCATCAGCTTGGAGAAGGAGTTGTAGTATGCGGAATCGCCGTGGAAGGCCCAGGCCAAGGGGTTGGAGCGGCCGGCCTTGTTGAACTGTTCCGGCATGGGGTTGGTTTCGGCCTGATAGTGGAACAGGCCGGCGTCGAGGTAGCGGACGGAGCGCATTTTGAATTCGGCGGCGACCAGGCGTTCGACCAGGGCGTCTTCGACTTCGTCGAAGGGTTGGAAACGGGCGCGGAACTGGTCGAGGAGTTGGAAGAATTCCTGAGGATCGGCACCGGGCGGGAGGAACTTGCCAGAGGTCATGCCGTGGACCAGGCTGTTGCGGCTGGAGATGACTTTGCCTTGGGGAGTACGGGGTCCGGTGCTTTTCTTCGCGTTTTCCCGGTTGGCGTTGGTTTGGGCTGTTGTTGCCATATAAAGGGTCCTTTGCGTAACATTGCGTAACATGCCGTAGCTGCTGTAGCATGCCGTGACATGCGCTGCGCCGTTGCATGGCTCAAATTGACGGTTCCTGCTGCTATATCGTCCAGGCGATCTTAGGGCGTCGTTGCTAAGCCTTGAAGGGGCTCCGGTGAGCCAGAATCACTGGCGGCCGGGTTTTTGAGGCCCAGCCGCCGAGCATGAAACGCGGCGCAGTGCTTTTCCATCAGGCAGCCGCGCGGTGACCGCGGCGCCCTCCCTGATTCAAGGATTGCATGGCGTAATGCGGGAGGGCCGCGGCGCAGGCTGGAACTTATTGAATTCATGGAGCAGATGTTTTTTTGAAACGTGTCACCGCGGAAGAAGCGCGGCGCTTCTTCCATTTGGGGGTCGCACGCGGACGCTGCTTTGGCACGACTGAAGTTCGGGGCGGTGCGCTATTTGTGCGTTGAGGCGGCATAGGTCCCCCGCATAGACGCTCGTTCTGCGGCGAAGAGGGAACGGCTCGTGGCTGCGGTTTTTCCGTGGATGATTCTCAGCGTCACAGCGAAACAACCCGCTCCGCGCAATTGAAGTGGAGCTTATCTGGCTTCGGGAGCGGCCAAGCCGCGCGCTACGCAGAGTCGATCTGCCCGATGGTGGCAGAAGGCCTCTACCTGCCGCGCGGATCGAGCAACCTCTGCCGCCGCCATTGCCCCTACTGGCAGACCTGCGAAGCGGAGTACTGCGGACAGGTGCGGCCCTGAAGTCCATTTAGCTACACTGGAGAAAAAACCATGACCATCGAGGAACGCCTAGCCCGTATCGAGCACGTCAGCGCCGGATCCGATGAACAGCGCCGCAAGGACCGCGAGACCGACCGCGCCCTCTGGCGCGACACCCAACGCCAACTCAACGACCTCACAGGTAAGCTCGCCGACCTCACCGACCGCGTCGCCCAAATCGCCGACGAATCCAGCGCCACCGACCGCCGCCTGGCCGCACGCATAGAGGAGACGGACAAACGCCTCGGCGAGCGCATCGAAACCATGATCTCCGCCATGGGCAGATACATCGGCGAGCACCCGCCCACCGAAGAGCCGCCCAAGCCATGACCGACACACAGCTATACCCCGCCACCGGGGTACCGATCCTCAGCCACGCCGCCATGCTCACGCTCGCCGTATTGACATCAGCAATCAGCATGGACTCACGGGTCTCGAAGCTGAAAGGCGAATGAGAGGTCGCCTCGCATAAAACCGAAAGAAACCACCGGCGCCGCGCGCCCGCCATCACCTGGCCGCTAACGCGAGTACATAAAAGAGGTTGATCGCGACGAGCAAAGGTATTATCAGCACGATCAGCCACCCGCCGCCGATAACGATCGCTATGTCACATGCTTCACGAAGGACGAGTTGATGGCGCGCCGGGGAGTAACGGAATACGTATTTAGGGACTGGGTTCTGCGCGCTCCCATCAAGAAGGCAAAATGGAGGCGTCCCAAAGAGTACAAGAGTCGATTAAAAGCAGCAAAATCGAATCCGAAGAGCCGGCCGCCGGATAACTCTGGCGAAGGCGGCAGACCACGAAAGGCGATGGTCTGCCATACCAAGATGGTCTGGCCCACCGGTGAACAGTAGTGGGCTTATTCCGGTGCGTCTAGCCGGCGCAACCCCCAACCAGCGGATTCGGCTACCATCGGATCCGGCCAAGCGGCGAGTCTCTCGAGCGGCGCACGGAAGCGCTCCTGCCGCGCATTGCCCATGGCGATCGCCACGTTGCGCAGGAAGCCCGCATACCGTGCGCGCGGGATTGGGCTGTCGCGGAACATTTCCCGGAATTCCTCTTCGGAAAGCGCGGCCAGCTTCTCCAGCGGCGGGGCGAAATGCGCGGCGGCGAAAGCCGGCTCTTCCGTGACGGGCGAGCGCCCGTTCCACGGGCACACATCCTGGCAGATATCGCAGCCAAAAACGTGCCTTCCGATGGCTGGCCGCGCCTCTTCGGGCGCAGCGGCGCGCAACTCGATGGTGAAGTACGAAATGCACAGCCGCGAATCGAGCGCCCATGCCGGACCATCCACGCGGCCGGTGGGCACGATGGCCCGCGTGGGGCAGGCGTCGATGCACCGCGTACAGGAGCCGCAACGGTCGGGCGGCGCCTGGTCGGGCGCCAAGTCGATCGAAAGCAGCAGCTCGCCCAGAAAAAACCAGGAGCCCATGGCCTGATTGATCAGGCATGTGTTCTTGGCGATCCAACCCAATCCGGCGTGGCGGGCGTAGGCGCGTTCGAGCAGCGGTGACGTATCCACGCAAATCTTCCACTCGAAAGGCGCAGGCGACAACGCGCGC
>Ga0302324_100005298_pt1 | contig 28115 bp, 24 predicted proteins | sample Palsa_T0_1_FD_201949 | JGI IMG/M metagenome (GOLD analysis project Ga0302324, IMG submission 201949) | Peat permafrost microbial communities from Stordalen Mire near Abisko, Sweden - Palsa_T0_1 | ecosystem: Environmental > Terrestrial > Soil > Palsa > Peat permafrost | place: Sweden: Abisko...
TAAAACTGATTCGGAACTTTCTCACGTGTAAATCTCCTCGATCTTCGCGAAGTTGATTCGACTACTGATCCTTGTTCGCATATCCGGAATTGGAATCGTCGCCAGGTGCCCCTGCTCCGCCCAGGACTCTCCGTCCGTCGGCCAGCGTCACCAGCCTCGTGCCCACCAGATGCGACCCATCCTTGGCGGCAAAGCCCTCAACATTGACGTGGTCTCCCACCTTCAGTGAATCGTGCTTCCAACCATTGCGGAGCAGTTGTCCCGGATTTCCGCCCTCGAAGCCCCAGTTCACAACGTTCCCCTTGTCGTCGGTTACGTCGATGTAGAAGTAAACGTGAGGATTCGTCCACTCGATTTTGGTCACCACGCCCTTCAGCGATAGAGGCTTGTTTACATCAAACTCCGCCGCGAAAGAGTGATGCGCGAATGCTGGGAGTGTGAACGCTAATCCGACGATGGCGAGAATAACTGCGTATTTCGATTTCATATTCGATTTCTCCTTGGCTTGGCGATCAGTGCCAGCAGTTGTTTACGCGCTCTTCCGGCGCCGGTCATAGACGTGAGCCGGCGCCGAAGACACGCGAATTTTCTTAGTCGATAGTTCTGTTAGTCGTTTCCGTTGCTGCCGGCATTAGCCTGCCGGGGAGGAGGCGCGACGATCTTCGTCAACGTGCCGCCTTCCTGCTCGTAGGTTTGAGCGCCGATTGCTCCGGCCACCCTGAAGCCGTTTTTCGCAAGGATGTCCGCTGCTCGTCCCCCGCGGGCGGCATGGTTCGACACGGCTACGATCGTGCGATCCCGGGGGATCCATGCCAGACTCTTCTCGAGTTGGTCGATCTGAATGCTCAGGTAGACGGGAAAGCCTCCGATGTCCTTCACTTCGTCCGGCCTGCGCACATCGATAATCAAGAGTTGATCCGGCTTTGCCAGCAGGGCATCGAATTCCGCTCGTGTGAGCACCTTGGCCTGAGATTTAGGAGCACTTGAAGCACTGCCCCCCTGCTGGCCAAACGCGACTGTGGTTGCAAGAAGCGCCATCAGTATCAGTCTCTTCATTTCTGGTTTCCTCTCCTTTTGGATTTCCTGCTAGAAATAAAACTTCAGTGCCAACTGGTTTTCCCTCGGAGTTCCGGCCGAAGTGATCTGCCCAAATCCGGAACTGCCCAACTGCGCATTCGGGGCAGCCAGGGGCGGTGTGTTCGTAAAGTTGAACGATTCGACGCGAACCTGAGCGCTGAACCGTTCGGTGAGCTGGAATGATTTGTGCGCGGCGAGGTCCAGGTTAAACAAACCCGGAGCGCGAAGAATGTTCCGTCCCGCATCGCCGAAGGTGCCCGGTGCGTTTATGGCGAATGCCGACGTATTGAACCATTCATTCACGGTGGGATTCGCAAGGTGCCAGTTACCAATTACATTGGGCCGGTCATATGCCGTGCCGGTGTTGGAGGGATCCGTGCTTTCAGTCAGGTTCACTGGGAAACCGGAACTGACCGTCACAATGGGGTCGATACTCCATCCGCCGAGGACGGCATTCGCGAAGCTATTCCAGTGATCGCCGAATTTCTTGCCTCTTCCGAACGGCAATTCGTAAATCACGCTGCCCACGAAATGGTGAGTCAGGTCCTGCGCGGCGACTGAATAGTCCGCATTCCAGTTGGCGAAATTCTGAACGCCCGTCGCGTCACCCAACGCCATGGTTTTCGAGTACGCATAGGAAGCGATGAACGAGACGCCGTTGGAGTAGCGCTTCTCGATTTTGGTCTGGAGTGCGTTGTAACGGCTGTAACCGTCCTTCTGAATCCGCACGATGTTCGCAAGCGTGATAGGGTTGGCACTGCCCGGCACCGAAGCCGATGTATATATCCGCCGGGAATTCAAGCTGCCGACGGGATTCGCTGTGGGGGGCGCCGGATTGCCGTCAATAGACCACCAGTTGTGGTCGAAGTTGTTAGCCTCATACCCGACCTCCAGCACGATGCCGCCCGGCAATTCCCGCTGGACATTCAAGTTCCACTGGTAATCGGTGGGAATCAGATCGCGCTGGTCGTAGGAAATCAGCTGCACATTCGTCGCATTCGCAACCGAAAGCGTACCGGCCGGGAATCCGTTCTGCAGGAAGACAGAAGGCTTTGTCTTGCTGGTCGGCGACAGATTAACCACCACGCTGAAAGGTGGATTTTTTTCCATCGACGACATCCCACCGATCGTAATGAAGTTCGAATAGAAAATTCCGTATCCGCCTCGCAGCACCGTCTTGCTGTTGAGGCTGTAGGCGAATCCGAATCTGGGAGCAAACTGATGGTAGTTGACGTTTTGCAGCGCCCGCGATGCAACGTCATTTCCGTTTGTGCCAGCAAAAACCAGTTGCGGCGCCGGAGTTGTGATGTAAGGGTCGGCATTCATCTCAAAGTTCGCGATCGCGTTGTGCGTGTCCACCGCCGGGGGAGTTAGCTCGTAACGCAGCCCGAGATTCAGCGTGAGCCGCCGATTCACTTTCCAGTCGTCCTCAACAAAGAAGTGAGTTTCGGGAACGCGGAAGTTCAGGTTCGAATACGTCGAAAGACTGGCCGCCGATGCATAGCCCAGCAGGAAGTCCGCGAACCCGTAATTGTTGGCCGAGTTCGTATACTGGCCGTTGTGGCTGGTGTATTCGCCATTGAAGGTGTAAGTTCCGCTGCTCGTTTGCGAACTGTCGAAGTTGGTCTCGAGCCAGTAGGCTTGCACGCCAAATTTGATGCTGTGAGGCCCCTTCGTCCAGGTCAGATCGCCCGACAACTGCCGGTTTTGAGAAGCGTCCTGGTTGGGCACATTCGAGATGCCCAGAGCCGGCAGGTTCGTAATCGTGAGACCCGAGAAGCCCGGGTTTGTCGAGGTTACTCCGGGAATACCGATTCCGCTGAGCGGCTGAGCAGGAAAGGAATTAATCCAGTTCAGATAATTCCACCCTGCATGAATAGAACTGACGAGTGTCGGAGACCAAACGCGGTTGTAACCCAGCACGAAGCTTTTGCTGACCGTCGTCTGGGCGCCGGTTTCGCCGGTGGGACCGGACGAATAGTAGCCCTCTCCCGAGGCTGGAGGCAGCAGGGAAACAACGCCATTGTCCGAGTCCTGGGAGCTGTACCGAAAATATAGATTCTGCTTGTCGCTCAGGACCTGATCGACACGGAAGTCCCAGCGGCGCGGATCCTGATTCTCGGGACTAACGTATACATAATTTGCGGTTGCTGCGGATGTTTGCGTATGCGGCAAAAGGTTCAGGATCTTCAGTGCAATGGGATCGATGCGGTTCGCAGGGATTGTGTATTGGCCGTTTACGATTGGGAACGCAAGCCCGGTATTTGGGTCGTAGATCGGCGTCGCAAACGCACCTTGCCGCTGGAGATCGGTCGGGAGCGTACTGGTTGTTGTGACGCTCTGCCTGATTCTGCCGATTTCAAAGTCGCCGAAGAAAAAGGTCTTGTCGTGAACGATCGGGCCGCCAATCGCGCCACCAAACTGATTTCTTCCGAAGGTTGGTTTGGCGGTACCGGCCGGCGTGAAATAGTTCTCGGCATCCAGCGCGGCATTGCGAACGAATTCATAGCCAACGCCGTGAAATTGATTGGTGCCCGATTTGATCGCCGCAGTGATAACACCGGACGAGGAGCGTCCGTACTCCGCCGAGTATCCGTTGGTGACAACCTTGAATTCCTGGATGGCGTCAATCGACGGCTCGACAATATCTTTCTGTCCTGAGTGGGATGTCGAAATCTGTTGGTTGTTGTTGTCCTGACCATCGAGCAGAAATGCAACCTGCCCGCCTGCCTGCCCTCCGATGCTGATGCCCACGCCACTACTGATCACAGGCACTGTTCCGGAGGAAATCGTGGCGAGTTGCAGATAATCGCGCCCGTTGAGGGGCAGCTCCGTTATCTGCTGATTCGTGATCAAGGTTCCTACGGTCGAGTCTTCGGTTTGCAACAACGGAGTCGCGGCCTCGACAGTTACGGTCTGCGATACCTGTCCAACCTCCAGAACAGCGTCCACCTGCCGGACGTCGCCAATACTGAGCACCAAACCGCGCTGGTCGAAACGTTTGAAACCGGAAGCCTCTACGCCAACTTCGTATTCTCCGATTCGCAGCGGCGGTGTCCGGTATTCGCCGTGTTCGTTGGTGCGGACCTCTGTTGCGGCGTTTGTGGCTACGTGAATGAATGTGACTTTTGCGTCGGCGACCGCCGCGTGGCTCGCGTCGAAAACCGTGCCCGCCACAATTGCGGCGTCGACTTCCTGACCGAACGTTCTCGTCGCGGCCAGAGCAAACAGGGAACTCAGCAGGACTCCCACAAAAAGCGTACGGATTGACATGCATCTCTCCTGGTCATGATTTGGCCGAGGCCTCCAGGAGACTGGTTGGCGGCGATCTTCTGTTTCTTACCTCCCACGGAGTGGGTAGGTTTATTGCGGTAACGTCTGTTTACGTGGCATTCCGGCGGATTCGCTCGGTCTTGCTCACTTCCACGAGGCGCCCGTCGTGAATTGTGAGCACAACGGAACCGTATCGAATTCCCCGGATGGCGGCGGCCAATTCCTTGAGCAGGTCGCGTTCGCTCTCCGAAAATTCCAGGCCCCAATTCTGTGTGTCGGTGCTGCTCATTCACCCCGGCTCCTTGTGTGTTTGGCCCAAAAACAAAAAACCCACCGGCCAGCGTTTCTGGCGGTGGGTTATCACAACTCGCAGCTAGTATTCAGCGCTTAAACGGCTCTGACTAGCCTCCCAATGCCAGAAGACACCCCGAATGAGCCGAGACAACAATTCGTCGATTCAGTCTTCTGGTTGAGGAATCTCATCAAGCGGCACCTTACAGGATCATTTTTTTCGTGTCAACAGAAAAAAGAAGTGGGCGGTAGCATCGTTGATTAAATGACACCCAATGCCAAACGGAATGGACTCTATTCGGTCCGAACTAAGCGGATGGGACATGGGCTTTCGGTATTAGGCTGGCGGAAGATTGATGACAAGGAGAACCGCTTGCGGGCGAACGCTGAAATTTTAAGGCGTACGCCCTTGTTTCATGCTCGCGCGGATTCGCGACTGCCGAGGTCCGTCATATTCGAAATCAGCAAATCAAGTTTGCGATCGAGTTCCAATGCGGCAGAGGCGAGTTCCGGATTGCCATCGACCATCATCAGCGTCGACGGGCGCACGTAGTGCACCGTCGATCCAGGGCCGGATTCATGGTCTACGAGAAGAATTTCGACTGGCGCGAAGAGTCCGGCCGAGATGTCGTGGCGCATCAGAGTAATCGCAATGAGCGGGTTGCCCAGGATCACGCGAAGCACCCGGCGGTTTATCCCGTAACGCGAAATCCACCCGCCGTGGTCGAACTCCGCGAAAACCATGAAGCCGCTGGGGCCAACAAAGCGCTGAGTTACGTCATTGTGGAAGTCTTCGGACGAGGAAGCCGTTGCGGCAAGGCCGGTGATCTCGCCGATCGTGGTGCGACCCGTTTGCTCGTGAAGCCGGCGAACAATTTCGTCGAATCCACGGTCGGATTCCACTTGGATACGCAGACCTTTGAACTCCTGACTCATTAATCGTGCAGGCATGGCTCCCCCCCAGTGCGGCATTCTTCCGCAAAAGTTGCTGCCACTCTCTTCTGCGACTCAAAATCCTCTATCACGCGCGCACCGCCTTGGCTAATTCCTGCACTTCCTCCGGATCGATCTTCAAATCTGCCGCGGCCACATTCTCTTCGAGATGTTTAACATTGGAGGTTCCTGGAATCGGCAGCATGACGGGCGATCGCGCCAGCAGCCAGGCCAGGGCGATTTGCGACGGCGTGGCTTTCAATTCGGCGGCCAGGCGGCTGATCGGGCTGTTTTCGCCGGACAGCCGGCCGGCCGCCAGCGGGAACCAGGGAATGAAGGCCATCTCCTCTTTTTCGCAGTATTCCAGAACGTCTTCCGACCCGCGGTCCGTGATGCTGTATCGATTCTGAACGCTTACGATCGAAGCGATCGTTTGCGCGTGCTCGATCTGCCGCACGCTCACTTCGGACAGCCCGATGTGTTTTATCTTGCCTTGCGCTTGCAGGTCTGTCAGCGTTCCGAGCTGGTCTTCGGCCGGAACCTTCGGGTCGATGCGATGCAGCTGATAAAGATCGATGCGCTCCAATCGCAACCGGCGCAAACTTCCCTCGCAGGCCGATCTCAGGTGCTCCGGCTTTCCGTTTTCCACCCATTTGTCAGGGCCTGTTCTGTCGAAGCCGCCCTTGGTGGCAATCACCAGGTTTGCCGGATAGGGATGCAGAGCCTCCGCGATGATCTCTTCGCTCACGGAGGGGCCATAGGAATCCGCTGTATCGATGAAGTTGATGCCGAGCTCGACCGCGCGACGCAAAACCCGAATGGATTCCGCCCGGTCCGCGGGCTCGCCCCAGATTCCTTTTCCGGTGATGCGCATCGCACCGAATCCCAGTCGCGTAACACGAAGATCATTGCCAATAAGGAATTCTCCTGCCTTCGCGGCAAGTCCCTGGGCCTGATGTGCTGCTGCCTCTGTGTTCTTCATAACTTCGTCTCCTCTCCCTCCGGCGCTGAAAATGAGCGGCTATGCTCCACACTATGAGATGAAATCTGTTGCTTCTAGTTTCAACCGAGTTGTTGAGCGGGAATCGCGATACGTCCGTTGTTTGAGAGGACTACGTACATAGGGCCATCAATTATTTATTGCCGCGTAGTTCGTAGCGAGGCTGCGCTTTCACTTGCGGGGTCGCCCGCGCTTCTGCGCGCCCCAGCGCTTTACCGCTCCTTGCCTGGCATGAAGCTGCATTTGCTTTTCGACTCCGTCCGCTTCCCCGCACTTGTGCATGGGCGCGCTGGAAGCCTCCCGGAAATGCAACGGATCCCTCAGGTTCTGGAGGGCTCTGTAGTAGTAGAGCGCCACGGGCCTTTTTCCGCGGAACCTCATGCTTCTTAGAAAATTAATTTCATCCGGAGTGGCGCCCGCCTTCAGCGCTTCATTTTCGAGGAACTCGCGGAATCCCGGCTCTTCTCCGGCAGGCAGCTCGCTTTCGGTCTCAACGAACGCAAACTTTTTTGGATTTCCCGGAGCGAGTCTCTTGTTCAATACGATTTCAATCCCGAACGTCGCGAGGTCGATGTCCCAGGAGTCAATGAGGGGATCGAGGAAGGAGACGCAGTTCTCGACGGAGATGTTGAAAATGTCTGTATCGAGGAATTCCAGGATGGTCACGCGCATTTCCTCGTATGTGCGGCCGCTCATGCGGGCCACCAGGTGCAGCCAGTTATCGCTGTCCAATTCTTCCTTGGCGATTCTCTTGGCCACGTCCAGAAGCTTCTGCGTGACGAGGCGTTCCAGCTCGCCGAACGGCTGTGTTTCGAAGATCGCGCGCACCTCTTTCTGTTTTTCGGGCGCGCACTTGCGGAGGATCAGTTCCCGCACTCCTCTGAATAAAGGCGAGGGCGAATCCACAAAGCTCTTCCTGATTTCATTCTTCCGCTGCTGCTCGGCGAGGTCCGAAAGCCTTCCCTCCGGCAGCTTCAGGAATTTCTCCATCTTGCCGTAGATGTCGGTCCGGTCCGGGGCAGGGGGCAATTTCTTGCCGGACAACAACTGCGACACGTAGGAGTCCGTGACCCCTGCGATGCGAGCTAACTCCTTTTGTTCCAGGCTTAGCTCGCCCAATCGTTGTTTGATCACCCGAGGGATATCCACTGAAGACGGCTCCTGTAGTTTACAAAGAGTGGTTAACTGAGAGTATGTTTGCACAATTCCACTTGACACGGCAAGTTAATTAACTGAGTATGGTTAACGACCAAGGGATGTTGTGCCACGCCTTGACGGCCGGCAGTTGTGTGATTTCCCCTTCGCCATCCGTTACTTGAGAGGACCCAGTGTTCGCACGCCAAGTGTCCATGCACCTGAAGGCCAATAGCGTCGCCGAACTGACGCAAAGGCTCGAGAAGGAAGTCGTCCCCATGCTCCGGAAGCTGAAAGGCTTCCACGATGAAATCACCTTCGTGAATCATCGCGGCACCGAGGCGCTCGCCATCAGCCTGTGGGATCAGGCCGAAAACGCCGAGACTTACAGCCGCAGCGTCTACCCGGCGATTGTAAAGATTCTTTCCGGAGTGATAGAAGGCACGCCGGCCGTCGATACATTCGACGTGATCAATTCCACCTTCCACAAGATCGCGCACGTCGTGTCTGTCTAAAGAAGAGCCGCCAGTCAACTCAAAGCAAAACAGGCAACGCGGATATATCCGCTTGCAGCAGCATCGAAGAAAGGAAGGAAGCAATGACCGCGAACGCAACGAACGTAACGCCACTGCACGACCGAATTCTCGTGACGAGGCTCGAAGCAAAAGAGGCGGGAAAGTCCGGAATCATCATTCCAGACTCCGCCAAAGAGAAGCCGCAGGAAGGCGAAGTGGTGGCGGTTGGCCTCGGAAAGATTGAGAAGGGAACCCGCATCCCGATTGACGTGAAGGTGGGCGACCGGATTCTTTTCGGCAAGTACACCGGAAACGAAATCACGGTCGATGACCGCGAATACCTGATCCTGCGCGAAGAGGAAATTCTCGCGAAATTTGGAGCCGTGGCGAAGGCTGCCGGCGGCAAGAAGTAAATTCTCCGGTTCGCAACGCGAACCGGACGTTCGTCTGCATGCACCCGGGGAGGGTGGAATCCAAATGGCAAAGCAAATTGTAACCGGAACAAGTTCACGGCAGGCCATCTTGCGCGGCGTCAACATCCTGGCGGACGCGGTGAAAATCACCTTGGGGCCCAAGGGCCGCAATGCGGTGATTGAGAAAAAGTTCGGAGCGCCGATCATCACGAAAGACGGGGTGACGGTCGCCAAGGAAATCGACTTGCCCGATCCGCTCGAAAACATGGGCGCGCAGATGGTGAAGGAAGTCGCCTCCAAGACCTCCGACGTTGCCGGCGACGGCACCACCACAGCTACATTGCTCGCGCAGGCCATCTTCCGTGAGGGTGTAAGAACATTGGCTGCCGGCGCGAATCCCATGGCGCTCAAGCGCGGCATCGAAAAGGCTGTTGAGGTTGCCGTGCAGGAGATCAAGAAGCTCCACAAGGATGTGAAGGGCGACATGATCACGCAGGTCGGCACGATCAGCGCCAACAACGACAAGCAGATCGGCACCATCATCGCCGAAGCCATGAAAAAAGTCGGCAAGGATGGCGTCATCACCGTCGAAGAATCAAAGACGATGGAGACCAACCTCGAAGTCGTGGAAGGAATGCAGTTCGACCGGGGCTACCTTTCGCCCTACTTCGTCACCAATCCCGACCGCATGGAGTGTGTGCTCGAAGACGTTTTCGTCCTGATCAACGAGAAAAAGGTCAGTTCGTTGCGCGATATTCTCCCGCTGCTGGAGCAAACCACCAAGGTGAACAAGCCGCTCTTGATTATCGCCGAAGATATCGAGGGCGAAGCGCTGGCCACCCTCGTGGTGAACAAGCTGCGCGGCACGCTGCACTGCGTCGCGGTAAAGGCTCCCGGTTTTGGCGATCGCCGGAAAGCGATGCTCGAAGACATCGCGATTCTCACCGGCGGCAAGGCCATCACCGAAGATCTAGGCATCAAACTTGAAAACGTGAAGCTCGAAGACCTCGGCCGCGCCAAGAAGATCATCATCGACAAGGATAAGACAACGATCATCGAGGGCGCCGGCAAGTCCGGCGAAATCGAGGGACGCATCAAGCAGATGCGCGTCCAGATTGAGGACGCCACCTCCGACTACGACAAGGAAAAGCTCCAGGAGCGTCTTGCCAAGCTGGTCGGCGGCGTGGCGGTCATCAAAGTGGGCGCTGCCACAGAGACCGAACTCAAGGAGAAAAAGGCCCGCGTCGAAGACGCCATGCACGCGACCCGCGCAGCCGTGGAAGAGGGCATCGTGCCCGGCGGCGGCGTCGCGCTGCTCCGCTGCATTCCCGCTCTCGACAAGCTGAAGCTCGAAGATGACGAAGCCATCGGCGTCGCCATCGTGAAGCGAGCTCTCGAAGAACCCACCCGCCAGATTGCCCAGAATGCCGGGCAGGAGGGCGCGATTATCGTGGGCCGCGTCCGCGATTCAAAAGATGAGAACTTTGGCTACAACGCGGAAACCGGCGAGTTCGGCGACATGATCAAGGCCGGCGTAATCGACCCCACCAAAGTCACTCGTCTCGCGCTGCAGAATGCCGCGTCGATCGTGGCACTCATGCTGACGACCGAAGTCCTGATCGCCGACATCAAGGAAGAGGAAGAGGCAGTCGGCGCAGGCGCGGGCCACGGCGGTGGGGGCATGGGCGGAATGTACTAGCCTTAGCGTTTCCACTTCAACCGCATCGTTAGCGTCATCGTTGAAAGATAGGACAAAATGGAACTGGATCGCGCACTTGAACTAGCTGTAGTTTCATCCTGGAACGAACTTGTTCCTCCGGGAGACTTGTCTTCCGTCCATGTCGAGTATCAGAACCTGTCCAGACTTCCCGTTAGCTCGGTGGAAGTCTGGATGATCAAGAAGCGCGGATATGGAACGCTCGTGTGCCGTTGTTCCGCATCACGATCGCAGCCGACTCCCTATCCGTCGGAGTCTCTGCCATGCATTTTTGAGAATAATTATCGCTCGACGACCCTGGCCGGGGATCTGGATTTCATCATGCGGAATCAGGACCAGTTCAGCCGTCCGGCCGAACACTCCATTCACGGCTTCGTCCAGGTCGGCGCCCCAAGCGACGAAGATAGGGCAAGCGCGAATGCCTGGAGTCAAGCCGCTCGGCCCGACGCTGCGCGGAGTGCCGCCGTTTGAAATGGGTGTCGTCATGAATGCACCAGGGAGATTTCCCATCGAATACGCCTACTCGGAAAATCGCAGGATATTGCTGGCAAGAATGGACAAAGCGTTCAGTACTTATTCGCAGGAAGCCGAAAAACTAAGCGTGCTGCTCGCGGCGACAACGGACCCGTCGAGCTGGACTTCGTATCACGACCTGTTGAAGCAGCGCACAGCCGAAGTAGTGGCCTACGAGCAGTATTGCAGGCTCAAAGAAGAGCTGTTCACGCACATCCAGCCGCCGAAAGCTCAGGAGCGGCGCGAGTCGAGCGTCAGCTAACTAACCGCTTCAAGTCGCCGTGGCGCGCTGCCTGTAAGGAATATATGAAACGGGACGGATGGAAACGGGCAACGCCGGCTGGCAAGCAAGTCACCTACACTTGCCAGCAACGGACGCCTCTCTCGGTGGACATAACCGCACAGGTCGAAGGAACGGAGCGGTTTCATGTGCAACTCGACGTACCGTTGCCCATCACTCGCGAACAAGTGGAAACACGGTTTGCTCAGGATCTGCGCGATGACTCGTGACGTTCGGGGTTTCAAATCAATCCTCACGTGCTTGGCTCAGCGAAGGAAGCTTTCGCAATAGTGGACGGTAATACACAACGGAGGCATTTATGACCGTGCAACAGCAATACGACAGCCTGGACAGCAAACAGAGACGCGAACTCCTGCTGAAGGTGGGCGAAACATCCGAAGCGGCGCTGATCTTAGGCCAGCGCGATTATGTCGCGCTGGGCGGTTGGGTGAAGACGCGCCTTAAGAAACACTGGAACCGGAACAGACCGTAATAGTTTCAGTTGAATTCGCAAAACGCGGGAGGCCACGAACGAACCGTCATTTTTGCTTGTCGAGGGTCGCTGCGAGCGTGAGATTCGATCGCACTAATACGTTGATTTCCCTCGACCAATCCACATAGCCCCGATAAGAAACCCGCACCGCATGCTTGCCCACAGCGAGATCCATATTAGCGGGCGTGATCCCAACGTATGTGCCATCGACAAACACATCCGCGTCCTGCGGGTCCGAAGTTATAGCCAGATTTCCGTACTCCACGGCCTTCGCCTCGGATTCCAGCTGGGCGGCGCTTTTCCCGCCGGTCGGAAGATCCCCAGTGACAGAGGGTGCTGTTTTAAGGCCCAGCGGCATATTGAACCGGTTGCTCTCGTTGATGTTGATCGGAAGGTTCGTAACGCTTTGCAGCGCTTGCAGAATGGCGCGATAGTTGTTTTTGTCGGCCTGGAGCAGAAGTCCGGCTTTTTCGCCTTTGGGAGAGGTGTATTGAATTCCAACGAAAAACAGATGATTGGCGTCTTCTCCATAGCTCAATGAAGTGACCAGCTTGCTCAAAATCTCGATTTCCTGCCCGTCTCTCAATTTGAACGTAATGACGTCGGAAGTAACCGTGAGCTGATTGTGCCAGTCCTGAGGGCTTACCTTTGTATAGAAGGTCCCACCGTTATAGCGAATGTGTTTAAAAACATTTCCTTGTCCATAGGCGCACACAAGCGATCCAAAAAGAAAGCCAATAACGCAGAGCATCTTCCGCGGCCGCGAGCGGCCAAGATGTCGCTTATTCGCTCTTATTATGATGACCCCCTCCGGAACAGGAAATACGAAGCAGTCTAAACCGGCGCTTTCGATTTGGCCACCCGGGGCCTGATTAGTTCACTCCAGCAGAATAGCCTTGCGCAGTTCTGCCACCGTTGTCGTGCGCGGGCCGTGAAGCGGCACGATCTGGCCCACATCCAATTTCAACCGCACAATGTTCCGATATAGGTTCACCATATACGGGTTGACGAAGTCCGGGTTGGGAGCGGTGACACTTTCCGTATTCCACGCATCCACCTGGACCAAAATCTTCTCCGCCGGCAAGTAAACCATCAAAACAGCGTCGTTGTGCGCGGTGCCCATCTGCTGGTAAATCTCGACGCTTCGCTTGGCGTCCTTCAGCACGAGTCTTCCTTCAGTGACCGGCTCAAAATGCGGCGTCTTTTTGGATTGTTCGAGTCTGTCCGGGTTCAGCGTATGAGGCTGGCTCCAGGCCTGCTCGTAGAATTCCTGGTTCGCGGGCAAGGTCACGATCGTGGCTCCTTCATCCACGTATGTCCGGACGCCGCCCGCATGGTCGAAATGCGCGTGCGTGTTGATGAGGTATTTGATCGGTTTATTCGGGATCGTCTCTTTGACCTTCCCGATTACTGCGAGTGAGCGCGCTTCGTCCAGCGGCGCGTCGACGACAACGATGTTGTCCGCCTCTTCGATAGCGACGCTGTGCCACTGCCCGCCCCTGATCCAATACACTCCGTCGGCCAGCTTGTCCGCCGTCACTTTGACAGGGGCCACCATGGCGGCTCGCATACCTTCGGGCACCGGGATGATCACCTCGGGGTTCGCTTTCACGGATGATACTGTGATGTTCAACCGCGGTTTCCCGCCCTGTGTGCGCACGATATGTGAAGGGAACCTGACGCCGTCGAAGTCGCGATAGTCCGTGAACGAGGCTTCGCAAAGCATGTCGCCCAGGACGGGGCTGTCGATCCACGTGTGGACGTTCTGCACTTCGTTCCTTGCGTTGATCTTTCCGGCGAACTTGTGTTTGCCCATCAGGAAGGTCACTTCCGAGCCGCCGTCGGCTGTGGGCGTGGATGTGGCGTGGTTAGCTTCGGCAGCTTTGAGAAAGCCATGGGGAGTCGCCCAAATCTCCATCGCGCGTTCCTCCACATTCTTCGGCTCTGGGATGCTGGCCACGGGCGAGCCGGTTGCAGGTCCGCCGGGCGACCCCGCGATCCAGGAAACGTCTCCGACGACATATTCGTCGGCCCGGTGTTTCTGCGGAACAGGGCGGAAACGGGTTGGATCGGCCGTCTCGACCGCTAACATCTGCACCCGCTTGGCAGCGCCGGCGTAGTCAATCGTCGCGGTGTAGCTGCTCACGTCATATTCGGGAGGCGGAAGATCCGGATTGGGCTCCTGTCCGAACAGATACCATTTCCCCGATCCCGAGTACTCGATCGAGTTGATGCGGTTGGCCCCCAGGGCCTCGATTGCCGCGTCCAGTGTGCCGGATTGTTTACCGGCAGCTGCCAGACTTGTGGCCGCAGCCACCAGGATTGCCAGAGTCGCCCATCTACGCATCAAAGTTCTCCAGAAAAAAAATAAGTGTCCGCATTACGAACACCGACATAACCGTTGGCGCGCAGCGCCTTCCTCTCGCGGTGCCTTTTCCACGAGCTTTCCTCCTCTACCTCCTTTGCCTCCTCAACCTCCTCTGATTCCTTGGTTACAACAGTTGCCACACAGACTCCGAAGCTGGAGTGTCACTTCGCGAGAGGGTCAGGCCGCACCTGAAAGTGCGCCAGCTGGCTCGGCAGCTTCTTGCCGCCATCGGTGAGCTGGGTGCCCCTGGACTCATTGGCCGCCCACACGCCGCGCCCCTTCCAACCCACCTTGGCGTCGTCGATGCGGCCGTCAAAAAAGCGCGAGAAGAAGCCTTTCGTATAGGGAATCGTCATGCGCACCCATTGCTGCGTATTCTGCTGAAAAGCGATCAGCGAATCGGAGTTGGATCCGGCCACGATGACCGTGTTTTCACCCAGGCCCAGCGTATTGTACGTGTCCACCCACAAAAAGTAGTTGTAGTCAGACTTCACGGTCGGGTCGGACTTGAACGCGGGCCCGGGTATCGGAAACAAAGTCCATCCCTCCGCGCATTCCTTGCGCGACGCTGATGTTTCGCTCGCCGCGACTTTGCACTTCCGCCGGTCAAAACTGGCCAGAAACCCCTCGCTGGTCAGCCCTGTCCACACGACGCCTTTACTGTCGATGCCGATTCCCCGCGAGTGGGACCCTCCCACCCCGGGACGTTTTGGATCGTAGGGCGCTTCGTAAACCTCCGTCTGGCAAGTAGCCGGCGGATTCGCGCCCCGTACCATGCGGATAAGCCTTCCTGGCCTCGTCTGTACGTCCGAATACCATACGCTCTCGTCTGCAAAATTATAGGCCCCGCCATAAGCGCCGGGCTTCTCCACGTCCGGAGCGGCCGGGCACCAGCCCTGGGATTTCTCGGCGTCGTGGGTTTCTTCCCACAGCCGGGTATTGAGCCAGCCGATGCCGCCGGGATTCTGCCCCACGGCGAAGTACAAGGTCTCGTCTTTATCGTCGGAAAACATCAACCGCATGGTTCGAACGCAAAGATCGACAAATTCGAACGTTCGCGTTTTTGTGTCGTAGATGCCCAGGCCCTTTCCGCCGGCCTCCCGCGGGGAATTTTTGGCGAAAGGATTGTTCGAGTCGGCTTTGCAGTAGTCGGCGTTATCCACTCGGGCATCCAGGCTGAACCAGATGCGGCCCTGGCCGTCCATCGTTATCTCCGACTCGGTGGGCAACGGGATGACCGCGCTTCTTGTGTTCTTCACCGGATCGACCGCGACAAGCTCTCCCGCCCACCAGTCGGTCACGTACACCGGGCCGTAGGCGTTTTCCGAAGGATTTCTCCTGTCGGTGCTGATGGGGGCATGGTCGAACGCCGGCACCCTCAAATCCCACACCGTCACCACCACGTTGCGCTCGATTCCCTGGGGACGCGGCGGCACGGGCGGAAGCTCGCCGTTCGCAATTCGGTCGCCCCAGTCCGCATACATCGCCAGACCCGCGTCGTGCCCAATGGGATTCAGCGTGGCCATCGTCGTCCGGGCCACCAGGCCAGAAGATAGAGCGCTCTCCCATGCTTGTGTGCTCGTGGAGAATGTTTTCAGGCTTGCCGGAAGCTCTCGCGTTGATTTGGTTCCCATCTGATGGCAAGTCCAACATCCTTTGAATCGATAGAGCCACTCGGCCTGGGTCTCAATCACACCTGCCCCGGCCGCGTTTGTCGCGCCGGCTGCTGGCGAAGGTCTCGCAACGGTCATCGGGAAAGCGCTTTTGGGCGGGATATTCAACAGCGAGGCCCAGTAGTCGGCAGGATAGTAGTCCGCCGCCGCACGCGCGCTCGGAGCGATCACGGCGGTCAGGTCCATTGTGCGCCCCGGCATCGAGGTCACGGGCTCCGAACTCACCAGGCCGTAACCCAGCACCCAAATCTTGTAGGTAGCTTTCGGGAGATCGGGAATCAGGTATTGGCCGTGGTCGTTCGTGACCACGATCTTGCGGAAAGTTGTCCCCAGGTCTGCCGTTTCCGCAACCACCCAAACACCCGCTTCGGGTCCCTGCGAGCTGCTGACCACCCCGCCGATGCCATTGGCCGACACCGCAACGCCGCTCGTGCCGGAGCGAGCCGCCGCCGTGTTATCCCCCATCCGCGCCTCGGTGCGAGCAATGGCCAAGGCTCCCAGAAAACAGCAGATCGCCAATGCTGATAGTTGTTTCATCCGCGTTGTTCCTCTCGCCTTCGCACCACGCGCCGGCCGATCACTATAAACCTATCACCACGGGCAGACCAACATTCGGTCACTCAGCGAGACTGAGTTCAGCGCCACGTTATCTGCTGGAGACCGCAACGGTTGCGCGGACTCTCGGTCTAGGATAGAACCTTCCCCAGCACTTACACGGGGGCGCGATTATGCCGAGACAGGCTTGGGCAAGACTCCTTCTACTTCTGTTTGTCCTGGCCGGAACTGCATGGTCCCAGGATAAAGATGATAAGAACGTTGACGCGAAGGCTGCCGCGAAAGTTTCCGTTGATGCGAACGTCGCGATCCGGAAGGCGGAAAAGGCCATGGGTGACGTGAAGTCGATCCGGTATTCCGGCACTGGAACGTGGGGCGTGCTGGGCATGAATTGGAATCCCACCTCCCCGTGGCATACGACAGACGTTTCGAGCTATTCCCGAACGATCGACTATCCCAGCGCCTCCTCTGCAGAAGAAGTCACGCGCGCGCAGCAGAATCCGCCAATGCTCGGCGGTGAAGCCCCGTTTGTGGACGAGATAAAGGAAGGCCTCCGAGTAAGCGGGCGGTATGCGTGGGACCAGCCAGTATACGCGCACCCAACCCCTCCCCCGGACGTGATCCACCCGGCGCCCGTGGATGCCGATGAACGATCGCTGAAAATTTGGCTCACTCCCCACGGTTTCTTAAAAACTGCCGCTAAGAATCATGCAACGGCCGAGGCAGGCGAGGAGGCCGGTAACAAAGCCACCATCCTGACCTTCATGAAGGGGAAACACAAAATTGTTGGAACGATCGACCGTCGGAATATGGTGGTCAAGGTCGAGACCTGGATTGCCAATCCGGTTCTCGGCGACATGCCTGTCGAGACAGCCTACACCGATTACAAAGATTTCAGCGGCGTGAAGTTCCCCACGCATATCGTCGAGAAGCAGGGCGGTCTCGCGACGCTCGACCTCAGCGTGACGAACGTACAAGCGAACATTGAAAATGCCGCTCTCCAGGTGCCTGAAAGTGTTTTGCAAGCAAGCATTCCTCCACAGCGGGTGATATCGGAAAAGATGGCCGACCGCGTCTGGTTTCTGCGCGGCGGGGCCAATAGCGTGCTCGTCGAGTTCAATGATTTTGTGGCCGTAGTGGACGCTCCCCTCAGCGAGGCGCGTTCCATCGCGGTGATTGCCGAAGTGAAGAAACTCGTGCCGGATAAGCCCATCAAGTATGTGGTCAACACGCACCACCACTTCGATCACTCCGGAGGCCTCCGCACCTACGTGGCCGAAGGAGCCACCGTGATCACGCACGAAGGCAACAAAGCCTTCTATGAATGGGCATGGAAGCAGCCCCGCACGCTGGAACCGGACAGGCTGGCGGAAAATCCGAAGGAAGCCGCGTTCATCACGTACAAGAATAAATACGTCCTGTCCGACGGGTCCCGCTCTCTCGAAGTGCACCTCGACCAGGGAGACAACCACGACGAGTTTCTTTCGTATGCCTATCTCCCCAAGGAGAAGATTCTCATCGAGGCGGACGATTTCTCCGATCGCTACGCAACGAAGATGTCGCTCGGCCTCTGGAATAATCTCTACGGAAACCTGCAACGCTTGAATCTGGATGTGGTCACGATTGCTCCGCTCCATGGCCCCATCACGCCGATGTCGGAGTGGCTGAGGATGCTTCGCGAAGGCACCGAAGGCGAAAAAGCGCCGCCCGATTTCGATAAGTCGGTTGCTCCATGATCTGGCCCCTGCGTTTGTCAGGTCAAAACGCGCTCCCTATGCTCGAGGGCTCTTCGCCGTTGCCGTTGCGGGTGCTCCACCCTTTGGTATGTAAGGGTGGGTCTTCGCTTGGGTCTTATCTGGCGCCTTTCTTATGGTCGCGCGACACCCGCCGCAGACGGAAGTTGCATCAGGCGGAAACGCGAGTTAGCATTCAGGTTATATTGATTTGTCGTCGTGGAGCTCTTAAAAACGAGGCAGAACGAGGTAAACGATGAAGACATCGACGCGTAATTTTTTCTGGTGCTTCCTGGCCATTCCGTTCCTGGCCGTGAATCTGTTCGGGGCTAACGCCACACTCCGAGGCGTCGTCACCGATGCAGCGGGGAAGCCCGTTCGGGGAGCCGTCGTCAAAGCGACCCTCGGGCCCAAGAGCATCAGCCGCTTCACACAGGTGGATGGCCGGTACGAAATTCCGGTGGCGGCGGGCAGCTATCAAATGTCCGTGGATGCCTACGGCTACGGCGTGAAGTTTCAGACCAAAGACACCGCCCAGCCGGGTGACACAAACTTCAGCCTCACTTCGAAATGGGACGTAACACGCCTGACCGGAGCGGACATCACGCCGCTGATTCCCACCGATGCGCAAGGGAATCTTCTCCGCGCCGTATGCCTCGAATGCCACGATTTCAGTGTAGTCATCCATCGGCGCGGAATGACCTCCGCCGAATGGCAGAGCTTCCTCCCCGACATGCCTGGCGGCAGACGCGCCCGGCGCAACTACAGCCCGGAGGAGTCAGCGGCCCTCGGCGCGGCCCTCGAAAAATATTTCGGGCCGGAATCCAAATATTTTGGACCCGAAGCGGAGCCGCCCACCCAGGAACAGATCGCCCACCCCGCGGTTGCGCCGGCCGTATTGAAGGCCACCTACCGCGAGTATTCCATTCCGACGGGCGTGGAGGCCGTCCCGCACACGGTTTTCCTCGACCGCGACTCGAAGACGGTGTGGTTCAGCGAAATTGGACAACGCGCGAATAAGGTCGCGCGATTCGATGTCGCCACCGAAACCTTTCAGGAATTTCCTTCTCCGGTGGAGAAATCCGATCCTCACAGCGGTGTTGTCGGAAGAGACGGACGCGCCTGGTTCACCCTGACGACGCCCGGCCTTAAGATTGTTTCGGTCGATCCTGAAACGAACAAAATCAAGCTCTTCACCAATCCCGAAGACAAGGGCGCCAGCCACACGATGATCATGGACAAGGATGGCAACCTCTGGATCTCCGGTCATGGCACAACTTCCGGTTCCGCCCAGGTGTGGTCTTTCAATGTGACGACAGAGCAGTTCAAGGCCTACAAGATTCCCAGCCCCGCGGAATATCCGGAGGACTCAAAAGGCCGGTGGGAAGACTTTTCCGAAACCAAGTTCGTTAAGTACGGCACCTACCATTTCGGATTCGACTCGAAAGGCATTCTCTGGACCAGCACTCTCGAGGCCGGCATAATTTCCCGGCTCGATCCGGCAACAGGCGAAACCAAACAGTATTTTCCGCCGGGCGTTCCGGGAATACGCGGCATGGCCGTCGACGCGCGCGATAACATCTGGTTCTCGGATTTTTACAACCATCGCCTGGGCATGCTGGATCAGAAATCGGGAACTTTTAAGATGTACCAGCCGCCCACTCGCGGTGTCGGCGCCTACGGTATCGTTGTCGATCCCAAGACCGGATACATCTGGTATGGGGACCAGATCGGAAACTACATTACGCGCTTCGATCCAGCCACCGAACAGTTCGCCGAGTATCCCATTCCCACTCGCGGCGCGATTCCTCGTTTCATCGATCTCGATAAGGACGGTCGCATCTGGTTCGGCGAGTGGTGGACTGGCAAAATTGGCGTGCTCGATCCGGAAGGCGGCGCCAAGTCATTGGCTTCGCGCTAGAGCCATCTCATAAATGGAACTCGTCAGGGCACGGCTTCAGCCGTGCCAAAAAGCCCCGTGAATAAAGGGGTTTTAACCCCTGAGGCGGGCGATGACAAAACCTTCCCAATCCGCTCTGTGCCAGGTGATTCATCGAACTGGAGAGCGAGGAATCACACTGCGCCGCGCGTCCCGCTCCATCCTCGCTGTCCTGGTGCTCCTTCTTCTGGGTCCGTTGACTCAGCGCGCCTCGGCTCAATTGGATTTGGCCGGCCAGTGGACCGTGCTGCAGCAGGAGGACCAACCAGAGCGCGCTTCCGGCCCGGAGATCGGCGACTACACGGGGATACCGGTCAATGACGCGGACCGCTTGCGGGCGGACTCGTGGGACGCACAGATGTCGGACGTGATCGAGCATCAGTGCGAACAGCACCCAGCGGACTACGGCGCCACCAATCTGCGCATCTATTCGGACGCCGATCCTCTCACCTTGGCGATCACCGCCTGGCACACGGTTATGCAGCACAACACCGCGGAGCGAACCATTTACATGGATGGCCGGCCGCGTCCGCCCGAGTACGCGCCCTATATGCGTCAGGGTTTTTCCACCGGCGAGTGGGTTGCGGACATGCTCAAGGTGACCATGACCAACCTCAAAGAGGGCTACCTCCGGAAGAATGGTCTCGCGCGCAGCGATAAGGCGATCGTGACGGAATACTACGTGCGCCACCATCAGTACCTGATCGTGGCCCGCATTGTGGATGATCCGGTGTATCTCACGGAACCATTCGTTCGAAGTTACAACTGGGTCTTGAATGAGAACATGCACCTCGCGCCGAACTACTGCATTCCTGGTCTCGCCCGAAGGGCTGGGTGCCCCATCATTTGCCCGGGACAAATCAATACCTCACGGAATTTGCAGCGCGGTGGAGAGTGCCGGTAGAAGCCACACGAGGCGGAGCGGAGGCGATGTACCCCGAGTATCAACAAAAATTGGCGACCATGCCTGAACCCCCTACCTACGCGGAGTACAAACAAGCATTGGAAAAGAACTCCTCTTCGCCCGCGCCGTCGGACACGAAATAAATAATGACAACGACGAAGGCTCGCGCCTGCGCCTCCCGCACCTTGCGCCTGTTCATCATGCTGATGGGAGCCGCGAGCCTTCTTTCCGCGCAAGAGGGGAACCCCAACCGGCAATCTCAGAACGGCGCCGCACGAGATCCGAATGGCAGCGCGAAAATCCACGTACTGCCTGTGCGAGGCAGGGTCTACATGCTCGTCGGTGCGGGCGGGAACATCACCGTGCAAGTGGGTGACGAAAATTTGTTCGTAGTGGACACAGGCTCTCCGCAGATGAGCGACGAGGTGCTGGCAGCGATTCGGACCATCTCGAGCAAGCCGATTCTTTTCGTTGTCGATACAAGCGCCGACGAGGATCATGTCGGCGGTAACGCGGCTATCTCGAAGGCAGGCTGGGCCCTCCCCGACGAGAACGGGGTGGCCAGCGACCTGGGACTTTCCCTTCCATCCGGCGCAACGGTCATCGCCCATCTCAATGTGCTGAACAGAATGAGCGCTACAACCGGCAAAGAGGCCCCGGCGCCATCGGCCGCGTGGCCCGGCTTCACTTACGAAACGTTCGATTTGAAGCTCTACAACAGCGAGCCTGTCATTATCCATCACATGCCTGCTGCGCACACCGACGGAGACAGCACCGTCTTTTTCCGCGGCTCGGACGTCGTAAGCACAGGCGATCTCTTCTCGCCAACGCATTACCCAGTGATCGAAGTGGAGAAGGGCGGAACCGTTCAGGGAACTATCGACGCATTGAATGACATCATCGACCTCCTGGTTCCCAGGGAATACGAGGAAGGCGGAACATACTTGATCCCAGGGCACGGGCGCGTATGCGATCGAAGCGAAGTCTCGAACTACCGCGACATGGTGACGATTATTCGCGATCGCATTCAGGCCATGCTGAAAAAGGGGATGACGCTCGATCAAGTGAAAGCGGCGAGGCCGACGCTTGATTACGACGGAATCTACGGCGTCGATAACGGCCCGTGGACAACCACCATGTTTATAGAAACCGTTTATCGGGAACTGAGCAAGGGAAACAGCACACAAGGCAGCCGTCGATGACACGTGAGTCCGTTTCCCGGGAATGCATGCCGCGGCGCCTCGTGATCGCAGCCCTCTTGTTACTCGTCGTTGGCGGGTCGAGCACGATGAGACCTGCGTTTGGCCAGCAGCAAAAGGTCCAGGTGCCGCCAACACCGAAAGAAGAAGAGTTGATCGATCTCACGGGCTATTGGGTCTCCATCGTGGACGAAGACTGGCGCTGGCGAATGCTAACGCCGAGAAAAGGCGACTATGCGAGCGTCCCGCTGAACGCCGAGGGTAAGCGCACGGCGGATACCTGGGATGCCGCGAAAGACGAGCGCGAAGGCAATCAATGCCGGGCCTATGGCGCCGCGGCTATCATGCGCATGCCCGAGCGTTTGCATATCGCGTGGGCTAATGACAATACCTTGCGAATCGACACGGATGCCGGCATGCAGTCCAGGCTATTCCATTTCGATGGTTCGAAATGGCGGGGCGGGGTCCCGCAATGGCAGGGAGATTCCATCGCCACCTGGGAAAAGATGTCGCAAAGAAAGTACACGGTGAATCTGGGAGGGCCCGTTCCCGGAAAAGGAGGGACGCTGAAAGTAGTGACCACGCACCTGCGGCCTGGATATTTGCGCAAGAACGGTGTGCCGTACAGCGGGAATGCAGTTCTCACCGAGTACTACGATCGCTTCGACTATAAGGGCGATTCGTACCTCATGGTGACCTCAATCGTCGATGATCCCGAATATCTCACGACCGCCTTCGTCACCAGCGGGCAATTCAAGCGCGAGCCAGACGCCTCCAAGTGGAGTCCCTCCTCGTGCCGCCCGCTATGGCCTAGACCACCCGTCGGGGTCGTTACTCAGTGAAGTTTCTAGCGGCTTGCGGTTCCAATGCGGTGTGGGTCGTACCAACCAAGCAGAATGTGGAAAGGGAACACCGATTTTTGGTCAGGGCGATATCGTTAGGGCCGAGGGAGGCCGATCCGCTCTAATCCACAAGCTTCCTACCACTGACAGAAGTACCGACAGCAGCAAGTAAGCCGGCGATACCGCCCGCCCGCTTACCGAGACCAGAACGTATTCGAGCAGGAATGCTGGCAGGAGAAAAAAGGTGATCGCCCCCCAAAACAACGCGGCGCGATCGCGCCGCGCGACGCCGTTCGCGGAAATCCCGATCAGAATTCCACCCGGAAAGAAGACGAGAAAATAATAGATATAAATGTAGCCGTTCAGTTCGCCCGTTCTTACCATGCGAAGGTGATGGGCCAGCGCCGCTCCGGGCCCCAGACGATAAGTGCGGGCAGCCGGTTTGGCGTCGAGGTAGAGCGAAGCGTTCGAACCGTCGTATGAAAGAAGAATGTCGCGCGTTTGGTCGGCCTTGAATACGCCAGGAATACGCCACACCAGGTCGGACCTATTCGCTGAAATCGGGTTGCGCAAATAAATCATCAAGTCGGAGTCTTCTTGGCGGATTCGCAGCTCCAATGGGCCGGATCGCTCCCAAATACCGATGAGTCGCCCGTCCGATCCTCCCGCTTCGAATGGTTTGCACAACAGGCGAACCGCAAACTGGTTTGTCTTTTTAAGCGATTCCACCAGATTGAAAACAGGTTCCTTGGAAACCAGCCAGGACCTGCCATCCAGCGTCAAATATGGCGGATCGCCGGCCATCGGCGGGGCATTGATCTGAGCATTGGTCGGAGCATTGATCCAGGAAAGCGGCGGAAGAGGATTTCTTTGGTCCGGAAGTCCCCCGAGTTCCGCGGGCTTCGCAAAATCGTAGTCGGCCAAGGGGGCGCCGCGAACATCGTCGGGAGTCGCGCCGGTTGCCAACTGCCGCGCGACTTCAGCCCCGATCGGCCGGTCCCATAACTGGAGCCTGAACAGTTGCCCCTTCCATGCCGTGGAAAGGTGCCCCGGAGAATCGTTGCCCACCACCAGCAGCGAATCGGAATTCCAGTTGCTCAGCCGTGTCTGCATCTGGAGCGGAACCGAAATCGCAAGCCACAGCCCAAAATAAACCGAAAGCGTGAGCGCCGTACGTGGCCACTTCACCAGCTTTCCTAGAGTCGACTCGCCCGCCGACAGCAACCGCACGAGGGGCGCCCCGCACAGTTCAAACAGGACGAAGCCCGCAACGGACCCGGACGCGTTGGTGACCACATCCTCCCATCCAGAATCGCGCATGGGAATGTACAACTGAACGAATTCGATCGCATAGGAAAGCAGCGCGCCGGAAGCCAGGGCCACAATCAGTGTCCCCACCCATGATTTTCCCTTCTCCCTCAACTTTTCGCCGAGCGCAAAGCCAAAGGGCATGAATAGCAGTACGTTTAGATAAACGTTCAGCCCCCCGGCATTCTTACCCCACCCGCCCAGCTGGAAGGGAGAACTGATCGAAGAGAGCTTTGCGTGAGCCGTAAGCCTGAATGGAAACAAGGTGAGAAAAAGGATTCCGATCAGCGCAAGAATCAGCAGCCTGGTGGACCAACCCTCGATTGGAGCTCGGGACACGGGAGTACTTGAGAGATGATCAGGCATGGAGCGCGGTGGACTTACCGTAAAAGTCTAGCATGCCCTCGAAGGAGCATTGCGATCGTGTTGGTTTCCCGGGAAAGCGGTCCAGCCGTCCATTGCATGCGCCTGCCGCAGTGTCACGGAAGAATTTTTTGCTCCAGATCCTGCTCCGCTTGCCGCACATTTTCGGGCCTGCCGAGATCGCGCCAATAATAGCCGTCGGCGCGAAACGCCAGAATCTTCTCTCCGCGAGTTGCCAGCCGTAGATAGGAAGTGATGATGGAGAAAGCTCCTTCTTCGGTCATCATCGTCAGAAAACGGGGTGAAATAACATGTATACCGGTAAACGCAAGAGCGTCTTTCGGTTGCGCAGCAGTTTCGCTCTGGCCGGAGGCTCGAACGAATTCTTCGTCTTGATCTGGACCGGACCGGCGTCCGCAAAGCTGAAGCCGTTCGTCGAAAAGCAGATACCGTGACGTCTCGCGCTCCTGTACGGCTAGCGTCGCCAGGGCGCCATTGTGTTCGTGAAACTGAACCATGCGCTGAAGATCGATGGTGCTAACCACGTCGGCATTGTGCAAGAGAAACGGCCGCTCGATGTCCGCGGAGCTTTCCAGGAAAAAATGGGCGGCCTTCTTCAGGCCTCCGCCGGTGTCGAGCAGCACCTCTTCGCGCGAAATTTCGATGCGCATCCCGAAATTGCTGTTGGCCTTCAGATAGTCGACAACCATGTCCGCAAAGTGATGCACGTTGATGATCACCTCGCGGACATCGCAGGCGCGCAAGCGAGCCAGCGTGATCTCCAGCATGGTGCGTCCACCCACTTCCACCAGCGCCTTGGGACGATCGTCCGTGAGCGGTCGCAGCCGCGTGCCGAGGCCGGCGGCCAGAATCATCGCCTTCATCGGTTCATATTCTCCAACTCCAGGTGGCGCACCACCACCTCCACGCCGCTTCGGCCCCTCAAGCGCTTCGCCAGTTCCTCCGCGAAATACACCGAGCGATGCTGGCCTCCTGTGCACCCGAACGATACCGTCAGACTGTCGAAACCGCGGCGCTGATAAGCGCTCACGCTCGCATCCACCAGCGACAGTACGCTGGACAGGAACTGATGCGCGCTCTCCTGCTGGTTGAGGTATTCGATCACCGGAGCGTCTTTGCCCGTAAGCGCCTTGAATTTCTCCTCGCGCCCGGGATTCGGTACGCTGCGCGCATCGAAGACAAACCCGCCGCCATGTCCGGTTTCGTCCTTGGGAATCCCCCGGCGGTAGGAAAAACTGAAAACGCGCACCACAATCTTTTCCTGGCGGGAAGTGAGTGTCTCCAATTTCTCCGAAGCCACCATGTACTCGAACGCGCTCATCAGCGCCGGCAGCGCGATGGGGAGTTCGGCGTGCTGGAGCAGCCATCGGACATTGTTCAGGGCAAACGGCACGCTCTGCAGGAAATGGGATTTACGCTCGTAAAAGCCGCGAAAACCGTAAGCGCCCAGCGCCTGCATGATGCGCACGTAAACGTAGGCGTAGTAGTGGCGCATGAACGCTTCCCGTGGTATCGCCACGAAATCGCCCAGGCGCGCGATGTAGAGATCGAGCAATTCCTGGCGCAAATCCGGCGGAAGATCGGCTTTGGCGTCGTAGAGAAGAGACGCGATGTCGTACTGAAGCGCGCCCTTGCGTCCCCCCTGATAATCCAGGAAAAAGGGTTCGCCGTCGCGCATCATGATGTTGCGCGATTGGAAGTCCCGGTAGAGAAAGTAGTCGAGGTCGGCGCTCAGCAGAAACGTGGTCAGCCGGCTGAAATCGTCTTCGAGCGATTGCTCGTGGAAGGGAATTCCCGCCAGCCGAAGGAAATAATATTTGAAATAATTGAGGTCCCACTCGATGGACTGTCCGTCGAACACGGCACGCGGATAGCAAACCTTGTAATTCAGATCGCGTCCCGCCTCGATCTGAAAGCGCGGCAGTACGGCTACCACCTTGCGATAGGCTTCGATCACCTGGGGCCCGATCGTGCCCGCGGACCGGTTACTCGACAGAAATTCAAAAAGGGTTGTGTCGCCGAGATCTTCCTCGAGATAAGCCCCTTGGCTCAGATCCTCGGCATAGATTTCCGGCACGGGCAGTCCGTGCGCTCGAAAGTGCCTCGAAAATTCCAGGAAAGCGGCATTTTCCTCTCGCACGCCGTACAGAACGCCGATCGCGCTGATTTCTCCGCTGGCCAGCCGGATAAGCTGGCGTCCCGACCCGCCCAGCTGGCCCTGCAGCGCCTGCACTCTCCTGACGGGTGCGCGGAAGTGTTGTTCGAAAAGCGTCTTGAGAATGTCCATCGAAAGCCCGGCCGCCTTGCAAAGAGAAGGAAGCAATCGGCGAAAAGGGAGATCCTCCCGGTCCGCCATGCAAAGCCAGTCTAGTCGCTCATAGACCGGATGGCGAGCCAGCCAGTTCTGCCGAAGTCGAAAAAGGCACTCATGTTCCGTGGTTGCGGGCCGCTTTCGCAGTATGCTAGCCTTCAACTCCCAGCCGGAGTAAGGCCTAAGCCTGCGAGACCAGCGTTGCCTATCGGGACACAGCTGTACCATTTTGAGTTTGGCAGCGGAAGGGCAGCGGGCTAGATTGATAGCCCCGGTCCATATTCTTTTAGCTGTTTCGATGGCTTTTGGGTCCCAAGGAGGGTAAATGTGGGGAGGAGATAAGAAGAACGAATCTCCCGCCAGGCAACCGCTTCCGCAGCAGCCTGGCACGACGGCAGCACCAATCGCAAGTGCACCATCATTTTCTGGGGAGGCTAAGACAATGGCACCTTTGGATTCGACGTATCCCTCGACGACGAGCGGCGGTACCGCGCGGTTGGGCGGAAGCCTGCACGTCAAGGGTGAAATTACCGGCAACGAAGATCTGCACATCGACGGCAGCGTCGAGGGGTTGGTCCAGCTGGAAGATCGCAAGCTCACAATAGGAGCCAGCGCGAAGGTCACCGCCGACATCATCGCCCGCGAGGTGGTGGTTTACGGCAACGTGAAGGGAAACCTGCGCGCGCGCGACCGTATCGAGATCAAGAAGGACGGGTCGGTGGTGGGAGATTTGACGACCGCCCGGATCATGATCGAGGACGGCGCCTACTTCAAGGGCTCGATCGAGATCGACAAGTCGGGTGATGCGAGCGAAAGCCACGACAAGTCTTCGTCGTCGTATGCGAAGTCGGCTGCTCGCACCACTGCACCCGCGTCCACCACAGTTTCCTAACCCACGGATTCTCTGCGTGAGCGGGTCGCCCGTAGGGGGCCCGCCACCGCTTCGCTTGAGATTTGCCCGGCAGCCCCCTGCGGACCCTCTTTCTAAAAAATTTGCGCAACGATGATTCGTTGACAGGGGATTAGCTGTAGAATAGACTTGGCGTTTGTCTCTAGACTGAAAGGTGTGACTGCACAGATGCGGACGTATGTTCCAAAGGGCCGGGAGGCCGAAGCGCTGACCGTTGGGAAGAATTGGTTCGTGGTGGATGCGAAGGGGCAGGTACTGGGGCGGTTGGCGACGCGTGTCGCCCGTCTTTTGATCGGCAAGGACAAGCCCAGCTATACACCGTCGCTCGATTGCGGCGACCACGTGATCGA
>Ga0302324_100005303_pt1 | contig 28100 bp, 22 predicted proteins | sample Palsa_T0_1_FD_201949 | JGI IMG/M metagenome (GOLD analysis project Ga0302324, IMG submission 201949) | Peat permafrost microbial communities from Stordalen Mire near Abisko, Sweden - Palsa_T0_1 | ecosystem: Environmental > Terrestrial > Soil > Palsa > Peat permafrost | place: Sweden: Abisko...
TCAGGTTGCACTTTCAAGGCTCGATAGTCGCGGGAGGAGCTGTAAGATCCCTTCTTTAGTCTACTCTGCCGATGGCTTGGTCTGGTCGACCACGCTGCTGTGAAACAATGGAGGTTCAAGGAGTCGCATGTCTGCAACGCTGATGGATGATGTTTCTGTAACGAAGACCGCCACACGGAATATCCGTAAAACTGTGCTTTCGAACGGCCTGCTGGTGCTGACCGAGAGCATGCCACACGTTCGGTCGGTGTCGATGGGTGCCTGGATCGGGTCGGGGTCGCGGGATGAGCCGGCTGAGGTGAACGGGATCTCGCACTTTATCGAACACATGGTGTTCAAGGGGACGACGTCGCGGTCGGCGCAGCAGATTGCCCGCGAGGTGGATACGATTGGCGGGAATCTCGACGCGTTTACCGGCAAGGAGATGGTCTGCTTCAACATCAAGGTGCTGGATGAGAATGTCGCACCGGCGCTGGATGTACTGGCTGATCTGGTGCTGCACCCTACGTTCACGCCGGAGGACCTGGCCCGCGAACAGGGTGTGATTCTGGAAGAGATCAAGATGGACGAGGACAACCCCGACTATTTGGTGAATGAGATCTTTACGCAGAACTTCTGGAAGAACGACGCGCTGGGACGGCCGATTCTGGGGACGACCAGGACGGTTGCCAAGTTCGACCAACAGACTCTCTTCAACTTTTATGCAGGGCAGTTTACCCCGCGGAATATGGTATTTTCGGCGGCGGGAAATCTTGAGCATGACGCTTTTGTGGCGCAGGTGGAGAGGGAGTTCAGCTCGCTGGCTGCCAGCGGCGGAGCCGTGCCTGCCAAGGTGGCTGCGCCGGTTGCGACTCCGCACATTACGTTGAAGCGGAAGAAGTCGCTGGAGCAGGTGCAGTTTTGCCTGGGAGTTCCGGCTCCGGCGGTGAACGATTCGCAGCGGTATGGGGTTTATCTGCTGAATACGATGCTGGGCGGCGGGATGAGTTCGCGGCTGTTCCAGACGATTCGCGAAGATCAGGGGCTGGCGTATTCGATCTACTCGGAGATGAATCCGTATCGGGATACGGGGTCGCTGAGCGTGTATGCGGGAACCTCGGCAGATAAGACGGAGCAGGTATTGCGGCTTACCCTGCAGGAGTTGCGACGTCTGAAGGAAGAGACGGTCAGCGACGTTGAGTTGAAGCGGGCGAAGGACCAGTTGAAGAGCAATATGGTGATTGGTCTGGAGAGTTCGGGCAGCAGGATGGCGAATCTGGCGAGACAACAGATGTACTTTGGGCGATTCTTTGGTGTCGACGAGATCATGGAGGGCATTGAAGCTGTGACGACTGCCGATGTTCAGGGGCTGGCGCAGGAGCTGTTTCGGCCCGAGGTGATGGCGTTGACGCTGCTGGGAAACCTTGGCACGATGAAGGTCGAGCGCGAAGATCTGGCCTGCTAGGACGATGTGCTGATAGAGTTTTGTTCGGAGCTGGACTCCGGACTTTAACGACAGGATTGCTGAGGGATGATGAAGAGCATAGATCTGCTGCGAGCGAAACAAGGCACTGAAGAGGGTTTTACGCTGATCGAGTTGTTGATCGTGATGTCGGTCATGTTGATCCTGATGACCCTGGCTGTGCCCCAGTTGCTGAAGCTGCGGAAACAGGCGAATGAGACGTCGGCGATTCAGTCGGTACGAACGATCGGACAGGCGGAGCTGCAGTACAACTCGGCTTATCCGGCGAATGGCTTCTCTTGCTCGCTGGCCTCGCTGGGCGGCGATCCAAAGTCGGGAGCGCCGACGGCGCAGGGCGCGCAACTGCTGGATGTCGGCCTGGCCGCTGGACAGAAGGCGGGCTATACCTTCGCGATTACGAACTGCACCAAGGTGACGATCAACAATCAGGACATGTACACGTCGTACGAGATTACGGCGGTTCCGCAGTCGATTGGGAACTCGGGCGACCGGGGATTCTGCTCGGATGCGAATAACATCATCCGGTTCGATCCTGCGGGTGGAAGCAACTGCACGCAGCCGATTCAGTGAGGATCGGCTGGGCGGCTCTGGCGGTTGCGGTCTGCTTTGCGTCTTGTGGGTATGCGCAGGACAACGACGCGCTGGTACGCAAGGTCGACGACCACTACAACCATCTCAGTTCCCTGCGCGCTCATTATGTAGAGCACTACTCCGGTATGGGCATGAACCGCTCAGAGGAAGGCACGCTGCTGCTGAAGAAGCCTGGGCGGATGCGGTGGAGCTATGCTGCGCCGGTGGGCAAGGTGTTCGTGCTGGATGGGAAGTTCGCGTGGTTCTACACACCAGGAGATGCGCAGGCGACGAGAGTGCCAGCGAAGGAGCTGGACGATCTGCGATCTCCGCTGCGGTTTCTGCTGGGGCATACGCAGTTGAAGAAAGAACTCGACGACCTGACGGTGGTGGTAGAGGGTTCTGGATTTCGGATTGCGGGTGTGCCGAAGGGAATGGCGCAGAGGGTGAAGGCTCTGACGCTGGGGGTTTCGGCGGCGGGAGCCATTGAAACGATGCGGCTGGAAGAGGTAGACGGGGCGGTGACGGAGTTTTCTTTCTCGGGGATGGAGGAGAATGTCCCCGTCAAGGATGCTGACTTTGTGTTTACGCCGCCGGCTGGTGTGGCTGTGGTGAACGGGCTTCCACCGATTTAGGAACTGTTGCCAGGGTCAACAATCGGTTAAATCTGGACGCTCTCCAGTGAAAATCCCTTCGCAATGCCTTATTTTCTGGAAGGGATGGCATTTACTGACTCGATGACCTGGTGTGTGTGTTTCGCTGGCTGCCGGGAGTAAAGTTAGGTAGATATTCCTAAGTAAAAATCGACGTATGCCCTCGGTCTTTGATCTTTGACCGAGGCATAGAAAAGTTAGGTCTGACCGTGAGCAACGTTGTTTCAGTCAATCGCCTGAGCACTTCGGAGTTTCATTCCGCCGTGCATTCGCTCTCTCCTTCGGTCGCCGTCTTCGATTGTGATGGGACGCTGTGGTCTGGCGATGCGGGATCGTCATTTATGACCTGGACGATTGAGACGGGGCTGGTCTCGCGAGAGGCGACCGACTGGATCGATGCACGGTATCGCGGCTATTTAAGGGGCGACGTATCTGAGGTCGCGATCTGCGGAGAGATGGTGCAGATGTACCAGCGGCTGCGCGAGGAGGAGATGCGCCGGGCTGCGAAGGTGTTCTTCGAGAGCCGGATTGCGTCGAATATCTTCCCTGAGATGCTGGCTCTGGTGGATGAGCTCCGCAGCAAGGGGGTCGATATCTGGGCGGTGAGTTCGACCAACAACTGGGTGATCGAGGAGGGCGTGCGGCGGTTTGGGATTCCGGCTGAGCGAGTCCTTGCTGCCTGTGTGCAGGTGAAGGATGGCATGGTGACGGATGTCATTCGCGATGTGCCGACGGATGCCGGGAAGGTTGCGGCGCTGGGCCGGGTAGGGGTTACGGCACCGGATGCGGTGTTTGGCAACTCGGTGCATGATGCGGCGATGCTGGCGATCGCGCGAAGGGCGTTTCCGGTGAATCCGACGCCTGCGCTGGTGGAACGGAGCGCGCAGGAAGGCTGGCCGATCTACTATCCAGCGTCGGTGGTGCCGGTCTAAGAACGGATGTCCTGCCGGACGGGCCCACTGTGCGTGGGCGGCCACTTCGTGGCTTGTGTACCGGCCGGGGCAGGATGAGCATCATAGGACCTCCCGTTGGTCGGGATCATCATCTTCCGACCAACGGAAGGACCCATACAGATGTTTGTTGCAAGAAAGGTATACGCGCCACGCGCAGTGGGCCCGTCCGGCAGGACATCCCTAAACAGCGCACAAGGTAGGCCGAGAAGTCTTTAGCGGTTCTGCATCGTCTAAACTGTAACAACGTGAGAGATTCCATTCGCAATCTCGAGGTACGTGTGGACAATTCTGTGCAGAAACCTCTTCGCCTTGTGGTGGCTGCGCTTATCTTGCGAGGGGCAGCCGGAGATGGTGGATCTGGCGTGGAAGTCCTTATCTGTCAACGCAAACCGGACCAGCCAATGAGCCTGAAGTGGGAGTTCCCCGGGGGCAAGATCGAGGCAGGAGAGAGCTCCGAGGATGCGCTGGCGCGTGAGTTGAACGAGGAGTTGGGCATCTCCGCAGTCATTGGGCGACGAGTGGCCCGAATCCGGCACAAATACCGGAACGGGGGCGCCATCGATCTTCAGTTTTTTGTAGTGCGGGAGTTCGATGGTGCGCTCGAGAACAAAATCTTCAACGATATGCGGTGGACGCCTCTAGTAGCTTTGCCGGAGTACGACTTTCTGGCTGCGGATCTGGGGCTGATTCGCGACCTGTCGGAAGGCAAGCTGCTGTAGATCTTCGCTGAATCGAGGCTGGCTCTCCAGTGTAGCCTGCGTGTCCTCATCCGTGGAGCTTGTTCCAGACCAGTGCGAACGACAGCGCAATGACGATGACTGCAGTGATCCATGCGACGGCATTGAACCAGTGGGAGTTTGTGTATTTGCCCATCAAGTCGTGCTTGTTGATGAGCTTCAGCATGAAGATCAACACAACGGGGAGAAGGATACCGTTCAGCACCTGCGAAAGAATCGTGAATGTGACCAGTGGGAAGTTGGGAATGAGAACAACGGCTGCCCCGGCTGCGATAAGCAGGCTATAGAACCAATAAAAGAACTTCGCCTCCTGGAAGCTCTTGTCCAGACCACTCTCCAGGCCGAGGCCCTCGCAGACGGTGTAGGCCGTCGATAGAGGCAGGATTGAGGCAGCGAAGAGCGAGGCGTTAAACAGCCCGGCAGCGAAGAGGATGAAGGCGTACTGACCGGCGAGGGGCTTCATGGCGCCGGCAGCGTCCGATGGGTCGTCGATATTGCGAATGCCGTGGGTGTAGAGGGTGGCGGCGCAGGCGACGACGATGAACCAGGCGACGATATCGGTGAAGATAGAGCCGACGATTACGTCGAGGCGTGTGGCTTTGTACTTGCGGATGCTCACTCCCTTCTCGACGATGGAGGATTGCAGATAGAACTGCATCCAGGGAGTGATGGTCGTACCGATGACGGCGACGGTGGTGTAGACATAGCTCTTGTCGCTCCACACGCTGCGTGGCGGCAGCTTGACGGTTTCGACCATGGCCAAGTGCCAGTCGGGGCCACTGAGCACGCCGGTGATGATGTAGGCGATATAGAAGACGCTGGCGATGAGGAATATCTTTTCGACGCTCTTGTAGTCGCCTTTGACGACGAGAATCCACACGAGGAAGGCACAAACAGGGACGCTGGCATACTTGCTGATGTGAAAGAGCTGCATGCTGCCGGCGATACCGGAGAACTCGGCGATGACGTTGGCAAAGTTGACGATGACCAGTAGCACCAACATGAAAAAGGTGATGCGTAGGCCGAACTCCTCGCGGATGAGATCGCTGAGGCCTTTGCCGGTGACCACGCCCATGCGGGCGCACATCTCCTGTACGACGATAAGGGCGATTGTGATGGGAATCATCGTCCACAGGAGGGTATAGCCAAACTGAGCCCCAGCCTGGGAGTAGGTGAGGATGCCGCCGGCGTCGTTGTCGACATTGGCGGTGATAAAGCCAGGGCCGAGCACGGCGAAGATGAGGATGAGCCGGGTTCTCCAGTTGCGCCACGACGAAGTCATTGCTTGATCCTTGCTTGTCGGTTAGGAGAACGTATTAGCTCGCCGCTTTCAGGCTAACTCAAATGTCGGACGGAAGGTTTTTCTCGACTCTATCTCGGGCTCTTCTACGTTGACGGAGGCTGCTTCGATGATCATCTCGACGACCGCTCCGAATGTGATTTGTCTGCATATATACGGGAGTTTTTTCTCTACGGCACTTCAACTACGGAGGAACCGGCATACTGCGCTTTGCCCCCGCAATGACTGCATCCTTCACGGATGGAAGAAGGGTTTGCACGCGCTGCAGGATGAGCTCGACCTGTCGATCGTTATAGTAGCCATCGCGAGCGGCGCGGCGGTTGCCGGCGGTTGCGATGCGCTGGCGGGCGGCCTCGTCGGGCAGATAGCGGTGGATCTTCTGGACGAGTTCGTCAAAGCCTGTAAAGAAGACGGCCTCTTCGTCCTCCTTGAAGCGCTGCCGGTGTCCGTCGGAGCGCTCGGCAAGCAGGAAGCCACCGCAGCCGGCGATCTCGAAGCTCTTATGGACGAACTCGTCTTGATTTGAATGAGTAAGGAAGCTCAGGTTGATGCGGGAGCGCCAGATGGCCTCTCGATACTGCTGCTGGTAGAGTTCGCCTTCGCGGAAGAGATGAGCAAATGCCTCTGGGTCAAGGGCACGCGTCCACTGTCGCGGGTTGCCGGAGATGCTGACGGGAAAGGCACAATCGCGCGACAGGCGGGTGAGGGTTTTGGCGCGGTCGTCGTAGGGCGTGCCGATGAAGGAGACCTCGCGGTTGCGGTCGGCGTCGGACCAGCCAGAGGGCGGGGCGAAGTGGATCGTTGGCTCGTAAGCGGTTTGGATTTTGATGACGTTGCGTGCACCGCGCGAGGTGTAGTCAAGGATATTTTTGTCACGCTGAACGACGTGAAGGTCGTAGTGCGGAATGTCTTTCACGTAGAGGCGCCAGCCTGGGTCCTGACGCGTTCCGAAGGGATTGTCGATCATGTAGCTGACGGTAACGATGCCAATGGAGCGCAGGCGATCGAGGGTCGTCGGGCGCATCCAGAGGAGTTTGTCCGTCCAGAGCAGGTCAGGCTTTTCGCGTTCGGCAATCTGAAGGAGGTCGCGGTTGATGCGATCTACGCCGGGGCCGGCGGCGAGACGATGGGCAATTTTGCGGACTAGAGCGTTGCGTGATTCGTAACCGTACGCGTTGAAGGGGATGACCTCGTGGCCAAGTCGCTCCAGGGCCCATAGTCGATAGAGCGAAGAGTCGTTGGGCGAGAGGCCGGAGGCATAAAGGATCTTCATGGAGGCTGCGGTCCTGATTTTTTTTTGATGACTCTCTTGAAGTTCTTTAGTGCCTATTGCGCAGTAGGGCGATTACCTGTTCGGCGTGAATGACACCCACGAGGCGCTTTTCATGATCGAGCACAGGGAGCGCGCGCAGGTTGTATTTGTCGAAGAGCTCCGCCACCTTTTTGCCGTTGGCATCGACGCCGCAACTGACGATGTGGCCTTCGGGCAGCTCGACAAGAGGGGTCTCCGCGCCAGCAAGCAGGAGCTGCACCAGAGGTATCAGAGCGACGATTCGCTCTTCCTCGTCGATCAGGTAGATGTCCGTGATGGTCTCGATGTCGCCTTCGAAGTCGCGTAGCGCCTCGATGGCCTGACTGACGTTAGCCGTGACGGGGAGGGCGATGTATCCCGTGGTCATGCGGCCGGCAGCAGAATCACCAGAAAACTCGAGGAGTTCTTCGACCTCCTGACGCTCTTCGGGGTCCATCTCTTCGAGGATCGCCTCGGACTTCTCGTCAGAGAGCTCAGAGAGCAGATCAGCGGCGGCTCCGGGGTCCATCTCTTCGACGATGCCAGCGATCTGCTCGGAGTCGAGAGGCTCGATGAGGGACTGCTGCATCTTGGGGTCGACCTCTTCGAGAGCCTCGGCGGCGACCTCTTCGTCGAGGGAGATGAAGAGAGCGTGACGCTCCGCGGGCGCGAGATCCTCAAGGATGTCGGCGATATCGGAGGGGTGCATCTGCGAGAGGCGGTCCTGCTCGATCTTGAGGCGGACACGGCGCGCGGGATCACGGTCGATGAGATCGACGAAGTCCCAGGGGATGATGCTGGCACCGAAGCGCCCGGCGATGTGGTCGACGGAGCCGGAAGGCAGGCCCTTCAACAGGCGGCGGATTGCGCCGCGCAGGCCAACTTCTACCTCACAGATTCGCAGTGTCAGTTCGGAGCTCTCCTCCTCGGGTAACTCCCACACCAGGTCGACGTCGTTGACGCGGACGACTTTGTGACCGTGGATGTCGATGATCTGCTGGTCGAGCAGGTCGCGCTCCAGCAGTAAATATGTCTCGTCGTCGGAGAGGGTGGTGGGGTTTGCTGTTTGACGGAGCTGCATCTGGCCGGAAGCGGTGAGTTGCAGCTCCGCTACCGGGACCAGCGACGGACGATCCCCTCGTTTCGCCGAAGCAAGCTTCAACACCATGCCGTAGACATGCGAGGCGTCTACGGTAGGCGCGACGGCGAACTCACGCACGTGGCCGAATGCGCCTCCCTGCGCATCGACCACGGCGGTGCCCATCAGGGCGGAGACGCTCGTTCTTTGGTTGGCACGTTTCGTCATAGGCTGCGGTGTTCTACCAGACTTTACATACTGGTGTTTTTACCATGGGTTGTCCAACCTTGCAGCCGAACGCGGTGGCGAACTGCGGCATGTTGCTGACGATGCCGTTGATGCGCGCAAAGCCAGGTGAGTGCGGATCGGTGAGAGCGTTGAGCCGGCTGTTCTCCGGCCGCTTATTTTCGCAGGCCCACTGAGCGAAGCCGACGAAGAAGCGCTGGTCTGGTGTAAAGCCGTCGATAGGTTGCAAGTTCTGGCTCTCCGTGGCGCGCTTCCAGGCGATGTAGGCGATGAGCGTGCCGCCAAGGTCGGCTACGTCTTCGCCGCTGGTGAGCTTGCTGTTGATGTGGATGTCGTCGACGACGACGAAGTTGGCGAACTGCTCACGCTGGCAGTTGATGCGGTCTTCGAAGTTCTTCGCGTCGTCCTTGGTCCACCAGTTTTTGAGGTTGCCTTCGGCGTCGAACTGTCGCCCTTCATCGTCAAAGGCGTGAGTGAGTTCGTGCCCGATGGTGGCGCCGGTATTGCCATAGTTAGGGGCGTCGTCGCTCTTAGGATCGTAGAGCGGCGGCTGAAGGACACCAGCGGGAAAGTTGATGTCGTTCATCTGCGGGTTGAAGTAGGCGTTGACAGTAGGAGGAGTCATCCCCCATTCGTTGCGGTCGACGGGCTTGCCTACCTTCGCCCATCCACGGGCCACCTCAAAGCTGCTGGCGCGCTGGGCGTTTCCGAAGTAATCGTCTGGAGTGATGATGACTGTGGTGTAGTCCCGCCAGGTTTCGGGGTAGCCAATCTTGTTGCGTATTGCGTGCAGCTTACGGAGCGCCTCGGCTTTGGTGGAGGCGCTCATCCAGTCGAGGTGCTCGATCTCATCCTGCATGACCTGTTCGATCTGCTCGGTCATGACGCTGGTCTTCTGCTTGGTTTCTGCAGTAAAGGTGCGACGGACAAACTCCTGCCCGAGGGCCTCTCCGAGTAAGTCGTCTACCTGGCGGACGCAACGTCTCCAGCGCGGAGGCATCTGCTCGGTGCCGCGCAGATAGTGGCTGTAGAAGTCGAAGTTCGCAGCTTCAAACTGGGTCGACAAGGACGATGCCGCTGCGCTTGCGACATGGAAGCGCAGGTAGGCTTTTAGCGCGGGGAGAGGCTCGTTGGTCAGGACGGCGTCGACGGCCTTCTCGAACTCAGGCTGGGAGACGTTGAGCGTCGTCACGCTGGGGGAGCCCTGAGCAGCGAGGTACTGGGACCACGAGATGGCAGGGCTAAGCGTTGAAAGCTCCGCGAGCGTCATCTTGTGGTACTGCTTGTAAGGATCGCGGCGCTCTACTCGGGTGAGCGAGGCCTTGGCAAGAGCTGTTTCGATGCGCAGAATCGTCGCCGCATCTTGAGCTGCCTGGGCGGATGGTTCGCCGGTAAGCACCAACAACTGCGCGATGTAGGCCAGGTATCTCTGCCGGGTCGCCTCGCTTTTGGCGTCTGTATTCACGTAATAGTCACGGTCGGGGAGGCCCAGACCGCCGGCGCCGATGTCGGCGATGATCTGGTTGGAGTTTGCGGGATCCTGAGAGGGGCCGGCTTCGAAGAAAAATGTTCCCATGCCGCGCTTCTGCAAGGTAGGAAGGTAAACGATGAGGGCCTTGCGGTCGGAGAGGCCGTCGATGGCGGTAAGCGTAGGAGCGATTGGGGTGATGCCGCGTTTGTCGATGGCGGGAGTGTCCATACAGGCGGCGAAGTAGTCGCCAATCTTCTGTTGAACCGGGGTGCGATCCGTTGCCTTGGCGTCTGCAGCCAGGATGCCCCAGAGGAACTGTTCGTTCTCGTTCGCGAGCTTGCCATAGACATCCCAGCTGGCCTGGTCAGCAGGAATGGGGTTGTTCTTCATCCAACCGCCGCACGAGTAACGATAGAAGTCGGTGCAGGGGTCGACCGATTTATCGAGCGAAGTTACGTCTAGGCTTGGCGAGTAAGGCATGGTCTGCAAAGGAGTTGCAGCGGCGGGTTGCTGTGCGGGGGCTAAGGTTGCGGCAAACAGAAGAATCGATGGAAACAGGGTCGCGATCGTGCGCATTCAAAATAATCCTCGTATCCGCATGTTAGCCCACGTTGTCGCTGATCGGTATAGCTTCCGATAAGCCTTCTGAATTGGGGTAAAGATAGAGGTTGCAAGGGGAAATAGCTGTAATCCTTGACATTCGCGAAATCCACAAGCAAACTGCCATCATCACGGTTGTCTGCCGTTGACAACTGGCACATAGGCAATTTAAGGATAGCTTTGGCCGATTCAACGACAAGCCGTGTCAGCTTTACCCTGGATTCATCCCTCGATAGCGTCAACAAGATTGAGCAGGTCGCTGAGCAGTGCGCACAGCGGGCGGGGTTCGATGAGGATACAATTCCGCAGATAGCGATGGCAGTGCGAGAAGCAGCCGTGAACGCAGTTCTGCACGGGAACTCGTATGATTCGTCGAAGCACGTCACAGCATCGTTTGAGACAACGGCCGATTCTTTGATTATTCGGGTTGCGGACCAGGGGCCGGGACTGGATCCAGATAAAATTCCCGATCCATTAGCCCCGGAAAATATTCTTCGTGGGTCAGGTCGCGGGATCTTTCTGATCAAGGCTTTCATGGATGAGGTAAACTTTCGGCAGTTACATCCTGGCACCGAACTGACACTGATCAAGCACAAAACACCGGCACAGCCGGGAACATAAGGAGAAGACAACTCATGAGCATGAAGGTAAAGACTCGCCAGGTAGACGGCGTCACGATTCTGGATCTCAGCGGCCGGATCACGCTCGGCGAAGGCAGCGTCACAATTCGCGATGCCGTTCGGGATGTGCTGGCAAAGGGTTCCAACAAGATTCTGCTCAATCTGGGCGACATCAACTACATCGACAGCTCCGGCATCGGCGAGCTGGTCAGCGCGTTTACGACCGTCAAAAACAGCGGCGGAGAGCTGAAGCTGCTGAACCTGACCAAGAAGGTCCATGACCTGTTGCAGATCACGAAGCTTTACACCGTCTTCGACATCAAGGACGATGAGGCAACTGCCATCTCTGCATTCACGAAGTAAACCATCCTGCAGGAAACGGGCCGCCGCGTAGTCGCGGCGGCCCTCGTGTTTTACGGAGTTAGGCTCTTCGTCTACTTGGAGAAGTCGACAGTGGGCGCAACGTTGTTCGCGGGGTTGCCTTTGAAGTATTCGTCTCTGTAATGGAAGCCGGCTATGTTTGCCCAGATGCTATTGGGGAACTGGCGGACGTAGACGTTGTAGTCTTCGAGCACCTTGTTGTAACGCTGACGCTCGACGGCGATGCGGTTTTCCGTTCCGGCCAACTCATCGGTCAGGCGCGTGAACTGCTCATTGCCCTTCAGGTTGGGATATTGCTCCTGCAGGCGGAAGAACGGCCCCAAGGCGACATCCAGCTTGGCATTGGCATTGATGTTGCTGGCGTGATCGCTGCCTGCGGCAAGGACGCCGGCGCGTGCGTTGGCGATGTTGGTCAGGATAGTCGACTCTTCCGCGACATAACCCTTCACCGAAGCGACAAGGTTCGGGATAAGGTCGAGCCGGCGCTGCTGCACGACGTTAACCTGAGAGAAGGCCTGATTGACCGCTTCATTTTTCTGCACCAGCGTATTCTTCGCGCCGATGTAGCTGCCGCCAACAAAGAGCAGCACAACGATAAGAAGAGCCACAATCCCAAGCACAATCCATAACGGTTTCATATCTTCCTCGGTTTCTTTGGTCTAGATTTCAATGTTATCTCTGGCTGCTCTACCCGGCTGTACTTTATCACCAGACCGGGCAGTCTGCTCCCATGATTCCAACGACTATTTGCTTTAACCGGCTTAGAAGTCCCCACTTGCTCCGCCGCCCCCGGAGCTGCCTCCACCAAAACCGCCAAAGCCGCCGCCCCCGTCATTATCGCGACCGCCACCGCCACGTCCACCCCCAAAGCCGCCGCCCATCAGGTTTCCAAGAAGGAAGAAGATGAGGCCTGTATTGCCGGTTTTGACCAGGAAAAAGAGAATCAGCAGGATAACCCCACCGCCGACGAGGAGCTCAGTCATCGTCAGCTGAACGGGGGCTTGCTGCTGCTGGCGATGGTATTGCATCGGCTGCTGGGTAAGGGTGACGCCCGCATCGGCGGCAATGATCCTTGCAATCTGCTGCACACCGAGGGGGATTGCGGTGTTGTAGTCCCCTTGCGTAGCGGCGGGGACCATGGAGCGGCCTATGTCTCCCACCTTCGCATCGTTCAGGATGCCTTCGAGTCCGTACCCTACCTCGATCCGGCCCTTCCTTGGCGTCATCACCAGGACCATAATGACACCGCGGTCAGTTCCCTTCGCCCCTACCTTCCATTTGTCTTCGAGCGCCGTCGTGAACTCTTCGATCGATTGGTCGCCATCGATGGTCTTGACGGTGACGACAGCGATCTGTGCGTGGGCCTGTCGGTCGACCTGCGTGCAGAGGATTTCAAGATTTTGTTTTACGCTGGGCGAAAGAACCCCGGCAAAGTCGTTGACGTAGCCGGTGGGAGCCGGGAGGGTGCTGACCGACTCAGCCGTCAGCGTGACGGTCGGTGCGAGCAGAAGAAGGACGACAACCAGCCAACGCGAGAGGTGCTTCATTGATGGTCATTCTACGCCCAGCTCATCCTGCGGAGCATAGTCTTCGAGTCAGAAAACAGCCGTCAGCGGACTGAGCACAGCTCAAATGCAAAGAGGATGTCTCGGCATAGACATCCTCTTTCATCTCTGGCTCGCTCGCTGTCGATCTAATTATTGGGCGGGGGGAGGAGCACCCGGCATCTTTCCGCCACGCGCGGGCATGGGTATGCCTTTATCCCGAGCAAGTTTATCGACCATCCTGGTGTGCTCGCCAATGACCTTCCCGCCCTTTTCAACCGCTGCTTTCAGGGTCGGATCCTGAGTGTTGGCAGCCTCCATACGGAACTCGTGGAGGTCTTTGTGGTGGGCCTTCACCATAACGGTCAGGTACTCGGTGTCGAAGTCAGTCCCTGACAGTCCGTTGAGTTTGTCGAGCTCGGTCTGGTCTTTTTTGTCGATCGTCTTCGGTGCTCGCACGCCCAGGGAGTCCGCGACGGTAGCCATCTCGTTGTTCAACGCAGTGTGATCGTCGACCATCTTCTGCCCGAAGGCTTTGACGTCGTCGCTGCTTGCCTTCTGCGCTGCGAGCTGACCAAACTGAACCTCGGCCATGCCACCTTCGGCTGCCTTGCGGAGGAAGATCTTATCGTTCATGGTCTGGCTGACCTCACCGGCGTTGGTTCCTGAGTCCTGCATGGCAGTGGTCGATGACGGCTGCTGGCCGGGCTGATTTGCCGTGCTTGTGGAGCCCGACGGATTCATGGGGTTGGACTGTGCCGACAAGATCACGGGAGAAAGGACAACTGCCGTGCCAAACATGATGATTCCTAGTTGACTGAACTTCATAGAGGCTCTCCTATGGTCGGCAAGCGCAATAGTTCGAGCAAACCAGCCATACACCATTGGGTGTGTGCGTTCGGTTTATGGTTGCCTATCCTCGCCTCTGTTTCGGCTGTGCTCCCCTCGCTGTATCCTGTCGATTGGAGGTTTGATTGAAGACCCAGAGTACCGCTACGCCGCCAACAGCCCGCCAGGAGTCAACGCCAACCATACTGCATGGACAGACGCTCGAGGATAACTATCGCTGGATGCGGGATAAATCCTCCACAGAGGTGATTACGCATCTTGAGGCAGAGAACGCCTACACACAGTCGGTGATGGCGTCCACGGAGGAGTTGCAAGCGAAGCTCTACGCGGAGATGCTCTCACACATCAAAGAGACTGACGAGTCGGTTCCCTACCTCCAACGCGGCTGGTTCTACTACGTGCGCACCGTCGAGGGGAGTCAGTATCCAATCCATTGCAGAAGGCTAGCGGCGGGAGCGGATTCTAAAAAGCTCGACGAGTCGCAGCCTGAAGAGATTCTGCTGGATGTGAATCTTCTGGCGGTGGGACAGCCCTTCATGTCGGTCGGCGCTATGAGCGTAAGTCCGGATGGCTGGCTGCTGGCTTACTCGACCGACAACACCGGCTTTCGGCAGTACACGCTGCACGTTCGGGATTTGAAGACGGGAGAGGACCTTGCCGATACAGCCAAACGTGTGGGATCGGTCGCCTGGGCGGCGGATTCGCGGACACTCTTCTACACGACTGAGGATGAGGTGACCAAACGTCATGATCACCTCTTCCGACATCGTCTGGGCGACGCAGCAGAAGACGATGCCGTGGTCTACGAAGAGAGAGATGAGCGCTTCAACCTTGGTGTGGGTAAGACTCGGGATGGCAGGTATCTGCTGATGGAGGCGGGCAGCCATACGACGAGCGAGTGCAGCTATCTCTCTGCAGAGATACCCGGCGGAATGTTTCTCGTCATCGCGCCTCGGGTCGATGAGCAGGAGTACAGCGTCGATCACCGTGATGGACTTTTTTATATCCGGGTCAACGATACGGGAAAAAACTTCAGGGTTGTGACGGTCCCAGTGGATGGCGGCGGACGCGAGGCTTGGTCGGAGCTTATTCCGGAAGACAAAGACGCTCCGCTGGAGGACTTTGATCTGTTCTCCTCGTTCTGCGTGAGTTCGAGGAGACGGCTCGGTCTGCCAACCCTGACGCTCACAGACATCTCGGCGAATGGAGGCCTGGGCGAGTCGAAGGAGATCAGCTTTCCCGAGCCGGTCTATTCTGCGGGGACGCACGCGAATCGCGAGTTTGATACGACTTCGTTTCGGTATAGCTACACGTCGCTGGTCTCACCGGCTTCGGTGTACGAATACGACGTTCGGTTGGGGAGTTCGAAGTTGCTGAAGCAGCAGGAGGTGCCGGGAGGGTTTGACTCCGCACGGTATGCCTCGGAGCGAGTGTGGGTTACGGCTGCGGATGGGGTAAAGGTACCGGCTTCAGTGGTGTATCGGCGTGATTCGTTCACCGTGGGCGGAGGAAATCCCCTGTATGTGTATGGATACGGATCGTATGGGTACTCGCTGCCGATCGGGTTCAGTGCGAGCAGGTTGTCGCTGCTGGACCGCGGCGTGGTGATTGCGTACGCACACATTCGTGGCGGCGGCGAGATGGGCGACCAATGGCACGATGCCGGAAAAATGATGGTGAAGCGCAATACCTTCTCGGACTTCATCGCGGTGACCGAGCAGCTTGTGGCAAAGGGTTACGGCGCGGCGGATAGGGTAGCGATCGAGGGCGGAAGCGCGGGTGGCTTGCTAATGGGAGCGGTCGTGAATGAGCGGCCTGATCTGTTCCGGGTGGTGTTGTCGCATGTGCCGTTTGTGGATGTGATGAACACGATGCTGGACGCGAGCCTGCCCCTGACTGTCGCAGAGTACGAGGAGTGGGGCAATCCAAATGAGGCAGAGGCATTCGCAACCATGCGGTCTTATTCGCCCTACGACAACTTGAAGACTGGCGACTATCCCGCGATGCTGGTCAAGACGAGTCTGAATGACTCGCAGGTAATGTACTGGGAGCCGGCGAAGTATGTTGCGAAGCTGCGGACGTTGAAGCAGAACGACACACCGCTGCTGCTGCATATCAACATGGATGCGGGGCATGGAGGGGCTTCTGGCCGGTATGACTACTTGAAGGAGATTGCATTCGACTATGCATTTCTGCTGAAGGAGCTTGGGGTGGCGAGATAACGGTAGATGCATGATGCAGCGAGCTTCGTCTTCGTTCGCGAAGCTCGCCGCGCTCGTTCGCTCAGGCAGAGCGCGGTTTTCGTAGCACCCATGTCGTCATGCAGCGATAGTCCTGCACGATGGTCGTCTTCAGTGGATCGACCATGATGGCATTCAGTTGCTGCGTCATCTGCATCAGCTCTGCCTCATCCACCAGGAACCACTCCGAGCCATCATTGATACGGAAGATATTTCCCCGCAACCGCTCGAAGTTCATGCCAATGCGTGAACCCAGTCGACAGAAGAGCATCCCGCCCGGTCGCAGAACCCGCCATAGCTCCACTATCATCGCAAGAAAATGAGCTTCGTCCCGCGCAAAGTGCAGGACGGAGTTGCAGATCACCACATCTGCAAAGTCATCATCAAATTCCATCTTCTCGATCGGGGCTACGCGAAAGTTGCTCGCTGGCAAGTTTGGCGCAAGCTCCGCCGCAAGGGCCCTTACGTGCTCCACAGCCTCAGCATTTGCATCGACTGCGAAGACCTCGCATCCTTCGCGCAGCAGGTGCACTAGATTCCGCCCATAGCCGCAGCCAGCGTCAACGATCCGCATGCCGGTCGCGATATTTCCTCGCAGGATCTGATCGAAGACATAAATATCAATCTGCCCAAACTGCTCCTGCACGTTCATCGCAACCCCACTTATTCTGTAAAGACTCAGGCCTTGGTTGTAGTAAGGTCTTCGATCTTGTCGCCTTCGCCGGGCGCCAGGAAGAGGTTGGTTTCGAGGCCGTGCTGGCGGGTGTAGAGGTCGTAGTAGCGGCCGTGGAGCTGGTAGAGGCTCTCGTGGGTGCCCCGCTCCAGTATCCTTCCCTGCTCAATCACGAGGATCTGCTCGGCACGCCGGATGGTGGAGAGCCGGTGGGCGATGACGAACGTAGTGCGGCCCTGCATGAGATAGCTAAGGCCGTTCTGGATCATGGCCTCGGACTCAGAGTCGAGGGAGCTGGTCGCCTCGTCCAGAATGAGGATACGGGGATCGGCGAGGATGGCGCGAGCGATGGAGATGCGCTGACGCTGGCCGCCGGAGAGCTTGACGCCGCGTTCTCCGACGATGGTGTCGTACTTCTCAGGGAAGCGCTCGGCGAACTCGTCTACTCTTGCAATCCTGCAGGCTTCGAAGAGTTGCTCGTCGGTGGCCGCGGGTCGGCTGAAAAGGACGTTTTCCCGGATGGTGCCGTCGAAGAGGAAGGTCTCCTGCAGAACCACGCCAAGCTGTTGGCGATAGCTGCTGAGGCGGATCGTGGCAAGGTCCGTGCCGTCGATCAGGATCTCACCGCCAGTGGCCGTGTGGAAGCCGCAGACGAGCGAGATGATGGTGGACTTGCCGGAGCCGGAGGAGCCGACGAGAGCGGTAACGGTGCCTGGCTTCGATTCGAAGGTGATGCCGTGGAGAACAGGTTTATTGGACTCGTAGGCGAAGGTAACGTTCTCGAAGGCGACGTCTCCGACGATCAGCGGCATGACGACGGTGCGGGATGGCTCGCTGTCCTCTTCGCTTTCGCTCAGGATCTCCGTGGTGCGATCGAGCCCTGCCAGTGCCTCGGTAAGTTGAGTGCCGATAGAGACGAGCTGAACGATAGGGGCGATCATAAAGGCCAGCAGCATGGTGTATTCGACGTAGCCGCCCACGTCGAGACGATGTGCGGCGATCTCGTGCGCGCCGAGGTACATGACCAGGCCGCCGACCACCCCCAGGACCATCGTGGACGATAGGGTCAGGAGCGACTGTGCAGTGATGGAGCTGATCACATTGTTGAGCAGCCGTAGCACTCCGCCAGCGAAGACGCGTGCCTCGCTCTCTTCGGCGTGATAGCCCTTGACGACGCGGACGCCGCCGAGTGACTCCGTGAGGCGGCCTGTAACCTCGGCGTTGATCCTGGAACGCTCGCGGAAGATGGGCCGTATGGTCTTGAAGGCCTTTTGCAGGATGAGGCCAAAGGCAAGAAGGATGCAGAAGGTGAGCATCGTCATGCGGCCGCTGATACGGATGAGGACGCAGAACGCGATGATGGACGTGAGGATGCCGCCAGCGAACTCGATCAGACCGGTACCGACGAGGTTGCGGACGCCTTCAACGTCGGTCATGATCCGCGCCACCAGAGTTCCCGTACGGTTTTCGTCGTAGAAAGAGACGGGCAGGCGGCCGATGTGCTCCTGAACCTTGGTGCGCAACTCAGAGATAAGCCGCTGTCCAGCGGTTGAGAGCAGTTGCGTAAGCGTGTAGGAGGTGAGGGCCTGAAAGAAGGTCGCGGTAGCGACGGCGCCAATGATCCAGGGCAGCAGGTTCATCTGGTGCTTCAACATCACGCTGTTGATGAAATGGTAGGAGGAGACAGGCAGCGAATTCTTGTACATCACGTTGTTGATGAGATAGCGGGAGGAGACGGGCAGGGCGAAGCTGCAGAGGCGGTTGATGATCATCAGCAGGAAACTACCAGCGAGTAGCCACCGGCGCGGCCTGACCAGCTTCCAGACCTCGGGGAGAACCTTTTTCAGCTTTGGCTTGGGTCGAGACGCGGTAAGTTCAGCCGTAGTGGCTTTGCCGACACCTCGCGAGGGGCGGTCTACCGACTTCATACCGCCGCCGAAGCTGGATGGGCCAAATGAGGACATATCTCTACTAAGTTTACGCTGTGTTCCTAATGGCTAGGCGAGTCGGGTGCGACGGGCTGCGATGAATGAGCGAACGCAGAATAAGACATAGATGAGGCAGAAGAGCGCAAGGGCTCCTTTTTCTACGACTGCTACAGGGTGTGGGAAGGAGACGCCACGGGAGAGCCGGATGGTGTCGATGGCTGCGGGGATCATGCCAAGGAAGACCAGCAGGGCGACAGTGACCGAGATGTGCATCCAGAGCATGCGTTTCTTTGCGTTCTCCGTGTTGGCCATCGCGCCAAACAGGACGAAGAGCAGGCCGATCCCCGAGGGGATCAGGGAGGTGGGGTGGGCGCTGCCGGTGTAGACGAAGCCGACGATGCCAAGCAGGATGAGCAGAATGCCGAAGGCGATGGTAGGTTTTGCCATGATGGTGAAACTCCTCAATGGGACGCAATGTCAGGATACTTGAATTGGCGGAGACGGCTTGCGTGACATGTGCTGCTTCGTACGGAAGGCGCAACAGTGATAAAGCAGAGAAAGATGGATACGAACGGGAGCATGGATGGCAATGTCAAAGACAGACCATGCGTGGACTAGCTGGCGGAACTTTTCTTGATCTGAGCGAGGACGGCAGTGGTGCTCCAGTCGTTGGTTGGGTACCAGGCGACGATCTTGCCGTCTTTGCCGATGAGGATGGTCGAAAGCGAGTGGGTGAGGGATCTACTGTCGCCGGGGGTGACGCCGACGTTGAAGAACTGGGTGACGGCGGGGAGATCTTTGGCGGAGGGCGCGGCGAAGTCCCAATGGGTAAACATCTCGTTGGTGTAGCGGCCAGTGTAAGCGCCCCCGTAGCTGCGTAGGACCTTGGGGGTGTCGTAGGCGGGGTCGAAGCTGATGCTGAGCAGGTGCGTCTGATTGTAGAGCGCGGGCTCGGCGCTGAGGGCTTTATCGATGTCGGCGAAGTTGTGGCTCATGCGCGGGCAGAAGTCGGCGAGCGGGCAGCGAGTGTAGATAAAGGTGAGCAAGACGACCTTGCCCTTGAACTGATCGAAGTGGAGGGTATGGCCGCTCTGGTTGAGCAGGTGAAAGTCGGGGACAGTATCGCCGGGGGTGGGAACGTGATATTGCACGGCGGGCATGTAGTCGGGACGGCCCTGAGCGATGACGACGATGTTGTCGAGGAGAACGTTAGTGTAGCCGTCGGGGCTGTTGTCGGCGAGGACCGCAGCGGTGATGCGGTCACCAGGGTGGAGTTCGCTGACAACGCTGGGGTCTTTGAGGGCGTAGTCCATCACCATGGCCGCCATAAAGCCGGGGACATCTTCGCCGTCGAGGGTGACGTGGGTAGCGTCGGTGGAGACGACCTTACCGCGAATGGTGAAGCTCTTCTGCGAGGCAGCAGAGACCTTGCTGGCGTGCTGCGGGGAGGAGTGACAGCCGGCAAGGAGAACGAGACACAGCAGGGAGATCGAGAATGGCTTGCGGGGCACGGGCAGACTCCTTCTTCGATGATAATGGCAGTGACGTTAGGCTGCGGCGTTGGGGGTGGGATGTGGTCGGACGAGGCAAGACGTTGGCGCCTTCGCTGGGGCTGATGCACTATGGGCTGGTACTGGCGGGGTTGGGGACGGCGCTGTTGGGGCCGATTCTGCCTTTGCTGGCGCGGCAGTGGGCGATGCAGGACGCGCAGAGCGGCCTGTTAATGATGGCCAAGTTCTGCGGCGCGTTTCTGGGTGGGGTAACCGTTTCGGGTAGGCTGCGGCGAAGCCTCTTAGTAGGGTTGAGCGCAGGCACAGTGGGATTTGGGGCCTTTGCGCTCGCTCCGACGATGAGCGTGGGGTGCGTGGGGCTATTTGTAGGTGGGTTCGGATTAGGGCAGATGATTACTTCAATCAACATTCTGGCGGGGCGTAGGTTCACCGCGCAGCGTGGATCGGCGCTGGCGCTGCTTAATTTTTCGTTCAGCCTTGGAGCGATGTTGTCGGCGCTCCTGGCGGCATGGCTACTGCCAAAGTTTGCGCTAAGGCCATTGTTGGAGTGTTTCGCAGGTGCATTTACGCTGGGTGGGATTGCGCTGCTGGTGCAAATGCGAAGCAGGAGTTTGAGCGCTGACGCATCTTCTACTTCGCACGAGTTTCAAGTCTCTCGCGATGAAGCGCAGGAGATTGGAATCGGCAGAAGAGTTTACCTCTACTTTGCAGGATTGCTGTTTCTCTATGGTGGGCTCGAGACCTGCCTGAGCGGATGGCTGACGACGTTTGCGCTGCGGTATGGCGATAAAACGCTGGCAGTAAGCGAGTACACGACACTGCTGTTCTGGATGTCGTTAACCCTGGGACGCGTGGGGGCAGCAGCAGTGATGCTGCGGATGGGCGAGCGGACGGTGCAGCGCTGGGGGCTCGGGCTGGCGGCAGTGTTTACGGCGGCGCTGGCAATGGCGCACTCAGCGGTGACCATAGCGGGATTTGCCATACTGCTGGGGCTTAGTCTGGCACCGTTCTTTCCAGCTACGTTTGCGCTGCTGATGGCGGAGCGGCCAGCGGCGCGGCAGGCGGGTATTGTTCTGGCGGTGTCAGGTTTGGGAGCGGCGGCGCTGCCGTGGACGATGGGTGTGGTGTCGACGCGGACGGGGTCGTTGCAGGTGGCACTGGCTCTGCCGTTCGTGGCGGCGTTGGGGCTGTTGGGGATGGCGCTGTTTTCCCCGGTCCCGAAAGTGGTCAGGACCTGATTTCGCCGACCTGTTTTCCAACGTTTGAAAGCGTATAACCGAGGAATGGATGGTAAGGATCTGCTGCCTGTCGAGATTGCAGAGGCGCTAGAGCGGGGCGCGACGGTGGTCACGGGAAATCAGCGGGCTGCGCGGACGCTGCGACGGAACTTTGACCGACAGAAACGTTCCCGGGGAATGAAGAGCTGGCGGCCACCGATGGTCCTGGCGTGGGACGCGTGGACGGCGGGATTGTGGCATCAACTGCTGATCGACGGTTACGCGACACAGCTGCTCCTCAACCGAACCCAGGAGCATGCGGTTTGGCGCGCGGTGCTGGAGGCAGACCAGGAGCTGGCAAGTCTGCGGTCGGTCGATTCGCTGGCAGAGATGGCGGCGGGGGCGTGGCGTCTGCTCTGCAGCTACAACGGGCTGGGCCGTCTGCGGCGTGCAGCGGTGAGTGCAGATACGCGGGCGTTTCAGCGCTGGGCGCAGATGTTTGAGCGGACGTGCAGGGTTGAGGGTCTTCTGACGCAGGCGGAGCTGGAAGGGATGCTTCGTAACGCGGTGGAGGCTGGGCAGGTGGAGGCTGGTGCGCATGGGGTCCTGCTCATAGGGTTCGACGCGATGACTCCGGCACAGGCGGGTTTGGTGGAGACTCTACGCGCGGCTGGAGTTGGGGTCGAGGATCTGCAGCTGAAGATGCAGCAGGAGAGCCGAACGCTGGTGGCGACAGCCGATGAGGCAGAGGAGCTGTCGGTCGCGGCGCGATGGATACGGAAGTTTCTGGAGGAGCATGCAGGTGCTCGCGTTGCCGTGATCGTGCCGGGGATGGCCACACAGAGAGCGGAGATCGATCGCGTGTTTCGCGAGGTGCTGGCACCGGAGCTTGAGGATATCGCAGCGCAGGATGCGGTGGGGCCCTATGAGTTTTCTCTGGGTGTTGCGCTGGCAGAGGCTCCGCTTGTGGCGGTAGCGCTGGAGCTGCTGCGCTGGGCGGCGGAGCCACTGACCGTCGATCATGTGAGCGGGCTGCTGCTATCGCCATACTTCTGCACTGTGCCGGAGGAGCGAGGAGCGCGCGCTGAGTTCGATGCGTTTGAGCTGCGCAGAGCAAGGATGCTGCGACCGGAGGTGTCGTTGGAATGGCTGAGCGCGATGGTAGACCGGTCGAAGCGGAGGCCGCGCCTGGGACGGTTGCCGGAGACGCTGCATGCGATGCGGCATGTGATTGTAAATCGGCTGAATACCGCGGACAGGCGTAGCCACTCCGAGTGGGCCGAAAGAATGCAGGAGCTGCTAAAGGCCGCTGGCTGGGGAGCGAGCGAAGGTAAGGACAGCATTGAACTTCAGACTCGACGGGCGTGGGAGAGCGCACTCGACGAGCTTGCGACGCTCGACTTCGATGGGCAGCGGGTGGGGTTTGCGCAGGGACTGGAGAGGCTGGTTCGGATCGCAAAACAGACGGTCTTTGCGCCCGAGTCTCGGGAGGCTCCGGTACAGGTGATGGGGCCGCTGGAGGCCGCGGGCGGCCGCTTCGATGCGGTGTGGTTTCTGCGCGGCGGCGATTTGAGCTGGCCGGTGTCGACGAGTGCCAGCTCCCTGCTCCCGTGGCAGATGCAGCGCGAGCTGGGGATGCCCGGAACGGACGTGGCACAGGACAGTGAGGCGGCTCGACGCATGACAGAGCGCATCGCTGAGAGCGCCGGTGCCATCGTTTTCAGCTATGCGAGAGAGTCGGCTGAGGGGAGGCAGCGAGCTTCGATAGCAATAGCAGGGTTGGGGCTGAAAGAGGTTGAAGCAGCAGAGCTCGTGGGGCCGGCAACGCAACGAAGTGTGGCAGAGCTGGAGGAACTTGCAGACACGGCGCGAGTCCAGGCACTCCCCGACCAGGTGATTCACGGCGGCGCACGGATTCTGGAGTTGCAGGCGGCGTGCGGGTTTCGTGCATTTGCGGAGCAGCGGCTGTGGGCGACCGAGGTGGCGGCGACCGAGCTGGGGATGGATGCGCGAGAGAGCGGCACGGTGGTGCATCGGGCGCTCGAATACTTCTGGGATGAGGTGAAGACGCAGAGTGCGTTGAAGGAGATGACAACGGACGAGCGTGCGCTGCTGCTGCAGGCGTGCATCCTGCGTGCGCTGGCGAGAACAGCGGAGGCAAGTTCGACCGCGTGGGATGCTGCGTATGTCGATATGCAGCGGGAGAGGTTGCAGAGCCTGCTGGGCGCGTGGTTGGAGCTGGAGATGGAGCGCAGCCCGTTCGAAGTAAAGCTGAGCGAGAAGGAGTTTGACGATGTTCGCGTGGGACCGCTGAGGCTAAGCGTACGGATGGATCGCGTGGACGTAGTCGAAGGTGGAGAGGTCGTAATCGACTACAAGACGGGGCTGGCTTCGCCGAATGATTGGCTGACAGACCGGCCGAAGGCTCCGCAGCTTCCGCTGTATGCGATCCTGTCGGACCCGGACCAGTTGCAGGGTGTTGCGGTTGGGCTGGTGCGCGCTGGAGAAGGCATGGAGTTGAAGGGATATGCCGTGGGTCCTGGGGTGTTGAAGAAGCCTACGAAGATGAAGGTAGCGAGCCTCGAAGCGCAGGTGGAGGAGTGGCGGCGCATTCTGGAGCAACTGGCGGAGGATTTTTCTGCGGGCGATGCGAGAGTTGCGCCGAATAAATATCCGACGACGTGTGAGCGATGCGCGCAAAGGATTCTCTGCCGGTTAGATGTGTCGCTGCTGGAGGATGACGGAGACGAAGAGGACGGATCGGCTGGAGAGGTGAACCGTGGCTGATCTGTTTGTGGTGCCAAGTGGTAAAAGTTCACCGAAGACTCTCAGTGACGGATCTCCACCGGACTGGGGGGAGCGCGAGAGGGCTCTCGATGTAGAGCAGTCGTGGATTGTGGAGGCGCCGGCTGGGTCGGGCAAGACAGGGCTGTTGATTCAGCGCTATCTGAAGCTGCTGGCACACGAGAGCGTGGAGGAGCCGGAGCAAGTGCTGGCCATCACATTTACCGTAAAGGCAACTACGGAGATTCGCGAGCGCGTGGTGGCGCAGTTGGAAGGTGCGGCGGAAGCTAGAGCGCTGAAGAGCGACAGTGATTTCGAGAGAGAGACACGGGCTTTGGCGGAAGATGTGTTGCGGAAGAACGAGCTGCTGGGGTGGGAGTTGCTGGAGCATCCACGGCGGTTGAATATGCGCACCATCGATTCGGTGTGCGCGGAGATTGCGCGCACGCTGCCAGTGCTGTCGGGCGGTGGTGGCGGGCAAAAGCCGGTGATAGATGCTTCGTTGCTGCACCGCGAGGCGGCAAGGCAGACGCTGATGCAGCTTGGCGGACAAGATGCCCGGTTGAACGAGGCGCTGCGTACGGTGCTGCTGCATCGGGACGGCAACCTGGCCGAGTGCGAACTACTGTTAGCCGGCATGCTGGAGTGGCGCGATCAGTGGGGCGATCTGTTTCCCCTCAACAGGCAGAACCTTGATGACGTTTATCTTGATAGCACGGTACTGCCAAGACTGCAGCGTGCATTAGAACAGGCAGTGTGTGCGGGACTAACGCGGCTTTCACAGAGCGTTCCAGCGGAGATTCTTCGCGAGCTGGCATCCCTTGCAGGTGAAATGGGACATGCCGATGGGTATAAGGGAAACCCATCGCCGATTGCGATGTGCGCGGGACTGCATACTGCGCCGGGAGAGACCGCAGAGGATCTTGCACACTGGCGAGCGCTCATCCATTTGCTTACAACGAAAGAAGGCGAGTGGAGAGCGGGCTTCCGAAGCGACTGGCTGAAGTTTGTACTCGAAAAAAATCACGCCGCACGCCTGCGAGCACTGTTGGATGAGCTGCGACTTCACGACGAGGTGCTTGAGTCGATCAAGCAGGTGAACCGGCTGCCGCCTGTAAAGTATCCCGACGAACAGTGGAGGGTCGCGAAGGCTCTGTTTCGTGTGCTGAGTCGCGCGCTCGCAGAGTTGCAGATCGTATTTGCGCAACGCGGCGAGTGCGACTTTGCCGAGCTTGGGTTGCTGGCGAGAACGGCGCTGGAACATGGCGGCGTTCGCGATCTTTCGGAGGCGCTGGGCCGGGAGCTGCGCCATCTACTGGTGGACGAGATGCAGGACACCTCAACAAGTCAGTACGCGCTGATCGAACTGCTGACGCAGGGTTGGGATGGGCACAGCCAGACGGTATTTCTAGTGGGCGATCCGAAGCAATCGATCTATCTGTTCCGGCAGGCGCGCGTAGAACGGTTTGTGAAGACAATGCAGACGGAGATGTTGGGCGATCTTCCATTGGGCTGCCTGCGACTGACAGCGAACTTCCGCTCGCAGAGCGGGCTGGTGGATGCGTTCAACGAAGATTTTGCGCTGCTGTTTCCAAGTCAGGTGAGTGCGGCGAATCCTGAGGAGGTGGCGTACGTCGGAGCGGAGGCAGTGAAGGGTCCGACGCGAAACAATGGACTCGGTTTGGTGTGGCATACGCATGTGCTGCCTGCGGGGTTAGCGGCGGATGAGAGCAAGCGCATGAAGCGCAGGCAGGCAAGGCAAGATGCACTGCGGGTGCGGGCGATTGTGCAGCGCTGGAGGGCGCGGCCGTTGCCCCAGGGCAGAAGCGAGCCGTGGAAGATCGCGGTGCTGGTGCGGAGCCGAGGGCATCTACTGGATGTTGTCGTGGCGCTGAAGGTGGAAGATAGAGAGGGTTCGATTCCCTTCCGTGCGGTGGATATTGAGCCGCTGAAGGACCGGCAGGAGGTACTGGATCTGTCGGCGCTGACGCGGGCGCTGCTGCATCCGGCGGACCGGGTGGCGAGCCTGGCGGTTCTGCATGCGCCGTGGTGCGGCCTCGGACTGGCGGAGTTACATATTCTGGCAGGCGCGGATGACCCGATGTGGGCCGAGCGATGTATCGAAGATGTGATCGCGGAGCGTGGCGATCTGCTGACCGAGGAGAGTTGCGAGCGGCTGGCGAGGGTGTGGCCGGTGCTGCGTGCGGCAGCGGATCAGCGCGGAAGACTAACGATCGCGCAGTGGGTAGAGCGGACGTGGCGATCGCTGGGCGGCGATGCGTGGCTGTCGGCGGACGGGATGGCGAATGCACGGCGTTATCTGCAACTGCTCGACGAAGTAGAGGAGCAGGCAGGAATGTTCGACCTCAGCCTGCTGCAGCGACGCATCGACAAGCTGTATGCAGAGACTGCCGTGGCTTCGGGTGCGGTGGATTTGATGACGATCCATGGAGCGAAGGGGTTGGAGTGGGACGTGGTCATCGTGCCAGGTCTGGAGAAGCAGGCACGCGGTACTCGTAACAGGTTGCTGACGTGGAGCGAGATTCAGTCAGACGATGAGCAGACAGCCCACGTCGTACTGGCTCCGATCGCAGGAAAGGGCGAGGGTTCGAAGGAGCTGAACAACTGGCTGAATGGGATTCACAACTCGCGGGAGGCAGCAGAGCGGAAGCGGCTCTTCTATGTGGCGTGTACGCGGGCGCGGGAGGAGTTGCACCTGTTTGCAGCTCCAGAGCGAAGGGCAGATGGAGAGGTAGGCCGAGCGTCTGGAAGCCTCCTGGCTACGGCGTGGCCTGCAGCGGAGAGGCACTTTGCCGAAGGCACACCAGCATTCGACATAGCGGCAAAGATCTTCGTTACGCAGCCGCCTGAGGTGATAGACGATGAGTTTGTCGGAGAGATTGCGGCGAGTGCAGAGGATGAAGTGGAACAGGCTCCCAGGCAGGCGAAGCTACAGCGCCTGCCGAGAGGGTTCGATCCAAGGGAGCGATTTCGAGAGGAGAAAAAACTGCCCTACGGAGAGGGAGACGGTGCACAGGCGGCAGCGCACCTCGCACGGCCCGAAGGTTCGTTTGAGGCACGTGCGCTGGGGAATGCGGTGCATGCTTTTCTGGAGACGCTAACGAAACGGCTCAGCGATGGAGTGCAGAGCGATACGTTGCTGCATGAGGTGGCGGGATGGGGATCTCGTATTGCGGCGTTGCTGCGTGGCGACGGATTGCCGCAAGCTTCCGTGAAGAAGCTGTCGCTGCGGGTGCAGTCCGCGCTTCGTGGTGTGCTGCAGGATGCCGAAGGGTTGTGGGTGCTGGGTGCGCATGAGGGAGCTTCGAGCGAATATGCCCTCACCGCCTGGGGAGAGCGGCGCAGCAGCGTACGGCTGGATCGTGTGTTTCGTGCAGGAGAGACACCGCTTGCCGATGGAGACAATTGTCTATGGATCATCGACTACAAGACGACCACGCATGGGCGCGGGGGTGTTGAAGAGTTTCTTGCAGAAGAACGTGTGAAGTATGGGCCGCAGATGCTGGCGTATGCTCGCATGATGCAGAGTGAGGTGGAACGTGGGAGGCTTCGCGTCGGGCTGTACTACCCCATGCTGCAGAGGCTGGTCTGGTGGACTCCGGAGATGGAGTGAGCCGCTGTTCGGAGGATATTGCCGCTAGACGGTAGGGTTGTGATGACGGACGTCGGCCCCGCGTACCCAGAAGATGACATCCTCAGCGATGTTGGTGGCGTGGTCGCCGACACGCTCAAGATTGCGCGCGATGATCAGAGCATTCAGAGACTGTGGAGTCAGCTCGGGCTTCTCTCTAATGAGCGAGCTGAGAGCGTAGAAGGCGGCGTCGTTCATCTCGTCGACCTGGTCGTCGAGCAGGAGAACAGAGTCGGCTAACTCGGCGTCTGCTTCGATGAATGCCTGCAGCGCCTTGCGTACCATCGCAGAAGCAAGCGAGGCAAGTTTGGGGATGTCGACGGGAAGGTCGATGTTGGCG
>Ga0302324_100005304_pt1 | contig 28098 bp, 24 predicted proteins | sample Palsa_T0_1_FD_201949 | JGI IMG/M metagenome (GOLD analysis project Ga0302324, IMG submission 201949) | Peat permafrost microbial communities from Stordalen Mire near Abisko, Sweden - Palsa_T0_1 | ecosystem: Environmental > Terrestrial > Soil > Palsa > Peat permafrost | place: Sweden: Abisko...
TGCGCGTGTAGAACTGCGCGAGGCGGGTCGCGCGCCCGACCACCAGCGGCAGCACCCCGGTGGCGATGGGGTCGAGCGTACCGAGGTGGCCGATCTTCTTGGTGTTCGCGATGCGGCGCATCTTGCCCACCACATCGTGCGAGGTCCAGCCCTCCGGCTTGTCGACGACCAAGACTCCATCCACGCTTAAGATTGTCCCACGGGATGCCCCGGTGGGGCGGGCCTCCAGGCATTGGGGGGGCGGGCTTCAGCCCGCGCGGGGATTTATCCCCGCTGGCGGCCTTTTCAGGCCGCCGCCTTGCCTTCAACAGGTTACGTTGGGTTGTCGCCCGTGCGCGGGTTCTCCAAAGCCCGCTCTTCGGCGAGCAAGCTCGGCCTGGCGGCGCATGGCGCCGCCCCACTTACACGGCCGCCGACCCGCGCCCGATCACCAAACAACCCCGCGTGGGCATATTCCACGATCTGCCGCGCCGGATCGCCCTCGTGCACTCCTTGGTTTGGGTGCCCCGCCAATTCGCCGGCGAGGAACGTCGCCAGTTCCTTCTCCTCTCACAATCTTCCCCTACATCTCGCCGCATCGCCGCGTCGCCGCGTCACTTCGGTCCCTTGCTTTCCACGACGCCCAAGTCCGTAAGTACCTTAGGCGCCGCCTCTTCCACCGCCAGCAGGTTATGGCAGGCCCCGCAGTCCTGGGTAACTTTGCGCCCGTCGGCGCTCGCATGGCTGTCGTCGTGACATCGGAAGCACCCCGGAAAATCCGTGTGCCCGATGTTATTCGGATATGTCCCCCAGTTCACTTTCGTGGCGGGGAACACATTGCGATTGTAAATAGCGAGTAAGTTCCGAGCGGTCCCGGCTACTTCCGCCTGGCGCGCCTGATAGACATCCGGATAAGTCTCGCGATAGAACGCCTCAAAAGCCGCCGGTATTTGGGCCGCCGCCGCTTCCCGGCTGGCATATCCTTTCTTCAAGATCTCCACGCTCGTCTTGTGCGCGAACGGCAAGCTGGCGGAAAGGTCTCCCGCAAACATGGCCTCGTCCACAGCCCGTTCCGGCAACCTATAACTGTGCGCAGGCCGGTTGTGGCAGTCGATGCAATCCATCTCTCGAATGGATAATCCCTTGCCGTCGGCCGGCGCGCCCTCCGCCCGGTAGACAGTCTTGCCGGCCGGCCCGCTGTGCTCGATCCAGGGGATCGTCTGGCGCTGCCGGTCGGAATGTCCGTAGCGGATATGTACGCCGGGTCCCAGATGCGTGCCATGGATTCCGATGCCCTTGTTGCCGCCGCCGATCTTGATCAGCAGCACCGTCTTGGTGAGCGAGTTGGTTTCGTCGTCGCCGAACTTATCGATGATCCGCAGCCGGTCTTCCCCGTTGTTTTGGGGCCAATGGCAGGCTTCGCAGGTCTCGCGCGCGGGCCGCAGATTGCGCACCGGCGCGGGGATCGGCGTCTCGTAAGTGTGGAACATCACCGCGAAGACTTGCCGTATGCCGGAGAGTTTGCTGCGCACGAACCACGGTTCCCCCGGCCCGATATGGCACTCGACGCACTCGACGCGCGAATGCGGCGAGCTCTGGTAGGCGGTGAACTCCGGTTGCATCACCGTATGGCAGGTCTGCCCGCAAAACGATTGGGTCTCCATGTAAGAGACCGCGCCGTATGCCAACTGGCTGGCGATCACGATGTTGGCGAAGGTGGTGACGCCCACGAAAGTGAGCAGCCGCCGGAATTCCACGTTCTTCAGGTTCAACGCCGGAAAGCTGGCGGGATACATCCCGCTGCGCCGCTCCTTCCGGTTCCGCCAGTAGATCCCCACCGGAATCAGGATGAGTCCCAGCAAGAACAGCACGGGAAGTAAGAGGAATGCGAGAATCCCGATATAAGGGTTGTGCACCCCGCCGCGCAGAGTTGTCGGCAGCACAAACAACCAGAACACCGTGGCGGTGGTGACCACCACCACTCCGATCAAGCTGATCCAGTTATTGCAAAGATGCACCAATGGGGAAAGCTGAGCGGGTATTTTACCCATGCGCGCTTCGTTCATTTGGAGACAGTCTCCCTGCCGGCGGCCACCCCAGCGGGATGGTCGTCTTCCCGCGTCTCAGGCGGTGCTGCGCACGGGTCCGGCTCTTTCACGCTAACACCCGTCAGCCATGCGGTGTCCATGGGGTAAACGTCCAGATCGAAAATTACGGTATAGAAATGCCAGACCACGATCGCCAGAGTGGCCAACAGCGCTTCGTGGAAGTGTACCGAGGCAGCCACATCCAGCACATGATCCAGGATGGCGATGCCCCCTCTTGGAAAGCGAGTTTCGCCGCGGGATTGAAGGCGTCTCGGCCGGCGCCGCGGAGTTGCCGATGGCGCACCATTGGCCCGGCAACGTGCGCGGTTGCGCAACGCCATCGAGCGCGCCATGATCCCGGAAGAGTCGAGCTACATCGCGCCGCCCATCGCCACCGAAGTACCGTTACTCGAAGACAAATGAGCGCATGCTGCCGGCCCGCGCGCCGGAAAAGACCGGTGACAACCAGACACAAGCGGCGCGGCTGCTGCGATATAGATGAAAAAATCAATCTGCGCTGAGGCGAACGGGCCTCTCCCGCGACCACCCGCCCTTCGGATCCCTTCCAGCTTGACAATGTGCCGGCGCCACGACAGACTTGCATATGTGCTGGGTCATATCAGGCCACGCTGGTTGCTTCTAGCGTATGCGCTTGTGAATGTTGTCCTCTACAGCGCGCTGCTGCCCCTCTGGGAGGGCTTCGACGAACCGTTCCACTTTGGATACGTTCAGGGTCTGGCAAACGGAGAGGGGTTCCCGGACCCGCGAACATCGCGGCTTTCGCAGGAGGTCGCGTCTTCCCTTTTGCTTGCGCCCGCAAGCCTGGCGGTGAAGCGGAACATTCCAGAGGCTACTTCGTACCCCGAGTTCTTCGAATTGCCGGCAGCCAAGCGCAAACGCGTACACCAGCAACTTGCCCAGATCGACCCCGGTCTCCGATGGCATCCGTCGGGCGTTTTGAACTACGAGGCATTGCAAGCGCCGCTGGCATATGCGGTCCTGGCGTTGCCGGAACGGGCCCTTGGCAAGCTGCCACTGCCGTCGCGCGTGCTGGCGCTCCGGGTTATAGCGGGAACCCTCGGTGCGCTTCTCCTGTTTTCGGGTGCGCAGCGCCTCGTTACACAACTTCGTATCGCCGCCCCCTATGGAGATATCTTGGTTTTCTGTGCGCTGTCCTCGCAGATGATTTGGGCCACCCTGGCCCGCGTGGCGAATGACTGGCTGTCGGTGCCTCTCACTCTCTGGCTCCTGGTAGCGGTGATTCATTATGACGAAAGGCCCAGGCTGCGGCGGGCAGCGCTCGCGTCGGTCGTCCTATCGGCGGGACTGCTTACGAAGGCATATTTCATTGCCTTCCTTCCCCTCCTGCCCGTGCTGTGCATCTTTCGCCGCAGGTGGCGCGACCTGGGCGTTGCGCTCGCCATCACCGCGGCACTGGCCGGACCTTGGTACATACGGAACGTGGAACGGTACGCCACGGTCTCGGGGATGCAGGAACTGAGAGAGGGTACGCGCCCGGCTGCGGCAGTGCGCGCCATACGCATAACGAGACTGCCCGCCGCAATCGACGCGTACGCCCGCGCCGCCCTATGGACGGCGAACAACACATTTCGATCGTTTTCAACCAATACGCTGAGGGCGCTCATGGCCGCATGGCTGGCCGCGCTCCTCCTGTGGGCCGGAACGCGGCATCGCGGCCCCGAGTGGATTGTCCTCCTCCACTGCGGCCTATTCGCTCTCGCCCTGGCCTTCGACGTCGCGGTTAGCTATACCTCCTCGTCTGGCAAAGCGACGAGTCCTGGGGCTTGGTATACGCAGGTGCTGCTCCTGCCAATGCTGGCATTGGCCCTGCTGGGGACCTGCCGGTGGCCGAAAGCCGGCAAGGTCGTCGCCATCGCAATGGCGCTGCTGTTTGGATACATCCTTGTGGCCACCTATTGGGTCAAGCTGATGCCGCTCTATGGCGGACTTGAGGGCCGCACCTCCCTGGCTTTCGTGGCAACGCTCTACGAAGTGCGGGTGTCGACGCTCACGGAGGGCCTGAGTGAGGTCAGCCTGGCGCCGGCGGCCACTGTTCTTGTCATGTCGGGCTTGGTTTCCATTTTGGCGTTGGGGCAGCAGGTCGTCCTGATCAGGCAGGTGCTCTTGGGGCGTGTACGTATAGAGAGCCCGTGAACGCGCCAGCGTCTCGCCAGGGCCGTTAAAGAGTTCGCCATGGCGAATCGCTTCGTCCTAGGAATATCCGTTCGACCCAAGGATGCCGCCCGCCCAACCCCTTGGATTCGCCCCCGGCGACTTCACTTCATTAAGGATGGCGAACGGCGAAGATTAATTGGCGTCGTCCAACCTCGGAGCCACGAAGGGTTCCACGCATACCTTCTAGCCTAGCCCGCCATCCGAAAATTGCCCACGCATAGGAATTGCAATTAACGGGAGGGGGGCACTTCTATTCTCCGGCGATCGCCAACACTGCCTCTTCCAACCGTGCCGATACAAAGAATCGAGCGCGAGTGCGTAGCGCCTCGACCTCGGGCCTTACCCTTCTGATTTGACCGTCGCTCTTGGCCCGCAGCAACACACCGAGGATGCCCGTGACAGGCAGCCCAGCATGTGCGGCCGCGTTGCGTCCGTCTCTCTCGTCCAGCAGAATCAGGTCCGCGGACAATTCCTGCGCCAGCGCGATGGCCTGGGCCTCGCCAGGATCGAGGGTCGTTGCGAGCAGTCGCACGACCTTGTCCTCTCGCAGAGTCCGCGGCTTGATCCAGCCGTCCAAGAAAGCCTGCCGGATCTCCTTAAGGGCTGCCGGGTGAGCCACTCGATCAAGTTCGGACTGGACACCGACGGGAATCCAGATCTCGCCAAATTGCCTTCGGAGAAGATCCAGCCGGCCAATAATTGCAAGGTTTGAAATCGGAGAGGTGTTACTCACTACGGGCATAGGCGCGGTCTCGCGCCAGCTCCGCGTCGCCGTAGTGCCGTGCGATCCCCCGCTGCCCCACTGTTTCGCCGAAAGCTATTCGATTCATCTCCGCGAGTTCGGCAGCTTTACCAAGGGAAAGCGCTCCTTGAGCATAGAGCGCGATAGCTAGTTCGGTCCGCAGCCGTTGGGGAATCTCCGCCTCGGGAATGCGAAGCCCTTCGATCACCGACTCCGGGATATTCAAAGTCATCCCCATATCATCACCATACCGCGCTTCGTTGCCAAACGCCACTGGGTGGGAGTCGGAAGTCGGAAGTCGATATCGAATGCGGGATAGCCATTCCTACTTCCAGCGCCTTCCCCATGATATCTTCATACGTGATGCCTTCCAGACGCATTTTGCAGCTTGGCGATCCATTGTTGCGCGCCGTTTCGGCGCCCGTTAGCGCGCACTCGGACGCGGCCCCGATTTTCGAGGGTCTGCGCGCCACGCTGCAAGAATTCCGCCGCACGCACGGGTTCGGGCGCGGCATCAGCGCGGTGCAGATCGGCGAGCCGGCGCGGCTGATCTATATCGAGTTCGAAGGCGCGGTTTATGCGCTACGCAATCCGGAGTATGAGTTTCAGAGCGACGCCAAATTCAAATTGTGGGACGATTGCTTCTCCTTCCCCAACTTGCTGGTATATCTGGAGCGCAGCCAGAGCGTGCGCGTGCGCTACGAGGATCTGGACGGCAAGATCCGGCTGGTGGAAGCGGCGGGCGCGCTTTCCGAATTATTGCAGCATGAAATCGACCACCTGGACGGGATCCTGGCGGTAGACCGCGCGCTTGACCGGAACAGCCTCTGTACGCGCGAGGAATATGTGCGTCGATTCGGAGTGTCCCAATGAATCCGGGCAAAGCCACTGGGCCGCATTGGATTATCCGGGCGATGGTGGCGCTGGTGGCGGCCGTGCTCGGCGTTTACGCGCAGACACGGGCCTTCGCCTGGGACGAGGGCTGGCACCTGGTGGCCGCGCAGTCCATCAATCGCGGCAAGGTTCCCTATCTGGATTTCTGTTACCCGCAGACGCCGTTGAACGCTTACTGGAACGCCTTTTGGATGCGTGCATTCGGAGACACCTGGCACACTCCGCACGCGGTGGCCGGGGTGATGACCGCGCTGGCCGTGCTGCTGATCGCGGGCTACCTGTTGCACCGCTTCCCAGAGCCGGACTGGCGGCTGTCGATGGCGGTGGCAGCGGTGTGCAGCTTCGGGCTGAACGTGATGGTGGTCGAATTCGGCACTATCGCGCAGGCCTATGCGCTGTGCCTGTTTCTGATCGTGAGCGCTTTCCTTTGCACCGTGGCGGCGGTGGATCGAGAGGCGCCGTGGTTTGCCGGCGCGGCCGGTTTGCTAGCGTTCGCCGCGGCTAACTGTTCGCTGCTGACCGCGCCGGTGGCGCCGGTGCTGCTGCTCTGGATGTTATTCTGCAACCGCGCCGGCAGCCGATGGGCCAAGCTGGGAGCCTTTGCCGCGGGCTGCGCGGTAGCGTGCACGCCGCTGGCGTGGCTCTTGGCGCGCGCTCCGCGGCAGACGATTTTCAACGTGCTGCACTACAACTTGCTTTACCGCCAGCGCGAGTGGGAAGGCGCGCTGGCGCACAATTTCGACGAGTGGTTCGCCTGGATCGGCTCCCCGCAGGCGCTGATGCTGGGATTGCTGACGGTGGCGGGCCTGTTGTTCATCCGGAAGCGCAGCGGTTGGGAGCGCGCGCGGCGCCGCGAGTTTTATTTGTGCGCCTGGCTGGCCTTAGCTTTGATGGCGCACATCTCGACGGCCACGCCCACGTTCAGACGGTATTATCTGCTGGCCGTGCCGTTTCTTGCGATTTTGGCGTGCGCCGGGCTGTATGACGTGGGGTCGCGGCTGGGCGCGGCGGATCGCCCCTGGTTGCCAGTGCTGATCGTGTGTCTGCTGACGGGTGCGTGCCTGACGAAGAGGCTGATCGAGGGTTGGGACGATTTCTCCTGGCATACGGCGGAACACATTGCCGCGAAGGTGAAGCAGGTGACGCCTCCGCGGGCGGTGCTGTTTGGCGATGAACCCATTTACTTCGTGACGCGGCACGCGCCTCCGTCGGGCATGGAGTTGGAGGATTCGCACAAGCTCGATTTCTCACCGGCGATGGCCCGCGAGCTGCACGTGATACCGAACAAGGAGCTGGACCGGCAGCTTGCGGCGGGCGTCTTCGACGTGATCGAGATATCGGACGACGACGAGCGGATCGACAAGATGGGGCTGAAGAAGATGTATGCGCACTCGGCGGAGGTGGAGGATTACGCGGTCCTTTGGGGCAAGGTTGCTCCGGCCGCGGCCCGGAACGGGTGGCCTCCGCCCGGCATGCAGTGTCCGCAGCGCACGCTGGTGCAGTTTGAACGCGGCCCGAATTGGGCAAACGCAGGAAAGGTCGCCCCGCAACACCTGGCCTTTATGCTGCAGCAGATGAAGTCCGGCAAGGTGCTTTCCAGCGGTCCGATCGAGGGACTGCCACCGGCGGCAGCGATGGTGGCGGCGAGCGGGGACTGGAACCTGGTGGAAGGCATTTTGAAGGTCGAGCCGTTCACGCACGAGGGCGTGCTGAAGGTGGTGGGCCACAGTGTTTGGAACGCGTGCGAAGCGGCAAAGTGAGTCGGCGTCTCTGGAAAACGAGCGTCACCCTTCGACGTCGGGTCTGTTCTCGGCGATGAGCTTCCTTGCTTCCGCAGGTGGTCTTGCAGTGCCGGCGGTAGTTCTTTTTCAATCGCCGGTGTGATAAGGCCCACACCATCCAATGTTTCCAGATGGACTATGTCCATCTGTCGCAGGGAATTCAGCATCATCGATTTCGACCGTTCGCCGAAGAAAAGCAGGTCGCTGGCCGATACCCGAGCGGTTCCGCGGCCCTTTCAGCTCGCTCCAGGTCGTCACGATTCCATCAAGGTCGGATACCAACGGCTGCATGCCCGCTTCAAAGACTAGGTTGACGTGTTCAAAAGTCTTCATCGTTTGCTGGCGCCCGGGAGGGCCGCCAGGGCCATCCTCGCCATGTCCGCCCCCTGTCGGGGATTATAATAAGCCTGTGAAAAGCGGCATTTGCGGTTTAGTACTAATGGCGGGGCTGGTTTTCCTGGCGCGCGCGCAGGACACGCCTCCGCCTCCTCAGACGACGGCGCAGCAGGATCATCAACAAATGATGGACCAGTTGCACATCACCTCTCTCCGGCCCGGCGCGGACGGCAATCACCCGGATGCGCCGAACGCCGCCAACTACGACGAGGGGAAAGCCAATCCCTATCCGAAATTGCCCGATCCGCTGGTGCTGAAGAACGGCAAGAAAGTAAAGTCGGCCAAGGATTGGTGGCACAAGCGCCGGCCGGAAATCGTCGAGGACTTCGACCGGGAAGTCTACGGGCGCGTGCCCAAGGTCACACCCAAAGTGACTTGGGAAGTTACCGTCACCACGCCGGAGAAGATCGGCGAGGCGCCGGTAATCACCAAGAAGCTGCTGGGGCACGTGGACAATTCCGCTTATCCGGCGATCACCGTCAACATCGGCTTGACGCTAACCACGCCAGCCAGCGCCAGCGGTCCGGTGCCGGTGATCATGGAGTTCGGCTTCGTGCCGCGCCCCGGATCCCGTATGCCGCCGCAGACTGGTCCAACCTGGCAGCAACAGGTGCTGGCCAAGGGGTGGGGCTACGCTATTCTGATACCCGGCACCGTGCAGGCCGACAGCGGAGCGGGCCTGACGCAGGGCATCATCGGACTGGTGAACAAAGGGCAGCCGCGCCAGCCGGACGATTGGGGCGCACTGCGTGCGTGGGCCTGGGGCGCCAGCCGCGCGCTCGATTACTTCGAGACCGACAGAGCCGTGGACGCCAAGCAGGTGGGCATCGAGGGACTGTCGCGCTACGGCAAAGCCGCCATCGTGGCCATGGCGTACGACCAGCGCTTCGCCATCGGATTAATCGGATCGTCGGGCGAAGGCGGCGCCAAGCTGCATCGCCGCAATTACGGCGAGATCGTGGAGAACGTGGCCGGAGCGGGCGAATATCACTGGATGGCGGGCAACTTCATCAAGTATGCGGGACCGCTGAACTGGAACGATCTGCCGGTAGATTCGCACGAACTGGTGGCCCTGTGCGCGCCGCGTCCGGTGTTCATCAGCGCCGGAGCGTACAAGGGCGACGCCTGGGTGGACGCCAAGGGCATGTTCCTGGCTGCTCTGGGCGCGGGTCCGGTTTACAGATTGCTGGGCAAGAAGGATCTGGGGACCACTGAGATGCCGCCCATCGAAACCGCGCTGATAGACGGCGACGTGGCGTTCCGCCAGCATAGCGGCGGGCACACGGCGGGGCCGAACTGGCCGACGTTCATCGAGTTCGCGGCGCGTTATCTAAAGAGCGGGGCTTAAGCCCCGCGCCGGCTGAAGCCCGCCCTCCCGCATCCCGCGGCCAGCACGCCCAACAACACGAAGAACCAAGCGCCGATGCCCGGTCTCTGCTGCAGCGGATAATCCACGATGCAGTGCACCCAGACCGACACCAACCCGATCCCCCAAATCGAACGCCACGCCGCCGGAACCGCCATCGCCGCCAGGCACAGCACCATGGCAAGGAACGGCGCACCTCCCTCCACCGCCCACTGCGCCCAATCGTTGTGCGCCTGGTTCACGAACGAGCCGTCGTCGAACAGCGCATATCCTGGATAAGCGCGCGCCCAGTTCCCCAATCCGAAACCCATCCCCGGCCGGTCGCGCAACATATTCATAGAGGAGACCAGGAACTCGCGCCGTCCGCCAAACGCATCCGGCTCCCCGAAACGCTGCCGCAGCACCTGCCAACCGGCGACCGCGGTGAACAGCACGGCGATGGCGCCGAACGTGACCAAGCCTCGCGCCACCACCCGGCCCGGCGTCATGCCGCGCCCCCAGGCCGCCAACAGCACCGCCGCCACTTCCGCGCACATCAGGGCGAAGCCGGCGCGCGAACCCGCCGCTACCACCGACGCGAGCATGGCTGCCGCCATCGCGCAATTCACGAATGCCCGGCGCCGATCGCGCAACGCTTCCCACAACGCGATCGGCAGGATCATTTCCAAGAACGCGGCATACTGGTTCCGGTAGACGAACGGGCCCAGCACGAAATCCGTATAGCCGCTGGGAAATAGCCAGAAGATCTTGCCGCCCGACGTGAACATCTGGACCGTCGAGAGCACGCTCAGGCCGCATCCGAAATAAAGCGCGAACCGCAGAAACCAGTGGCGGGCCGCGGGCCGCTCAAAGATCTGCAACGCCAGAAAGAATAGCGCCAGCCAGGTTGCCCAATTCAAGGTGGCGTTCCAGGTCCCCCAGCGATAAACCGTGTGCGAGGTGGCGAGCTGCAGCAGCCCCCAAATCGGCGCGGCGGTCATTGGCGCCAGCCACCAACTCCCGCGCACCTCGGATGGATGCCGCAACTGGCCTGCCGCCCACACGGCCACCGAAGCGAAAACCGCGAACTGCGCCAGGCCCCAAGCCCAGCGCGCGTCCACCCAAATCGTGAGTATGGCGTAGCTCAGCAGCACCGCCATCGCCATGGGCATTTCGCTCAACGCCGCTCCATCGACAAATTGCGCAGGTCCACCGAACCCTCGATCCGCGGAGCGCCCGGCATTCGCCGGCAGGTCAGGAGCAAGCGCACCAGCCCGTCGGCGGGCGCCGTGAAGCGCACCTCCTCGCGCTTCCAATCCGTACTGGAAAGCCACGGCGAGGCGCCCGCCAAGTCAACATCTATCCGCCCGTCTAATACGCTCCAGCGCAAACCGCTGGCGACCGGCAATCCCGGCGTCTGGTACTCAAAACGCAAACTGTAGCTCGCACCCGGTGTCACCGGCACGAATTGCCACAGCGGCGTGCATGTTTCCGGTTGCGCGCCGCTGAATGCTACCCACAGGTACCGCGGCGACGGGTTCCTACCGGCCGTGACTCCCGGCCCAGGGGCCAGCCGCCACTCAAAACCTCCGCCCACCGGCGTGGCGCGAAAGTCGCCATCCGTCAGGGGCGCGCGTTCCCGGTCCAAGGGCGCAAAAGGAAGAAGATGCCTGGCGCAGAGCGTGTTCCAGATCTCCAGCGCGGACGCGGCATCGCCCTTTTCAAGCTGCCAGTTGCACCAGTCGATCAGCGTCCATTGGTCTTCGCGCGTGGCCAGCGCGGCCAGCCTCGCCGCGCCCGGTTCGGACACGGCCAGCCGGCCTGCTTGCGTCAGGAATTGGACATATGCATTCAGAATGTCGCGGCGATCCGGAATGGCGTGCGCGAGAATCCATGCCGGATCCTGGCGCATGTCCCAGCAAAGCCGGAAGACCGGATTCAAGTTGCCATAACCCATCAGCAGCGATTCCCGCGCCCACCGCCAGAAATGCGGTCCATCGCCGCGACGGAAATAGTAATTGGCCAGCGCCCAGCGCGGCGCGAACTGGCGGCTCGCGCGGGCCGCCGCCAGCAGGCTGCTTTCCGCGCCAGGCAGATCGCCGCGTATCTCCGCAGCCACGCCCAACCGGATCCATGTATCCGCGTTTCCGGGGTCCAAAACCGCGGCGGCTGCGAGCGCGGCCGTCGCGTCGGCGCCCGCCGCCTGCTGCGCGTTCGCGAGCTTCAGGTGGAAATCCGCATCGCCGGGCGACAGGCGCACGGCGCGCGCCACCATTTCGGCATCGGCCGCGCGCGAAAGGCGGTCCGCCCAAGCCAGGCGTAGCGGCCAGTAGGCCAGGAAAGCCATGGCGGGGATGGCCGCCAAGAGCAGGATCGTGCGAACGGACGGCATGCCGATTTACGCGGATTCTAGCATGCGGTGCGCCCTGGTTTGACCGGCTGGCTGCTTGCCATGAAGGGCGGGCTTCAGCCGGCGCGGGGCTTTAGCCCCGCAGTTCCGCCAACGTCCCTGGCGGAGGGCATTTGACAACCCTTCCCCCGCCTATTTAGAATGATGATTCACACGCTCATCCATCAGGTTGTTGCGCGTCCTTCAATGACAACTGTATTTGTCTTGTCTGGAACCTAAAATATGATTAAAGTACAGGGCTTGACCAAGCGATACGCCCGCACTGTGGCTGTCGATAACATTTCCTTCGAGGTGGAGAAGGGCCAAATCGTCGGCTTTCTCGGGCCGAACGGCGCCGGCAAGACCACCACCATGCGGGTGCTCACCTGCTTTCTCCCGCCCACTGCCGGCACTGCCACCGTGGCCGGGTTCGACGTCCTCGAAAACCCCCACGAAGTCAAGAAGCGCATCGGATATCTGCCTGAAACCCCTCCCCTTTACCCCGAAATGGAGGTTTCCGAGTACCTCACCTTCGTGGGCCGGCTGAAAGGCATTTCGAGCGCCGATATCGATCGCCGCGTGGGCGAAGTCACCGAACGTTGCGCGGTCGGCGACGTGCGCAATAAACTCATCGGCAAGCTCTCGAAAGGCTACAGGCAGCGGGTCGGACTGGCCCAGGCCATCATTCATAACCCCGACGTGCTCATTCTCGACGAACCCACCTCCGGTCTCGACCCCAAACAGATCATCGAGACGCGCGAGTTGATCAAGCACTTGTCCGGCGATCACACCATTATCCTGAGCACCCACATTCTGTCCGAAGTGGAACACTCGTGTCAGCGCGTGGTCATCATCAATCAAGGCAAACTGGTGGCCGTCGACTCCGTCGAGAACCTCACGAACCGGCTACGCGGCTCCGAAGCCGTAGCTTTGGAGATTGCTTCTGCCAACGGTCCGCTGGATCCCGCCGTGGTGCAGCAGCAGTTGGAGCAGGTTTCGGGCGTCAGCCGCGTGCTCCCCCGCGAAGCCCGCGACGGCCGCCTGGCCTTCGAGGTCGAAAGCCTGCAGGGCCGCCACGTGCGCGCCGATCTGGCCCGCGCCGTAGTGCATGCCGGCTGGAACCTGAACGAGTTGCGGGCCGTCGGACTGAGCCTGGAAGACATCTTCCTGCAACTGACCGGCGACAATGTGGGGCAGGCTTCTAGGCCTGCAGGGGGCCTCCAGGCCCCCTCCTCCGACGCTACGCCCAAGGAATAACACATGAAAAACACCTGGATTATCTGCCGTAAAGAACTCAAGAGTTACTTCGCCTCGCCCATCGCCTATCTCCTGATGGCGTTTTTCGCGTTGATCTTCGGATTCGGCTTTTTCACCGCGACGCGCGATTTCGTGCGCTTCGGTTTCATGGCCCAAATGCAGGGCCGTAACATGCCGATGAACGTCAACGAACAAGTCGTCCGGCCTTTGCTGGGATTCGCCTCGACGGTGGCCCTTTTCCTCATCCCCATGGTCACCATGCGGCTGTTCGCCGAAGAGAAGAAGACCGGCACAATCGAGCTGTTGATGACTTCGCCCGTGTACGATTGGGAAATCATCCTCGGTAAGTGGCTCGGCGCGCTCCTCCTTTACTTATGCGTGCTGGCCATGTCGGCCCTCAACATCGCGGTGCTCTTCGCGTTTGGCAAGCCGGACTGGAAGCCCATCCTGATCGGCTATCTGGGCCTGATCCTGCAAGGCGGCACCCTGCTGGCTATCGGCGCGTTTATCTCCACCACCACCAAGAACCAGATCATCGCCGGCGGCGTGACTTTCTTTGTGTGCCTCCTGCTCTGGCTGTTGAGCTGGTTTACCGCCTTCGATAGCTCAGGCTACGGGTCCGTGGTGAATTACTTGTCCATCGTCACGCACTTTGAAGGTTTCGCGAAAGGGGTACTCGATTCGAAAGACGTGATCTTCTACCTCTCCATGATATTCTTCTCGCTGTTTATTACATCGCGTTCCATGGAGTCGTTGCGCTGGAGAGCATAAATGAAAGCAGACTGGATCAAAGCAAGACAAACAAAATACGGCGCCTACGTCACCGTCTACGTCCTGGTAATACTGGCCGTGCTGGGCGTAGCTAACTTTCTGGCCAATCGTTACGACAAATCTTACGACGCCACCTCCAACAAACAGTTCAGCCTTTCCGATCAAACTGTCAAGGCCGTCAAGAATTTAAAGAAGAATGTGAGCGTGACCTACTTCGGTGAGACGACCAATTTCCCGCAAGCCCGCGACCTGCTGGGCCGCTATGCCGCTCTTTCACCTAAGCTGAAGGTCGATTACGTCGATCCGGTGAAGAAGCCGCAGTTGGCGCGCGCCGCGGGCGTCACCCAGTTAGGCACCGTGGTGGTCGATGCCGGCGAGCGCAAGGCCGACGCCAAGACCCTCGAGGAACAGGACATCACCGGCGCGCTGATCCGCTCCGTCAAGGGCGGCGAGCGCAATGCCTGCTTCCTCACCGGCTCGGGCGAACACACGCTCGACGACAGCCAGGGTGGCGGCTTCTCCACTTTGAAAGAAGCTCTGGAGCACAATAACTACAAGACACGCGCCGTCAACGTGGTGCAAGCCGCGCCTCCGGCGGCCGGATCGGCGCCCGCTGTCTCGCTGGGAGCCCCGGTCCAGGCGGCTAAAGTCGATATCCCCGCGGATTGCAGCGTGGTCGTCTCCGGCGGCCCCAAGCTCGCCTACTCTTCCGCCGAAGCCGCCGCCATCAAAGCCTATGTCGAAGGCGGTGGCAGCGTGTTGTTCCTCTTGGACACGCCGCTGCGCATCGGCGCGCAGGAGGGCAACGAGAATCCCGAGGTGGTCAAGATGTTGGCCGAATGGGGCGTCACCATGAATAACGATCTGGCGCTCGATACCAGCGGCATCGGCCAGATCTTTGGCCTCGGCCCGGAAGTGGCCTTCGTGGCCAGTTACGAATCGCAGCCCATCGTCCGCGACTTCAGCTTGCCTACCGCCATCCCTCTCTCCCGCACGCTGGCCATCGCGGGAAATACCAAAGTGACCGTCGATAAACTCATCTCTACGACTGACAATAGTTTCGCCGCCGCGAGCGTGCAGGGTCCCATCGACCCCAAGAAGGGCGTGAAAGGGCCGCTGGTGCTGGCCGCCGCAGGCACTTATAACACCGGCAAGCCGGGCAGTTCCGGCCGGTTCGTGGTGTTCGGCTCGTCGCAGTGGGCGGCCAATAACTTCCTCGGTTCGCGCCAGATTGCCAACCGCGACCTGGCTCTGAACACCTTCAACTGGCTCACCTCCGACGAAGATCTGATATCCATCCGTCCCAAAGAGACCGAAGACCGCCGCCTCAACATCAGCGGCAACCGCATGAGCCTGATCTTCTGGTGGAGCGTGGTGTTGCTCCCCTTGTGTGTGGTCGGCGCCGGCCTGATGGTCTGGTGGCGCAGGAGATAGCCCATGAAACCACGCGGACTGCTCGCGGCGGTGATCGTCCTGGCGGCCTTGGGCGGCGCGCTTTACTGGTCCAACCGGAAACAGAAGGCCGATGCCGCCAAACCCGCCACCGATACCGCCACTACCAAGATCCTCTCCATTCCGGAGGATCAGATCAAGGAAGTTTCACTCAAGAAGACCGGCGCGGAAACTATCGTGCTGCGCAAAGGCGACGACGGCAAATGGCAAATCGCCGAGCCCAAGCCTCTGCACGCCGATCAGGACACTGCTAAGTCGCTGGCCGGCGCGTTCGCCACGCTGAACGCCGACAAAGTCGTGGAAGACAAAGCCGCGGACCTTTCGCCCTACGGCTTGAACGCGCCCACGCTCGACGTGACAGTTACCAAGAAGGATGGCAAGTCGCAGGAGTTCCTGGTGGGCGACGACCAACCCACCGGCGGCGGCTCTTATGCGAAACTGGCCGGCGATGCGCATGTCTACACCATCGCAAGCTACGTCAAGACGAGCATTGACAAGACTCCCAACGACCTGCGCGACAAGCGCCTGCTGACCTTCGATCAGGATAAGCTGACCCGCGTGGACTTGCAGCCGGTGAAAGGCGAGGCCGTCGAATTCGGCAAGAACAATCAGAACGACTGGCAGATTCTGAAACCCAAGCCGTTGCGCGCCGACGGCTCCCAAGTCGAGGAATTGATCCGCAAGCTGAAAGACGCCAAGATGGATGCCACCATCTCCGACGAAGACGCGAAGAAAGCCGCGGCCGGGTTCGCTTCCGGAGCCAAGATCGCCACGGTCACCGTGGCGGATTCTAGCGGCACAGAAACACTGGAAGTCCGCAAAGATAAGGACAAGAACTACTACGCTAAGAGCAGCGCGGTAGACGGTGTATATAAGGTGACTGCCGACCTGGGCGAGGGCCTCGATAAGAAAGTCGACGATTTCCGCAACAAGAAGCTTTTCGATTTCGGCTGGACCGATCCCGGCAAGATCGAAATCGGCAAATCCACTTTCGAGAAGAGCGGCGACAAGTGGATGACGGGCGCCAAGCAACTGGACGCGCCGTCGGTGCAGAGCGTGGTCGACAAGCTGCGCGACCTGGCATCCACGAATTTCCTCGACAGCGGCGGCGGCACTCCCGTGCTGGACATCACCGTCACATCCAACAGCGGCAAACGTGTGGAGAAAGTCTCCATTACCAAGCAAGGCGACCAATATTTCGCGAAGCGTGAGAACGAGCCTAGCATCTATCAATTAGACGGCAAAGCGGTGGAAGACCTGCAAAAATCCGCTAACGAGGTCAAGCCCTTCCAGCCGCCCAAGAAGTAGGTAGCTTGGAGGGCGGGCTTTAGCCGGCGCGGGGCTTAAGCCCCGCTCTTGTCTTTGAATTGAGCACTTCGTGAACGGGCTTCTAACCGACCTCTACGAACTAACCATGGCCGCCGGCTACTACGACGCCGGCAAAGCCCACCAGAAGGCCACGTTCGAGCTCACCATCCGCCGCCTCCCCGCGCATCGCAATTTCGTGATCGCCGCCGGTCTCGCCCAAGCCATCGATTACCTGCTCAACCTCAGCTTCATCGCCGCCGAAATCGACTACTTGCGGAACCTGCCCGCCTTCGCCGCCGCCTCCCCCGCTTTCTTCGACTATCTGCGCAGCTTCCGCTTCACAGGCGACGTCTTCGCCGTGCCCGAAGGCACGCCGCTGTTCGCCGGCGAGCCTATGATGATCGTGCGCGCGCCCATCATCGAAGCGCAAATCCCGGAAACCTATCTGCTCTCCGCGCTCACCTTCCAAACCCTCATCGCCAGCAAGGCCGCCCGCATGGTGGATGCCGCCGCCGGGCGCGCGGTGGTCGAGTTCGGCACCCGCCGCGCCCATACTCCCGAAGCCGGTGTGCTGGGCGGCCGGGCCGCGTACCTCGGCGGCTGTGTGGGCACCAGCAATGCGCTCGCCGGATTCCGCTATGGCGTCCCCGTCTACGGCACCGCCGCGCATTCGTGGGTGCTCTCGTTCTGCGGCGAAACGGAAGCCTTCCGCAAACTGCAAAAAACTCTGGGACCCTCCACCGTGCAGCTCGTGGACACCTACGACACTGTCGAAGGCGTCAAGAAGGTAGCCGCCATCGGACGGCCATTGTGGGGCGTCCGGCTGGACAGCGGCGACTTCCAGCGCCTCTCCCGCGAAGCGCGCGCCATTCTCGACCAAGCCGGCTTGCCGGACGCCAAGATCATGCTCTCGGGCGATCTCGATGAGTACGCCATCCGCGATTTGGTCTCCTCCGGCGCGCCCGTGGACGCTTTCGGCGTCGGCACCCAACTGGCCACCTCCGCCGACGCGCCCGCCATGGGTACGATTTACAAGCTCGTGGAGCTCGACGTGGGCTGCGGCATCAAGCGCTTCACCGCGAAGCTCAGCCAGGATAAAACCACCCTGCCGGGCGCCAAGCAGCTCTTCCGTTTCGAGGGTCACGATATCCTGGCGCGCTCCGGCGAATGCAGCAACGGCCAAGCCATGCTCCGTCCCGTGCTGCTCGGCGGAAAGCTGGTCGAGCCGTTGCCGGATCTGAACGCCGCGCGTGCCCGCGCCGCGGCGTCTCTCGCCAAGCTGCCCGCGGCGCTGCGCAGCCTCGATCCCGCCGAGCCGTGGCCGGTCCGGCATAGCAAAGACCTAACCGCCCTCATCGAGCGCACGCGGAGCAACCTGGTATGAAGATGGTATGAAGACCGTATTCGTGGACGTGGATACCCAGATCGACTTCCTGTTTCCCGCCGGCGCCCTGTACGTGCCCGGCGCCGAGCGTTTGCTGCCCGCCATCGCGCGCCTCAACCAATTCGCCGCCGCGCGGGGCATCCCGCTGATCTCCACTATGGACGCGCACAGCGAAAACGATCCGGAATTCCGACTGTGGCCGCCGCACTGCGTCGCCGGCACCATCGGTCAACGGAAGCCGGCCGAAACGTTGGTAGCCAATCAAATTATCGTCGAAAAGCAAGCCTTGGATGTCTTCAGCAATCCGGACTTCCCCGCCCTGCTCGACCGCCTGCAAGCGGATCGCTACGTGGTCTACGGTGTGGCCACCGACTATTGTGTGCGGCTGGCGATCACAGGCCTGCTCTCGACCGGCAAGCCCGTCGCCCTAGTGACCGACGCCATCGCCGCCGTCAATGCCGCAGACGGCACCCGTACTCTCGCCGAATTCACCGCCCGCGGCGGCAGTCTCACTACTGTAAACGAACTTACAGATTGACAGCAGCGGGTTGGTGTATACTATCCGGCTGAGGAGGTGACGCCATGCCCACAGGTTTTGGCTTTCGGTCCCAACCCTGCTGATCTTATCCGCCATCGCTCCGGCGTCCGCCCAAACGAGTGACACTTGGGTCGGCGGCACCGGCAACTGGAGCCAAAATGGCAATTGGTCCAACGGGCAACAGCCCAGATCCACCGAGGACTGTATCTTTCTCGCGGGTTCCGCCGTAACGGACGATACCGCGGGACAATGCAATAACTTCAGCCTCGCCGCGGGCGATACCCTGACCATCGGCACACCCAGCGCGCCAACCGCGTACTTGCAGCTTTTTGGCCAGACCTTCACCAATAGCGGAGCCATCACGTTGACGCAAGTGTCGCCTCTTAGCCTGATTTCGAGCAATCTCGTGCAACTAACGGGCGGCGGGACCATTACGCTGACCACGGGCAGCAATGTCTTCGGGGGGACGGCCGGAACCGGGCCAACCCTCCGCAACGTGGACAACACCATTCAGGGCCAAGGATCTCTCGGAGGCGGCATGACCATAATCAACCGGAAAACGATCGTCGCCAGCGGAGGAACGCTCACCATATATTCGAACCCCGCGGGGACCACAAACGCGGGCCTGATGGAGGCCGATTCGGGCGCCACGCTGGAGTTCGCCAGCGCCGTCCCGATTAGCAACAGCGGTGGAACCATCAATGCCTTGAACGGCGGAACAGTCGTGCTTGGCAGCCAAACCGTTTCCGGCGGGACGCTCACCTCGGCCGGTACCGGGGTCTTCATGCAGTCGCCCGGCGGCGGAGGTCCCACCCTCAGCGGCTTGACTTTCTCCGGCAAGTACACGATTCCATCCGGCGCCTCGGTTTCACTCTTGGGCACGATTAACAATACCGGCGTGTTTCAGACCCAGGGAAACTTATCGCCGGCTGGCAACACCACTCTGCAGGGGAGCGGATCGGTGGACATGCAACCAGGCGGTTCTCTGAAAGGCTCCAGCGGCGGCACGCTCACGAATTTGCAGCTCATTCACGGCGCCGGAACGATCTCCAACCTCCCGCTCGTCAACCAGGGGACCATTCGGGCCGATAACAACTCGTACCCGCTGATCCTGTCGGAAGGCAGTACCACGAACACGGCTACCCTGGAGGCTAGCGGGGGCGCCACCCTCCAGATCGCGAACACGATCGACAATGCGGGCGGTACGGTCGAAGCCGAAAACGGCTCCACCGTTATCCTGTCCGGCACTCTAAGCGGAGGCACGCTCAAGACTATCGGCACGGGCGTTCTCGAAGTCGAGGACGGGACCCTCGACGGCACCGTCAATATTCCCACCAACGCCGGCTCGCTGAGGGTCCCAAATAACCAGGACTTTTATGCGCAGGGCACTATCCGCAATACGGGCACGATTACACTTGGCTCCAACAGTTTTCTAATCGACGCGCAGCCCCTCACTCTCACGGGTTCCGGAAAACTGACCATGAACTCAGCCGTTATCTATGGCTCCGGCAATAGTTTCACGAACCAGAGCGCCATCCAAGGGTCTGGGTCGATCGGAGACTCCAATCCGATGCCCATCACCAACTCCGGGACGATCGTCGCCAACCAGACCGCTCCTCTTCTGATCTCCCCCAATTCGACCGGCTTCACCAATAATGGAAAGCTGGTGGTGGACAGCGGCAGCGCGCTTGAAATCACTGGCGCGCTCAACAATCTCCCCGCCGGCACTCTGACCGGGGGGACCTACTCGGTAGCGGGCACCCTGGAGGTTCCAAACGCCATCACCACCAACGACGCCAGCCTTACGCTGACGGGCGCTTCAGCCCAGGTCCTGATTTATGAAAACGCCGCGAACGCCCTCGCCACCCTGGGCGCGAACGCGGCGAAAGGCACGCTTGTACTGGAAAGCGGCCAAAGCCTGACCACCTCCGTCAGTTTCAAGAACGCCGGGAAAATGACCGTCGCGGCCGGCAGCGCCTTCCAAACCGGCGGAGCCTTCACCCAAACCGCCGGAACCACCACCGTGGACGGCTCCCTCACCGCCGCTTCGGGGCTGCGCGTGAGTGCCGGTACTCTCCAGGGGCAGGGTACCTTGAAGGGCGCCGTCACTTGCGGCGGAACGGTCGTCGCCGGCGATTCCACCATCACGCCAGGCCTGCTGACCGTCGCTGGCAGCTACGCGCAGGATACCGGCGGATCTCTCGACGTTGCGGTCGGAGGCACCATGCCAGGAGCCGGCTACAGTCGGTTGACCGTCTCCCACGGTGTCGGCCTGAACGGCACGCTCAATATTGCGCTGACCGGCGGCTTCGTTCCGGCCCTGGGCAGCACCTTCGCGATCCTGACCAGTGCGGCCATAACAGGCCAGTTTTCCACAGTCAATGGCGCCGCCATCGACTCTAGTGAGCACTTCCAGTTGAATTACAGTGGCGGGGCAGTGACCCTCGCGGTAGTCTCCGGACCCGCATAGTGACGACCCATGTTACATCCCGTGAAACATCCCGCTTAGAGCGGCATAAATCGCTTAAAATCCATCGCTTAGCTGTAAAGGCGCAAAACATCGATTTTACAGGCGCAGATACTTGATTCGGCCTCCCGTTTCGCGGCAGACTCTGACTGTTCAGCACCAAGGATGTCACATGACGAAACGATTCAGACTCCGGGCTTCCCTCTGGGTAGTGGCGAGCGCATCCGGCCTGTGCCCCGCCGCCAGCGCCCAAATTGTCGCGTTGGGCACGGACTATCTCACAACCGCGGCGGGCAGCCAATTCAACGTCCCTGGCTATGGCGTGATTCAGTTTAAAGGCGTGCCTCTTCCCAATATGGGCACCACCGACACCGTCGTCGAGCGACAGGAGGACGCGGACTTGACGCCTGGATCGGCCACCATACCAATTCAGGTTACCAAGCTGTCGCTCGAGAGCACCGCGCCGGTGACGATTAACGGACTGTCCTGCGACGTTTTCGCGACCCTCAACAAGGCCGATCTGGCCAAAGACGTGGGCACCATGACGATCGTCGCGGGTCCTCCCTTTACCTCCGGTACCTTCGACTCCATTTTCACGCTGTATTACGAGCTGACCTTCACGACGTCTGCCGGCCAAACGTGCCGCGCGCCCATTAGGGGCAATTGCCAATTCGGGCAAAACGGCGCTCCGTGGAGTTCCGCGGCCGCCCGCTTCGCGTATCTGGTCACTGGCCCGGATAACTGCACGCCTACGAGCCCGCCCACCACGGGCCACTGCCTCGACACCAAAGATCAGAATGCCAACACGCACACGGGAAAGCCTCCGGGCACCGTGGATTTCTATGCGGCGGGCTCGGCGCTCCACATGACCGGCGGCGGTCAACATGTGGTCGTCGCCGCCTGCAAGTCGGGCGGCGTTTGTTCGAAAACGCAGCCAGAGGCCAGGCCCAACTGAAAGATCCGGTACTCACATGACGCTAAAAATTCTGTTAAAAATCGGTGACGACATTAGCGATTTGGGTGTATACTACCCCCAACCAGCACCCGAAACGGGGTTCTGGGCTGACGGCAAGGAACCTGGGAGAACACCCTAATCCGGCTCTTCCAAATGCATTTTTGTACTAAAGGAGACGCAGATGAAAAATCGATGCACGCACACCATTATGTGCTGTCTGATCGCCGCCGGCGCGGGCGTTTTGGGGACCGCCAGCGCCCAGGACGCAGTCCCTCCCCCCAGCGCGCTCCACGCGATTGCGGCGGGCAGCGATTACTTGCAGACGGCGCCCGGTACAGAGGCCACTCTGCCTATCAACAACACGATGATGAAAGTCAAGTTGACCGGTGTGCCCATACAGCGGTCCGCCACGTTGGGCAACACCGACACCATCATCGAACGCACCGAGGACGCTGTCTTCTCCACCGCCGCCGATGCGGAACCCGATGTAACGGTCACAATCCCGATCACTTTGACGGGGTTGAGCCTGACGGGCACCGTGCCTGGCAACCCCGGATCTTGTACGGTCAACATCACGCTGGCATTCACTCCCGCCAGCACCGGGACGTTGACGCTCACAAAGACTTCCAACACCGGGGGGACGTACAAGTCGACGGTGTCGGTCTACTACGTGGAATCGTTTATCGCCATCGGGACCGGGTCCGTGTGTTATCCGACGATTACGCCCTCCACTCCATGTACCTTCACACAAAAGAAAGGCGTGTGGAGTATCACTCCGTTGACGGGGGAGTACGAGGTGGTGGGACCCTACGGCGACGTGCAGGCTAACGTGCACACGGCGCTCCCGGCGGGATACGCGGACTTCTACATCACCCAGCTTCAGACGGACACGGCGGCCACGGCCAAACATGTAACCTGTGAGGCGTTCACGGCGGCGCACACGCCTTGTCCTTAGCTAGGGCGGCGTTTCGCGCCAAATACATTTCAACTTAAGGAGATACACATGAAAAAACGATCATTGACACACACAAGTATCTGCTGGCTGATCGCCGCCGGCTGTTTGGGGATCGCCAGCGCCCAGGATCCCGACGGCAGACCCAAGGTCATCGCCATAGCGGCGGGCAGCGACTACCTGCAGACCGCGGCTGGCACAGAGGCCATGCTGCCCCTGAACGGGAAGATGGTCACCGTCAAGTTGAAAGGCGTGCCGATACAAGGCCCTGTCCCGTTGGGCAATAGCGACACCATCATCGAACGCACCGAGGATGCGATTTTCGCGCCAGCCACCGGCGATGCGGCGCCCGACGTGCCGCAAACGGTCTCAGTCCCGATCACGTTGACGGCGTTGAGCATGACGGGCACCGTGGAAGACCCGGCCGGCACCGGCAAATGTACGGCCACCGTCACGCTGGCGCCCAGTCCCGCCAGCACCGGGTCGTTAATACTCTCGAAAGCCTCCCCCGCTGCTACGTCCGGATCCTACACATCGAACATCAATGTGTACTTCATGGTAACGTTTTCGCCTACAACGTGTTACCCGCCAATCATGAACCCCGTCCCATGCGTGTTTACCCAACTGTCGGGCAGTTGGAGCACCTCTCCGGTGGCGGGTGAGTTCTTGTACTCGGGCGCATACCCCGGCGCGCAGTATAATCAGCACACCACGGGACTCCCGGCGGGATACGCGGACTTTTACATCACCAAGCCCCAGACGGACACTGCGGCGACAGCCAAACACGCGACTTGCGAAGCGCTCAAGGCGGCCGGCACGCCCTGTCCGAAGAAAGGCACGACCTAGAGAACCTGGGATGGAGCCGCAATCCGGCCCTCCCAAGAATTGAAAAAGGAGATACACAGTATGAAAAACGGGTTGTTCACACACACAAGCATCTGTTGGCTGATCGCCTCGGGCGTTTTGGGAATTGCCAGCGCCCAGGATCCCGACGCCAAGGCAAAGCTCACCACTCTGGCGGCGGGCAGCGATTACCTGCAGACGGGGCCTGGCACCGAGGCCACGCTGCCTATCGCCGGCAAGCCCCTAGTGACTCTTACAGGTGTACCGATACCCGGCTTCGCCAATTCCGACACCATCATCGAACGCACCCAGGACGCGGTCTTCGCCGCTCCCGCGGACGCGACGCCGGACATTCTCGAGGCCGTAGTCCCGATTACCTTGACGGCGTTGAACCTGACGGGCACCGTCGCAGGCCCGACCGGCGGCCAGTGTACCGTCACCCTGACCCTGGCGCCCAGCCCCGCCAGCGCCGGGACGCTGACCCTCACCAAAGCCAGCGCCGCTGCGACTTCGGGGAAGTACCACTCGGATGTGAACGTATACTTCAATGCCACGTTTGCGCCCATCTCGCCCAATACCGCCTGTTATCCCCCGATTCTCAAGGCTCCTCCGTGTAAGTTCAAGCAAGCCAGCGGATCGTGGAGCACGACACCGCAGCCAGGCGAGTTCTTGTACACGGGCACATACCCCGGTGTGCAATATAACCAGCACACCGGCCTCCCGGGAGGCTTCGGGGATTTCTACATAACGGCGCCGCAGACGGACACCGCGGCCACGGCCGCACACGCTACCTGCGAGGCGCTCCAGGCAGTGGGCACCACCTGTTCGACGACAGGCGCCGCCAAGCCCTAGTGGGACCGCGCAAGATGTGACCGGCGCCCGCGCTGGGCATCGGCGCGATTGATAGCGACGACAGCGGGAAACTGGGAGCCGCCGTGAACCGGCCCTCCCAAGTACATTTGCACCATAGGAGACATAAATGAGAAACGGATTGTTCAGACACGCAAGCAACTGTTTGCTGATCGCCACCGGCGTTTTGAGTATCGCCAGCGGCCAGGACCCCGACGCCAAAGCCAAGCTCAAGACTTTGGCGGCGGGCAGCGATTACTTGCAGACGGGACCTGGCACAAACGCCACGTTGCCTATTAACGGGAAGACGGTTAAAGTCAAGTTGACCGGCGTGCCTATACAGGGCAGCACCGGCGGCACTTTCGGCAACAGCGACACCATTATTGAACGTACCCAGGACGCTGTTTTCGCCGCCCCCGCCGGCGATGCGGATCCCGACGTGGTGGTGGCCACCGTCCCCATTACTTTGACGGCCTTGAGCATGACGGGGACCTTGGCTGGCCCGAACGGCGGCCAATGTACGGTAACCCTGACGCTGGCGCCCACCCCTGCCAGCACCGGGACGCTGACACTCAGCAAAGCTTCCCTGGCCGCTATACAGGGGACCTACACTTCGTCGGTGAACGTGTACTTCAATGCCACGTTTACGCCCATCGCGCCCAATGTTACCTGCTACCCGCCGATCCTAAACGCCCCCCCATGTACCTTTGTCCAAAAGGGCGGCAAGTGGAGTAACGTTCCGCTGCCCGGTGAGTTCTTGCTCACGGGTGCGTACCCCAATGTGCAGGCTAACCAGCACACCGGGCTGCCGCCGGGATATGGAGACTTCTTCATCACAAAGCCCCAGACTGACACGGCGGCCATCGCCGTACACGCTACCTGCGAGGCGTTCCAGGCAGCGGGCACGCCCTGTCCGGCAGGCACGGGCGACCGCCAGTAGGACTTGAATAAGAAGTTGTCCGATGCCCCGCGCCTGCAGCGGCGGGGCATTGGCGGAATTGATTCGCAACAGAGGAGACCCCAAGATGCAAAACCGATTGTTCACACACACGCGTGTCTGTTGGCTGATCGCCGCCGGCGGCGCCAGCCTCGTAGGGATCGCCAGCGGCCAGGACGCCAGCCATCCCGCAACCAAGGTCGCCGCCTTCGCGGCGGGCAGCGATTATTTGCAGACAACCAATGGCACGGAGGCTTCCATCCCCATCGGAGGCAAGACCAGGAAGGTCACCTTGACCGGTGTACCCATAAAGGGCTTGGGTAACGCCGACACCATCATCGAACGCACCGAGGACGCGGTCTTCCCCACCGGCGGCCCGGAATCCGACACGGTCACGGAGGTCCAAATCCCTATTACTTTGACCGCGTTGAACCTGGCCGGCACGGTGCCAGGCCCGAATGGCGGCTCTTGTACGGTCACGATCATGGTGGCGTCCAGCCCCGCCAGCACTGGTATGTTGACACTCTATAGCAATGGGATGTACTCCTCGTCGGTCACGGTGTACTTCACGGCGACGTTTACTCCCATCCCGCCCAATACCACCTGTTATCCGCCAATTACAACCGCTCCCCCGTGTACGTTCAACCAAAAAGGCGGTCACTGGAGTACACACCCGCTGTCCGGCGAGTACGAGGTGGTAGGCCCTTACGGCGACTTGAATGCCAACGTCCATACCAACCTCCCGCCAGGCTACGCGGACTTCTACCTTTCGGAGTCGCAAAACGACACGGCGAGAACGGCCGCGCATGCCACTTGCGAGGCGCTTGCGGCGGTGGGCACGCCCTGCCCGCCAAAAGTTTCGCCAACCAGCCTGAACTTCGGCACAGTCGCGGTGGGCACATCGAGTGCGTCGCAGACCGTGATTGTGACGAACGACACCGGCTCCGCGTTGACCTTCACCGGATTCGCGATCGTAGGGGCCGATCACGTCGATTTCGCACAGACCAACACCTGTGGGGCAAACTTGGCCAACGGCGGAAGCTGCACCATTAGTGTGACATTTACGCCCACCGCCGCGGGAACGCGGACGGCCAAACTGCAGATCAGCGATAACGGCGGCGGTAGCCCGCAAATCGTTTCGCTGACGGGCAAGGGCTTATAAGCACGCAAGAATTGATAGTGATTGGTGGGGCGGTCGATTTTGCCGCCCCAACAGTGAGGAGAGCAAATGACACAACGATTGAACACGTCTCAAACGGCGATCCACTTGATCGCCATAACAGCGGTAGCCAGCCTCTGCGGCATCGCCAGTGCCCAGAACATTACCGGCGTCGCCGAGGGCTCCGACTACTTACAGACAACCAAGGGCACGCAGGTCACGATTTCTATGCCTGCGGGACCCGTAACCATCCCCTTGACTGGCAAACGCATCCCGGGAAAAGGCAATACCGACACGATCGTGCGGCGCAAGAGGCAGGCCAACTTCAAAACCGGAGCCGTAGGGACCGACGCCACCACCGTCAAAATACCGATCGAAATCGAGGCATTGAACATGGAAGGCACGTTAGGCGCATGTACGGTTTCCATCACGCTGGCCGCCACCCCTGCCAGTACGGGCACCATGGAGCTTACCGTTACCAGCCCGACCGGCGGAATTTTCAGCTCTACCCTTTCCGTGAATTACATCGCGATCTTCACGCCCGCCGCCACCTGTCCCCCGCAAACGACAGGCAGCTACACGATGTCGCAGCAGGGCGGGATTTGGTCGTCAACTCCCTTGCCGAACGAGTACCTGGTGGTGAAGCCTTACCCCAGCGTGGTGGCGAACGAACATACCGGCCTTCCCGCCGGCATCGTCGACTTCTATATTTCCGGATCCGGGACGGAGGCGGGCGAAACGATCCAACATGTGGTCTGTGAGGCGGCCAAGGCGGCGAACCAACCGTGTCCTTAGAGTGACCCATGAGTTGGCTGACCAAACAAATGCTGAGTATCCCGGCCGAGGAGACGCGGGTCTCGCGCCGCGGTTTTCACGTCCGGGACACCACCGTGAAATTGCGCCTCGAATCAATCGGCCTGACGTTCCTGCGCGGATACCACGCCGCGCTGCCCGACCAGGGCGGCGCGGCTCTGGCGCGAAGTCTGGGCTCGGTCGAGACCGAACTGCAGGGCTTTGCTTTTGAAGGCGCCGCCATGGCGCTGACCCTGTTGGACCATCTCACACCTTTCAACCGGGGCCGCTTCCATCGATTCCTGCATGGCGAGGGAGCGCCGCATTCTTATATGCTGCACGTCGGCGCTGGGTGGGCAATGGCCCGGCTCCCTTGGCTGCGCTGGCGCGTGGATTCCTTCATTTCCACTCTCGATCCGCTGGGGCGGTGGCTGGCGCTCGATGGCTACGGTTTCCACCAAGGGTACTTCCATTGGCCGCATTCCGTGCGCGGCCAACAGGTCCCGCGCGGCGTTAACGGCTACGCCCGCCGCGCCTTCGATCAAGGTTTGGGCCGCAGCTTGTGGTTCGTGGAAGGCGCCGACGCGCCGCGCATCGCCGCCGCCCTCGCCGCGTTTCCGCAGGC
>Ga0302324_100005305_pt1 | contig 28098 bp, 30 predicted proteins | sample Palsa_T0_1_FD_201949 | JGI IMG/M metagenome (GOLD analysis project Ga0302324, IMG submission 201949) | Peat permafrost microbial communities from Stordalen Mire near Abisko, Sweden - Palsa_T0_1 | ecosystem: Environmental > Terrestrial > Soil > Palsa > Peat permafrost | place: Sweden: Abisko...
GTGGCCGAAGCCGCCAGTGCTCTCGACGGCGTCGCCAGCCGCCTGGCGCACGCCTTCTTGCGGCCCGAGGAGCACGCACGGGTCGACGTTGCCTTGCAGCGCGATGCCCGGTCCAACAAGTTCGCGGGCCACCGCAAGGTCCACGCGCCAATCCACGCTCAATACATTTGCGCCCGATTCGGCCGCAGCGCTCAGCAGGTGGCTGGACGCTTTCGTGTACAGGATCACCGGCGTATCGCCCGCTGCCAGCTCTTCGATCAACATCTGCGTGACGGGCAACGCAAATTCGCGGTATTGATCGAGCGTCAGTTCGCCCACCCAGGTGTCGAAAAGCTGCACCGCCGTGGCGCCCGCCGCGATTTGCGCTCGCAGATAACGAGCCGTGGCGCGCGCGATGCGTTCGAGCAAATTTCGAAAGAGCCCAGGATCGGAGTAAAGCATCGTCTTTGCGGCGGGAAAACCGTCTTTCCCGTGGCCTTCGACCATATAACACGCCAGCGTCCATGGCGCGGCCGCAAAACCCAGGACAGGCACGTCGGGTCCAAGTTCCCGAACGAGGCCGCGGATCGTTTCCATCAGGAATCCGGTTTCCTGCTCAGGGTCGAAGGAAGAAAGTTCGCGTATTTGCGCGGCCGTTCGAAGGGGATACTCGATCACAGGCCCTTTGTCGGTCAGTTCGAACGGCAGGCCCATCGCGCCGGCGGGGATCAGGATATCGGAGAAGACGATGACGGCGTCCACGCCGAGGATGCGATATGGCTGCAAGGAAACCTCGATGGCCAGTTCTGGTGTCCTGCAGACTTCCAGGAAATTGTGCTTCTCGCGAATGGTTCGGTATTCCGGCAGGTAGCGCCCGGCCTGGCGCATGATCCATACGGGGACGCGCTCGACAGGTTCACACCTGCAGGCGCGCAGGAAGAGCGCTTTCCGGTTCACGGATTCGGAGGATGGAGGCATCACGGTCAGGATACGATTTCATCATAACAAAAGTTGGACTCGCCTGCATGGCTGCTTAAGCGCGGCATCGCGGGGCACCTTCTTAAGAGAGTAATCCCCCAGTACCTGGCCTCGATATTTACTTCCATTTTTCTAATCTTTCCCCAGGTACAAACAATACGCCGCTCGATGAGAAAACGTTTTCCTTCCATCTCGTATCGGCGATGATGCGATCCCTCCCCTGCATCCGGAACCAAGGCGATACTAGCCTTGCCGGTACTATTGTACTTGGAATACAGGACTTGACGCCTATTGGGCCAGGCGGTGTCCGCTGCGATCATCACGTCTGAAAGCATCAGTTGTGGAACGGCAATAACAATCAGTGCGATGAGCGATTGCGATACGAGAAAAGTTGCACTTTCCCTGATGCTGGACGAAGCAGCTTCTCGCACGAGTTTCGGGCAAGGACCGCGCCAAACCCATCCCGCGGCGCACCGGCTCCCGTTCCGTCTCGTCAACCGGCCCTTTGCCTGAGTGTGGAGATCATAGCCGGAAAGTCGCCGGTTCCATCGTGGCCCGCGATGATCTCGAAGAGAAATTCTATCTTACCTAATTGATTATTACTAAGGATTGGAACATAAGCCGGAGGTTTAGATCGGAGATTGGTTATGAAGATGAAAATCAATTGGTTGTATACCGGTCTTTTGGGCGCGGCGCTGGCCACCGCGGGCTGTGGAGGATCCCCGACGGCGCAGCCGCAACTGACGCCGACCTTGACGATGTATAGTTCGACCCTGAACTTTGGCGACGTAGCCGTGGGAGCTACGACAGAGCTGGGAGTGACCTTCGCCAACACAGGGGTGGGCCCGCTCACGCTGCAGCAAAATTCAATCACCGGCCCGGGCTTCACGACCAGCGGAATCGGAACGGGAGTAACTGTGGTTCCAGGCCAGTACGTCACCCTGGAAGTGAGTTTCAGTCCGGCCGCAACCGGGACAGCCAGCGGAACCGTGTCCATTACGAGCAATGCTCAAACCACCCCAATCAGTCTGCCCTTATCGGGCAATGGGGTGCTCGCGACGCATTCGGCCGCGTTGCAGTGGCAGGCGAGTTCATCCCCCGTGGTCGGATACAACGTGTACCTCCTATCGACTTCGGCCTTGTCCTGGAACAAGCTCAATTCTTCCCCGATTCCCACGACTTCGTATACGGATTGGGACGTGCAAGGCGGAAATATCTATTCTTTCGCCGTCACTTCGGTCAGCGCGACGAATGTTGAAAGCGCGCCCTCGAATGTGGCGCCAATTACGGTGCCTTCGCCGTAGTCTTTCTCTTACATCGCGGGCGAAACAGGCTGGCGAAAAAATCGGTCCTTGGTCGTTACTTAGGGTTGCCTGGAATACCTGGTTGGCTTAGCGGGAAAAAGAAAGAGAGATTCCTCGCTTCGCTCGGAATGACAGAAGGGTAGGGCCAGTTCTTCCGCAGACTGCAAAGCGATTCGGAGGCGTGTTTCCCAGCCTCCCGCACCATCTTTACAATGGAAGGCCCTGGGCGCTTCGCCTTGGAATCCACGCGAGAAGATCCGGAGAGCGCGAAAGTTATTGGGGGCCGAATTTCACCATTGAACTGCGTGTCAGCGTCACCTGGCTGGTGACGCCTGCCGGGCCTCCCTTGAAGAGGTGGAATGCGGCATATTGTTCCATGTACGTATCTTCCGAGGACAGGCAATCGATTGGGATGATTACTTTGTAGCCGCGCTGCGCGGCGCCGCTTCCGGTGCCAATGCCCACACCCTGGAACGACGTGCCGCAGACGATCACCGTTTTGATGCCGCGAGCTTTCAGCTTTTCCTCGAGATTTGAACCGAGAAATTTGTCCGGCCCGCCCTGGCGCGCCCATTCGCCGTCGTGTGCCGTGAATCCCGGATCGATCTGGTCGGCGGTGGTGGCGTTGCCGTTGCTGCCAACGAAGCTGTACCACAGTAGCGCACCCGAGGCGCGGGCCGCGTCGTGAAGACGCTTAACGTTCGGAACCGAGGCCACGCAGCGCGGGCGCGCGCCGCAGTTCATCTTCATCATATCCAGGATTAGCAGCGCCGTTGTGGACCCATCGAGGGCGACGGGTTTGACTTCGACGGGTGGCGGAGACTTTACCGAAGCCCAATCGTCGAGGATATCCGCGGCCAAAGACGACATAGCAAACGCAAGAATGACCGCTACGGCCGCGACGACCGCAGTACGCCATGGGGTTTTGTTATTTGACATTTCGCACTCCTTAATATCATCCGATCTGGGCTGATCGAGTTTGGGCTTCCACTTTCTGCCGCATCGTACGCTTCCGCTGCCCTCGGCTCAATGAATTTGTGAGCGGAACAGATAGCAGGGAGAGAAACTGAATTCTCGCGGCTAACACTCGAGAGGCAGGCACACCTGCAACTGGCCGCCATCGTCACGCGCTTGGAGCGCGTGTGCTCTTGGGAAGGTTCGTCTGATGAACTTAGCGAAAATCCACTTCGTGGAAGCCGAAGCCCATCAACATGCTTGAGATTGTGTTCCGCGCATTGTCGCCGGCAGTCTTGAGGATGCCATCTTGCAGCGCGTCTTGCTGGAGCTGGCGCTCGGCTTCCTCGCGGACTTCGCTTTCCAGGTTGGGGTCCGGGGAAGAGAATAGGCCGGTGTCGCGGGAATATACCCTCGTCTTGGCACTATCGATGCGCGTACTGAAGATTTCCGCCGCTGGCAAGTGGATCGAGACATTCTGAGCCTGTATAAGCACATCGCCAGATTGCAAACCCATGAGGTCGATCCCTCCAACCACCTCGCCATGTACCAGCAACAATAGCCGGTCGCCCGCCAGAAATTTCGGCAGGTAAGGATTGGCATGCTCGCCCGAAATAATCTAATCCATCGTATAGCTCACGGTTTCCAGCCGCTGGAGTTGTTGGATCTGGCGAACCACGGTCGGCTGACCTACGTTGATTTGCGTTCGCCCTCCGCGCAGAATGCTCGTCAGCCCCAAAAAACCGATCCCGGTCGACAACCACACGAGCGCCCCCACCAGAACGATGGCAAGAACCGCGCCCAATAAAGCCCCTAGAACCCAAGAGAGCAGGCTCCGCGAGGTTCCGCGCGCTGCCGGTACGTTTGGGAGAGGGCTATTGTCAATCGTCATTTGTTTGGCCAGCAACTTCATTGTCGAGCAAGCCGATGATCAGGAGTTGTCCGGGACAGGCTACGATAAAAGCCCCCCGCGATTTTGTCATTCCGAGCGGAGCGAGGAGTCTCTCTTTCTTTTTCATCGGCGTAACCCTCAGAGAGATTCCTCGCTTCGCTCGGAATGACAAAAATGACTGCTTTTCCGCAACATGTGGGAGCCTGAACGGTCCGTATCAGGCCCGCGCGGGGCTGGCAGCGAGTTCTTTACGGACGATGGGCGCGACGCGGGTTCCCAGGATTTCAATGGCTCGCAACATTTTCGGATGCGGCAGCGTCGAGACTCCCATCTGGAATGTGATGCGCGAGAGGCCGCCGAGGGCTTCATTCACGTATAGAATTTTTTCCGTGATGGTTTCGGCGTCGCCGATCAATAGCGCACCGGTAGGTCCGCGCACGGCGTCGAATTGCGCCCGAGTCGTAGGGGGCCAGCCGCGTTCTTTGCCGATCTCGGTGAACGTGTGTGCGTACCCGGGGAAAAAGTCGTCCGCGGCTTGTTTGGTTGTGTCTCCCAGGAATCCGATGGAGTGAAGGCCGACAATGAGTTTTTCGGCGGGGTGGCCGGCGCGGCGGCCAGCCTCGCGATAGAGATCGACCAGAGGGCGGAAACGCTTGGGTTCGCCACCGATGATGGCGACCATCAGAGGGAGACCGAGCACACCCGCTCGAGCGAATGACTCGGGCGTACCGCCGACGCCGACCCAGATGGGCAGCGGATTTTGTAGCGGACGTGGGTAGACCGCTTGGCCAGTGAGCGGCGCTCGGTGCTTTCCCGACCAGTGGACGTGCGTGCTCTCGCGGATCGCGAGGAGCAGATCTAGTTTCTCCGCAAAGAGGGAGTCGTAATCCTCGAGACGAAGGCCAAAGAGCGGGTAAGACTCGACGAAAGATCCGCGGCCGGCGACGATTTCGGCGCGGCCATGGGAGATCAAGTCCAGCGTGGCGAATTCCTGGAAGACGCGAACCGGGTCAGCGGCGCTGAGAACGGTGACGGCGCTCGTGAGGCGGATCTGTTTTGTGCGCGCGGCGGCCGCGGCCAGGATCACCGCCGGGGCGGAGTCAAGGAACTCGGCCCGATGATGTTCTCCGATGCCGAACACGTCGAGACCAACCTGGTCGGCCAGCTCGATCTCTTGCAGCAGGTGCTCCATACGGTTAACGGGTTCGAGCGTAAGGCCCGTTGCCGGGTCGGAGATGGCTGCTGCGAAGCTGTCAACGCCGATCTGCATCCTTGCGCCTCCTGGTTTGCCGTCCCACGTTAGATGAGCAGGATTGCGTTTTGGTCGCAGGGCGGCCTTCGGAGCAAGGCGTTTCAACACAGGGAAGCTGGAGAAGAGCCATAGAGGATAGGAAAAGCCGATCCGAAACAGAGACCGGTCAACGTGGATTTCCTCCCGGGCGCATCGGATTCAGAATCTCGACCATCCACGGACACGGCTAATTCTTGCCTCTTTTCTTTTGAACCCAACGGTGAATGTCGGGCCAGAACTCTTTCATTTCATTCGCCAGTCCATCCCACATGATGTCCGTGCCCCAGATGCTCATGGTATTCGAGAAGGTTCGATCTTGTCTGGGGTGGTAGGCCGCGGCGATCCCTGACGCAACCGCGTTGCCGGCGATCTCGGAATAGTTGAACTGGCTGCGTCCGGAATCGGTGCGTGTGACCAAGAGGCGGCTGAGCGCGTAACCAGCGCGCCGCCAAAATCCCCCCTTCGCCAACTGAAAATAGCGCGGGTCCTGGTGAAGCATGGAGGGGAAAATGGCCTCTGTCATGAAGTTCCCGGTGGTGTTGTCGGCGAAGGCGGTGGCGTAGCGCTTGCCGTAACCCTTGGCCCCTTGTCCGTACGAGGGCTCGCTGTTATCAGCCTGACCGATACCCGCGACCAATCCGATGTATGGAATTTCGACGGGATCGAAGGAATCCTTGGATGTTAGCCTGAATTTCTCGCCGGCCGAAATTGACGGAACGTTCGTGGCATTTTCCACGGTCAGATAGTTCGGCAAGGTCCAGAAAATTCGGTCGTTCTTTGGGCTCGCCTCCTGCTGCTGACTGGTACTGGATTGATCGCTGTCGCTCTTCTCGTCCGGCTTCGACGAGGTTTGCGCGGGTGCGCTTGCGGGCTGCTCCTGTTGCAGTTGGAAGGCCGCAGCCGGAAGCGCACTTATACAAAGCGCGCCAAATGCGAAAATGAACACGATTCCTTGCGCGCCCTTTTGATTTTTTGCCGTACGGTATCCTTTGCCGCCAGTTGGTGCCCGCGAAAAAACCAACGCACTGGAAATTTCTTAACCTGTTCGTTTGATACCACAGTGAACCGATGTATTCTATACAGCTAAATCCGCAATTTCCTATTTAAATCTCCGGCTTTTGCCTTACATGCTTCTCCGGCGCTAGCTTGGATAAAGGGTTCCACCGGAAACCAGCCGGGCACGGTCCGTCGCGTATTCGTGCTTTCACGTTTAGGAATTGGCTATAATGCCTACGCAAAGGATATTTGCGGCGGGCGGAACTGGACCCGTCCCCCGCGGATGTATGCACACGATGACAAGTCCGTACGTAATCGCGACGCTACTTTTTTACGCGGCAAGCCTGGCGCTGTACATCTGGAATTTGCGGGAACCTTCGCGGGCGGCTGGGGTTGGCGCGACCTCGTGCCTGGTGGCAGGGCTGTGCCTTCACTACTTGGCGCTGCTGGCGCGGTCTCGTTTGATTCATGCCGTGCCGTACGACGATCTTTTCGGGTCGCTCTCGCTCTTTGCGTGGCTGCTCGCCGCGACCTATCTTTGTCTCGAGGCCATTCACCGGCGCCGCGCGGTCGGGCCCTTTGTGTTGCCGATCGTGCTCGTAGTGTTTCTGCTCGCGCACCTGCCCGAGGCGCGGCCGGTGAAAGCGCCGCCAGCGCAAGGACCGCTCTTCGCCTTTCATGTCACGCTGAACATCCTCGCGTATTCGGCGTTCGCGATTTCCTTCGTGCTAAGCGTTATTTTTCTGGTGCAGAACCGGCGGTTGCGCGATCACAAGCTGGGCATTGTGGGATGGCGGTTTCCGGCGCTCGATGTGCTTGAACGCATGACGCGCAGCAGCGTGCTGATTGGCTGCGTCTCCCTTGCCGCCGGGATGACGGCGGGCTTGATCTGGGCGCACCGGCTGGAGGGGCAGTATTGGGACGGCGATCCGAAAGTGATCGTCACGGTTATGATCCTGGTCGTTTACGTGGGCTACACTCTTCTGTCGCGGACGGCGGCGTGGCGCGGCGCGCGGGCTTCGGCGCTGTGCATATTTAATTTTCTGTTCGTGGTTTTCAGTTACAGTATCGTGAACAGGTACCTATCCCATTTTCACCGTTACTTTTGATTGCGGGAACGAGCGAGGAATCAGGGGAATTCGTCAAGCGTCTTGTAAATGGAAATCGTACTCATCGGACTGAATCACCGCACGGCTTCGGTCGACCTGCGGGAGCGCGTGGCGTTCACGCCCGAGCAGGCGCGCGAGGCCGCCGAACAACTGCGTTCGCGCGGCATTCTCGAGGAATCATTGGTGTTCTCGACATGCAACCGTAGCGAGCTGTATGGCGTGCCGCGCGAAAACGCGACCGATAGCGCCGGCGCGCTGGAATTGTTTGTCGCGTCTTTCCACCAGCTTTCCCTCAATGAATTGGACGGCTCTCTCTACCGCCATCGCGATAGCCACGCCGTACGGCATCTGTTCCGCGTCGCGGCGGGGCTCGACTCGATGCTGCTCGGCGAAGCGGAAATTTTGGGGCAGGTGCGCGATGCTTACCAGATCGCGCTCGATCGCGGGGAAACGGGCCCCGTACTCAACCGCATGTTCCAGGCCGCCTTGGAAGTAGGCAAACGCGTTCGCAGCGAAACGGAACTTAGCACGCGGCCGATGTCCGTGGCGTTTTCGGGAGTAAAACTGGCCGAGCGCATTTTCGGCAAGCTGAACAATCATCGCGCGCTCATCGTGGGAGCGGGCGCGACGAGCGAGCAGGTGGTGCGGCATCTGTGCGATCGAGGCATCAAGCAGTTGCGCGTTGTGAATCGCACGCCGGAACACGCGGTGGACCTTGCCGCGAGATTCGGTGGGGAAGTCGTTCCCTGGGAAAACCTGGCGGCGGCGCTCGATTGGCCGGATCTGATCGTGACCTCGGCTTCGGTGCGCGAGCCGATCCTGACGCGAGGCATTATCGAGCGGGCCATGGCGGCGCGCGGCAATCGGGCCATGCTCCTCATTGACCTTGGAGTTCCCCGCAACGTCGCCGCCGATGCGGCGGATATTTACAACACGTATCTGTATAACATCGATGACCTGAGTGAAATCGTCGAACAAAACAAGAAAGCCCGCGTGGCGGAAATTCCGCGCGCCGAAGCGATCGTTGACGAACAGATCGAGAAATTTTTGCACTGGCAGGCGGGTGTGGCCGCGGCCGTGGTGCTCGGGGATCTTCGCAAGAAGCTGGCGGCCGAGCGGGAGGCTTTCGTGCAGGAGCGTCTCGCGTCGATGTCTCATCTGTCCGGCGAAGACCGTGCGCAAATCTCGGCGATGCTGCAGGAAATTCTCGACCGCGTGATCCTCACGCCCGCGGAACGCATGCGCGGCATTCCGGAACTGCGCAGAAAACTGCAAAACTTTGAAGCTATCCGGGATTTGTTCCGCCTTGACCGGGAGAAGCCTTGAAGGCGCTGCGAATCGGCACCAGGGGCAGCGCGCTCGCTCTGTGGCAAGCGCGGAGCATCGCGCAGGCGCTGCTGAAAATTTCAGGCCTCGAACCGGAGATCGTCATCATCAAAACTTCTGGGGATAAATTTCAGCAAACAAGTTTCAGCCAGATCGGAACCAAGGGAATCTTCATCAAGGAACTCGAAGACGCTTTGCTCGACGAGAGCATCGACCTGGCCGTCCACAGCATGAAGGACGTCCCAACGGAAATGCCGGGCGGGCTAACGATCGCCGCGATTGGCAAGAGGGAAGACGTGCGCGACGCGCTGCTCTCCTCGAACGGAGCGACGCTCCCATCGCTGGCGCAGGGGGCGCGTATTGGAACGAGCAGCCTGCGCCGCCAGTCGCAACTTCTTTACGCCCGGAGCGATTTACATATGCTCGAACTTCGGGGCAACGTGGACACGCGCATCGAAAAATTGAAACGCGGGGATTACGACGCGATCGTCTTGGCCAAAGCGGGGCTTGACCGCCTCGGCTTGACCGAAAATATCAGCCAAGTGCTGCCGCAGGAGGTGAGCTTGCCCGCGGCGGGACAGGGCGCGATCGGGATCGAGGCCCGCGCGGGTGACGCGGGGACATTGCCCGTTTTATCGGAATTGGAAGATTCGGAGACGCGCGCCGCCGTAACGGCCGAACGCGCCGCGCTTGCCGGCCTGGGCGGCGGCTGCCAATTGCCGATTGGCGCGTGGGGCCGCGTCGAAGACAGAAAGCTTTTCCTCGATGTCGTCGTGCTCTCCCCGGACGGCACGCAGCGCCTGTGGGAGAAAGATTCGGGATCGCCGGCAGAGGCCGAAGCGATCGGCAAGCGAGCGGCGGAAAAATTGCGCGCGGCCGGCGCGGCGGCTTTGTTGGAACGTGAAAGCCGCGGGACGCGTGCATGAGCGAGAGGAAAACCCTCGAAGGAAAGCGCATCGTGGTCACGCGCGCCGCAGAGCAGGCCCGCGATTTAAACGCACGCCTGGAAAACATGGGCGCGATTGTACTTCTGTTTCCAGCGGTCAGTTTTTCCGAGCCATCCAATACATCCGAACTGGATCGAGCGGTTCACTCTCTCGGCGAGTTCGATTGGATTTTGTTCACCAGCGTCAATGCGGCCCGATTTTTTGGGGGCCGCTGCAATAAACTGGGAGTGGCGCCTAGCCACGGAGGGAAGCTTCGTTGCGCCGCGGTTGGCCCGGCGACAGCCAGCGCCGTGGCCGCGGAGGGATTTTCCGTCGATCACGTGGCGCAGGAATTTGTTGGGGCGGCGCTGGCGCAAGAATTGTCCGCATCGCTTGGCGGAAAAAAAGTTCTGCTGCCGCGCAGCGAACGCGCCCGGCCCGATCTGCCGGCCGCGCTGAAGGGGGCCGGCGCGGAAGTGGCTGAGGTCGTGGCGTATCATACGGGCGGCGTGGGTGCGATCGAACCCGGAGTGATGCGAGCTGTTCGAGAAGCGGAGGTGGACGTGATCTCTTTTTTCAGCCCGTCCGCGATTGAAAATATGCGCGGCGAGCTTGGCGAGGAACTCCTTGTCCGCCTGGCGGCAAAAGCGGCGTTTGCCGCGGTCGGCCGAGTCACGGCCGCGGCGTTGCGCAACGCAGGTTTGCCGGTGGCCATCGAAGCGCCGCTGGCGACGGCGGAATCGATGGCGGCGGCGATTGCCGATTATTTTTCACCGATCGCGGATCCCAAAGCGAGGGCCGTATGAGTTTTCCGGTAACCAGGCCCCGCCGCTTGCGGCGCAACGAAGCGATTCGTTCGCTGGCGCGCGAAACGCGGCTGTCGGCGCACGGATTCATCTATCCGATGTTCGTGTGCCCGGGAAACAATGTTCGGAATCCGATCGCTTCCATGCCCGGCGTCGCGCAGCAGTCGGTCGATAAGTTTCTGGAAGAGTGCCGCGAAGTGGAGCAGCTCGGCATCCCCGGAATTATTTTGTTCGGCATTCCGGAAATCAAGGATGCGCTCGGCACCGAAGCTTACGCTGCGGATGGCGTGGTGCAGCGCTCGATCGAAGCGGTCCGCCGCGCGAATCTGAATTTGCTGGTGATGACGGACGTGTGCCTGTGCGAATACACCGACCACGGGCACTGCGGCATCGTCGAAAACGGGGAAGTGAAGAACGATCCGACTCTGGTATTGCTCGCGGCGGAATCGCTCTCGCACGCCCGCGCTGGGGCGGATATCGTCGCGCCTTCGGACATGATGGATGGGCGCGTGGGCGCGATTCGCAAGGCGCTGGACGGCGCGGGGTTTCAGGACGTCGCGATCATGTCGTACGCGGCCAAATATTGTTCCGGATTTTACGGGCCGTTTCGCGAGGCGGCCGACTCCGCGCCGCAGTTCGGCGACCGCCGCGGCTATCAGATGGATCCGGCCAACGCGCGCGAGGCGCTTCGCGAAGTGGAATTGGATTTGGCCGAGGGCGCCGACATGGTCATGGTGAAGCCGGCGCTGGCGTACCTGGACATCATTCAACGCGTGCGCGAAACATTCAGCATTCCGGTCGGCGCCTACAATGTGAGCGGGGAATATGCGATGGTGAAGGCAGCCGCGGCGAACGGCTGGATCGAAGAAAAGCGGATCGCGCTGGAAATTTTGACCGGCATTCATCGCGCGGGAGCGAGCATCATTCTTACCTATCATGCCAAGGATGCGGCGCGATGGCTGAAAGATAGCTAAGCACCTAGTGGAACAGGCTTCAGCCTGTTGGGTTTGAGCCTTGCAGAGACTGAATCAGGAACGCTGAACCGTTTGCTGTGAGAATATTCTCTTTTGTCATTCCGAGCGGAGCGAGGAATCTCTCCCGGGTTGCCCTGCGGAAAAGAAAGAGAGATTCCTCGCTCCGCTCGGAATGACAAAAAAGTGGAGTGTTGCGCCGAATGACAAAAAGTGAAGTATTACTAGGAACGATAGAAGAGCGCGGAAACATGCATTGGAAGGGCTCTTTGAGACAAGGCTGGCTACGCAAACACGCATGAACTCACCTAAATTGGTAAGAATGCAGCGGCCCCATTCCGAGGAAATTTTCCGCCGCGCAACAGACGTTTTGGTCGGCGGCGTGAACAGTCCGGTGCGAGCGTTTCGCGCGGTGGGCGGCGAACCCATCGTCGTCGATCATGCGGCCGGCGCGCGTCTGTGGGACGCCGATGGGAACGAGTACATCGATTACGTCGGCTCGTGGGGCGCGCTGATTCTGGGCCACGCCCATCCAAAAGTGATTCAAGCCATCACCGAACAGGCGCGCCGCGGCACCAGTTATGGCATGCCCACCGAACTCGAAGTGGAACTGGCCTCGCGCATCCTTGCCGCCCTTCCTTCTTGCGAAAAAGTGCGTTTTGTAAGCTCCGGCACCGAGGCGACTATGAGCGCTCTGCGCCTGGCGCGCGCCGCGACCGGCCGCGATCTCGTCATCAAATTCGAGGGCTGCTATCACGGCCACTCGGACAGTTTTCTTTCCGAGGCGGGCTCGGGCCTCGCGACGCTCGGCATCGCGGCGTGCCCCGGCGTGCCACAGGCGCTTGCCGAATTGACCCTGAACGCCCCATACAACGACACAGCCGTGGTGGAGAAACTTTTCGATTTGCATCGGGACAAAATTGCGGCGGTGATCGTCGAGCCGGTCGCGGCCAACATGGGCGTCGTTCCGCCGCGGCCCGGATTTCTCCAAGCCTTGCGCGATCTCACGACGCGGCACGGCGCGTTGCTGATTTTCGACGAAGTGATCACCGGCTTCCGTCTGTGTTACGGCGGCGCGCAGACCTTGTTTGGAATCGCTCCCGATTTGACCACGCTCGGCAAAATCATTGGCGGGGGACTTCCCGTCGCCGCGTACGCGGGCCGCCGCGATTTGATGGACCGCGTGGCGCCGCTCGGCCCGGTCTATCAGGCCGGCACGCTTTCGGGAAATCCGCTAGCGATGAGCGCGGGAATTGCGTCGCTCGACCTGTTGGCCGCGCCCGGATTTTACCAATCGCTCGAAGCGCGAGCAAAACGTTTGGGAGACGGCATCGTCGCTTCGCTCGCTGAAACGGGCGCTCCCGCCACGGCGGTTCGCGCGGGTTCGCTCCTCACGCTTTTCTTCTCGCGCCAGCCCGTCACGGATTACGCCGCCGCGAAAAAGTGCGACACGCTGCGCTTCGCTGATTTTTTTCGTGGAATGCTCGATCGTGGCATTTTTCTAGCGCCCTCCCAATTTGAAGCGCTGTTCGTTTCGGCCGCTCATTCGGACGCGGACATCGATCGCACGCTTGCGGCGTGCCGCGAAAGCCTTGCCGCATCCGCCGGATAAACTGGTTGCAACTCCATAGAAAAGCCACGTATGATCGCGTTCATTGTCGGATCGGATTGCGGTGGCGCCGGCGTCTCGCCGGCGATTTTTGTGTGGCTCCTCAGTTGCCCTTTGCCGGCAGGACGCCGGCGCCACGAAAGGTCCTGTCTTTCAATTTCACAAACATGTTTCCCCGCGGAAGGAGAATGAATTCATGCCGGACGAATTGAGCGAGCTTCGCGAAAATGCGGAACATGGGCGCGAGGATGCCTCGCTGGCCCCCATTTCCGTCACCATGGCCATCCTCGCGGTATGCGTGGCCGTCGTTTCCTTGCTGGGCCACCGTTCGCACACCGAGGAGCTTTTGACGCAGAATCGGGCCACCGACCAGTGGGCCTATTACCAGGCGAAAAATATCCGCCTCCACAATTACGATATGGGACTGGACCTGCTCCCGCTGGTGGATTTCAAGGACAAGGACCAGGCCGCAAAAGTCCAGGAAAAATATAAAGCCCAAGTCGACCGCTATACCAAGGAGCAGGCCGATATCGAGGAGAAAGCCAGGGATTTCGAGGCCGAATCGGCGCGCGCGCAACGCAAGGCGGACCGCTTCGATCTGGGAGAAGTGTTTCTGGAAATTGCGCTCGTGATTTCCTCGCTCGCACTGCTCTCGAAAAAGCGTGTCTTTTGGTTTTTGGGAATCATCTCCGGCCTGGCGGGGTTGGGGGTCGCGGCGACTGGAATGTTGATGCACTGAGCCAAGCCGAAAAGCGAGCTCACGACGGGTGAGGCGAGTCTGGCAGCCGCAGGGTGGCGACTTCTCGCGTAAGTCGATCGAGCCGCTCGAGAAGTTCCCGATGCCGCGTTTCCTCGGGAGCCGGTTTCTTCGCGACGAAACAGATCGTGCCGCTGGGGTCGAGCGTGGCGCCGTCTACCTCCCGGAGGTCCGTGAAGCCCTGCTTATGCGCGGCGGCTTGCAACTCCGCGAGCGAGAGGACTTCCTTCGCCAGCTTTTCCTTGAGAATTTTCCCGTTTTCGATCAGCACGGTGGCCTCGCCCTCGACCAACCGCTCCAGTCCTTCGTGACGGAAAAGAAAACGCACGACGAGGAAGTTGATGAGCAAAAGCGTCGCCGCGCCGAGGATTCCGCCCGTCACGCTGTTGTCGTCGCCAATGATGGCGTTCTGCACGGTGTTCGACAGCGTGAGCAGCACCACCAGATCGAACGGATTGAGCTGCGCCAGCTCCCGCTTTCCCGCCAGGCGCAATCCGATCACGAGGAAAAGATAGACGAAGACTGGGCGCAGGATTTTTTCGCCCACCGGGAGCGCGAGAACGAACATATCGGTCCACACTTTGGAGTGCATCAAGTTTCTCCTGAAGGAACATTGGCGCCAGTAGGACGGGCTTCAGCCTGTCGGTTTTGCTTCGTGCACTCGATCGGAAAACCGACAGGCTAAAGCCCGTCTTACCGACTCGCGCAGCGTACCACGTCACGGATTTCTGTTAAAACTCGGGCCCATGGCGTGAATCGGTGTAGGCTTTCGCTGTGCCAGTGCAAAAGGTCTGCCTTCGGGCGGTCATGACAAACAGGCAAGGCAAGCGCGTCTGGACCGGCGAGTACGCCTGTTCGATCTGCGGCCTGCGTTTCCATCCCGATCCAACAGACGCCGCCAAGCTTTCTCGTGATTTCGAAATTCATAAGGACCAGCATCACGCGAAACAAACCTCGCAACGATGATGCGATACTCCGAGGGGATTGCCCCAATTGCAAGACGTAAGTGCAGGCGAGCGTCGTGCTCGGCGATCACTTCTTCTTGACGCGAAACGACTGCTCTTGTATAGTCTTTTTCGCTATGAGATTCTCCGCGCGACATCACGGTCATCATCACCATCACGGCGCAGGGCCGTGCCCGCGGAGGCTTGAGTAGCGCATCGAAATTCGCACTCATCGGCCCGCTGGCGCGGTAATCGCCAGCGGGCTTTTTATTTTGAAGCGACGTTTGTGTGCAGTGAGGGGGGAGGCGATGGACCTGGATTTCAAGAAACTCGACGGCTTGGTGCCCGCGGTGATTCAGGACTCGGCCTCGGGCGAAGTCCTCATGCTGGGATTCATGAACGCCGAAGCCTACGCCGCGACACATGCCAGCGGGGAAGTCACGTTCTTTAGCCGCTCACGCAACAAACTGTGGCGCAAGGGCGAGCAAAGCGGGCACGTGCTGCGCGTGCGTGAGATTCGCGTGGATTGCGATGTGGATGCGTTGCTGATCCGCGTCGATCCAATCGGTCCCGGCGTTTGCCACGAAGGCTACCGCTCATGTTTCTTCCGCGAGCTTTCTCCGGCCGGAGAGGCCAAGTTGGTCGCGGAACGAACGTTCGACCCGCACGCGGTGTACGGAAAGGATGCGCGGTAATGAGCCTGCTCCGCCTCGGAATTCCCAAGGGCAGCCTTCAGGATGCGACGGTCCAGCTTTTTGGAAAAGCGGGATGGCGCATCTCGATCAACTCGCGCAGCTATTTTCCCGGCATCGACGATCCCGAAATCAATTGTATGCTCGTCCGCGCGCAGGAAATGGCGCGCTACGTGGAAACGGGCGCGCTCGATGCGGGCATCACCGGCCGCGATTGGGTGTTTGAGACCGGCTCAAAAGTCACGGAAATCGGCGAGCTGATGTACTCGAAGCAAAGCCTCGCGCCCGTGCGCTGGGTTCTCGCGGTGCCGGAAGATGGGCCCGTGCAATCCGTGAAAGACCTTCAAGGAAAAGTGATCGCCACGGAAGTGGTGAACCTCACGCTGCAATATCTCGCCCGCAACAACGTCGATGCGCGCGTCGAGTTTTCCTGGGGCGCGACCGAAGTGAAAGTGCCGCAGCTTGCGGATGCCATCGTCGAAGTCACGGAAACGGGATCGTCGCTGCGGGCCAACCACCTCCGTATCGTCGATACCATCCTCGAATCACGCACGGTGTTTATCGCCAATCGCGGGTCGGCAGCGGACCCATGGAAGACCGAAAAGATTTCCAATATTTTTCTGCTGCTTTCCGGCGCAATCGCCGCCTATACGAAAGTCGGAATCATGCTGAACGTGCGCAAGGAGCATCTTTCCGCAGTGCTCGCCGCGCTCCCCGCGCTCAAGAACCCCACGGTTTCCACGCTGAGCGACCCCGAGTGGATCGCGGTGAATACGATCATCGACGAAGATGTGGTTCGCTCGATCATTCCGCGCTTGAAAGCGGCAGGCGCGCAAGGGATCGTCGAGTATCCGCTGAATAAGATTGTGCTCTGAAGGATGTTTGGAATCGAATGCGCATACTCAACCTAACCGATGCGGTGGCCGCGAAATTTCTCAAGCGGCGCGGCGCGCATGACGCAGGCGCCGAACACATTGCCGCCCGCATTCTCACCGACGTGCGGAAGAATGGCGACGCCGCGCTGTTTCGCTGGGCGCTGCGTCTCGACGGGCTTCGCCTCACGCGAAAGTCGCTGTGGATTACTCGCGCGGAAATCCGCACCGCCGGCCGCGACGTGCCGCGCGAGTTGCTCGGCGCGATCGAGCACGCCGCGCGAAATATCCGCCGTGTCGCGGATGAGCAGCGCCCTCGTTCCTGGACTATTACCGTCGAGCCCGGAGTTCGCATCGGCCAGAGAGTCACGCCGCTCGGAACCATCGGCTGCTACATCCCGGGCGGGCGTTTCTCTCTGTTTTCGACTTTGCTGATGACGGCGATCCCAGCGCAAGTAGCCGGCGTAAAACGCATCGTCGTGGCCTGCCCGAAGCCGAGCCCCGCGTTGCTGGCCGCCGCGGAAATCCTCGGCGTGACGGAAATCGCCCGCATGGGCGGCGCGCAGGCGATTGGCGCGTTTGCCTACGGCACGCAATCCATTTCGCGCGTCGACAAAATCTGCGGCCCCGGCAATCGCTACGTCACCGCCGCGAAGCGCATCGTTTCCAATGATTGCGCGATTGACATGCCCGCCGGCCCCACGGAAGTGCTGATCCTCGCCACGGGCGGCGAGCCGCGCTACATCGCCGCGGATTTTCTGGCGCAGGCCGAGCATGATCCTGATGCCGTCGCGTTGCTGATCACGCCCTCGCCGCGCCTCGCGAAAGCAGTCGCCGCCGAAGTGGAAATTCAACTGCGCGATTTGCCAAAAATGAATCCGGCGTGGAAGTCGCTGCAACTCGCCAGCGCCATTCTGGTTGCGCCTTCGCTCGAAGCGGCGATTCGATTTGCAAATCGCGTGGCCCCGGAACATTTGAGCCTTCCTGACGCGAGCAAATCATTGGTAGAAAAGTTGTCCGAAGCGGGAAGCGTGTTTCTTGGGCCGTGGAGCGCGCAGCCGATCGGCGACTATGCCAGCGGCACGAATCACGTCTTGCCAACATCCGGCTGGGCGCGTGCGCGAGGCGGCTTGAGCGTCGCTGACTTCGTGAAATGCTCGAGCACGCAAGAAATTTCCCGCGCCGGTCTGAAGCGCCTCGCGCCCGTCGTCACCGCCATGGCCCGCGCGGAAGGCTTGGAGGCGCACGCCCGCGCCGTCGAGGTGCGCCAATGAAACGCGCGAAACGGCCGGCCATTCCTGTCCGCAAGGCAGTTCTGGCTGTCGCTCCATATATCGCCCCGAAGGAAGGGCGCGTAAAAAAAATTCGCCTCGACTTCAACGAGAATACGGTGGGCTGCTCGCCCGCGGTCTTGCGCGCTCTTTCGCGCATGACGGCGAAAGAGCTGACGGTTTACCCCGAATATCAAGCCACGACGAAGCGGCTGGCGCGGTTCTTCGGCGTCCGGCCGGCAGAAATACAGCTGACTAACGGCATCGACGACGCTCTGCACCTGATCACGGATACATTTGTCGACCCTGGCGATTCCGTTCTGGTCGTCGAGCCTACGTTCGACATGTACCGCTTTTTCGCGGAACTTGCCGGCGCACGCGTTGTGGCGTTGCGTTTTGACGAGGAAATGCGGTTTCCCGTGGACGCCGTGGTTGGCGCTTTGCGTCAGCCGCCAAAGCGTTGCCCGCGCGTCTTGTTCATCCCCAATCCCAATAATCCCACAGGCACATTGGTGAAACGCGAGGAATTGCGCAGGATTTTAGACGCGGCTTCGCGCACGCTGGTCCTCGTCGATGAAGCTTATTTCGATTTTTCGGGCCTCACGATTCTTCCCTGGATCCGCAAATATCGAAATCTGCTGGTCGCACGCACGTTTTCAAAAGCTGCGGGCCTCGCGGCACTGCGGTTTGGCTGCCTGTTCGGAAAACCTGAACTCCTAGCGCCGATGCGCCGCGCGTGCACGCCGTATCCCGTGAATTCGGCCGCGCTCGTGGCGTCGGAGGCTGCCATTGGCGATCCGCGCTTCCTGCGCAACTACGCGCGGGAAGTCTTGCAAAGCCGCGCGATCTTGGAAAAGGGCCTCGTCCGCCTCGGCGCGCGCGTTTATCCGAGTAGCGCGAATTTCCTGCTCGTGGATTTCGGTCCCGCGGCGCGCCGGCTCGTAAGCGCACTCGAACGGAAGGGAATTCTCGTGCGGGCGCGGCGGGATTTTCCGCGCGAAGGTTTCCTTCGCATCAGCGTTGGCACGCGCGCCGACACGCGCAAACTCCTGCACGCCATGGAAAGGATCCTGTGAAGCTGTCGCCAAAACTCATTATTTTCGATGTCGACGGCGTCCTTGTGGACGTGCACGGATCATTTCATAAATCGATTGTCGACACGGTTCATTATTTCACCGGCAAGCGCGTCACTTACTCCGAAATCCACCAGTGGAAAAATCGCTCCGGGTACAACGATGACTGGCGATTGACGACGGATTGGGTCGCCTCGCTCGGCCCGGCCGTTCCGTACGAAGAAGTGAAAGCGCGATTTCAGAAATTCTATTGGGGCGCGAAGTCTGTCCCGGGGAATGTCGCCCGGGAGCGCTGGCTCATCACGCACAAGCGGCTCGAGCGCTGGTCGCGCCGCGCCGAGCTGGCGCTCTTTACCGGACGCACGCGCCAGGAATTGCGCCACACGCTCGAGGGCACGCACGCAAATGATATTTTTCGCCGGGCCGTTACCATGGACGACGTGAAAAAAGGCAAGCCAGATCCGGAGGGTCTGCTCCTGCTGGTTGACGGCACGCCGCGCCGCGATGCGCTTTATCTCGGAGATAACATTGACGACGCCCTTTCCGCCAAACGCGCGGGGGTTCCGTTTCTTGGCGTACTCCCGCACGGCAGCGACGCGCACCGGGCCCGCGCCGCGCGCCTGCGCGAATTGGGGGCGCTGAAAATCCTGCACAGCGTCCGCGAGCTGGAGAAACTGTGGGCATGAGAAAAGCCAATCTGCGCCGCACCACCACCGAAACGGACATTGGCGTGCGCTTGAACCTGGACGGCCAGGGCCGCGCGAAAATCTCCACCGGCATTCCGTTTCTCGATCACATGCTCACGCTCGTCGCGCGGCACGGCGCGATGGATTTGGAACTCACTGCGGCTGGCGATCTCGAAGTCGATCAGCACCACACCGTCGAGGACACCGGCATCGTTCTCGGCGAGGCGGTGCGCAAGGCGCTCGGCTCGAAGCGCGGCATTTTGCGCGCCGGATATTTTCTGATGCCCATGGACGAAACGCTCGCGGCGGCGGCCATCGATTTTAGCGGACGTCCGCACCTGGTCTGCAAATGGAAATTTTCGGCGAAGCACGTCGGCGGCCTGCAAACCGAATTGCTCGAGGATTTTTTTGGAGGTTTCGCGCAAGCCGCGGGCGCGAACGTTCACCTGCGCCTCCTGTACGGCCGGTCGTCGCACCATCAAGTGGAAGCCATCTTCAAGGCCTTCGCGCGGGCGCTGCGTTTTGCGGCCACGCGAGATCCGCAATTGAAGCGCGTCCTGCCCAGCACGAAAGGTCTGCTATGAACATCGCGCTTGTGGAATATGGAGCGGGCAATCTTCCTTCGGTCGAGCGCGCGCTCGCGCGCCTCGGCGTCGAATCGCGTCGCGCATCCACGCCGGAGGCCCTCGCGGGCTGCAATGCGTTGATCCTTCCGGGCGTCGGCCATTTTGGCGCGCTCATGCGCTCGCTTGGCGAGCGTTCGCTCGTCGCTCCTTTGCGCGAGGCAGTGACGCGCGGAACGCCGCTGCTCGGAATCTGCCTCGGCCTGCAGGCTATGTTTGCCACGAGCGACGAAGCGCCCGGCGACGCGGGCCTCGCGCTGTTCCCCGGAAAAGTTTCCGCGCTGCCGCCGTCCGATCGCCTTCCGCACATGGGCTGGAACCAGTTGCGCCGGGCGCGTCCCAGCAAATTGTTGGACGGCGTTCCACAGGACGCCTATCTTTATTTCGCGCATTCATATGCTGCTCTGGATGCGGGTGACGCGGGCGTCGCCTACTGCGATCACTGCGCCTCTTTCGTCGCCGTGCTGGAGCAGGAAAACGTGTTCGCGACGCAATTCCATCCTGAAAAATCGGGGCCGGTTGGCGAGCAAATTCTTTCTAATTTTTTGCGGCTGGTGGGCGGCAAGGGATGAGCCTCGCCCACCGCATCATTCCGTGCCTCGATACGGACGGCGAACGCGTGGTCAAAGGCGTGAATTTCGTGAATTTGCGCGATGCGGGCGACCCGGCGGCGCTCGCGGCGCGCTACAACATCGAGGGTGCGGACGAGCTTGTCGTTCTCGATATCGCCGCCTCGCGCGATCGCCGCCCCACCTTTCTCGAAACGATTCGCCGCGTCGCCGCCGAACTTGCTATTCCGCTGACGGCTGGAGGCGGCGTCGCCAACGTCGACGAAGGCCGCGCCATTCTACGCGCCGGCGCCGACAAGCTAACGGTAAACACCGCGGCGATCCGCAATCCGGCGCTGCTCACGGTTCTCGCCGCGGAATTCGGATCGCAGGCCGTTGTGCTTGCGATTGACGCCAAGCGCGTTGGCGATCGCTGGGAAGCCTTCGTTCGCGGCGGCAGCGTGCCCACCGGCATCGACGCGGTAGCCTGGGCGCGCCAAGGCATGGATTGCGGCGCCGGAGAAATTCTGATCACCTCGATGGACAAGGACGGCACGCGCTCCGGATTCGATTGCCCGCTCACCGCCGCTATTTCTCGCGCGGTTTCGGTTCCGGTCATCGCCTCGGGCGGCGCGGATACTCCAGAAACATTTCTCGAAGTGTTCCGCGAAGGCCGCGCCGACGCAGCGCTGGCCGCGTCGATATTTCACGACAGCATTCAGGGCCTGGGCGCGCTGAAGCGATTTCTGGGAGAAAACGGCGTGTCAGTTCGCCAGACCGGCTAGTGTGCTTTGTCTGTTGCGCTCGCCTTCAGGCGAGCATGTGCGTGGATCCACCCTGCCCGCCTGAAGGCGGGCGCTACAAAGCTTTCTGAAGCAATCGGGGCGGCTTCAGCCGCCACGTTTTGATACGTGAACTGCGACAAAAATTCCAGAGGCTCGGTATGATGATTCCGTGCATTGACTTGCAAGATGGACGCGCCGTTCAACTCGTCCACGGCCGCGAGCGAAAACTCGTCGTGGACGACGTGTTCGGTTTGCTCGATCGCTTCGGCCGCCACCCGCTAATTCACGTCATCGATCTCGACGCCGCGATGCGCAAGGGAACGAATGCCAAGTTGGTGCGCGCGCTGTGCTCCGCGGCTAAAAAACGCAAGATGCGCGTCCGCGTGGGCGGCGGAATTCGCACGGTCGCGCAAGCCTTGCGCATAGCCGGCTGGGGCGCGGAGAAAATTATCGTCGGAAGCGCCGCGTTCAAGGGCTGGCGCGTGAACGCCACTTTCCTGGCTCGTTTGGCCCGCAAGATTGGACGCCGCCGGGTCATGATCGCCCTGGACACGGAAGGCGGAAAAATTCTGGTGCGCGGCTGGCAGGACAAGTTGCGCCTGCGCCCCGAAGAAGTGATCCCCGAACTTGAAAAATATGCCTCTGAGTTTTTGTGCACCTACGTGGACGCGGAGGGCACCATGCGCGGCACGAATCTCGAATGGTTCCGCGCCCTGCGCCGCGTGACGCGCCGTCCGATCACCGCCGCCGGCGGCATTCGCAGCCGCGGGGAAATTCGCTCCCTCGCGCGCATCAAAATGAATGCAGCCGTAGGCATGGCGCTCTACACGGGGAAGCTGACTTGAAGGGAAATTGTTCCGGTCTCCGGCCTTCGTCCGAGCGCGATGGCCAGTTTTCGCCCCGCCGTTGGAATTTCAATTGTGAAATTGGAAGTGCGAGCGCTACATTTTAGATTTGAATTGTGAGATTTAAAATCCAACCCTTTCTTGGTGACGGCGAAAAGTTCAAGCGTGAGGAATCCTATCTCAATCCCTATACCGCAAGTGCCAACTCTGAGATTGAACGCCTGAAATTCAATGGCCGCAAATTCACATCGGAAATAGCCATTCTCAAATCAGGAAGTTTAAATCGGAAATCTTAGACCTGAATTTCACATCTCAAATCTCCAGCCTCTAGCCCCTCACGCGGCCGACTTGTCTTCCGGCCCCGGATGCGGGTGCCAGAAATCGGCATTCGCCGCTGGAAACGCCACGCCGGTCTCCACAGTCCGGCTGCGCCGCGTCCCTAGATGAATGACGCGGCAGTCCTGATCTTGCTGAGTGAGCTGATTCGTGAGCAATAATTTTTGCCCCTCGCGGACCGGGACGCTGAGGAGCAGCAGGGCGCCATTGGCATTCACGTTCAGCGTGTACGCTTCTTCATGGAAGGGTTCTTGCCCCGCTCCGTGGCCATATACGTACACGGGGATGTCCAACGGGCAGCGGCGGCTTCTGCGCCGGTTGCGAATCTCAACCGCGTCCGCCGCCGGCAGTTTCGATTGTGCTTTATTGGCACGAACGAATTGCGCGTGTGCTTCAATGTATCGAAAATTCGGCTCATTGTTTACCTTGCGGCCCGGACTGAATTGGGATTCCCCGAAAACAAAGTACTCTGAACGAGCGGCGCGAAGGGATGCAATCCAAATTCCAGTTCGCATAGGTCACCCCGGAAGTCAACATCGTAAGGCCGGTTGCCGGGGCAGTTTCTCTTATCCCTTGCGCTCCTTGCAGGGTAGCATCACTGTAATATGCGGAGGTGAAGTTTTTCCGCCGATGTCCGGTTCGCCCAAAACTCGAAAAGCAAGCGCGGGCACGATTCGTGTCGGCCCTGCCGGCTGGTCCTACGCCGACTGGTCAGGCATCGTGTATCCCGCGCGCAAGCCTTCCGGTTTTCACGAGGCGGCGTATCTCTCCGAATTTTTCGACACGATCGAGATCAATACGTCGTTCTACCAGCCGCTGCGCCCCGAGCATTGCCGCCATTGGATCGAACTCGTCTCCGCAAATTCCCGCTTCGTATTCACCGCGAAGCTGTGGCAGAAATTCACGCACGAAACCGCGGCGGGAGCGGAAGACGAGCGCGCAGTCCGCGCCGGTTTCGATGTGCTGCGCGATGCCGGAAAACTGGGCGCTGTGCTCCTCCAGTTCCCATTTTCGTTCCATCGGACAGAGGAAAACATCGCGTACCTGGAAAAGCTTCTCAAACAATTTGTCGATTACCCGCTGGTGGTAGAAGTCCGCCACGCCACGTGGAACGACAAAGCTTTTTACGACACGCTGCAGGAACGTGGCGCCGGCTTCTGCAACATCGATCAGCCGCTGATCGGCCGTTCGATGAAGCCCAGCGAGCGCGCCACCTCGCGCGTCTCCTACGTTCGCCTCCACGGACGCCGCTATGACACTTGGTTCAGCGACGATCCCGCCACGCCTCCCTCGGAGCGCTACAACTATCTTTATACCGAGCAGGAACTCGAGCCCTGGGCAGCGCGAATCCAGCACGTGGCCGAGGCCCGCGGCTCCACATTCGTCATCACAAACAATCATTTCGAAGGGAAGGGCATCGTCAACGCGCTGCAACTCGTCCACCTGCTCACCCACGCAAAAGTAAAAGTTCCCGAGCCGCTCCGCCAGCGCTACCCGGAACTCGACCGCATCGCCACTGAGCCGCCCACCGAGCCACTGCTGTTTCCAACCTAGCGGCCAGCGTTCGGCGGTGAAATCGATTCGGCATTAGAGAAATCGCTCGGCAGTGCCGAGGCGCGCGCCTCTCGCAAAATCCAGGGCGGAAGTCTTTTTGCGCCCCTCGACTTGCAAGGAATCCAGGTCCAGGACGGTTCCGTCGCCGCACGCGACTTTCAGTCCCGCGGGTTTAGAATCTGACGCGAATTCGATGATCTCTCCGGGTACGTTGGACGCCGCTGCTTCGGCGCTCATTGCAGGGCGGCCCCAGACGCGGCACGTCTGGTCTCGAAACGTGGTATATGCACCCGGCCAGGGTGTGAACCCGCGCATGCGGTTGTAAATCTTTCGCGCGGATAGTTTCCAGTCGATTCGACCATCTTCCTTTTTTAGGATCGGAGCGTAGGAGACGTTTTTCGCGTCCTGCGGGACCGGCGAAATTTCGCCGCGACTGAATTGGAGCAGCGACGCGCCGATCAGGTCCGCGCCGAGGGCGCTCATGCGCGCGGCAAGCTCCGGCGCGGTTTCGTCCGGACCGATTTCAACCTCGCTGCGCGAAAGAGCCGGCCCGGTATCCATGCCCGCGTCAATTTGCATGGTGGTGAGCCCGGTGATGGTTTCGCCATTGGCAATGGCCCATTGGATCGGCGCGGCGCCTCGATAGCGCGGCAGCAGGGACCCGTGCAAATTGAGCCATCCGAGGCGGGGAATCGTTAAGAGCCTGGCGGGGATGATCTGGCCGTAGGCGATGATCACCACGGCATCGGGCGCGACGCGTTTCAAAAATTCCTGCGCCGATTCCGACTTGATCGTTTCAGGTTGATAGACGTGGAGTCCGAACTCGAGGGCCGATTCCTTTACGGGCGACGCGCTGACGTTCTGCCCGCGCCCGCGTGGACGATCGGGCTGCGTGATGACGGCTTCGATCGAAAATTCCGGAAGTTCCGCGAGCCGCCGGAGCGGGGGAACCGCGAATTCCGGCGTGCCACAAAAGACGATGTGCAAGGGAGCCATCGTTGTGAAGAAGGATTACCACTCGCCGGTCTTCCGCATTTTGCGGATCCGGCGCTTGATCAAGTCTCTTTTGAGCATGCTGAGATGCTGAAGAAAGAGGATGCCGTCGAGATGGTCGATCTCATGGCAAAAGGCACGGGCCAGCAGCCCTTCGCCGCGCATCTCATAAACTTCACCTTTTAAATTTTGCGCGCGCACGGTCACATAGGCTGGCCGCAGCACATTCCCGCGGAACCCGGGAAGCGACAAGCACCCTTCCTCTTCGCGCTGGTCTCCCTCCGTATGGATGATCTCGGGATTGGCAAGCACCAGCCGCGCCTCGGGATTTTTGCCGACGCTCACGTCCACCACGGCAAGCCGTTTCGACAAACCGATTTGCGTCGCGGCAAGGCCGACGCCTTGCGCCACGTACATGGACTCGAACATGTCCTCGCAAAGCTTGGCGAGTTCGTCATCGAATTTTTCCACCGGTTTGGTCGGCGACTCGAGCACGGCCGCGCCGTATTTCGTAATCGGATAGATCATCTCACCCACTCACTCGATTCCTGGAATCCACGGATGAACACAGATAAACACGGATGGAAACCGATAAAGGCCGACATTTTCTGAAAGAACGATCGTGATGGAACGGCGGCATTTAAAATATCTTTTGCCAGTCCGCTGTCGGCCGGCACAATCGAATCAATCCTTTTCTTATCTGCGTTCATCTGTGGATTCAAAATTCCTTCAGTTGCCGCAAATATCCATCGAAATTGCGGCGCATTTCACCCAGCGAGTCGCCTCCAAATTTTTCCACCATCGCTCCGGCCAACACCAGGGAAACCATCGCTTCGCCGGCCACGCCGCCGGCCGGAACGACGCATACGTCGGAACGCTCGTACGCAGCGGAAATGGGTTTCTTGGTCACCATGTCCACCGTGCCAAGCGGGGTCCGCAGCGTGGAAATCGGCTTCAAATATCCACGCACGATGATGTCTTCGCCGTTGGTGATGCCTCCCTCAAGCCCGCCGGCGCGGTTGGTTGCGCGCGTGAATTGCTTGCTGTCGGAATTGTATCCGATCTCATCCATCACTTCCGAACCATACGAAGTGGCCGCGGCGATTCCCGCGCCGATCTCGACACCCTTCACCGCCTGAATCGACATCACCGCTTGCGCCAGCCGCGCATCGAGTTTTTCGTCCCACTGCGCGTGGGAGCCGAGGCCGGTGACGACATGATGCGCCACAACTTCAAAAATGCCTCCAACAGTATTCCCGGCGCGATGCACGGCGTCCACTTCGCTTTTCATTTGCGCTTCCGTCTCCGCGTCCACGCAGCGCAGGGGCGAATCCAAATTTTCGCAAACGGCCTGAATCTCGCCCCAGGCGGCAGCCCGCGGCAGACGCGCCTTGCCAACGGCGATCACATGGCTGAGCACTTCGCATTCAAACTGGCGCAGCAGCAGTTTGGCAATCGTGCCCGCCGCCACGCGCGCGGCCGTCTCGCGCGCCGACGCGCGCTCCAAAATGTACCGCGCATCGTGCAGGTTGAATTTCATCGAGCCGGCCAAGTCCGCGTGGCCCGGGCGAGGCGCGGTCAGCCGGCGTTCGGCGCTCTCGGATTCCGCAAGCTTTTCCACAGAGAGTGCCTTTTCCCAATTGGCCCAGTCGCGGTTCTCAATGCGCATGGCGATCGGCGCGCCGATGGTTTGCCCGTGGTGCACTCCGGCCAGAAATTCGACGCGATCTTTTTCGATTTTCTGGCGCCCGCCCCGGCCATAGCCCAGTTGCCGGCGGTGCAGTTCCCGCTGCACGAATTCGAAGTCGATGGGCACACCCGCTGGCACGCCGCTGACCCATGCAATCAGCGCCTGACCATGCGATTCCCCCGCAGTGACGAAGCGAAACATGGAAGGCTCGACATTCTATCGGACGCAGCACGGCGCGTAAAGCAGGTTAGAGGGGAGAGGTGGTAGGTTTTAGGTTTAAACCCGACACCTGTTACCTACAACCTGCTCCCTCATTTACGATGCTTGACGTCTCTGGCTCCGGCCAGTACGCTATTTCCGAACTGACCCGCGCTCGAGGAACATCCGACGGCGACCGATGGCCACCAGCGATCCCAATCTCATTGAGCCCAATACGTTTTCGGTAACCGAGGCGCTTGCGGAGGGAGCCAAGCGGTGGGTCCTGCACGTGCAGGAATACACCCTGCTGTCGGCCCGTTCGGTGGCCGCTCTGTTTAGCCCTCCTTATTACGTTTCCGATGTTTTGGATCAGATGGACATCATCGGCGTGGGGTCGCTTCCGATCGTCTTGTTGACCGGTTTTTTCATCGGCGCGGTCATGGTGTTGCAAACCGCGGCGCAATTCGAAAGGTTTGGGCAGACGGCGCTTACGGCGGATGTAGTTTCGCTGGCGCTGGTCCGCGAACTCGGTCCTTCGATCACTGGCTTGCTGGTGACGGGGCGGAACGCTTCGGGCATGGCCTCGGAACTCGGATCGATGATCGTGACCGAGCAAGTGGATGCCATGCGCGCGATGGGCACCGATCCGATCCGCAAGCTGGTGACGCCGCGCATGGTGGCGACGGTTCTGATGCTGCCCCTTTTGACCGCCATGGCGGATTTTCTCGGATTGATCGGCGGGTACCTCGTGGCTTCCTTCACGCTGCGCCTGGATCCGGTCCTGTTTTGGACGCGCGCAATCAATGTTTTGGAATTTTCCGATCTGATGCAGGGGCTCGCAAAGCCCCTAGTCTACGGTTTCATTCTTGCGACGGTTGGATGTTATCAGGGCTTGAACGTGAAGGGCGGAACGCAGGGGGTGGGGCGAGCGACCACGCAGGCGGTGGTCACCGCTTCCGTGTTCATCCTCATATCGGATTTCTTCCTCACCAAGCTGATGCTGTACCTAGCCGGCAACATTTTTTAATGGTTTTAAGTGGCGCGGGCTTCAGCCTGCGGGCTTTGATTTTCTGTAGGCCGCAGAAAACCC
>Ga0302324_100005306_pt1 | contig 28090 bp, 27 predicted proteins | sample Palsa_T0_1_FD_201949 | JGI IMG/M metagenome (GOLD analysis project Ga0302324, IMG submission 201949) | Peat permafrost microbial communities from Stordalen Mire near Abisko, Sweden - Palsa_T0_1 | ecosystem: Environmental > Terrestrial > Soil > Palsa > Peat permafrost | place: Sweden: Abisko...
GCTGGTGATGCCGCGGCTCTGCAGGGCCTGCACCTCCGAGGCGCGCGCGTGCGGCTGCATGAAGCCCACTACGACGGCCGATGGGCGCAGCTGTCCGATCTGCTCGAGCGTCAGGGGCTGCACGGTGAGCAGCACGTCGGCGCTCGTCAGTACCTCCGCCGCCGAGCCTGCCCAGGAGACACTCTTATAAAGAGCGTCCGGGAAGCGCGCGCGCTCGCCGGCGCCGCGCTCAAGCAGCACCCGCGCGCCCTCCTTCGCCAGCTTCTCGGCCACCTCCGGCACGATGCTGACGCGCGTCTCCTGCGGCGCGCTTTCGCGCAGCGCGCCAATCGTTACTGACATTCACGTACCTCGCGTCGGGGCGTCGCGCCAGGCGCCACGCCGCCGGAAATTTCCAAATGAATTAAAGTCTTGCGGTTGAATTCTTACACACAAGTGCTTTATCTTACGGGCCGCTATGCTCGGTATCGATCTCGAACTGGCCGACCACGGGTTACCCGATGACCTGCATATCGTCGCCACCCATGCGGCACGCGGGCTCTCGCAGCCGGTGCTACGTACGGACATCGCGGGCATGCCGCTCGAGTGGATCGACTACAAGGAAGCGGCGCGACTGTATCACCAGGAGCAGGTGGCTTACACATGCGGCTCGCTCCTGTACGAGCTGTACGGGGGAGTCAACGCCCGCACCGGACGGCGTACGGTGCTGGAGGTCAACTCCATCGTGGCCACCGTGGGGCACACCGGCAACCCGGGCAACACGCGCCACGACTACGTGCCGCCCCTGAACAACCAGACGCTGTTCCGGCGCGATGCCTACCTGTGCATGTACTGCGCGCAGCGCTTTCCCGCGCGCGAGCTGTCGCGCGATCACATCCGCCCCTTCAGCCAGGGGGGCACCGACCTGTGGACCAACGTGGTGGCCGCATGCCGCCGCTGCAACAACCAGAAGGCCTCGCGCACGCCCGAGCAGGCGAAGATGCAGCTGATCGCGGTGCCCTTCACGCCCACCTACGCGGAATACATCTTCCTCAAGGGGCGCCGCGTGCTCGCCGACCAGATGCAATACCTGGTGGCGCACTTCCCGCGCTCCAGCCCGCTGCACGCTCGCATTCAGCACTGGCTGACCTGAGAGGCGGTGACGCTGAGGGCGGCGGCTGCTAAGGTGGCGCGCACCTCAAAGGGAGCCACGCTGCCGCCTTGATCTTTCTCATCGACGCCTCCGTCTACGTCTTTCGCGCTTACCACTCCATGCTGCCGGAGATGCGCGACCGGGACGGCAACCCGATGCACGCGGTGTTCGGCTTCGCGCGCTTCCTCGGGGATCTCATCGAGCGCGTGCGTCCCAGGTACATCGCGGTGGCATTCGACCAGCGGCGCGCGAACTCCTACCGCAACCGCATCTATCCGCCCTACAAGGCCAACCGCGAGCGTGCGCCCGCGGATCTGGCGCTGCAGTTCGAATGCTGCCGCGAGTTGTGCCGGCACCTGGGACTGGCCGCCTTCGTCGATCCGGATTTCGAGGCCGACGACATCATCGGCACGCTCGCGACGCTCATGCGTGAGGAGGGGGTGCGTTCGGCCTTCATCACGCGCGACAAGGATCTCGCGCAGCTGGTGCGCGCCGGGGACCTGTTCTGGGACTTCGGCGCGCGCGCACAGTTCGGCTACCACGACATCGAGCGCCATTTCGGCGTGTGCCCCGAGCGCTTCGCCGATTACCTGGCGCTCACCGGCGATGAGGTCGACAACATCCCAGGTGTTCCCGGGGTCGGGCGCCGCACCGCCGCCTCGCTCATGAAAGCGTTCGCCTCCCTCGATGAGCTGTATGCGGATCTCTCGGGCGTCGCGCGCCTGAAGCTGCGCGGCGCCGGCACGCTCGGAGAGCGTCTGAGCGTACATCGCGATTCGGTGTATCTCGCGCGCCGGCTGACGCATATCGCCTGCGACCTGCGCCTGGGAGTGGACGCCGAGGGGCTCGCGCGCCGTGCCCCCGACCTGCCGGCACTCGCGCATCTGTACGACCGGCTCGGATTCGGACCGTTCCTGCGCCGCCAGGGCGAGCGCCTGGCGCAGCTGCCGGGAACGGCAACCCCGCTGTCCGCGGCGTAAGCCGTGGAGGCGTTCGCGGCGATCGCCTGGGAGATCGCCGCGCAGAGCGGTGTGCGCTGCGCACCCGCGCCGCAGCACTCAGTCGGCGGAGGCAGCGTGAACGCGTGCTGGCGCTGGCCGGCCGGCAACGGTGCCCTGTTCGTCAAGGTGGGCGCGGCGGGAGTGCTCACCGCGTTCGAGGCCGAAGCGGCAGGGCTTGCCGAGCTTGCAGCGGCGCGTGCGCTGCGGGTGCCGCGCACCGTCGCGGTCGGACAGGCAGAGGATGCATCGTTCCTGGCGCTCGAGTGGCTCGAGGCACAAGCGAGCGATGGTGCTTGCGAGCGGCGGCTGGGGGCGGGGCTTGCCGCGCTGCACGCCATCACGGCGGCGCGCTTTGGCTGGCGGCGCGAGAACACCATCGGCCGCACGCCTCAACACAATGGCTGGAGCGCTGACTGGGCCGAGTTCTTCGGCGAGCGCCGCCTGCGTCCGCAGCTCGCGCTGGCGATCACGAACGGGTTCGGGCAGCTGCTCGATGAGCGCGGCGCACGCCTGCTCGAGTTGCTGCCGACGCTTTTGGCCGCTCACGCGCCCGCGCCCTCGCTCCTGCACGGGGATCTGTGGGGCGGCAACTGGCTGGCGCTCGCCGGCGGGGAGCCGGTGATCTTCGACCCCGCCGTCTATTTCGGCGACCGCGAGACGGATATCGCGATGACCCGGCTGTTCGGTGGCTTCGGTGGGTCCTTCTACCGCGCTTATGAGGCGGCCGCGCCCCTTGCCACGGGCGCAGCGCAGCGCACCGAGCTCTACAACCTTTATCACGTGCTCAACCATGCGAACCTGTTCGGCGGCGGCTACGCCCGGCAGGCGCGCGCCATCATCGATCGCCTGCTCGCGCAGCTCGGGCACTGAAGACCGCAACGCGGCGATTCGCTATGCTCGGCAAAGCTGAAGGGGGAGAGCGCGCATGGCGAATAAGAACATCAAATCGAGCCTTCACGAGGAGCGCAGCTTTCCGCCGCCGCCGGCATTCACCGCGCGTGCCCGCATCAAGCCGGCCGATCTCGAGAGCCTGCACAAGCAGGCGCGCGCGGACCACGCCGGATTCTGGGCGCAGCTCGCCGCGCGCGAGCTGCACTGGCACAAGCCCTTCACGATCAAGCTGGATGAGCGCGATGCCCCCAACTATCGCTGGTTCAGCGACGGGGAGCTGAACGCTTCCCACAATTGCCTCGACGTGCACCTCGCCGAGCGCGCCGACAAGATCGCGGTCATCTTCGAGGGTGAGCCCGGAGATGTACGCCGCATCTCCTACCGCGAGCTGCACGCCGAGGTGTGCCGCTTCGCCAACGTGCTGAAGGCGCAGGGTATCGGCCGCGGCGATCGCATCATCATCTACATGCCGCTGGTGCCCGAGATCCTGATCGCCATGCATGCCTGCAATCGCATCGGTGCGATCCACTCGGTGGTGTTCGGCGGCTTCTCGGCTCCGGCTCTCAGGGACCGGATCGAAGACACCGAGGCGCGGCTGGTGATCACCGCCGATGGCGGCTGGCGCGGCGGTCAGGCGATTGAGCTCAAGGCGGCCGCCGACAAGGCCTTGAGCAGCGGCTGCCCGAGCGTGCAGCGTGTCATCGTGCTCAAGCGCACCGGCAAGCCAATCGCCATGAACACCCCGCGCGATCTGTGGTGGCACGAGGCCATCGCCGGTGAGCCGGCCACGTGCGAGCCGGAGTTCGTGGACGCGGAGCATCCGCTGTTCCTGCTGTACACCTCCGGCTCCACCGGCAAGCCCAAGGGAGTACAGCACTCGACCGGCGGCTACCTGCTCGGCGCGAAAGTCACCACGCAGTGGGTGTTCGATCTGCGCGATGACGATGTTTTCTGGTGCACGGCGGATGTGGGCTGGGTCACCGGGCACAGCTATGTCGCTTACGGTCCGCTCTCCGTCGGCGCAACCGTCGTGCTGTACGAGGGCACGCCCACGGTTCCGGACGGGGGGCGATTCTGGAAGAACTGCCAGACTCACGGCGTGACGGTGTTCTATACCGCCCCGACCGCGATCCGCGCGCTCATGAAGCTCGGTGACGAGCTGCCGAAGAAATACGACCTGTCGCGGCTGCGCCTGCTGGGCAGCGTCGGGGAGCCGATCAACCCCGAGGCGTGGATGTGGTATCACCGCGTGATCGGCGCCGGGCGCTGTCCGATCGTCGACACCTGGTGGCAAACCGAGACCGGCGCGATCCTCATCTCACCGCTCCCGGGCGCCACCGCCACCAAGCCCGGCTCCTGCACGCAGCCGTTGCCGGGCATCGATGCGGACATCGTCGATGATCATGGCAAGCCGGTGAAGGGTGCCGACGCGGGCGGCTATCTCGTCATCCGCAAGCCCTGGCCCGCGATGCTGCGCACCATCTGGCGCAACAACGAGCGCTACATCGCCGGCTACTGGGAGAAGTTCCACAACCGCTACTACGTCGCCGGCGACAGCGCCCACCGCGACAAGGACGGCTACTTCTGGATCATGGGTCGCATAGACGACGTGCTGAACGTCGCCGGGCACCGCCTCGGCACGATGGAGATCGAGTCGGCGCTGGTGGCGCATGCGCGCGTCGCCGAAGCCGCCGTGGTCGGCAAGCCGCACGAGATCAAGGGAGAGTCGGTGTTCGCCTTCGTCGTGACGCGCGGCGCGCGTCCCACCGGCGACACCGGTGCGCTCGTGAAGGAGCTGCGCGAGTGGGTCGCCCAGCAGCTCGGCCCGATCGCAAAGCCCGACGACATCCGCTTCGCGGACAATCTTCCCAAGACACGCTCGGGCAAGATCATGCGCCGGCTGCTGAAGGCCATCGCGCGCGGCGAGGAGATTACCCAGGATGTCTCCACGCTCGAGAATCCGGCGATCCTGGAGCAGCTGCGCGGCACGCACACTAGCGCGAGCGCTGCGCCCGCGTCCGTTACAGCCCCCGCAGCCGCCACCAAGAAGAAGGCGAAGGCCGCGCGCAAGAGTGCCGCGGGCGGTAAGCCCGCGCGCAAGCCGGCCGCGAAGAAGGCACGTGGGGTGAGGCGGGCAGCACCGCGACGCGCGCCGGCACGCCGCGCTCCGAAGCGCGCGGCCGCGAAGAAGAGCGTGCGGCGCGGCGCGGGCACGCGAGGAGGCCGGGCAGCCGGCAAGCGCACCCGGCGGGCGAGCTCCGGGGCACGCCGCCGCTGAGGCGCGCGCTGCTTTAGCCCGGCGTGGCCTTCAGCGCCAGCACCACCAGGCACTGCTGCAGCCACTCGGTGGCCCCGCGCGGGTGCTCAAGTCCCATGCGCCGCAGAGCCGGGGCGTGAGCTGCGGCCGGCCTGCCGCCCGCGACAGCCTTAAGTAGCGTCGCAAGCCGTGCCGGGCGGCTGGCGGTGCGCGCCTCGAGAAATCTGAGCGCCCGCGCCAGCGCGATCTCCTCGGCGGTGATCGGTGCCGAACGGATAGTCGCCGAAGAAGCCACGCGCGCGGTGCGCACGCAGCGCCTGTGTCAGACGCTGCGGGAAGTTGTTGCGGAACGCGTCCGGTATGCGGTAGTCGGCGCGGATCTTGCCCGCCTCCCGGGCGCGCGCCAACAGCTGCGGCTGGAAGCGCGAGTCGGCGATGTTCAGCAGTGCCGCGATGATCTCCGCGTCGGTGCGGCCGCGCAGGTCGGCGATGCCATACTCGCTGACCACGATGTCGCGCAGATGCCGCGGGATGGTCTCGTGGCCGTAACTCCAGAGGATGTTGGAGGTGGTGCGCTGATGGGCGGTGCGCGTGGCGCGCACGCACAGGATCGAGCGCGCCTGCGGCAGCGCGTGCGCCATGGCGACGAAGTTGTATTGACCGCCGACCCCGCTCACCACCCTGCCGCTCTCGAGTGCATCGGATATGGCAGCCCCGAGCAGCGTCACCATCATGGTGGTGTTGACGCAGCGCGCATCGCGCCGCTGCAGAATGCGCAGCTCCTGGTCAGGGCCGTAGAGCTGGTTGACGAACGCCACCCCGCGCATGCCGAACTGCACGCGCTCGCTTTCGGGCAGCTCGCGCAGCGCGGCGTAGAAGCCGCGCGGCCCGATAAAGAAGCCGGCGTGCAGCACCTGGCCGTTGCGCAGCTCGCGTCCCAGGCACTCCTGCGCCAGCCGTGCGCAGCTGCCCGGGTCGGCGAGATCCGCGGCGATCCACTGCCCGCCGGGGGCGCGCATGCGGCCGGCGGCAAATTCCACCTCCTCGCGGAACACCCCATAGCGCTTGAGCTCGGCGAACTGCCTCGCATCGAGCTGCGCAGGCGTGCCCGCCTGCGCCAGGAGCCCGAGGATGCCCGCATCGAAGCGCTCCCCGATGCGCCCGCCTGCCAGCAGCCGCTCGATCGCGAGGCAGTCATAGACGCGCCGGCAGAGAACGCCGGCGCGGTACAGCTCCAGGAGCTGATCGACGAACATCTCGGTGTTGGCGAAGAGTCCGGTGGCGAAGGGCTGATCGCCCCCCTCGGTGGCCATCAGCGGTGCGACGGTCCCGGCATCGAGCGCGGCGAGTGCGCTGCGCCAGGCGGTGTTCTGCTGGTGGCGCAGCAGCAGCGCGTACACCAACGCATCGCCCAGCTCGCCGATGCCGACCTGCAGCGTGCCGCCGTCACGGATCAGGCTGCTGACGTACATCCCGATGGCGTGCTCGGGGGTGCCGAGGGAGGGATTGGGCGGACAGAACAGGTCATAGTCGTAGCGGCGCTCATCCACCAGCAGGTCGATGTGCTGCGGGTCCACCTGCGCATGAGCGCCCATGAACGGCATCTGCGCGTGCGTCTGCCCCACCATGACGATGTCGCGGCCGGCATGGCGCGCCTCACTGACATACGGCAGCAGATCCGTGCTCACGTCGGCATTGGAGCCAAAGCTCAGCTGCAGCTGCCCGTCGATGGTGCGTGCGGCCAGCAGGTGCGCGATCACGTTGACGCCGCGCGCGAGCACCGCGCGCGCCACGTGCGTGTAGTTGGCGCTCAGGTAGTGCTGTTGCGCATGATCGGAGGCGAGGAACGCACCGGGCGCGAGGAAGAATTCGATCACGCGCACGTTGGCGGGCAGCGTGTCGGCCTTCAGGGCGCGCGCGTACTGCGGCTCCACGTAGCTGCCGAACACCCGCTCGGTCAGCGGCCCGACCAGGCGCGCCTCGAGGGCGGAGGCGGCCACCGGCTTCAGCAGCGACAGCGCCGTGATGATGGTCAGATCCAGGCAGGGGTCGTTGAGCGCGCGGCGGTAGAGCTCGTTGACCAGCAGGTTCGGCTTGCCGATGCCGAGCGGCATGGCCAGCACGATGCGCGGCCCGACGCGGCGCAGCAGCGCCTCAACGCAATCGCCGACGTCAGCGAATATTTCAGGCATGCCTCTTGTGGCATGCTCTGTCAGGCGCGCAGCGTGAGTCAACCGCGCATACCCTGATCGGAGCTGAGGACATGGCACTCGAGAAACCCGCGCTTGACCCGCGCACCGTGGACGCCCAGAACCGCTGCGGCTATCCGGAGCCATACCGCTCGCGTGTGCTGCCACGCTTTAAGCGTGGCATCGGCGATGCGCTCGGGCTGACGCGCATCGGCATAAACCAGACGACGCTCGCGCCGGGCAAGGAATCCTCCATGCGGCACTGGCACACGCACGAGGATGAGTTCGTGTACGTGCTCGAGGGGGAGCTGGTGCTGCGCGGCGCGGCGGGCGAGCAGGTGTTGCGTGCCGGCATGTGCGCCGGCTTCCCCGCCGGGAGCGAGGACGGGCATCAGCTCATCAACCGCAGCGAACGCGCGGCGGTGTATCTGGAGATCAGTAACCGCGACGATGCCGATACCGCCTACTACAGCGACGCGGAGGTGGACCTGGTGTGGAACGCGCCCGGCGCCCGCGGCCGCTACACGCGCCGCGACGGCACGCCGCTGTAGGTGGTGCTGGTCAGTGCGCGGTGAGCCGCAGTGAGAACGACACTCCGACCTCGTTGCCGACCTGGTCGGTGGCCTTCCAGTCGCCCTGGCCGACGCCGTAGTCGAGCCGCTTGAGGCTCGTCTTGCCGCTCATGTAGCCGACCGTGGCACCGTTCTCGGTGGCGGTGCGGAACGTAAACGGCACGCGCAGATCGCGCGTCACGCCGCGCAGCGTGAGCTTGCCGACAGCCTCGAAGCCTGCGGCGGTCTGCACGAACTGCGTGGCGAGGAAGTGCGCCTGCGGGAATTTCTTCACCGAGAACAGGTCCTCGCTGCGCAGCGTGTCGTCGCGTTCCTGGTCCCCGCTGTCGAGCGAGCCCATCTCGACTGCCACGTCGAGGCGGCCGGCGGTGAGCTTGTCGGGCGCGAAGTCGAAGCTCACCGGGAAGCTCTTGAAGCGCCCCTTGTTCTGGGCACCCGCCTGCGTGAAGGTGAACTCGAGGGAGCTCTTGGCCTGATCGAGGGTGTAGTGGGGCACGGCAGCCGGCTCGGCCGCGCGCGCCACGAGCACCAGGCATAACGCCGCGCCGAGTGCGCGCGCAGGCAGGGCGGCAAGGGATGCGGTCAGGCGTGTCACTTGGGCTCCGGAGTCGAGCTGCCCAGGGGCAACATACGGCGCAGTACGTCATCACGCAGCATGAAGTGGTGCTTCAGAGCTGCCGCCACGTGCAGCGTCACCACGGCACCCAGCACCCATGCCAGCGTGCTGTGCGTTGTGAGCAGCGCCTCGTAGAGCGAGCGGTTCTTCGGGACCAGGTCGGGGAGCGTGAAGAACCCGAACCAGCTCACCGGGAACCCACGTGCCGAGGACATCATCCATCCCGAGAGCGGCATCGCGAACAGCAGCACGTACAGGAGCGCATGGGTGAGGCGCGCGAGGGACTGCTCCCAGGACTTGAGCGTCTGCGGCAATGCAGGAGTGGGATTGAGCAAGCGCCATACGAGCCGCGCGAGGGCCAACATGAGGATCGTGATGCCGACGGACTTGTGGCGTGCCAGCAGACCGAGCTTCTTCGCGCCCGCCGGCAGATCGTCCGCCATGCTCGCCAGCGTCACCTGCAAGATGATGAGTATGACGATCAGCCAGTGCAGCAGCTGGGAGAGGGCACCCCAGCGGCGCGTGGTGTTTCGCAATGCCATGCGGGTAAGCTTAATGCGTATGAACGCGCGTTGGAAACTCCTGCTGGCGGGCGCGACGGCGCTGCTGGCGCTCGGGGGCTGTCGGTTGCCGCCTCACGGCGCCGCACCGCCGCCGGCCTTGCAGCCACCGGGCGTGGCGCCGCATCTCGGGACGCCCTATGAGGTCGTGGCGGCGGACTCGCTCCTTACCATCCTGGTGTACCGCGGTGGGGCGCTCGCCAGCGTCGGTCACAATCATGTCATCGCCTCGCACGATCTGCGCGGCACGCTGTACGTAACGCCCGACCCCATGCGCAGCAGCTTCGAGCTGCACGTGCCGGTGGCGACGCTCACGGTGGACGAGGAGGCGCTGCGGGCGCAGCAGGCCAGTGCCGACTTTCCGCCTGACGTACCCGAGAGCGCCAAGGAGGGTACGCGTCGCAACATGCTGGGCGAGGCGCTGCTCGATGCCGCCGAGAGTCCGGAGATCCTGCTGCAGGCCGTGCGGCTCGAGCAAAGCGCCGCGCCGGACCCACGCACGGTGATGGTCCGCCTGCAGAGTACCGTGCGCGGACAGCAGCGTATCTTCGCGGTGCCGGTGAGCTACCAAATCGGCGAGGGGGCGGTGATGGTGTCGGGGACCTTCCCGCTGCGCCAGAGTGATCTGGGACTCACGCCCTTCAGCGCGATGCTCGGCGCGCTGCAGGTGCAGGACGAGATGCGGATCAGCCTGCGCATCGTGGCGCGCGCGGCGGCGCGCAACGGCGCGCTCATCAGGCATCCTCCAAATCCCGCTTCAGCCGGGCGAGCAACGTGACCGCCTCGGCAGCGTAGCCACAGATCCAGCGCTCGTAGATGTCCTTGAACGGCGCGACGTTTAGGTAGTTCCACCTGTGGCGCCCTTCGCGACGGACCATGACGAGTCCGGCGCGCTCCAAGACGCCCAGATGCTGCATGACGGTGCAGCGATCAAGAGCCCCTGCGAAGCGCTCACAAAGCTCCCCTGTGGTGCGGGGGGCTTTCTTCAGCAGGTCGAGAATTCGCCGCCGCCGCCAATCCGCGAGCGCCTTGAATACCATATCATCCGCGTCCCTTGACATGTTATACTTTTATAACACAATATGGACGCTCGCAAGCGAAGGACGGTGCCGATGGAGCCGAAGTTTCAGGTACAGCTGAAGATCCGCAAACCGGTGGCGGAGGTCTTTGCCGCAGTGGTTGAGCCGAAGCAGCTGACGGCTTACTTCATTCAGACATCAAGTGGCCCGTTAGCCGAAGGCGCGACTGTGAAATGGAAATTCGCCGAAGCGCCCGAGCCCTTCGACGTGATCGTGCGCAAGATCACGCCAAACGAGACGATCGTATTCGAGTGGGCCGGGGGCCGCAGCTACAACACCCGCGTCGAAATGGAGTTTAAGCCTCTCGATGCCGGCAGCACGATGGTGCTGATACGCGAGTCGGGCTGGCGGGAGGATGCGCACAGCATTGAGCTCTCGTACGGAAACGCGGGCGGCTGGATGCACATGATGTGTTGTCTGAAGGCCTTGCTCGAATACCGCATCAATCTGCGTGCGGGCGGAGCGCGCTAGCACCGAGCGGGCCAAACGACTGCCTCGGGCGTGGCTCTCGCGCGGTGGATCTTGTGAACGCGAGCCGCCCGCGCAGGTGCGCTCAGGCGTCCTCTTGCTCCAGCAGCAACAAAGCTGTGCCGTCCGGGCTCTTCAGCAGCGCGCTGGCGTCCCCGTGCACCGGACCTGCCGCGAGCGGCAGGTTCAGCTCGCGCAGCCGCGCAATGCGTGCGCGCATGCCGGGGTCGTGGAACACCAGCATCGGACGCCGGCAGACGTCCGGGAGGTGAAAGGCGAGGTCGATCTGATCGCTGGTGAGCGAGAGGTGCGGGTAGGGCGCCTGCGATTCCAGGGCGACGAAGCCCAGCGGCTCCCAGAAAGCCTGCGCCGCGGCGAACTCGCGCACCGGCAGGCTCACCTCCGCAAAGTCCCCGCACAGCGAAGTCTCGGTCGCAGCGCGCGCGACCGGGGAATAGGTGCGCGCCTCGAGCAGCGCCACGGTGTGGCCGAACGGGTCGGCGAAGGCGATCTCGTTGAACACCTCCTCGCCCGTACGGCAGTTGGTCAGCTCCAGGCCGGCGCTGACGAAGTCGCCCAGATGTGTGGCGATGCCGGGCCGCACGAAGGTGAGCGCGGTCGAGGGTCCCGCGCGCCGGTGCAGACCGATGAACAGCCGTCCGTCGGTCAGCACCCCGTAGGGATGGGAGTACGTGTCGGTGGTGGTGGCCTGGGTGAAGCCCAGGCGCTCGTAGAACTCGACCGCGGCGCGCACATCGTCCGCCACGATGCTGATTTCATGAAAGGTGCCGAGCAGCGGCAGCGGCGCCGGGCCCATCAGGCAGACGCACCACGCGCTGCGCCCGGCAGGCGCTCGCTCAGAGCATCCGTCCACCCCTGGCAGCGCTGCGCAATGAGATCCGCGAGGCAGTGCGCGTGGCTCGCGCGGGCATTGAGCGCAGGCACATACTCGAAGCGCTCACCGCCGGCGCGCATGAAGGTCGCGCGGTTCTCGATGTTGATCTCCTCGAGCGTCTCCAGGCAATCCACCGCGAATCCCGGACACACCACGCTCACTTCGCGCACGCCGCGTGCCGGCATGCCGGCGAGCACCGTGCTCGTGTAAGGCTGCAGCCAGTCCGCCGGACCGAAGCGCGACTGGAAGCTCACGCTCCACTCGCCCTCGCGCAGCAGCAGCTCGTCGGCGAGCAGCCGCGCCGTTCCCTGGCAGCGCCTGAAGTACGGGTCGCCCTGCTGGCAGTAGCGCTCCGGAATGCCATGGAACGATATCAACAGCTGTGCGGTGCGACCGCGCGCCTGCCAGTGCGCGGTCACGCTGGCGCGCAACGCCTCGATATAGCCGGGATGATCGTGATAGTCGGCGATGAAGTGCAGATCCGGCAGCGTGCGCCAGCGGCACAGCTCGGCACTGACCTGATCGTGCACCGCCCCGGTGGTTGCCCCGCAATACTGCGGGAACAGCGGCAACACCAGCAGTCGCTGGGCGCCGCCCTCGCGCAGACGGCGCAGCGCTGCGCGCACGTCCGGCTCGCTGTAGAGCATACCGACTTCCACCGACAGCGGCGCCAGCATGCGCTGCGCCAGCGCGTGCGCGAGCTCGGTGCGCAGCCGCTCGCTGAGATCACGCAGCGGTGAGCCGGAGTCGGTCCAGATGTTGCGGTAGCGGCGCGCCACGCGCGGCGGCCGCCAGGGGAGGATCACCCCGTACAGCAGCGGCAACCACAGCGCGCGCGGCATTTCCACCACGCGCGGGTCGGCGAGAAAGCGGCCGAGGAACGCGCGCACCGCCCGCGCGGTGGGCGCCTGCGGCGTGCCGGAGTTGACCAGCAGGATGCCGATGCGCTCGGTGCCGTCAAAACGCATCAGCCCAGGCCCACGCACAGGAACTTAAGCTCGGTGTAATCGAGGATGCCGTACTTGGAGCCTTCACGGCCGATGCCCGACTCCTTCACCCCGCCGAAAGGGGCCACCTCGGTGGAGAACAGCCCGGTGTTCAGTCCGACCATGCCGTACTCGAGCGCCTCGGCTACGCGCCACGAGCGCGCCAGGTCGCGCGTATAGACGTACGAGGCGAGGCCGAACTCGGTGTCGTTCGCCATGCGGATCGCGTCCTGCTCGCTCTCGAAGCGAAACAGCGGAGCCACCGGACCGAAGGTCTCCTCGCGCGCCACCAGCATCGCAGGGGTCACCCCGGTCACGACGGTCGGCTCGAAGAAGGTGCCCCCGAGCGCATGACGCTTGCCGCCATAGGCAATGCGCGCGCCCTTGGCGAGGGCATCCGCGAGGTGCTCCTCCACCTTGGCGAGCGCGTTCTCATCGATCAATGGCCCCTGATCGGTGGGCCCCTTGAGGCCGTCCCCGACGCGCAGCTTCTCCACCGCGGTGACCAGCTTTTTCGCGAACGCCTCGTACACCGGCGCGTGCACCAGCAGACGGTTGGCGCAAATGCAGGTCTGGCCCGTGTTGCGGTACTTGCTGGCGATCGCTCCGGCGACCGCGGCATCCAGGTCGGCGTCTTCGAACACGATGAACGGCGCGTTGCCCCCGAGCTCCATGGTGAGCCTCTTCACCGTGCCGGCGCACTGCGCCATGAGCTTCTTGCCCACGGCCGTGGAGCCGGTGAAGGTGACCTTGCGCACGCGCGGATTGGAAGTCAGCTCCCCGCCGATCGCCGCGGCATCACCGGTGATGATGTTGAGCACCCCGGGCGGCACACCGGCGCGCTCGGCGAGCACTGCCGCCGCGAGCGCCGAGAAGGGCGTCTGGCCGGCGGGCTTGCACACGAGCGTGCAGCCGGCCGCAAGCGCCGGCCCCGCCTTACGCGTGATCATGGCGAGCGGGAAATTCCACGGCGTGATCGCAGCGACCACGCCCACCGGCTGGCGCAGCACCACCAGGCGCCTGTCGGCCTGGTGTGCCGGGATCACATCCCCGTACAGGCGCTTGCCTTCCTCGGCAAACCACTCGATGAACGCCGCGCCGTAGCTGATCTCGCCCTTGGCCTCCGCGAGCGGCTTGCCCTGCTCGGCGGTCATGATCGTGGCCAGGTCTTCCTGATTGCCCATCAGCAGGTCGAACCAGCGCCGCAGGATCACCGCGCGCTCCTTGGCGGTCATCGCGGCCCAGGCGGGAAACGCCTGTGAGGCTGACTCGATGGCACGCCGCGTGTCGGGTACCCCCATGTTGGGGACGGTGCCGATGCTCTCGCGCGTGGCTGGATTGTGAATCGCGTGCGTCGCACCGCCTGCGGCCTCGACCCATTTGCCGCCGATGAAGGCACGGGTACGTAGCAGCTCCGGATCACGCAGTTTCATGAGTTCGATGCTCCGCGGGTTGCGCCGGCGCCTGTGGTGGCGGCGGCGAGATGTTGGGCAAGGAATTCGAGCGTCCGCGAGCGCGCCAGTTCCGCAGCCTGCGGATCGTAGCTGTCGCGCTGGTCGCAGTTGAAGCCGTGGCCGGCGCCGGGGTAGGTGTAGAGGGGCGCGGCCGGCTGCGCTGCCCTGATGGCTGCGACCGCATCCGGCGGGATGCTCTGATCGGCATCGCCGAAGTGGTACATGACCGCACAGCGGGGCTGGCGCTCGAGGTAGCCGGCGAGCTTGCCGTAATACACCACCGCGCAGCAGAGCGGCAGCTGACAGGCGGCCAGGTAGGAGAGCGTCCCGCCCCAGCAGTAACCGACCGTGGCGCTGCCTCCGGAGTGGCGTACCACGGCGAGCGCGGCGGCGATGTCCTTCATGGTGCTCTCGGCGGGTAACTGCTTGACATAGCCGATACCGAGTTCTTTGTCGCCGGCGCTGTAGGTGAGCTCGATCCCGCGGCGCACGCGATCGAACAGACACGGCGCGATGGCCGTGTAGCCGGCGGTGGCGAAGCCCTCGGTCAGCTTGCGGATGTGACTGTTGACGCCGAAGATCTCCTGCAGCACCACCACCGCCCCGCGCGGCCGCCCAGGGGGCGCGGCGAGCCAGGCCTGAAACTCGTGGCCGTCACGTGCCATGATGGTGGTGAATTGGCCCATGGGATGGCATTCTAACGCGCCGCGCCTTCGGAGGGATTCAATGCTCGTCGGACCCGCACTCAGGCGCGTCGCCATCGTAGGTGGCGTACGCATTCCATTCGCCCGCTCCTATTCTCTCTACGCTACGGCGACCAATCAGGACCTGCTCACGGCTGCGTTTCGCGGCCTCGTGGAGCGCTTCAAGCTGCAGGGTGAGCGTCTCGGGGACGTGGCGGCCGGGGCGGTCATGAAGCATCCCAAGGATTACAACCTGGTGCGCGAGTGCGTGCTCTCAAGCGGACTGGATCCGCACACGCCGGGACTGGACATGCAGCGCGCCTGCGGCACGAGTCTCGAGGCGGCGATCGATATCGGCAGCAAGATCGCGCTTGGACAGATCGATGCCGGCATCGCCGGCGGCACGGACAGCATCAGCGATGCGCCCATGGTGTACCCGCGCGCCTACCAGCAGCTGCTGCTCGCGAGCTACCGCGGACGCGGCGCCTGGCAGCGCCTCTCACCATGGTTCGGGCTGCGGCCCAGGCACTTCAAACCGGTCCTGCCCGCAGTGGTCGAGCCGCGCACCGGGCGCTCGATGGGACAGAGCGCGGAGATCACGGCGCAGGAGTGGCAGATCACGCGCGCCGAGCAGGACCAGCTCGCCTACGACAGTCACGTGAAGGCCGCCGCCGCCTGGCAGGCGGGCTTCTACGATGACCTGGTGACCCCCTACCTCGGGCTCAAGACCGACAACAACGTGCGTGCCGACACGAGCCTCGAGAGGCTCGCGAAACTCAAACCAAGCTTCGCCGCGGAGGGCACACTCACGGCCGGCAACAGCACCCCGCTCACCGACGGGGCGAGCGCGGTGCTGCTCGCAACGCCCGAGTGGGCGGCACAGCGCAACCTGCCGGTGCTCGCGTATCTGCGCTACGGCAAGGTCTGGGCGGTGGACTTCGCCGGCGGCAAGGAAGGCCTGTTGATGGCTCCCACCTACGCCGTGGCCGCGATGCTGCAGGATGCGGGCCTGATACTGCAGAGCTTCGACTACTACGAGATTCACGAGGCGTTCGCAGCGCAGGTGCTGTGCACGCTCAAGGCGTGGGAATCCCCCGAGTACTGCCGCGACGTGTTGGGATTGCCCGCCCCGCTCGGCAGCATCGATCGCACCCAGCTCAATGTGAAAGGCGGCAGCATCGCCCTCGGTCATCCCTTCGCCGCCACCGGAACGCGCATCCTCGCCGCGCTCGCCAAGATCCTGGCCGGTGACCCGCACGCGCGCCGCGGCCTGATTTCGGTGTGCACCGCCGGGGGCATGGGGGTTGCGGCGATTTTGGAGCGCTGAAAGCAGCAGGCAAGAAAACATGAACACGCGCAAGAGCAGCGCCCTGCTGGCAGCGGCAGCGCTGCTGGCGGCATCGGCGGGGCAGGCGGATTTCCAGACGGCACTGAAGGATTACAACGCCGGCCGCTACGAGGCCGCGCACGGAGAGTTCCTGACGCTCGCAGAGCTCGGTGACTGCTCCTCGCAGTTCAATCTCGGCGCCATGGCGCTCAAGGGTCAGGGGGGACCGCCGGATACCGCCAGCGGCGTCGGCTGGCTGCAGGTGGCCGCAGACAACGGCTGCCAGCAGCTGGTGGGCAACCGGCTCACACCTCTTGCCGCGAGGCTGAGCCCCGATGAGACGCGCGCCGCTGCGCAGATCGTCGGCCGCTATGGGCGCGAGGCGCTGCACGCCGCAGGCGTAATCGATCCGGACTTCAGCTGTCACGACATCATTCCCGCAAGCGTGCTGTTGGCGCCGCAACCCGAATACCCCCCGCGCGAGCAGGCCGCGCGCCGCGAGGGCATGGTGATCGCCGCGGTGAGCATCGGGGTCGACGGGCACGCGCGCGACCCGGAGATACTGCTGGCGATCCCCGCGGAGGGCTTCACGGCATCGGCGGTGGAGGCGTGGCTCAACACGCGCTTTGCGCCCGCCAAACGCAACGGCCAGGCGCTGTCCTCACGGCTGTTGTTGAAGCAGGGGTTTGCGCTGACCGGGGAGGGCGCGCTGGCAGACCTCGAGGCGTTGCGCACGGCGCGCCCGGCGGCGCAGGCCGGCGATGCCGCGGCTGCCTACCTCGTGGGCCTCACGGGAACGCTCGATCCCTCGCTCGGGGTGTCGTATGCGCGCGCGAGCCAGCTGCTGTTCGGGGCGGCGCGCGATGGCGGTCCGCAGGCGCAGTACTGGATCGGCAGCCAGCTGCGCGCAAGCGCGCTGTGCCATCCGCGCGCCGACGGGACGATCTGGCTGCGACACGCGGCCGATGGCGGCAGCGCCTCAGCGCAGCTGGCACTCGCGAGCGACCTGCTCGGGGCCGGACAGGCCGCGCAGGCGCGCGTGCTGCTGCAGCAGGCCGCGCTCTCCGACAGCTACTATGTGCGCAAGCACGTCGCAGCACTCCTGGCCGCCTCCTCCGAGCAGGGGGTGCGCGATGCGGCCACGGCCCGCAGCGTGGCACTCAAGCTGGCTGCCGGGGAGATCCAGTCCGATCCGCAGATGTTTGAAGTTGTGGCCGCAGCACACGCGGCGAGTGGGGAGTTCCGCGAGGCGGCTGCGCAGCAGAGGCTGGCGATACAGAAGGCACAGAAACTCGACTGGGACACGCGCGCCATGTCCGAGAGGTTGAGCGACTACGCGGGCGGCAAGCCCTGGAGTGGAGATCTGTTCGCCTCCCCGTAGGGGCTGACAGAGGGCATTTGCGCCGACGGCGGGCGAGGCCGCAAGATGCCCTGAACACGGCGGCATGCCGCACACACCCATGAGCAGACCCGGGATCGATCGCCTCTTCGAGCGGCGCCTCTCCAGCCTCGTCAACAGCGGCGAGCCGCAGATCCTGCAGGGGGGTCGCAAGGGGGTGGAGAAGGAGTCCCTGCGCGTGCTGCCCGACGGCAGCCTCGCGCCTACCCCGCATCCGCGCGCGTTGGGATCCGCGCTCACCAACGAGCACATCACCACCGACTATTCCGAGGCGCTGATCGAGCTGGTCACACCGGCCTTCACGCACAGCTGGGAGCTGCTGCAGTACCTGCTCGACCTGCACCAGTTCGTCTACCGCCACCTGGGCGATGAGCTGCTGTGGGCAACGAGCATGCCGTGCGCCATCGCGCACGATGAGGACATTCCGCTCGCGCAGTTCGGTAGCTCGCACGTCGGGCGCATGAAGACCGTGTATCGCAACGGACTCGGCCTGCGCTACGGGCGCATGATGCAGGCAATCTCGGGTGTGCACTTCAACTACTCCTTTCCGCTGCCGTTCTGGGAAGCGTGGGCGGCGGCGCACGGCACGAGCGCGGCGGGCGCGCAGTTCATCTCGTCGTGCTACTTCGAGCTGCTGCGCAACTATCGCCGCCACGGCTGGCTGGTGCTGTACCTGTTCGGGGTCTCCCCGGTGGTCTGCAAGTCCTTCCTGCGCGGTCGGCAGGGCGGGCTCCAGGATCTGGGCGCGGGCACCGCGTACGAGCCGTACGCGACCAGCCTGCGCATGAGCGATGTCGGTTATCGCAACCGCAACCAGGCGGGGCTGGCCGTCTCGGTCAACAGCCTCGAGGAGTACGTGCGGGACCTGACGCGCGCGATCAGTACCCCGCATCCGCCGTATGAGGCGCTTGGTGTCAAGGTGAACGGCGAATACCGCCAGCTCAACGCCAACATCCTGCAGATCGAGAACGAGTACTACAGCTTCATACGCCCCAAGCGCGTGGCGCGCTCCGGGGAGCGTCCGACCAAGGCGCTGCGCCGTGCCGGGGTTGAGTACGTCGAGGTGCGGGCACTCGACGTCAGCGCGTTCGATCCGGTCGGCGTCAACCAGAACAAGCTGCGTTTTCTGGAAGCGTTCGTGGCGCTGTGCCTGATGAAGGACAGCCCGCCGATCGCCACCGAGGAGCAGGCAGCCTTGGATGAGAATCACCTCACGGTGGCGCGCCGCGGACGCGAGCCGGGGCTGACGCTGCGGCGCGACGGGCACAACGTTCCGATGCGCACCTGGGCGCGCGAGCTCCTCGACTCGATGTCCGGCATCTGCGACATTCTGGATCGCGGGGATGCAGCGCGACCCTATGCTCAGGCGTTGGCGACGCAGTCGGCGAAGCTCGAGGACGTGGCGCTCACGCCTTCCGCGCGGCTGATGACCGAGCTCAGCGCCGGCGAATCGTTCTTCGACCTTGCGCTGCGCATGTCCGCGATGCACAAGGCATATTTCCTCGACCTGTATCCGCCCAACGAGGAACGCTTGCGCGAGTTCTCCCAGGAAGCCCAGGAATCGCTCGCCGCCCAGCGCTCGATCGAGGCCGCCGATAAGGGAAGCTTTGAGCACTACCTCGCCCGCTACTTTGCCGACTGACCGATTTCTGACTCCCGTCGCGGAAGTCAAGTCCGTAAATCCCTATAAAGGTGTCAGTCAAAGTCAAAGTTGTGAGCAATTTTTGACTTTGTTCAGCTGCCGTTTACATTACAAAACTGCAATGCCACAGCGTTAGCTTTTAGAACGCCAACCCAATAAACTTTCTGGGCCGCATCGCGTTATGGAAGAGCGATCGGGCACATGGAGTAAGTCAGGAGTGGCGGCAGATGGATAGCAATGCACAAGGATGTCCCGTAGACACATGGAACGGGACGGCGGCGAACGAGGAATTTCCCGACGAGGTAAGTGAGTTGGACGCGCATGTCTACGTCCACTCCGGTTGGGATCCGTACGCACTGTGGCGGGCACGCGTGAAGGCGACTTTCAACACCAGGCCGGAACGCGAGCGCAGGCGCTGACCTTCGCCTCCCACGCGCTGAGATCCGGGGGTCAGGTTCGCGCTGCCCGCACCGGGACGCTATGCCGGCTGGCGCGCCGCGCTGGGGATCACCTCCACCACACCCAAGTCGCACCGCCGTGACCGCTCCGGCCGCGCCGCGCACCCCCGCCCCGGCGACGATGCGCAGCTGACCCTCAGGCACCCCAGTCAATACCCCGGACGCGGGGGTGCTGCGATGCGATTCCTGACTTGCGCTGGCGCGTTCCAGCCCCGATCCTCCCGCACATGAATGCACTGTCGGTACGCGGGCTCACCAAAACCTACAGGAACGGCGTACAGGCTCTGCAGGGCGTAGACCTGGAGGTCGAACGGGGCGACTTCTTCGCGCTCCTGGGTCCCAACGGCGCCGGCAAGACGACGCTCATCGGCATCATCACCTCGCTGGTCAACAAGACCGCCGGCGATGCCTACGTGTTCGGCCACCCCATCGACCGGGAGCTGCAGGCGGCCAAGGCCTGCATCGGCGTGGTGCCGCAGGAAATCAATTTCAACATGTTCGAGACGCCCTTCACGATCGTCGTGAACCAGGCGGGCTTTTACGGCATCCCCCGGCCGGTGGCGCGCGAGCGTGCGGAGAAGTACCTGAAGCAGCTGCAGCTGTGGGACAAGCGCAACGGCATCTCGCGCGGCCTGTCCGGGGGCATGAAGCGCCGCCTGATGATCGCGCGTGCCCTGATGCACGAGCCGCGCCTGCTGATCCTCGATGAGCCGAGCGCCGGGGTGGACATCGAGATCCGCCGCTCGATGTGGGACTTTCTGCGCGAGATCAACGAGCGCGGCACCACCATCATCCTCACCACGCATTACCTGGAGGAGGCCGAGACGCTGTGCCGCAACATCGCGATCATCAGCGGCGGGCGCATTGTCGAGAGCGACCGCATGAGCAGCCTGCTGCGCCGGCTGCAGTTCGAGACCTTCGTGCTGAACCTGCGGGCTCCCCTCACCGCCGCGCCGCCCCTTCCCGGTTACGTGACCGCGCTCCTCGACGATCATACCCTCGAGGTCGAGGTCTCCAAGGAGCAGAACCTCAATGACATCTTCGCGCGCCTCTCCGCGCTCGGCATCGAGGTGCTCAGCATGCGCAACAAGGTGAACCGCCTCGAGGAGATCTTCATGCGCCTGGTCGAGGGTCGTGGCGGGGAGGGTGCGCGCTCGGCCGATGGCGCCGTGCCGCCGGCGGCCGCCGCGCGGCTGCGCGCCGGGGCGCCGCTGTGAGCAGCGTGGTTGAGGTCAGTGCGCCCCCGGTGCGGCTGAACGTCGTGCGCTGGATCGGCTTCAAGACGATCGTAATCCGCGAGTACGGCCGCATCATCCGCATATGGGGCCAGACCATCGTGCCCTCGGTCGTGACCAGCCTGCTGTACTTCGCGATCTTCGGCAGCCTCATCGGGCGGCGCGTCGGGGCCATGGGCGGCTTTGACTACAAGCAGTACATCGCACCCGGCCTCATCATGATGTCGGTCATCACCAACTCCTACGGCAACGTCGTGGCCTCCTTCTTCGGGGCCAAGTTCGGCAAGCACGTCGAGGAGCTGCTGGTGTCGCCGTTGCCGAACTGGGTGATCGTCGCCGGCTACGCGACCGGCGGGATCATCCGCGGCCTGCTGGTGGGTGCGGCGGTGAGCGCCGTGTCGCTGGTGTTCACGCACCTGCAGGTCCAGCACTTCGCGGTGGTGCTGACGGCGCTGCTGCTGACTTCGCTCGTGTTTGCGCTTGCGGGCTTTCTCAATGCGCTGTTCGCCAAGAACTTCGACCAGGTGAACTGGATCCCCTCTTTCGTGCTGACACCGCTTACCTATTTCGGCGGCGTGTTTTACTCGGTAAGCCTCTTGCCGCCGTGGGCGCTGCACCTCTCATACGTCAATCCCATCCTCTACATGGTCAACGCCTTCCGCTTCGGTTTTCTCGGGGTGTCGGATGTGGATATCGGTGGCGCCTTTGCGCTGATGGCGGCGGCGGCGGTGGTGCTGTTCGCCATCGCCGTGATGCTGATGAACCGCGGTACCGGAACCCGGGAGTGAGCCCGCGCCTCGCCCTGGTGAGCGCGCGCGCCGCGCGCGCACTGGATGAGGACATGCCGCCGCTCCTTGCGGCCTTTACCGCCGCCGGCGCGCAGGCGCAGGTCATCGATTGGGATGATGGCGCGGTGGACTGGGCGCGCTTCGATGCGGCGCTGTTGCGCTCGGCCTGGGACTACACCGAGCGGCTGCCTGAGTTTCTCGCCTGGGCGGAGCGCGTGGGAGGGCTCACGACGCTGCTCAATCCCCCGGAGGTGCTGCGCTGGAACTGCGACAAGCACTACCTGCGCGAACTCGCAGCGGCGGCACTGCCGGTGGTGCCGACGAGCTTCGCAGAGCCCGGCGCGGAGCCGGCCGCGACACTCGAGGCCTTCCTCGGGCGGCACGCTTGCCAGGAGCTGGTGGTGAAGCCTGCGGTGGGTGCCGGTTCGCGCGACACCCGCCGCCATGCGCGCACCGCCACCGCGCAGATCCTCGCGCACATGCGGCCGCTGCTCGATATGGGCCGCAGCGTGATGCTGCAGCCCTACCTCGAGGGCGTCGATCGCGACGGGGAGACCGCGGTCATTTTCATCGGCGGGCGCTTCAGCCATGCGATCTGCAAGGCAGCGCTGCTGCCGCGCGGGGCACCCGCCACAGCCGGGCTCTTCGCCCCCGAGCGCATCACCGCGCGCGCACCGGATGCCGATGAGCTCGCCGTCGCGCAACGCCTGCTGGCGCAGCTGCCCTTCGGGGAGCTCCTGTATGCGCGCGTGGATCTGATCCGCGACGCCGCTGGCATTGCCTGCCTGCTCGAACTTGAGCTCGCCGAACCTTCGCTGTTCTTCGCGTACGCGGCGGGCTCGGCGGAGCGCTTCGCCACGGCCACACTCGAGCGGCTCGGGCAGCGCTGAAATCCGCTGGTGCCCCCTGGGGCACCCGGGGGTGGCATTTATGTGAAGTAGAGCACGCAAAATAGCGCCTAAGCCATTGGCGCAACAAAACTTTCATATTTTATTAATGAGGCTGACGCGTGGCGGGCCGAGGCTGTACAGCGCCGACCTGCGGGTCGTTGGAGTGGAGCACTTGGGGCCACATGAAGGCGAGCGGATTCAGCACTTTCATGGCGCGCATCGACGCTGCCGAGTACGGCTTGTGCCGCGCTCTGAATCGCGGCGCGACCTTCGCCCTTGTCCGTGGCGTGTTCCAGATCGCGAGCCGCCTCGGCGATGGGCTCGCCTGGTACGCACTGATTCTTGCGCTGCCGCTGCTGTATGGGGCCACGGCCGTGCGCCCGGCGATCGTCATGGCCCTGACCGGCGCGCTCGGGGTGGCGCTGTACACCTGTCTCAAGCGGCTGTTCGTGCGCGAGCGCCCGTTCATCACCCACGAGGCGATCGACCTGGCGGCCGCCCCGCTCGATCGCTACAGCTTCCCCTCCGGACACACCCTGCACGCGGTATCGTTCGCGTGGCAGACGAGCGTGCACTTCCCCGAGCTCGCCTGGGTGTTGGTGCCGTTCGCAGCCCTGATCGCCGGCTCGCGCGTGGTGCTCGGCCTGCACTACCCGACCGATGTGCTCGCCGGGGCTGCCATCGGGGCAGCGCTCGCGCAGCTCGGCCTCGCCTGTACCTGAAACCAACGTGCGGCCGGTGGCGCGGATGAGGCGCAGCGGCGGCGGGCCTTAAGCGCGTGCGCGTGCTGTTCATCTCCGACGTCTACTTCCCGCGCGTCAACGGCGTATCCACCTCCATCCGCACGTTCCGCCAGGACCTGGCGAACTGCGGGGTCGACACGACTCTGGTGGCCCCGCGCTACGAGGCCGCAGATGAGGAGGCGCCCGAGCCGGGTGTCGTACGCGTATCCGCATCGCGCGTACCGCGTGATCCGGAGGATCGGCGCATGGCGTGGCGCGAGCTCACGCGTGCACTGGATGCCCTGTCCGCGCAGGACTTCGATCTGGTGCACATTCACACACCGTTCATCGCGCACTACGCCGGCGTGCGCTACGCGCATCGTACCGGCGTGCCGTGCGTGGCGACCTATCACACCTTCTTCGAGGAGTATCTGCATCATTACGTGCCGCTGCTGCCGCGCCCCGTGAGCCGCTACCTGGCACGCAGCTTCACGCGCTCGCAGTGCGCGCAGGTGCAGGCGTTGATTGCCCCCTCCGAGCCGATGCATGCGGTGCTGAGCGCCTACGGCGTGCGCACCGCGGTGCACGTGCTACCGACCGGTCTTGCGGTGGATCGCTTTCGGCGCGGCGACGGCGCTGCGTTTCGCGCGCGCGCGGGCATCGCCGCGGAGCGACCGCTCGTTACCTACATCGGCCGCGTGGCGCACGAGAAGAACATCGGCTTTCTGGTGCAGGTGTTCGGCGAGGTGCTCAAGTGCGTCCCCGATGCGCACATGGTGATCGCCGGTGAGGGCCCGGCGCGCGAGTCGCTGCGCGCGCAGGTCGCAGCCCTCGGCCTTGCCGGGCAGGTGCACTTCGCCGGCTACCTGGAGCGCGACAGCGCGCTGCTCGATTGCTATGCCGCAGCCGACGCGTTCGTGTTTGCCTCGCGTACCGAGACTCAGGGCCTGGTGCTGCTCGAGGCGTTTGTACAGGGCGCCCCGGTGGTCTCGACCGCAGAGCTCGGCACGCGCTCGATCCTCACCGCCGCGAGCGGCGCGCTCATCGTGCCCGAGGAGCATCAAGCGTTCGCCGCGGCGGTGGTGCGTGTGCTCGGGGATGCCGGGCTGCGCGCGAACATGGCCGCGCGCGGGCGTGCGTACGCCGCCAGCTGGTCGTCGGCGGTGATGGCGCGGCGCCTGGCCCAGATCTACGAGCAGCTGCGGGCCGCGCCGCGCGCGGCGCGCCTGGCGATCTGACTCGTTAAGTCGTCTCGGCGCCTGCAATCGTCTTCGCTGCGCGACAGCAGTTGAACAGGGGCGGTTCTCGGCTACACTTTCCCGCACCGCGGGCGTGGGAGTGGAGTCGAGCATGGGCGCAAAGCGGGCCTTGATCGTGGACGATTCGAAGTCCGCGCGCCTATTTCTGGCCCGTGCCCTGGAAAGGTACGACATCGACGTTGACGCCGCGGAGAGCGCGGAAGCGGCCATCGAGTACCTGAGCGGCAACCGTCCCGACGTGATCTTCATGGATCACCAGATGCCGGGAATGGATGGCCTGCAGGCCGTGCAGCACATCAAGAACGATCCGCGCACCGCCACCATCCCCATCATGATGTACACCTCGCAGGAAGGTGAGTTGTATCTCGGCCAGGCGCGCGCGCTCGGGGCGGTGGGCGTGCTGCCCAAGCAGATCAAGCCGGCGGACGTGTCCAAGGTGCTCTTCCAGCTGCATCTGGTCCCGGACCGCCGCACCAGCGAGCAGTCGACTTTCACGCCGGCCGAAGTGCACATGCAACGCGCGCCGGTCGAGGCTCCAATGCCGATCGGCGCCAAGGCACTCACCGACACCGCGCTGCGCGAGCATTTCGCGGAGCTGCGCCGCGCGCTGGTGGCCGGGGTGGATACGCAGACCGACCGCATAACCGGTGAGGTGCGCGCGCTGTTGCTGGAGATGTTGCCCCCGACACCTCCCACGCCCCCGCGTGCCACTTCGCCCTGGGCGTGGATCGTCGCCTGCGCGGCACTTGCGGTGGCGCTCATCAGCAGCGCGCTGTGGTGGCGCAGCGTGAAGCTTCTCGAGGGGCTGAGCTCCGATGTCGCGCAGCTGCGCGGGCAGGAGCTGCAGGCCCCGCTCGCGCCGAACACCGCGCCCGCGGCAGGCAGCGCACCCGCCACGCACGCACCGCCACCGAGCGCCGCCCCCGAGATCCGGCCGCTCGTCGTGCCGGTGCCTTACGCTGCCGATGCGCTCGGCGGGGCGCGGCTGGAACTCATCCGCCAGTTCCTCTACCGGCTCGCGCGGCAGAAGGTGACCGGCACGGCGGACATCCGCACCTACCCCGGGCGCTTCTGCCTGGTCGGCAACGCGCTCGAGGGTTACTCTCCGGCACCCGATGAGATCCTGTTCTCCAAGTGCGACCTGGTCGGCAATCCCACCGAGGATGCGTTGTCGGCCGGGCAGCGCACGCCGCTCGCGCTTGCCAACACCATCGGCGACATCCGCAACACCACCCACGGGGCGCTCGAGGTGCAGGTGTCCGCGGGGGACCCCACGAGCGTCGTGTCACCTTATCCGACTCCGACCGCCGATCTGTCCGCCAGCGACTGGAATCGCGCCGCCACCGCCAACAACCGCGTCGAGATCCGCGTGCGTTGAAGCCGCGAGTGCTTCCCGTGCGCTCCGCTGACAATGACTTGCGGCCGTCGTGGTGGCTGCGCAACCACCATGTGCAGTCGATACTGGCCAGTACCAGCTGGCGCCGCGCACGCTTGCTCAGAGGTTGCGCAGCGCTCCTGGCGGCATCGCGCGAGCTGCTGCTGGAGTGCGGCGCGGGGGTACGCCTGCAGTGCTTCGCCTCCACGCCCGCGCACAGCAACGGCCGCGCGGTGGTGGTGCTGCACGGCTGGGAGGGGAGCGCCGACTCGATGTATGTGGTTTCGCTGGCGCAGCTGCTGTTCGAGCGGCGCTTCGAGGTGCTGCGGCTCAATCTGCGTGACCACGGCGACACGCACCATCTCAACCGCGAGCTGTTCCACTCCTGCCGCCTGGCGGAGGTGGTCGGTGCCGTGCGCGCGCTGCAGGCGCGCTCGCCGGAGACGCCGCTGCAGCTGGTCGGGTTCTCCCTCGGCGGCAATTTCATGCTGCGCGTGGCAGCCGAGGCGCGCGCCGCCGGACTTGAACTTGCGCGCGTGATCGCCGTGTCGCCGGTGCTCGAGCCGGCCGCGACGCTTACGGCACTGCAGCGGGGCATGCCCGGCTACGAGCGCTACTTCGTGCGCAAGTGGCTGCGGAGCCTGCGCCGCAAGCAGGCGGCGTGGCCGGACAGCTATGACTTCAGCGAGATCTCGCGCCTGCGCGACCTGAAGCTCATGACCGCGGAGCTGGTGCGCTGTCATACCGATTTCCCGACGCTCGAGGACTACCTGAACGGGTACGCGATCACCGGCGCGCGGCTTGCGCACCTTGAGGTACCGGCGAACATCTTCTGCTCGCTCGATGATCCGATCATTCCTGCGGAGGGTCTTGCGCAGCTTGCGCACCCCGCGGCGCTGTCGCTCACCGTTACGCGCTACGGCGGGCACTGCGGCTTCTTCGAGAGCCTCGCCGGACCCACCTGGCTCGAGCGGCGGATCCTCACGCTGCTCGGGGCGGGCGGGGAGGAAGCAGCGCCGGGGGCAGCGCAGGAAGGCTTGGGCGAGTCGCCCCTGAGCTAGCGCTGCGCGCGCCGGTCCTCGAACTTCATCGGCGCATCGCCGCTGGTGATCGTGACCGTGCCGTCGATGACGGCGCCCTTGGCGATGGCGATGCTGCGGGCCACGATGTCGGCGCGGATTATTGCGGTGGCACCGACCTCCAGCCTCTCATCCACCACGAGCTTGCCGGTGAGTTTGCCTGCGATCATGGCCGCGCGCGCGTGCACTTCGCCCTCCCAGTGCGCGGTCACGGCCATGCGCAAGGTGCCCCCGATGCGCCCGTCGCCCCGCACGTCGCCGCATAACACCAGCGAGCCTGCGGCTTCCAGATCGCCCGTGAGACGCGAGCCAGCGGTGACGAAGGTCGGCGCCTCGCTCGCCTGGATCTGATCCATCAGCCTGCGTTTCAATGTGGCGATCATCCGGTGCTCCAAAAGGGTGCGCCGGCGGCATAATACGAAGCACAGGAGTTCCGGGATGCCGACCATGGCCAGATTCCGCGTTGGACATATTGCCCTCTTCGTGGCGCTTGCGGCCCTTGCGGCCTGCAGCCGCGAGCAGCAGGACTGGCGCTCGGCCGAGAGTGCCGACAGCAGCGAGGCATGGGCACATTTTGTCGAACAGCACCCCGACAGCGAGCTCGCATCGCAGGCGCGTGCGCGCATGGCGCAACTGGTCGAGCAGCGCGACTGGCAGCACGCTGACAGCCTGGCCACGGCGGACGCCTACCGGGCGTTCCTCGCGCAGCATCCCACCGGGAGACTGGCCGAGGAGGCGCGCATCCACATCGAAGCGTTCGCATTGGGTTCGGCCCCGCGCACCGGGCCGCCGACGAAGGAACAGTCCGCTGCCTGGGGCGCGACCTCGGGGGTGCGCGCGCTGCAGCTTGCGACCGCGCCCTCCTCCGCCTCAGCGCAGAGCGCTGACTCACCGCAGAGCGTTGAGTCGAACGTTGCTCCAACTGAGGCGATTGGCGGTGCTGCGCGGGCCACACCCGGTGAGGCGGCGCAACCGTTACCTGCCGCGCCAGTCGCAAGCGCTGCGAGCGGCGCAGTGGAGACGGTCGGCTACGGCGTGCAGCTGGGCGCCTTCGACAGCCAGGCGAGCGCCGACCGCGAGTGGCAGCGACTGCAGGGACGCTTCGGCGCCGAGCTCGGCGGTCTCTCACCGCG
>Ga0302324_100005310_pt1 | contig 28083 bp, 19 predicted proteins | sample Palsa_T0_1_FD_201949 | JGI IMG/M metagenome (GOLD analysis project Ga0302324, IMG submission 201949) | Peat permafrost microbial communities from Stordalen Mire near Abisko, Sweden - Palsa_T0_1 | ecosystem: Environmental > Terrestrial > Soil > Palsa > Peat permafrost | place: Sweden: Abisko...
CTCGCAAATAAGTCCTGCCCGGAAAACCCAGGTCTCAAAAGCGAGACCTGGGCCACCCACTCAAACTTTGGCGGCTGCAGATTTAGGTGCTGTACATTTGGCGGCAGGAGGGTACAGGTGAATGCCGTCGTCTCGGTGAATGTCGGTCTTCCACGCGATGTCCAGTGGCAAGGCAAAGTGGTGTACACCGGCGTCTGGAAAAAACCCGTGACCGGCAGGGTGATGGCGCGGCGCCTGAATCTAGACGGCGACGGGCAGGGAGACCTTGGCGGGCATGGCGGAGAGAATCGCGCCGTGATGGTCTATCAGCTCGATTCCTATCGCTACTGGCAGAACCAGCTAAAACGGAATGATTTTGAGTACGGTCAGTTCGGTGAGAACCTGACCGTCGAGGGTCTTGCTGACAACGAGGTCTGCATCGGCGATCGTTACCGCATTGGCGGTGCACTGTTCGAGGTAAGCCAGCCGCGAGTCACCTGTTACCGGGTAGGCATTCGCATGGGTGACCCGCTTTTGCCCAGCCTGCTCGTTTCCCACAAGCGGCCCGGATTTTATTTCCGCGTCATCGAAGAAGGGGAGATCGGCGCCGGAGATGAAATCGTCAAGGTTGTTGACGGGCCTGAGCAGCTCACCGTGGCCGAAGTCGACGGGCTGCTTTATCTGCCTGGCCATCCGCGCGAACAACTGCAACGGGCGTTACGTATTCCAGCGCTCCCCGCGGGGTGGAAAGGATCGCTGGAGGCTTTGCTGGCAGACGCAGAAAAGGGCAAGGGAAACTCCGGGCTTGCTCCTTCAGCACCTCCGCCGGCGTGGCCAGGCTATCGGCCGCTTCGTGTGGCATCGGTGCAGCAAGAGTGTGCCGATGTGCGCTCCTTTGTTCTGGAGGCCCTCGAGTCCAAAGATGGATCCCCATTGCCGGCACAGCTTCCCGGCCAATACCTGGGCTTCAAACTCAACCTGGAGCCGCCCATCTACCGCAGTTATTCCATGTCTGGCCCTCAGGGCGTGGGGACTTATCGCATCAGCGTAAAGCGCGCCGACGGTCGAGGGAGCCGCTTCTTTTATGACCAGACCCACCCCGGCGACACGCTTCAAGTGAGCGCCCCCAGAGGTACCTTCACGCTCGTCGCAGGCAGCAGTCCGGTGGTTTTGTTGAGCGCAGGGATCGGCGCCACTCCCGTCCTCGCCATGCTTCATTCCCTCGCAAATGCATCCGCCACACGAGAGATCTGGTGGTGTTACGGAACGCGCAACGGAAACGAACACCCATTTGCAACCGAATCCCGTGAGCTGCTGAATCGTCTTCCCCACGGCCATTCGTTCGTCGCCTATAGCAAACCGGAAGGTCGAGATCAGCAGGGTAAAGGCTACGATGCAAAAGGACGCTTGAACCTTTCGTTGTTGAAAGAACTGCAAGTGCCGCCGGCAGCCGACTTCTATCTCTGTGGTCCCCCTGCGTTTCTCACGGAACTCACTGCGGAGCTGAAATCCTGGGGCGTGCCTTATTCACGGATCCACTCTGAAACCTTCGGAACAGAATCCGCCGTCACCCCGGGCATCGCCGCTACAGCGGCTAAGACGCCCCACCCGCCGGCCGGCTTGCCAGGGCCTGGTCCACAGGTGACCTTCACCCGCAGTGGTTTGTCAGTTCCCTGGGATCCCAGCTTTCAGAACCTGCTCCAATTCGCGGAAGCCTGCGATGTTTCCGTCAGGTGGGCTTGCCGTGCGGGCGTCTGCCACATGTGCGAATCGGGCTTGATCGACGGCGAAGTTCGTTATGCTCCCGAGCCGCTCGACCGTCCCGCCGAGGGAAATGTTTTAATTTGTTGTTCGTCTCCGCTGGCAGAGATCGGATTAGATCTTTAGAGCCCAGCGCCCGCGATGTTGGTGTACCCACTATCCGGTGAGTCCTTAAAGAGTCTGCTTGAGAACCCGAAAAGCAGCCCTCAGGCTATCGGGTCGAGGCAAAATTCGGGACCGGGCAAAAATGACGGGCTTTAGCCCCTGCCTCTTTTGCCCGGTCCCGAATTTTGCCGCAGTCCGTTTAGTCCCGAGGTCGTTTTTCAAGCTCTCACGCAGATTCTTAAAGCCCGAGCGCGCTCAACCCCGGGTGATCGTCCGGCCGTCTTCCCAGGGGCCAATGAAACTTCCGTTCAGACTCTTTGATCGGGAGTTCATTAATACTGGCGTGCCGCGCACACATCAGACCCAGCGGATCAAACTCCCAGTTCTCATTTCCGTACGCACGAAACCGATTTCCGGAATCGTCGTGATATTCGTAGGCGAAACGTACCGCGATGCGGTTGCCGGTAAAAGCCCACAACTCCTTAATCAGCCGGTAATCCAGCTCTCGATCCCATTTCCTCTTTAGGAAGGCGATGATTTGCTCCCGCCCGGTAGGAAACTCCGCGCGGTTGCGCCAACGCGAATCCAGTGTGTAAGCCAGGGCGACCCTTTCCGGGTCACGCGTATTCCAGCCATCTTCGGCCAATCGAACCTTTTCTACGGCTGTCTGTTCGTTAAACGGCGGTACGGGAGGGCGCGAGCTCATGCTGGTACGCTCCTTCAAACCTTTGAGCCGGACCGTGCCGCGGCCAGCTCTTTGCGCAATGTTTCGTTCTCCTGCTCAAGCAATTGCAAACGTTTCTCCACGTCTCTCATCCCCTCGCGTAACTCTTCTACCGAATAGCGCGGCGTGATGTGCTGCGGGCAGTTCCAATCGTACGCTTCGACGTGGATAACAAGCACCCTCTCGATGGGCGTCTTCTCCCCTGGCGTGCGCACCCGGGGCAGCCACTCAGCTGCTTTGTCCCCCTCAAAGATCTCCACTCTTCCTAATATCTTCAGCCGCGCCTGCCGCGGATAATCGATCATGATCAGCGCCACACGATCGTCGGTAAGCAAATTTCCCGTGCTGATGTATTGCTTATTTCCCCGCAGGTCTGCAAATGCCAGCGTATGATCGTCGATCACTTTGAGAAACCCTTGAGGGCCGCCGCGATGCTGCACATAGGGCCAGCCGGTGGCTCCGATGGTAGCCATGTAAAAGCTGTCCCGCTGCGCCAGAAACTGTGTCTCAAATTCAGTGAAACGATCTTGCGATGCGCCGGAATTCTCCATGCGCTCATATTGCCGCCGGCTGCCGTAGCGCTCCTGCAGCTTCTTGACCAGCGGGGTGAAGACCAGCGATCCAAAGCTCATTGCGGCCTTTCTGTGGGCCGAACATTGTCCACCAGCATCGTTGCACCTCTGCGGAGCGCCCCGGGATCGCGCGCCGCGAGCCATTGCATATAACCGAAACCCAGTATAAGCGCCACCGCAAATAGGTACGGCGCTATGTTGTACGGCCAGGTAGGCACGGGATAAATCGTGACAAACATGACTGGCAACAGCGCCAATGTTGCAATCCACGGACAAACCAGGTGATGCCACATGCTGAAGTTGCTCCGATGTTCCCGCCGGATGTAGGACGTCAGAGCTAAATTCGCCATGCAATAAAGCACAATGACCGCTAACGTTGCGATGGTCTCTAATAACCCGAAAATATATTCCGGCTTTAACAACACCCCAACCAGCAACACCGCTCCCATGCCGGCTATCTGCAGGAAAGCGATCGCGAACGTGGGCGTGCGGTGGACGGGATGGATCCGTCCGAAACGCGCCGGTAGGGTGCCCGCCTGCCCCATGGTGTACAGCACCCGCGAGGCCGAGTTTGTTCCCGCCAGGCCAACCGCGATCGCGCTATTGATGAGAGCGAGCACCACCAGCCACCAACCCACTCCCCAAAGCGCATGGCCAAGAGCGTAATACGGATTGGGGTGGGCCGCGAACGCAGCCATGTCGCCGGTTCCCCAACCAATCGCGCTCGCATAGGATGTGAAAATATAGAACGCGCCGGTAGCGGCCAGCGACAGAATAACCGCCTGGGCAACAAATTTTCCTGCACGCCTGCTCTCCTGTGCCAGGGGCGCCGGGCCCTCGAATCCGCTGAGCGAAAGAGTGGCGAAAACCATCCCCGCGAGAATGCCGCCAAGATGCCCCGGTGCCGATGCGGGGTCCAACGGCGCAAGGTAACTGGAGCCTGGCCCCGGGTGGACCAGGAAGGTGACCGCGAGCGACAACATGATCAGCAACTCGAGTCCTCCCAGCAGCACAGCTACGCGCGCCGACACTTGAATTCCATGGTGGGTGAATATCCAGATCACAGCAAAGGCGACCAGCGCAATCGCCCACCATGGAATATGCAACCCGAATCCTGTCCGCAGCATGTCTGCGATCAGGTAGCCAAGAAAGCCCGTCGACCCCGCTGGCCCCACCAGGTCATAGATCAGGTAACTCCATGCCGCCATAAACCCCGCATGGCCGCCCAGTCCGCGGGTGGCAAAGGAGTAGTAGCCGCCGCTCGACGGCATATACCTGGAAAACTGTGCCACCGTATTCCCGATGAAGAAGCAAACAATGGTAGCCAGCAAGAACGCGAGCGGCATATCCGGTCCCGCCTTCAGGGCGATGATTGGAAACGCGAACACCATGTTGGTGGCCGGAGCGATGTGGGTGACACCCTGGAATACCAGTTCCGGAAGCCCCAGCGAATTATGTCGAAGTTGAGGATCGATCGACTCAGTCGTCACCCGGTGTGTGATCTCCTTTCGCTGAGGATGGGCCGGTCGAGTATCTATTAGTACCAGACTTGTGGTTGTGATCGCCGAGGAGAGGGCAAGCGAGGGAGATCTGCGGTTTGCCCATTCCTGGACTTCAGCAGCGTGCCATAGCGGCCCTCCCCTTTGTCATCTCGACCGGAGGGTCGATGGCCCTGCGGCCCACCCTAAGAAGATGAAAATGGCGCGGACGAATGTTGAGTGGGTGGCCCAGGTCTCGCTTTTGAGACCTGGGTTTCACCCGCAAACGGGTCCTGGCCGGAACACCCAGGTCTCAAAAGCGAGACCTGGGCCACCCACTCAAAGTCTGAGGTCGCCGCTTGATTTTCGACAGAGCGAAGCGTAGTGGAGAAATTATTTGCCGGCACATGGAATAAAGCGGAGCCATGTCAGTTTCCTGCCATAGGAACTCACGATAAAGAAGGAGATCGATATGAAACGAAACAACCGGGACGAGAGCGGCGAATCAAAGCAGATCGCTGGAGATGGAATTGACCGGCGAAATTTTCTGCAGTGCATGGCATGGGCCGGCACTGGACTGGTTTGGTCCATGGTCGCGGGCGTACCCACTTCCAAATTACTCGCGGATACGAAAGGTTCCTCTCCGGTTAAGACGGGGAAAGTAGAAGACTTTTCTTTCGTGCAAATCAGCGACAGCCACATCGGATTCAACAAAGCAGCGAACCAGAATGTAACCGGCACGCTGCAGAAGACGATCGAAAAGATCAATACGCCGGGAATGAAGCAGCCCGATTTCATGATTCACACCGGTGATATCACTCAAAACTCCAAGCCAACCGAATTCGATACCGCCGTCCAGGTAATCAAGGGCGCCAAAGCCGGCCAGGTGTTCTATGTTCCCGGGGAGCATGACTTCGCGCTTGATGATGGCGAACAGTACAAGCAGCGGTTTGGTAAGGGAACACTCGGAAATGGCTGGTACAGCCACAACTACAAGGGGGTTCACTTCGTCGGGCTGAACAACGTGGTTCAGGTGGACGCGATGGGCAACCTCGGCGCCGACCAATTGGCATGGCTGAAAGCTGATTTGAGTGATTTGAGTAGTTCAACTCCGGTGGTGGTGTTTGCCCACATCCCTCTGTGGATGGTCTACGAGAAATGGGGCTGGGGCACACAAGACGGGGCTACGGCACTGGCATACCTGAAGCGGTTTGGTTCAGTCACTGTGTTAAACGGTCACATCCACCAGGTGGTACAGAAAGTTGAGGGCAATGTGAGCTTTCACACAGCTATGTCAACGGCGTTTCCTCAGCCTGCACCAGGAGCTGCACCGGGGCCCGGGCCGATGGCGGTTCCTGCAGGCAAGTTGGAAAGCGTGCTGGGAGTGACCGATGTCAAGGTGGTTCGCGGACATACCCATTTGGCTGTGATCGACTCCACGCTGGCAGTTTAGACCCGTTTCGCCGAACCAAGGCCAGCTCGCAACATTCGCTGGCCTTTTCTTTTGCTTCGGCTGCACGCTTTACCAACGCGCCTCTACACCTGGCTGGCAGTGGAAACGCTGGAAACCGGACCGCTGTGATCATAGCCATGCGCCAAACGCCATGATTGATAAATCCCATGGACCATGAAGAACTGCTCACCAGCAGCGCGGTGTTCATCCCGGACCACACGCGAGACAAAAAGCGTATGACTACCCAGATTGCGTGTTGTCTCGATCTGCAACTCGATCACGCGTGAGGCGAAGCAGGGCACCGGAATCCCAAGCGCCGTGGATGGTGTGGTGGGGAAGGGAAGCTGGCTCCATGCAACAGATTCCTGCTTATGATGTTTCCCTAATTGCTGTGCGACCTCGGCTCGCCCGACAGGAATACCACTCAGAGCGACCTGCCCGGCCCCGGCCACCAGCGGCGCGGCAAGCCTCGTGCTATCCAGAGAGAAGGCAAAGTAGCCGTCGCTCAGGCTGCCCAGCAGATTCATAGGAAATATATTGCTGCGATCACCCCATACGGCACTCACCAGAACCACACGCCTTGGACAGATGAAAGCCGCAGTCATCGCCTGCGCCGCGCGGCTGGAAAGTCGAATATGCGAAGTGCTCTTCCGCCGAAGATAGGCGTGGTGCAGATAGTGCGCCCACAGCCTGCCTGCGGGCAAACAATAATTCCGGCAGCCGTCGACTTGAAACAAGTGTAATGGCGGACCATTGGTAAGGATGGTGGCACTGTGTCGAAGATCCAGTTCAGCTAAGAGCCGCCCCTCGCCATCGCGTTCTCGAAACTGCAGCGCCGGGCCCTTTCCCGCATCTCCGAGTTGCCAATCGGTGCCACCAATGCAAATCGTGAACGGCGAAGCGCACGCAATCGAGTGCTCGAAGGTCACATCCCGCGGCGCACCGATGCCATGCAGCCAGACACCCACCTCCGGCTGAGGATCATGGATCCCAACCGTGCACTGCTGCGGCAGGTTTGTCTTGCCCAGAAGCATTCGTTTTAAGGCCAGTCCCACATTGTGCTTGACGCCCACGGCTAGCCTTTCCGCGGCTTTACACATTCGAATTCCAGCAGCACGCAATCCGCCATGCGGCGGAAGAGCGGAAGGCCGCCGATCAGGCGGTCAATGCCGGCCAGCCCTCGAATCACACGAGGAAAGTGCCGCATCCGATTCTCTGTATAGGTGGGTGGCACGGCGATGCCAACTCCGCCCCATCTCCGCAGCCTGAAACCCGGTGACATGATCCTTGACATTTCCCTTACCGATGGGCGATGAATGTGAACGCTCCCCGCGTCGCCAGAGCGAAAATCTTTTCTGCGAAGCCGTCGCAGTGCTTTCCCTGGCTCCCCGCGAGCTGCGAACCAGGCAATTTCCCAGGGAACGAAGCGACCCATCATGCAAAGGAGAAGTGGAGATCCGGGCCTCACCAGTCGCGCCAGCTCTCGCGCTACCGCCTCCAGATCCTCAACGCAATTCAAGCCGCAGAAATTTGAGAACGCCCCATCGAAGACGTCCTCTCCTTCCAGGGAACCAATCTCTTCGTTAGGCAGTACCTTGAAGTCGATAAGCTCGCTGGTGTCTGTGGAAGCGGCATGTTGCCGGGCAAATTCAATCATGCGCGAGGAAATGTCACAGGCAACGAGTTGAATGCCTTGTCCCGCGAGGTGAACGGCGTCGATGCCGGTTCCACAGTTCAGTTCGAGCAGCTTCTGGCCGGGGGAGAAGATCTTCGCGAATCGTCTCCAAACGGCAACGCGTCGGGTCTCGCCAATGCCCGTACCGGTAAAATCTTGCACATAGGTCTCAGCAGCAGTATCCCAGTATGCTTGTGCGAATTGAGTGGGATCGGTACTCATATTTGCTTCCGCCCTCAGGACTGGACACAGATCGCGAAGGCGCTCTCGGCTTTTACTAGTATCCAGGAGAGCCGGCGGGAATTTTGTAAGTGGTATGTCTTTACATTGTCACTTTTTGGCGTTTTGAGGTTTCCCATGGATGGCTGTTCGACCTGAGCCCGTAGATGGTAATACCATGAGGGGGTTCTGGACGGCGCCTACTTCTGAGCTACGGAGCTGTGATTGATGCTGATAAACACTGTTCGTTTCTGGCTGCTGTTCGCCGCCGCCACCAGCCTGGCCCAGAACGCTGTCAACGTAAATGTAGATCTTAACCAGAAGGTCGGACTCTACTCGCCCATCTACAGCTGGTTTGGTTATGATGAGTCGAATTACTCGACAGGGAAGAATGGTCAGGCGCTCCTAAGGGAATTGCATGATCTTAGTCCCGTGCCCGTCTACATCCGCGCCCACTTCCTGCTCGCTACCGGCGACGGCAAGCCCGATCTCAAGTGGAGTTCGTCCAACGTCTACACCGAGGATGCGAATGGCAAGCCGGTTTATAGCTGGACCATCCTCGATCAGATCTTCGACGCCTACGCGGCGGCGCACGTGCGTCCCATGGTCGAGCTCGGCTTTATGCCCGAAGCGCTTTCCACACATCCCCAGCCCTACCACATCGGCTGGCCTCTCAAGAAAGGTGAGGTCGAAGGCTGGTCCTTTCCTCCCAAGGACTACGAACGCTGGGAAGAGCTGACGCGGCAGGTAGCTGCGCATATGGCCAAGCGCTATGGCGCGGAAACAGTCTCCACCTGGTATTGGGAAGTCTGGAACGAACCGAACGGCGAGTATTACTGGAAGGGAACCCAGGACGACTACAACAAGCTGTATGACTATGGAGTCGAGGGTGTGCGCAAAGCAATTCCCAATGCGCTCGTCGGCGGACCCGCAACTACCGGCCCCGGCCCCCATGGCAACGCGTCAGCTTACCTCGAGGCCTTCCTCGCGCACTGCGCAAAGAACAAGAGCGATGCCACCGGCGGCTCCATCCCGCTCGACTTCATTTCTTTCCACGTCAAAGGCAGTCCCAACGTGATTAGCGGCCACGTGCAGATGGGCCTGGACCGCGAATTGAATAACGCCTCCGCCGGTTTCGACATAGTTAACAAGTTCCCGCAGTTCGTAAAGCTTCCGATCATCTTGAGTGAAGCCGATCCGGAAGGCTGTGCCGCCTGCTCCGCGCGGCTGTATCCTCCCAATGCCTATCGCAATGGGCCGCTCTATCCGAGCTACACGGCCGCAGCGATGAAGGGCCTCTTCGAGCTTGCGGATCGCGATCATGTGAACCTGCTCGCGATGCTCACCTGGGCCTTCGAGTTTGAAGACAAGCCCTACTTCGACGGCTACCGTACGCTGGCGACCAACGGCGTAGACAAACCAATCTTGAATTTCTTCCGCATGGCCGGATTGATGAAGGGGGACCGGGTCGCGGTCACCAGCACCGGGGCCGTCTCGCTCGACAGCATCCTGAAAAGCAGCGTACGGCAGGATCCCGATATCGACGCGCTGGCCACCAGCGCTCCGCAGCAAGCCTCGGTCCTGCTCTGGAATTATCATGACGAAGACGTCGCCGCAGCCGGATCGGAGATCGAAGTATCGATCAAAGGCCTCCCCGGTCATCGCGTTTTGCTGCAGCACTACCGCATCGACAACGATCACAGTAACGCTTACACCGTCTGGAAAGAAATGGGCTCGCCGCAAAGCCCAACCCCTGAACAATACGCAAAGCTGCAGGCAGCGGGACAACTACAGCTCCTCGATTCTCCGCGGTGGATCACCCCCGCGGATGGAGAGATGAAACTGAAGGTGCAATTGCCGCGGCAGGGGTTATCGCTCCTGCGGCTGACTTGGCCGTCTGACTAAGCAGGCTGCTGAGAAACCCAGGTTTTTGAAGGGTACGGCCTTTAGGCCGTACGTAACAACTGTAGGATCAATGCGGCTTTAGCCGCTGAGGGCTGCGATTTCGCCAGGTCTCTACCACTGAAGAAAGGACGAGCTTGCAACGAACTTCCCAGCCCTGGTTCTTTGTATTGCTGGTGACCCTGGCCATCGCCATCAGCTACTTTGACCGGCAAGCGTTGCCGGTCGCCATCTCTGCGGTGGAGCGCACCATCCCCATCTCCAATGCGCAATTTGCATTGTTGCAGGCGGCATTCCTCGGCACCTATGCACTGCTTTACGCCGGCGGAGGAAAGTTTCTCGACGTCATCGGAACCCGCACAGGCTTTGCCATCAGCATGGCCTGGTGGTCGCTGGCCTGCGCACTGCACGGCTTCGCGCACTCGCTTGCACTGCTAGTGGTTGCGCGCCTCCTGCTCGGAATGGGTGAGGGCGCGGCCTTCCCCGCAGCCACGCGCGTCATCGCCGAGTGGCTGCCGGCGACCAAACGCGCTACCGCGATGGGCATCATCAATGCGGGAACAGCGGTTGGTTCGGTCGCTGCGCCGCCGCTGATCGGGCTCATCCTTCTGACCGGAAGCTGGCGATACGTTTTCTTCTTTGCCGGCGCGCTGGGGTTTGCCTGGGCCCTCGGCTGGCTCTTGTTGTATCGCCTGCCTGCGGAGCCGGCCCTCCCATCAGTAAGAGCGACCGTCGCTATTCCCTGGCTCAGCCTGGTCTCTTCCATCAAGGTGGTGGGCATGGTCACGGCCAAGTTTCTCAGCGACGCCGCCTGGTTCTTCTGCCTCTTCTGGCTGCCAAAGTATCTCTACGATGCGCGCGGATATGACATCAAGCACGTAAGCTACTTCGCCTGGATCCCCTATGCCGCATCCGGCGTGGGCAGTTTTCTCGGAGGCTGGTTTTCAAGTTATCTGCTGCGGCGTGGATGCTCCCTCGACTTCTCGCGCAAGCTGGCGCTTGGCCTGAGCGCCGCACTCATGCCTGCAGTGATCCTGGTCCCGCACGTTCCGGTTTCGCTCGCGCTCGTACTCTTCAGCGTTGCCTTCTTCGGCCAGCAGTCGTGGTCCGGCCTCATCATGACGCTGCCCACCGATATCTTTCCTCTGACTTCGGTCGGCTCCGTCGCGGGACTGATTGGCTTCGGCGGCGCCATCGGTGGAGCAATCTTCAACTTGATCGCCGGCCAGCTCCTCACACACGGAGCAGGCTACGGCACGCTGTTTGCCATCGTGGGCAGTCTTCATGCCTTTGCCTTCGCCATTCTCCTTCTTACCTCAGGTGTGCTTCAAGCGCCGGGTTCAAACATCCTTTCACAGCGGGGAAAGCTGGTCTCAATATGAAAATAACTGAAGTCCGCACACGAGTCGCGCAGTGGTCCGGTGAGACAACGCCGTTGCCGCCGCACTTCTGCACCATTCCCCATGGACCTGCTCGCGCTTCCGCAGTCTTCAATGAATACCTTCACCAGATCATCGAATAGCAGACGGAGCCGAGATGCGGTTTGTGCAATTGAACGCAAGCAGTGAGCGCCGCTTGGCCAGGGTGGAAGAACCGAAGCTGCGTCTGCTTCGCGATTTCTATTCTCTGTACGTGCTGGCGCAAGCGGCCATCACCAGCGGCGAGAAACTGACCGCCCTGGCCGAAAACCATCTTTCCGATGTCGTCCTCGACTACGAGCAGATCTATGAGGGCATTGCGGATTGGAAATTGCTCCCGCCGATCGATCACCCCGGCGAGCCGGCTCGCTGCCTTGTCTCCGGCACCGGCCTCACCCACCTCGGCAGCGCTCGCGACCGGCAATCGATGCATCTGGGCAAAGAAGAGGATCTGACTGACAGCATGAAGATGTTTCAATGGGGCGTAGAAGGGGGCCGCCCCGCAACAGGGGAAATCGGCTCTGCCCCGGAGTGGTTCTACAAGGGCAACGGTTCAATGGTCCGGGCGCCCAACGAACCGCTGCTCGTCCCCGCATACGCCGAAGATGGCGGCGAAGAAGCCGAGATTGCCGCCGCGTATCTCATTGGCCGGGACGGGCAGCCGTATCGAATCGGAATGGTACAAGGCAATGAGTTCTCTGACCACGTCTTTGAAAAGAAAAATTATCTCAATCTGGCCGGATCGAAGTTGCGCACCTGTTCGCTCGGCCCGGAACTCGTAGTCGATCCCGATTTCCATTCGGTTCCAGGCAAGGTGAGTATCACGCGCGTTGGCCAGGACTTTTGGTCGCAGCCCATCGCCAGTGGTGAAGAGGAGATGTGCCACAGTCTGCGCAATCTTGAGCATCATCACTTCAAGTTCGAGTCACACCGCCGCCCAGCGGACGTGCACATTCATTTTCTCGGCGCTCATTCGCTCAGCTTCGGACAGGGCGTAAAACTGCAAAACGGAGATATCATGTCGATTCAGTTCAAAGGATTCGGGCGTCCCTTGCGGAACCCTCTTATCGTCTCGGCTGACAAGCATACCCCGGTGGAAGTAATTCCACTCGCCTAGGTGTAATCGGAGCACCTCTGCAGCAAAACTTGTAAGCCGCAGATCCCACCACCGCGCTTCGCCGTGTCGAAAACAAACTGCAGACTCCAAACTTCGAGTGGGTGGCCCAGGTCTCGCTTTTGAGACCTGGGTTTCTCTTCGCAAATAGATCTAGCCGCAGCACCCAGGTCTCAAAAGCGAGACCTGGGCCACCCACTCAACATTCGTCCGCGCCATTTCCATATTCTCGGGTTGGCCGAAGGCCCATCGACACTCCGGTCGGGATGAAATTCTTTTGCGGGGGCAAGTATTTCTCGCTGAAGCTCTTGCGGGCCCAACAGAATTTGTCATCCCCCTCAAACCTCTTGCGGCCACCACGACTCCACACGGGTGCCCTACGTTCGCACCAGCGTACGTGGGCCGAAAATGGTGGGCGAAGCCCGACCACAGCCTTTTTGTTCAATCTATAAAACGATAACCTGGCGGATAGCTTCTGCTCGTACCAGGCGATCGAAGCCAGTGTTGATCTCATCCAGCTGCAGCCGATGGGTCAGCATACGATCCACCGGCAAAAGCCCGGCCCGATAAAGAGCAATGAAGCGTGGCACGTCTCGCGATGCCACAGCAGAGCCCATGTACGATCCTTTCAGGGTGCGCTCTTCGGCCACCAGGCTCAACGCCGGAATAGCCAGCATGCGATCCGGCGCCGGTAGACCCACCGTGACCGTGGTTCCACCGCGGCGGGTGGCCGCATAGGCCTGGGCAAGAACGCGCTCATTGCCAACCGATTCGATGGCGAATTGCACCCCACCATGCGTGAGTTCGCGCAATTGGTCGATAGCGTCTGGATCGGCGGCATGGATGCAATGGGTCGCGCCCAGCTCCCGGGCGAGTGGAAATTTGTGCGCTGCCACATCAAGAGCAATGATCGGGTAGGCGCCCGAGGCGCGCGCTCCGAGAAGAGCGGCCAGCCCGACGCCTCCCAGCCCGAATATCGCCACGCTTTCCCCGGCAGAAACCTTCGCCGTGTTAACGACCGCGCCCACACCGGTCATGACCGCACAACCGAACAAGGCCGCGATCTCCGGAGGAAGATCGCGATCGACGCGCACCGCCGAGCGCGCCGACACCACTGTGTACTCTGCAAACCCCGAGACGCCGAGAAGATGATGTAGCGGCATGCCGTTGGCATCGAGCCAGCGTCTTCCGCCGCCGAGCAGCGTGCCTGCGGCATTCGCCCCAGCTCCCGGTTCGCAGAGCGATGCGCGGCCGCTCGCACACGGTCCGCAATAGCCGCAGTTGGGAATGAAGCAGAAGACCACGCGATCGCCCACGTGGAACCCCTCTACATCCCGCCCTAGCTCGACGACATCGCCTGCGGCCTCGTGGCCCAGCACCATAGGCATCGGTCGTGGCCGGGAACCGTCTATAACCGACAGGTCTGAGTGGCACAATCCAGCCGCGAGCACACGCACACAAAGCTCTCCCGCGGCGGGAGGCTCGAGCTCCACCGTTTCGATGACCAACGGTCGAGACTGAGCATACGGTCCTGGCTGCGCTGGCTCTCGCAGAACTGCTGCTTTGACCTTCATGGCTTGCACTCGATTGGCTCAAGAGCTGCGCGCAATGGAGCCGTTAGCGGGATTGATTCAGGCATCCGGAAGCTCTTCTTCTGCGGGCTTCGGCTGTTCCTCTTTGGCTGCGGCAGCCTTGGGTGTCCAGGCCTTTCGTTTCACTGGCTGTGGTTCCGTAGGTGTGGGAGCTGCTGCGGCAGCCTTGGGCTGCCATTTCTTGCGTTCCACTGGAGCGGAGGCCGGTTCAGCGGCATTCGTGCCTGGTGCAACAGCGGCGGCTTCTGGAACGTTTTCCGCCACCGCTACTGTTGCTGTTGGCTGCGGCGTAGGCAAATCGACCGGCGCTGCCGCTCGAACCTTTCCCAGCTTCTTTTCCACGCTTTCCAGCAGCAATTCCGCCACATCTTTCACCGCGATGGCGTCTTGCTGACCCCTGGCGGCGGTGCTATCCAGCATGCTCTTGCAGAAGGGGCAGCCAACGGCGAGAACTTTGTTCTCCGCTCCCGCGAGCGCTTGCTGCGCCTCGCGGTAGCGATTGTCCGAAATTTTCTGCGTCCCTGTCTCTTCTTCTTTCCAGAACTGCGCGCCACCGGCTCCGCAGCAGAATGAGTTTTCCCGATTGCGGCCAAGTTCGACTTGCTCACTGCTGAGTATGTTGAGCAGGTTGCGCGGGGCGTCATAGACTCCATTGTGACGGCCAAGGTAGCACGGATCGTGATAGGCAACCGTGGCAGGGCTCGCGTCGGCACGTAGCTTGCCTTGTGCCACCAGCGTCTCCAGATACTCGGTGTGGTGCATCACTTTGAAGTTGCCGCCCAGCTGACGATATTCCTTGCCTAAGGCGTTCATGCAGTGCGGACAGGTGGCAACGATCAGTGCCGGTTTCGCCTGGTTCAAGGTCGCGACGTTCTGACCCGCGAGCTGTTGATACAAAAGCTCATTGCCCGCTCGCCGGGCGCTATCTCCGGTACAGCACTCTTTCTTGCCTAGAACGGCAAAATTAACTCCTGCATGATCGAGCAATTGAACAAAGGCACGTGCCGTCTTCTGCGATTGAGGATCGTAGCTGGCAGCGCATCCCACCCAGTAGAGAACATCAGGTTGCGGATTCTCCTCGATCGTCTTGACGTTGAGTCCCTCTGCCCAATCCATGCGCTTGTCGCGATTGATGCCCCATGGATTGCTGGTTCGCTCCATGCCACGAAATGCGGTCTGCAACTGTGCAGGGAAGTTGCCCTGGATCATCACCTGGTGACGGCGAATGTCGATAATATCGAGCATGGGCTCATCCTGCACCGGGCAGACCTCCATGCAAGCGCCGCAGGTGGTGCAAGCCCAGGCAGCTTCAGGCGACAGCGCGAAGCTAAGCAGCGGGCGCAGACTCGCTTCTCCGGGACGGAGCGAGTTCAGCTCCATGCGCTTGTTGATCTCCAGGGCCGATGGGCTGAGGGCTTTGCCCGTTGCCGTCGCCGGACAAACATCCTGGCACCGATTGCACTGAATACAGGCGTACGCATCGAGCAGTCGAGGCCAGGCCAGATCCTCCAGCTTGTTTGCACCCGCCTTCAAATTTTCTGACTCAAGATCCAGCTCTTCCATTGGCAACACGCCGGAGGAAGCCCTGCGCTCAAACAGGTATTTGGCCGGAGCCGCGAAAATATGGAGGTGCTTGGAAAAGGGGAAATACATCAGGAACGCCAGCACGCTGCCGAGCGCGCCCCAATAACCAAAAATGCGCCAGGCTTCGGCGTTGCCCGGAGTAAAGGAGTGCGAGAGCAGGGTCGCGAAAGGTTGAAAGCGGTCTGGTCCTTCCGCGGCAAGCTTGGCGCCCGCGCCCACCGCGCGGCTGCCCACATGGAAGAGAATGAAGGCCGACACAATGAGCGAGTCCACACGAATGCGGCCCTGCTTTACGACCGGATGCAGCATGGTTCGCTGGTTGAAGGTGAAGTCGCGCCGGCTGGGTAAAAGAAAGCGGCGAATTACCAGGGCCACCACGCCGATAAGAACCAGCGCGCTCAGCAAATCAGCCAACAGGTTGTAAACCAGGCCCGGCAAGCTCGTGGATCGAAGGGTGAAGGGAATGAATCCCTCGATTCCATCCACCAGGTTCACCAGCATATAGAACACGAAGCCATAGAAGATGAAGGAATGAAAGAAGCCAATCAACGGGCGCCGGCGGAAGGTGCGGCTTTGCGTCAGCGTCGTGACCAGCGCGTACCGCAACCTTTGCGGAAGCTGGTCGAAGCGCGGCTCTGTGTCCTCGCTGCCGGCACGAACGCGCCGGTACACACCATAGAAGCCGCGCAGCCCAATCGCCACTGTGATGGCAGCAAACACCAGGAAAGCGATTTTGTGTGCGAACGGCAGCATAGTTTAGCCGGCTACTTGCGCAACTCGGCGATCATTGCCGGAATGATTTGATGGACGTCGCCCACGATGCCATAATCCGCGATCTTGAAGATCGGCGCATTCGCATCCTTATTAATGGCCACGATGAACTTGCTCTTGTTCATTCCGGATAGATGTTGCACCGCCCCCGATATCCCGACAGCGATGTAGGCTTTGGGCTGCACCGTTTTGCCGGTCTGCCCAACCTGTTCCGAGTAGGGACGCCATCCTGCATCCACGATGGCCCGCGTCGCCCCCACAGCCGCACCCAACTGATCCGCCAGCGCTTCGACCAGTTGTTTGAAACCCTCCGGGCTGTCCACACCGCGGCCGCCGGAGACGACCAGGTCTGCATCGGCGAGCGAGATGCGTTCACTCTTCTCGGCGGTTTTGCCAGTGACCTGCAGGCGTGGCTCAGGCAGATTGAGCTCCGCATCATATTGCTCTCCCGCGGCGCTCGCCGGCTGGGCAGCAGCAAATCCACCCGGCTTCACCGTGACCACGCAGACCGGACCTTCCGCTGCAACGGTTTCGGTTACACGAGAAAGAAAAGTGTAATGGGCGGCAACAAGCGCGCCGTTGCGGTCGGTGAGCGAGATCGCATCTTCGATCAAAGGCGCGTCCAGCTTCACGGCGACGCGGGGGCTATATTCGCGTCCGCTGCGGCTGCCGCCAATCAGCACCGTATGAGCCTCGCCTTCCCTCGCGATCTGAGCCACTGCGCTCGACCAAACCTCCGGGTCGTACTGCGCCAACTCGGGCTTGTCTGCCACCAGAACCTGGTCGGCGAAGAGGGCGGCCTGCTCTGCTACGGTCGCAACGCCGCTCCCCAAAACCAGCAGAGTGATCGGTCCCTCACGTCCCATGCCCCGGGCCGCAGTCGTCATTTCCAGTGTGCTCTTGCTTACTTTGCCGTTGGAGTATTCGACGACCAGCAGAATCATCCAATCACTCCGGCATCATGGCGCAAAAGATCAACCAGTTTTGCCGCGGCGGCGCCTGCATCCTTGCCGTCGATGATATTTTTGCGCCGTTCTTTCACTTGTACCTCGACTCCCACGATCCTGAGTTTAGCGCTTACACCGTAATCTTTGAGAGGCACGCGGCGCAACTCCTTCTTCTTCGCCTTCATGATGTTGGGTAGGGTCGGGTAGCGTGGTTCATTCAGGCCTTGCTGCGTGGTCACCACTGCCGGCATCGCAACGGCGAAAGATTCGCTGCCGCCATCGACGTCGTGCTTACCCGTGAGCATTCCATTTTGAAGGACGAGCGCGCTGGTCCACGTCGCCTGTGGCCATTCCAGCCGCTCTGCGGTTGCCGCGCCCAGGGCATGGCTGTCCCAATCCGCTTGCTGACCGCCCAAGAAGATCAAGTCGATCTGCGCGCTGCGAGCCACCTGGGCGACCACGCTGCTTACCGCAATCACATCCAGGGGTGCATCGGTCTCCACCAGAATGGCGCGATCCGCTCCCATCGCCAGTGCCGAGCGAAGAGCCTCCTCGCTGCGAGCCGGTCCAATCGCGAGAGCAATTACTTCTGCTCCTGCTGCTGCCCCTTCGCGCAGCCGCAGAGCTTCTTCGACGCCGTACTCGTCCATGGTGTCCATCACCAGCTTACGGCCGTCGAGGGCCACGCTCCCGTCCTGGATGCTAACGCTCTCTTCCGCGTCCAGAACCTGGCGCACCACTGTCAAAATTCGCATCGCACTCCTCAGTCCAACTGCCCGGGGGAAGAAACCGCAGGTCCCTCCACTACGCTTCGCTCCGGTCGGGATGACAATTCTATTGTAGGGTCAAGATTTCCCGCAGAAGCACTTGCGGGCACAACGGAATTGTCATCCCGAGCAAACGACTTGCCGGTGGCAAGTAAAGGCTGGAATGAACGCGCTTTTCGCTCTATCCCCGCCACCAACGCCGGGTGCCCCACATCCCCGATTTCCTGTGTAGTTTCGTGGGTTCCCTGAACTTCATGCGCCTTTCCTTAAAGAAAGGCGCACACGCGGTCCTGTCCAGAGCTGCGTACAGGAAATTCGGGGCATCTCGCTCGTTTTTCGCGAGATGTGGGATACCGAGGGTCTCGCCCTCAAACTTGTCGCGGTCCCCACAGCTCTACACGGGTGCCCCATGTTCGCACCAGCGTACGTGGGCGGAAAACGATGGGCGAAGCCCACCACAGCCTTTCGCTCCAGGACCCCACTATTTGTTCATTAGGAGCGCAGTGGAGGGACCCGCGCCTTGCGACATTCCTCCCTCAGAGCCTGTAGCGCCCCGCCTCCACCATTGCTGCTGAAATCTCGCGGCCTAATGCGATCGTGTTCACCGGCTCATGTTTCGACAACCGGCGGAAGATCGTCATCTGTGTCCGCAGCATGTCGCCCTCTGCCACCGCCGCCAGAACCCGCTCCGCGGAGCTTTCAATCACCCGGAAGGAATGCGCGGCATAATACTTGGTCAGCTTCACCGCCATCGAATTGGGCTTGTTCATCTTTTCCGTGCGCAGGATGCTCGATTCAAGCGCGAGCACCTCGCTGAGGATATCCGCCAGCGCGCCCATCACCTCTTGTTGTTCGCCGAGATCGTTGCCAAACTTCTGCGAAGCCGCACCGGAGCAGAATAGGGAAATCTTCTTGGCGCTGGCCAGCAGCCCGCGCTCCTCCGCCAGCGGGCCGTCGTAGCTCACCTTTGCGGCCGGCCCAGCCATCACCTCGTCCATCACCTTCTTGATGGCCGGCAGCAGAGGGAGCGTGCCCTGCAACGCGCGTTTGATCATCCAGCCGGTAGTGATCAACCGGTTAATCTCGTTCGTCCCTTCGAAAATCCTGTTGATGCGCGAATCGCGGTACGCTCTCTCGGCCGGATACTCCTCCACGTAACCGTACCCGCCATGCATCTGCAGCGTATTGTCCACCACTCGCTCCACCATCTCCGACCCAAAGAACTTGAGGATGGAGCATTCGACAGCAAACTCTTCGATCCGCTTCTGCACCTCGGCCGAGAAGGTAGGAGAATTCTTGTCTAGTTCGGCCAAAGCCGCATCGATGGCGCCCACAACCCGATACAGAACCGACTCGGTTACGTAAATCCCAGCCGCACCTTCGGCGATCTTCTCCTGCACCAAGCCGAAGGAGGTGATCGGCTTGCCAAAGGCAACCCGCTCCCGGGCATAGCGTATACCATCGCGCAGCGAAACCTTCGCTCCCCCCACCGCGCTCGACGCCAGCTTGTACCGGCCCACGTTGAGAATATTGAAGGCGATGTGATGACCCTTGCCCGCCTGCCCCAGCAGATTCTCCACCGGCACCTTGCAATCAGCGAGAACCAGCGCGCAGGTAGAAGATCCGCGAATGCCCAGCTTATGTTCCTCCGCGCCCACGGTTAGCCCCGGGGTGCCCGCCTCCACTACGAAAGCGGAAAACTTCTCGCCGTCGATCTTGGCAAAGATGGTAAACAGGTTCGCGATGCCTGCATTCGAAATCCACATCTTTTCGCCATTGAGCACATAATGCTTGCCGTCGGGAGTAAGAGTGGCTCGCGTGCGAAGGTTCATGGCATCGGAGCCGGCGGAGGATTCTGACAAGGCATACGCCGCGATCCATTCGCCGCTCGCCAGCCTGGGAAGGTATTTCTCCTTCTGCTCGGGCGTTCCATACCACACAAGGGGTAAAGTCCCGATGGTCACATGGGCACTGAACGTGACCGAAAAACTCCCCGAAGCACTGAGGTTCTGTGACACCAGGGTGGAGGTGATCTTGTCCATGTCAAGACCGCCGTATTGCTCGGGCACATCGATTCCGAGCAGCCCCAGGTCACCCAGGTCGCGCATCAGCTTGCGGCTCACATCCCAGTTTTTCGCCTCGATCTCATGCACCTGGGGGGATATTTTCTCATCCGCGAACTTGGCGGCCACGTCCGCGATCTGCTTTTGTTCCGGGGAGAGGTCTTCCACCGTAAAAATATCTTCCGGGGTCAAATCTTCGATCAGGAAGCTGCCTCCGGTCACTCGTTTCGCCGTTTTCGCTTGAGTTTCTACGACCATTGCATCCTCCCGTGACTTGATGAGCGTTACTAATTCTGCAGATTCTCGAAAATGCCGGCAGCTCCCTGGCCGCCGCCCACGCACATGGTCACCAGTCCATACCTGGCGCCGCGGCGTTTCATCTCACTAAGCAAGCTGGCCGTTAGTTTGGTGCCGGTGCAGCCCAGAGGATGCCCCAGTGCGATCGCACCCCCATTGACGTTTACCTTCGCCGGATCGATGCCGAGCGTCTTGATCACTGCCAGCGACTGAGCGGCGAAAGCCTCGTTCAGCTCAATAAGATCAATCTGGTCGAGCGTGAGGCCGGCCATCTTCAGCGCTTTGGGAATTGCATAGATCGGGCCGATGCCCATCTCCTCAGGCAGACATCCGGCATAAGCGAAGGAAACAAAACGAGCCAGCGGCTTGGCTCCGATTTCTTTGGCACGGGTGTCGGACATAATGACCGCAGCCGCCGCGCCATCGGAAGTCTGAGAGCTGTTGCCCGCGGTAACCACGCCGGCAGCATGGAATACAGCCCGCAGTTTGGCCAGAGCCTCGATGGATGTGTCAGCCCGCGGACCCTCGTCCACGGTAAAAGATTTTTCCTGCTTCTCCGGCTTTCCGGCCGCGCTCATCACGGTGGTGACGACAGGAACGGCGACGATCTCTTCGTCAAAGCGGCCTGCCTCGATCGCTGCCAACGCCTTCTTGTGGCTGCCAAGGGCAAATTGATCAGACTCCTCGCGCCCGATGTTGTAGTGTTTCGCCACCCGCTCGGCGGTAAGCCCCATCGACATATACGCGGCCGGGTGGTTATCCACCAGCCACGGATTGACGGCGATCTTGTTGCCTCCCATGGGGAGATACGACATGGACTCCGCACCACCGGCGACGATGACGTCCGCCCCGCCGCCGCGAATCCGTTCCGCTGCCAGAGCGATGGTCTGTAATCCTGAGGCGCAGTAGCGGTTCACCGTCATCGCCGCGGCTTCAATGGGAAGGCCTGCGCGCAGCGAGATCATCCGCGCCATATTCATCCCTTGTTCGCCTTCGGGCATCGCACAGCCGATGATCACGTCTTCGATTTCTTTAGGGTCGAGCGCCGGCACCCGATCCACGGCGCCTTTCACCGCAACCGCGCCAAGATCGTCCGGCCGGGTGTAACGCAGAGTACCCTTGGGCGCTTTCCCCACCGCTGTGCGCACTACGCTTACTACGACTGCTTCCTTCATAATCTGCCATCCGCGGGACTGATTAATTTCTGAGTGGCTTGCCCGTCTTCAGGGTGAAGCCGATGCGCTCGACCGTCTTCGGCTCTCCACAAAGAGAGAGAAATGCTTCGCGCTCAAGATCGAGCAACGTCTGTTCGGTGAGCAGAGTTCCAGGGGTAATGTCGCCGCCGGTGAGTATGCGTGCCACGTGGGTCGCAATCTTCGCATCGTGCTCGCTGATGTACGCGGCTTCGCGCATCAGGTAAACGCCCAGCTTCAACGTTGCCTGAATCGTCTCCCCCGGCGCGGGAATGTTCGTTCTCATCACCGGCGCCGTATAGCCGGATCTCGCAAGCCGGAGCGCCTGCGCCTTGGCGTCGCTTACCAGCCGGCCGCGATTCATTGAGATGGAATCGATGTCTTCGACAATGCGCAGCGACCGCGCATCGATGGCGGAGGTCGATACCTTGGCCAGGGCGATGGTCTCGAAGACATTTTTGACCGTTTCCACAACCTCAACTGACTCGCCCCGGGCGTCGATACGTACGGCATCCGCGGCAGCCAACGCACGCAACAGCATTTCCTTGCAACCGCCGCCGCCGGGGATCAGGCCAACCCCGGTCTCGACCAGCCCCGTATACAACTCAAGATGCGGCTGCCGTAGCGCCGCGTGCATGCAGACCTCGGTTCCACCGCCCAGGCACAGGCCAAACGGAGCGGCCACCACCGGGCGCTCGCAGAACTTGATTGCCTGGGTCATGCCCTGGAACTGCTTTACGCTCAGCTCGATCTCATCCCATTCCTCGTCTTGAATAGCCAGCAGCAGCTGCATCAGGTTGGCGCCCACGGTGAAATTCTGCGCATCGCTGGTGATAATAAAACCGTCGAAGTTGCGTACCGCATCGCTTCCCGGCTGCAGCTTTTTCAATAGAAAGGAGACGATGTCGTCGCCCAGCGAATTCATCTTCGAATGAAATTCGAAGCAGCCGATTCCATCGCCCACATCCACGAGCGAGATGCCGGAATTCCCGGCAAAAATTCCATGGGAGCGCTTGTAGCTGGCCACCGAGGCTAGTTCAGGATTCTGGTGAACGGGCCGGTATGCACCCGTTTTCACGTCGAAGTACTCGGTGCCGCCCGCACGGTACCAGGAGTCAGCGCCGGAGGCGAGAAGCTTTTCGACCGCCGCTGGGATAGGCGTTCCCGCGGCGCGCATCTTCTCCACCGTATTCGGAACGCCGGCGGCGTCCCACAGGGCAAACGGGCCCAGCTCCCAATTGAATCCTGAGGTGATGGCGCGATCGATATCGACGATCGTCTCGGTGACCTCGCCGATGCGGTTCGCGGAATAGGCCCAAAGATCCGGAAGCGCCTCCCAATAGAACTTCGCCGCCCGATCCTTTGCCGGGTCAGCGGCCAGCAGGGCTTTCAGTCTGCCCGCCACCGAATCATTGCCTTTCGCCAGCTCAATGGTAGGGAAGGAGGGTTTAGACGCCGGCTGGTACTCGAGCGTTTCCAGGTTCAGAACGGAGCGAACTTCCTTTCCATCCGCACCGCGTTCTTTTTTGTAGAAGCCTTGCTTCGTCTTATCGCCCAGCCACTTGCGCGAGATGAGCTGCTCGATGAAATCGGGCAGCTTCACGTCTGACCTCTCATCGGTTGCGGCCTTGGAGAAGTTTCGTGCCACGTTGGTTAAGACATCGATGCCCACCAGGTCCGCGAGGCGGAAGGTCCCCGTCTTTGGCCATCCGACAGCCGGTCCCGTCAGCACATCGATTTCTTCAATGCTCAGCCCTTGCTCCTGCATGATCTTGAAAGTGTTCAGCATCAGGAACGTTCCCACCCGATTGGCAATGAAGTTCGCCACATCGTTGGCGGGCACGACTGTTTTGCCCAGCTGACGATCGCCAAACTCTGCGATCGCAGCTATGGCGTCCAGATCCGTATCCGGCGTCGCGATGACCTCGAGCAGCCGCATATAGCGCGGCGGATTGAAGAAGTGAGTTCCAAACCAGCGCCGCCGCAACGGCTCGGGAAGTTGCGCGCCGATCTGAGCGACCGGGAGACCACTGGTGTTCGTGGTTAGGATGGCTTCGGGACGGACGTGCGCAGCGACCTTGCTGAGCAGGTTCCGCTTGATCTCGAGATTTTCGGCAACGGCCTCGATGACCCAATCGCAATCGCCCAGCTTCTGCAGGTCATCCTCGAAATTGCCGATGGTGATGCGCTCGGCAACGGAGGGAACCGCAAACGCTGCCGGCTTTGCGCTTTTGAGGTTGTTGAGTGCCTGTGCCGCCAGGCTATTGCGATCGCCCTTTTCCGGCACCATGTCCAGCAGAAGAACCGGCAGCCCTGCGTTCGCAATATGTGCGGCAATGCGCGCGCCCATCGTGCCTGCGCCGAGCACCGCTGCCCGGCGGATGTTGAACTTACGATCGGGACGTTTTTCCTGCCTGGAAGCCGGTGTGTCCTGGGCCACAGAATCGGAAAGCAGCGGCATGCTTGAGTCCTTTGTCATCACTCGAGAAATCACACGCGTGACTGCCGAGAAGAATACTGAACGCTGGGTAAGAAAGTCAATCGACGAAAGTAACAGCAAGTCCGCCACTGTTTGGCGCGGACGAATATTGAGTGGGTGGCCCAGGTCTCGCTTTTGAGCAAACGACTAGCCGGTGGCAAGTGAAGGGTGGAAGGAACGCGCTTTTGGGCTCTATCCCCTCCACGAACCCCGATTTCCTGTGGAGTCTCGTGGGTTCCCTGCACTTCATGGGCCTTTCCTTAAAGAAAGGCGCACACGTGGTCCTGTCCAGAGCTGCGTACAGGAAATCGGGGCAATCGACGGGTGCCCCATCCTTCGCGCTCTTTGCGAAGGGTGGGATAGTCACATCTCCCCCCTGACCTCCCACGGAAAGCAGACTTGTTCCTTAGGAGACCTGGGTGTTCCGGTCAGGACCCATCTGCGAGGAGAACCCAGGTCTCAAAAGCGAGACCTGGGCCACCCACTCAGAATCTGGAGGTTGCAGCTTTATTTTCGAGAGAGCATCCCGTAGAAATCGTTCCCAGGCCGCCAGTGAGAATCTGCGCATATTCCGCAGCAATTTCGCGGGGGCTCAGATCGCCGTCGGGGTGATACCAGGTGCCTATCCAGTTGATCGCCCCTGCGATAGCGAACGAGACCAGCTTAGGATTGCACGGCCGAATAGAGCCGTCGGCCATCCCCTCCTCAACATAGCCTCGAAGCGTCGAATCCAGGCGCCGCTTCATGGTTCGAACCTCGCGCCGGGTGGCGGGCGAAAGCTCTGACTCGTCCAGCATCGAGACGCAACGCCCAAAATCGTACGAGACCAGCGCCTCGGCATAGGTCTCCACATACATGAAGAGCTTGCGCAGTCCCGTTCCCTCGTTCGAGTTCGTTTGTTTGAGGAGATTCTCAATATAGGCAATCCCGTTTCGGTAGCACTCGACAAGAATCTCTTCTTTATTGCGGAAATAGTAATAGAGTGCAGGCTTGGTGATCTTCAGCTGGGCGGCCAGCATGCTCATCGACGACTTTTGATATCCATGCTCAAGAAACAGGTGCGCCGCCGTCCGCAGGACCGCCTCCCGCTTGACGTCCATACTCCTCTGTCGCGCCTGGAAGGCTTTCCATGGCTCGCGAGTGCGTTCCCTTACGGCCCTTGTCTCCGTCTTTTGCATCCAGCGACACCTTTCCCGTGCCAACGAACGAGGATTTTTCTCCGCAGGCGCTTCATTGTATAAGCGCTATTGCTCGTAACCCCATGCCGTTGCGCCTGGAACTTTCCACCGAAGTGACCGGCCGCGCGCTTTTGGTAACCTCTTTTCGAGGGGTCGCATTCCACAGGTGACAAGGGCACGTCTTATTCGTTATCTTACCTCTCGGTAAATATCAATGAGCAACCAACTTCAATCGCAGCGCCTGCTTGTGTCCCTCCTGGGGCAAACGGTTGAAGTTGCGCTGCACCAGCATCCCGCAGCTTTAGATACGATCCTTCTGCTGCATGAAGCCCTCGGCTCGGTTGCCTACTGGAAAGATTTCCCTGAAAAGCTAGCGCTGGCCACCGGAACCAACGTCTTGTTGTACTCACGCGCGGGGCAGGGAGACTCCGAGGGACCAATCGCCCCCCGCAACCGCGACTCCTACCTGCGCGAGGTAAACGAAGTCATCCCCGCTTTGCTTAAACATTTCGGCGTGGATTTTCCCCTGGTCTACGGCCACAGCGAAGGCGCCGGGTTGGGGATGCTCTACGCTGCCATTTCACAGCGAGTGAAGATGCTTATCCTGGAGAGCCCCTTTGTCATTGCCCAGAAGAGTTCGGCCCAGCATATCCGGAGCATGGCCTCCGCCTACAGTGGCAGCTACCTGCAACAGCGGCTTGCCCAATACCACCAGGACCCGGATACCGTTTTTTCCTCCTGGGTCTCCGGGGTCGGAGAATTCACTGACGGGGAATCTCCCTTCGGAGACTTCATCGCCCGTATCTCCTGTCCAGTCCTCGTCCTTCAGGGCGCTGACGATGAGTTCGGAACCAAACGGCACCTGGATGCAATCCTCGCTGTGCTGCCACACACGCAGCACACGACCTTTGCCGATACCGGACATCTTCCTCATCGGCAGCAAGCAGATGCTGTGATCGAAAGGGTGAGCCGCTTCCTTGCGAACGGCTCGAAACTTGCAGATCCAAAAGAAACCGGCGGTCACTCATTATGAACATTCCACTCACACCTTTGCGTTGTCTGCGCCATGCGGAGCGGCAGTATCCGCACAGAACAGCCATCGTCTGCGGGCCGCGCAGATACAGTTACGAACAATTCGGAGAGCGAGTCGGCCTCCTTGCCGGCGCTCTGCTAGAGGCCGGCATCCAATCGGGGGATCGCGTCGCTTATCTCGGCGTCAACACTCACCGCCTGATGGAAGCCTATTACGGAGTGCTGGAGGCAGGCGCAATTCTGTTGCCGCTGAACATTCGGCTCGCTCCTGCTGAGTTGACCTACGTCTTGAACGATGCCGGGGCAACCGTCCTCTTTATCGAACAGCCATTTATCCCCTTGGTCGAGTCTTTTCGAGAGTCTCTGTTCACGGTAAAAAAGTTCATCCAGCTTGACGGGGTCCCGGAAACTGGCTGGATGGCCGAGGACAACTACGACGGCATGCTCCGCAAAGCCACGCCGCACCGCGCGGACATCACCCTGATTGACGAAGATGAAGTGGCAGAAATCTTTTACACCAGCGGCACCAGCGCCCGCCCCAAGGGGGTCATGCTGACACACCGCAACGTCTATCTCCATGCGCTGCAAGTGTGCATGGCCTTCCAGGTCGAGAATAGCGCGACAGAACTTCACACCATCCCTCTCTTTCACGCCAATGGCTGGGGTGTGGCCCAGTTCCTCACCATGATGGGCGGCAAGCATGTGATGGTTCACACCTTTGACCCCAAGGAGATATTCCGCCTGATCGAGGTGGAACGAGTCAACCATTTCAGCGCGGTTCCAATCATGGCCACCGTGCTCGTAAATCACCCGGAACGAAAAAATTACGATCTAAGCAGTCTGCGCCGCATCATAATCGGCGGCGCAGCCTCTTCGCCTACGCTGGTACGCGAGGTGGAAGAGAAGCTCGGCTGCGAGTGTTTCTCAGCATATGGCCTTACGGAGACGTCTCCGGCGTTGTCGCTGTCACAAATGAAGCCCGGGCTGAACTGGGAAGGCGAAGAGCGTTACTTCGGCCAGGCCATGACAGGCTACGCCATGCCTGGGGTCGAATTGAAAATCGTCGATGCTGACGATCAGGATCTGCCGCAGAATGGGGTAGCGTCTGGCGAGCTTGTCGTCCGCGCAGACGGCGTGATGAAGGGCTACTGGAATCAACCCGACACCACCGCCGAGGTGTTTCGCGGCGGCTGGTTCCACACCGGGGACGTGGCCACCATCAACCAGAACGGCTATGTCCTGATTGTCGATCGCAAGAAAGACATGATCCTGAGCGGCGGAGAAAACATCGCCTCGCTGGAAGTGGAACGGGTCATCCTGGCCCATCCGGCAATCCTCGAAGCCGCGGTCATCCCCGTCCCTGACCAGAAATGGGGCGAGGTACCCAAGGCGCTGGTTGTTCTAAGGGAGGGCGCCTCAGTTACAGAATCGCAGCTCATCGAATTCTGCCGTTCGCAGCTAGCGCGCTACAAGTGCCCACACACCGTGGACGTTGTAGAAAGCCTGCCCAAGACAGGAACCGGAAAAGTGCTCAAGAAGAACCTGCGTAAGCAATACGAACGCGCTCCCTCACCTTCGCCTGCCACGGCACCGAACTAAGTTATGACTGCAGCTGCTATTAATCGAGAAAGAGGTCAGTCCTCAGCGGTATTCCGGGGCTAACGGCGTAGCTTGAAAAATCGGTGATGCCTGCCTCAGCCAATACTTCCTCATCGATAAAGAAATTGCCAGTCGTCGTGCGGCTATCCTGCGCCAGGATATACGCGGCCGCATCTGCGAC
>Ga0302324_100005312_pt1 | contig 28070 bp, 24 predicted proteins | sample Palsa_T0_1_FD_201949 | JGI IMG/M metagenome (GOLD analysis project Ga0302324, IMG submission 201949) | Peat permafrost microbial communities from Stordalen Mire near Abisko, Sweden - Palsa_T0_1 | ecosystem: Environmental > Terrestrial > Soil > Palsa > Peat permafrost | place: Sweden: Abisko...
CGGAGATCGCGAGCACGAAGCGCTGCGAGGCTCCCATGCATTTCATGAGCGCCACCGCATCGATGTGCCGGGCCGCATAGCGGCGCGCGCCCATCGCCACCGCGACCGCGGCCAGCAGCACCGAAGCGAGGCTCGCGAGATTGAGGAAGCGGCTCGCGCGATCGATGGCCGAATTCAGCTGCCGGCTGGACTCATCCACCTCCCGCAGCCGCTCGCCGGCGCCCTTGTTCGCCTGCAGATAATCGCGAAGCTCCGCGACCGCCGCCGGCGCGCCCGCGAACAGCGCCGCATAGGTCACGCGGCTGCCCGGCTGAATCAACTGCGTCGCGGCGACGTCGTCGTAGTTCAAGAGCACGGCGGGAGCGAGGTTCACGAAACCCGTCCCCTGATCGGGGCGGTAGTCGAGCACTTGCTTCACCTCGAACGACGCTGCGCCGACGCGGATCGATCCGCCGATGTGGAGGTCGAGCTGCGCCATGATGCGCGCGTCGACCCAGGCCTCGCCGTGGCCCGGTATCGAGTCGGTGAGCCGCGCCGCGCCAAATGGAGTGTCGGCGATGCGCACGTGCCCGCGCAGGGGATAGCGAGCGGTCACCGCGTTGAGTGCCGCGAGCTGGCTCACGTCGCCGTTGAATATCGCCGTCGGGAACGTGAGGATCTGCGCGCTTGAGAGGCCGAGAGCTCGAGCCTTGGCGAAATAGCCCGCGGGGAAGGGCGTGGGCGCTTCGAGCCGCAGATCGGCGGCGAGTACCTCCGCGGCCTGTGCCCGGACGCCTTGCGAGATGCGGTTGGTGAAGAAGCCCACCGCCGTGAGCGACAGCACGGCGACACACAAGGCGAGCAGCAGCACCGAGAGCTCGCCGGATTTGAGGTCCCGCCAGAGGTTGCGCAGCGCGAAGCGCAGCACTTGCATCAGCTCGCGCAAGACTTGCATCAGCTTAACCCAGGGGGGCCGGCCGCCCCGGAGCTCACGGCCCGCCCGGCATCGAGCTCGAGCACGCGCGCGCACCGCTGCGCCAGCGTGCGATCGTGCGTGACGAGGACCAGGGTGCTGCCGATACTGCGATTGAGCTCGAACAAGAGATCCGTGACCCGCTGGCCGGTGTGCGTGTCGAGATTGCCCGTCGGCTCGTCGGCGAACAGCACGGCGGGCTGCGTCACGAAGGCGCGGGCGATCGCGACCCGTTGCTGCTCGCCGCCCGACAGCTGCTTGGGATAATGAGCGGCACGCGCGGTCAGGCCCACCTGCTCCAGCACGGCGGCGGCCGCGGCGCGAGCATCGCGGCGAGCACGAAGCTCCAGCGGCAACATGACGTTCTCCAGCGCCGTGAGCGCGGGAATCAGGTGAAAGGACTGAAAGACGAAGCCGACGTACTGCCCGCGCAGACGGGCACGACCGTCCTCGTCGAGCCGCGTCACCTCGACCCCTGCGATCAGCACTTCGCCCGAGGTGGGCGAGTCGAGCCCCGCCAGCAAGGCGAGGAGGGTCGATTTGCCGGCGCCCGACGCGCCCACCACGGCGAGGGTCTCTCCCGATCGCACAGTGAGGCTCACATCGGAGAGAATGGTGAGGGGCCCCTCGGGGCTCGAAACGGTCTTGGTGAGGTGCCTGGCCTCAAGTGCGGTTTCTATCTGCATCATGGGAGAGTCCGTGAACCGGATATTCGTCCTTCTGATCCTGTGGGTGGCGGCGGTCCCGGCATACGCAGAGACGCCGGCACTCCTCGTGTTCGGCGACAGCATCAGCGCCGGCTACGGGCTAGCGCGCGTCGAACGGGGCTGGGTGGCGTTGCTGCAGGCGAAGCTAAAGAGCGAAGGTTACGGTTATGAGGTCGTCAATGCCAGCGTCAGCGGCGAAACGACGGCGGGCGGGCTCGCGCGCCTGCCGCGCGCGCTCAGCCTGCACCGGCCGGCGGTCGTGATTCTCGAGCTCGGCGGCAACGACGGCCTGCGGGCACTGCCGATCGAGCAGATGCGCGCGAATCTGACACACATGATCGATCTGGCACGGGGGGCGGATGCGAAGGTGCTGCTGCTCGGGATGCGCATACCGCCCAACTACGGCCGAGAGTACACGGAGCAGTTCAGCGCCGTCTACGCCGACCTCGCCCGCGAGAGGCACCTCCCGGTGGTACCGTTCTTCCTGAGCGCCGTCGCCCTGCACCCCGACCTCATGCAGGCCGACGGCGTGCATCCGGACGAGGCGGCGCAGCCGCTCCTGCTCACAGCGGTTTGGCCGGCGCTCGAGCCCTTACTCAAGCGCTAGGGGGCGGTGGCGCGGCTACTCCTGCGGGGGACGAGGGCTCGCGTTTTCCGGCAGCAACGTGATCACGTTCATGAGAAAGCTCGTGTGATCGTGCGAGGACACTGCGGCAAACAGTCTTCCCTCCACCGACACGTGGGAATCCTCCACCACGCTATCCGGAAACTCGGAAATGCCGACGAGTTGCAGCTGATCGGCCGACTGGCACATGAAGCTCTGCGCGGGGGAATAGATGTAGACCTCGTGATCGAGCGTGAGCACGGGCACATTGTCCATGCCGTCGGGGGTGGGGTAGGAGCGAAAATGCACGCGTCCCGACAGGGTGTGCTTGACCGGCTGGGTCCAGAGGCACCCGCCGTAGCCGTGCACGCAGCCCGCTGCCGCGAGGGAAATCCCGATCACAATTGAACGCCAGGCGGTCATTCCATCTCCGATTCAGGGGCGGAGGGGCCGATACGATTTCACCCGACCAGCATACTCCGTCGACATGCGACGTTGCTGCGGTCTTCGTCCGGTGCTATACACGCGAAACAAAAAATCAGGAGCCGCACCCGTGGAACGCGTTTGGCTGAACCAGTACCCGCCCGGTGTGCCAACCGACATCGACCCCGACCTGTACCCCTCGCTCAACGCGATGTTCGACGAGGCGTGCGCCGCGTACGGCAACCTTCCCGCGTATCAGAACTTCGGCGCGATCCTCACCTACGCGCAGCTCGACACCTTAAGCCGCGCATTCGCCGCCTGGCTTTCGAAGAAATCGGGCCTTCAGGCGGGGGACCGCGTCGCCTTGATGATGCCGAACGTGCTCCAGTATCCGGTCGCGCTCTTCGGCATCCTGCGCGCGGGCATGGTGGTGGTGAACGTCAATCCGCTCTACACCGCGCGCGAGCTCGAGCATCAGCTCAGGGACTGCGGCGCCAAGGCGATCGTCATCGTCGAGAATTTCGCGCACATCCTGCAGCAGGTACTGCCGCATACGGATCTCAAGCAGGTCCTGGTGACGCGCATCGGCGATCTTCTGGGATTTCCTCGCGGAGCGCTCGTGAACCTGGTCCTGCGCCTGCGCAAGCAGGTGCCCCCGTGGAGCATGCCGGGGGCGATCACGCTCAAGAGCGCGCTGGGCGCAGGGCTTGGTCTGAAGCTCGCGCCCGTCGAGGTCGGCTCGCAGGACATCGCGTTCCTGCAGTACACCGGCGGAACGACGGGCATCGCCAAGGCGGCGGTACTCACCCACCGCAACATGGTGGCCAACGTGCTGCAGGCGAGCGCCTGGATCCGGCCCGCGCTCCAGCCGGGACCGCAAAGAATCATCATCACGGCGCTGCCGCTCTATCACATCTTCTCGCTCACGGCGAATTGCCTCCTGTTCGCGCGACTTGGGGCGAAGAACGTGCTCATCACCAATCCACGCGATTTCAAGGGCTTCGTCGCGGAGCTGCGCAAGCACAAATTCTTCTATATCAGCGGCGTGAACACGCTGTTCAATGCGCTCTTGCACACGCCGGGCTTCGATTCGCTCGATTTCTCCTCGCTCAAGATCACGCTCGGCGGAGGCATGGCGGTACAGGCGGTGGTCGCCGCGCGCTGGAAGAAGGTCACGGGCAACGTGCTCACGCAGGCATGGGGATTGACCGAGACCGCACCCGCTGCATGCATCAACCCGATGGGCGTGGACTTCAACGGGTCTATCGGGCTGCCCATCCCGTCCACCGACGTCTCCATCCGCGACGATGCCGGTGTGGAAATGAGAACCAACGAGGTGGGCGAGATCTGCGTGTTCGGACCGCAGCTGATGCGCGGCTACTGGAACCGTCCCGACGAGACCGAGAAAGTCATGTTCGGCGACTGGCTGCGCACGGGCGACATCGGGCGCATGGATGCGAAGGGATTCGTGTTCATCGAGGACCGCAAGAAGGACATGATCCTCGTCTCCGGATTCAACGTCTATCCGAACGAGGTCGAGTCCGTCGTGGCCGAGCATCCCGGCGTGCTCGAGGTGGCGGCCGTGGCGCAGCTCGACGAGAGCTCCGGAGAAACGGTGGCCCTGTTCGTGGTGAAGAAGGATCCCAGCCTCACCGCCGAGGCCTTGATCGAGTACTCCCGCGCCAACCTCACGGGATACAAAGTGCCCAAGCGCGTGCACTTCCGCACGGAGCTGCCGAAGACCAACGTCGGCAAGATCTTGAGGCGCGCGCTGCGCGATGAGCTGAGCGGGGCGCAATCCAGCGGGTCAGCGCCGAGCGGGGCGGCGCCGAGCGGGGCGGCGCCCGGCGAGGATCAAGCGAAATAAGCGCGCACCGTCTCGACGAGGACACCCACCCGATCCGGGTCGACGCCGGGGGTGATGCCGTGACCCAGATTGAATACGTGCCCCGGCCCGTTGCCGAAGCTCTCGAGCACGCCCTGTGCCGCCGCCCGCAGCGTGTCCGGAGGCGCGAACAGCGCGGACGGATCGAGGTTGCCTTGCAGAGCGACGCGGTCCTGCACGGCACGGCGCGCCGACCCTAAGTCCGTGGTCCAGTCGACGCCCACCGCGTCGCATCCGATCTCGGCGATGTCTGTGAGCCATGCGCCGCCGCCCTTGGTGAACACGATGCTCGGCACGCGCCGGCCCTCGGCTTCCCGGGTGAGCGATGCCACGATTCGCGCCATGTACGCGAGCGAGAACTCCCGGTACTGCGTGGGCGTGAGCACGCCGCCCCACGTGTCGAATAGCATCACCGCCTGCGCACCCGCCGCGATCTGCGCGTTCAGATACAGGCTCGTCGCTCGGGCGAGCACCTCGAGCAGCCGGTGCAGCGTCTCGGGACTCTCGTACATCATGCGCTTGATGAGCTGAAAATCCTTGCTGCCGCCGCCCTCCACCATGTAGGTCGCGACCGTCCAGGGACTGCCCGCGAATCCAATCAGCGGAATGCGGCCTTTGAGCTCGCGCCGGATGAGCGCCACCGCGTCGATCACGTACCTGAGCTCGACGTTGGGATCCGGCACGCCGAGCTTGGCCACGTCGGCGGCCGAGCGCACCGGACGCTCGAACGTCGGACCCCCCGCGCCGGTCTCGAAGCTCAATCCGAGGTTCATGGCGTGCGGAATGGTGAGGATGTCGGAGAATAAAATGGCGCCGTCGAGCGGATAGCGGTCCACGGGCTGCAGCGTCACCTCGCACGCGAGCTCGGGCGTCGTGCACAGCGCGAGAAAGCTTCCGGCACGCGCCCGCGTCGCCCGATATTCCGGCAGATAGCGGCCCGCTTGGCGCATGAGCCAGATCGGCCGCCGCGGCGTCGGCTGGCGGAGCAAGGCGCGCAGCAGGAGATCGTTCTTGAGTGCTTGGGTCATAGGAGTCAGGTTCTCTCGCTCGCATCGAACAGCCGCCGGTGCTCGAGGATCGCGTAGCGATCCGTCATGCCCGCAATGTAGTCGGCCACGGCGCGTGCGCGGCCTAAGTCTCCGTGCGCGGCGCCGAGGCGCGCGGCGTTGGCGCCGTGCTCTTCGGGCATGAGCGCCGGATCGTCCAGGAACGCCTCGAACAGGGCGGTCACCACGCGGCGCGCTTTCGAGGTCATGCGCCGCACCTTGTAATGCTTGTAGACGCGATCGCGCAGGAAGCTCTTGAGCGAATTATTGAGCTCCTGCGTCTCCTCGCCGAAGCCGATGAGCGGCGTCGCCAGCGATCGCACCTCCTCGGCCGAGGAAACACCCGAAACGCGCAGGCGGGCCGCGGAGGTGTCGATGAGATCGGTGACCAGGTGATTGATCATGCGCCGCAGAATCTCGTTGACCAGGCGGCGTCCGGCAAGGGCGGGGTACTGCCGGCCGACGACCTCGCGGTATCGCGCAAACAAGGGGGTCTGCGCGAGCTCCTCCAGCGTGATCAGGCCCGCGCGAATGCCGTCGTCCACGTCGTGATTGTTGTAGGCGATCTCGTCGGCGAAGTTCGCGAGCTGCGCCTCGAGTCCCGGCTGCGTGCGCAGGAGGAACCGCTCGCCCAGATCTCCGAGCTTTCGCGCGTTCGCGGCCGAGCAGTGCTTCAAGATGCCCTCGCGGCACTCGAACGTGAGGTTGAGGCCGTCGAATTCGGCGTACTGCTCCTCGAGCTCGTCCACGACCCGCAGCGACTGCAGGTTGTGCTCGAAGCCGCCGAAATCGCGCATGCACTCGTTCAGGGCATCCTGCCCCGCATGGCCGAAGGGCGTGTGGCCGAGATCGTGCGCCAGGCAGACCGCCTCCGAGAGCACCTCGTTCAAGGCGAGCGCGCCGGCGATGGTGCGCGCGATTTGCGCCACCTCCAGAGAATGCGTGAGCCGGGTGCGGTACAGATCGCCCTCGTGATTGACGAACACCTGGGTCTTGTAGACCAGCCTGCGGAAGGCGGTGGAGTGGACGATGCGGTCGCGGTCGCGCTGGTATTCCGAGCGATAGGCCGGAGCGGCCTCGGGGTGACGCCGGCCGCGCGACTGGCTCTCCTGCGCCGCATACGCGGCCAGAGCACTCATGCAAAATGCTCCTGCAAGGTGGCATCAAGCGCACTCTTGTCGTACTTTCCGACCACCGTCGCATTCCCGAGCCGCTCGAGGAGCACCAGCCGTACGGTTCCGGCGAGCACCTTCTTGTCCATCTGCATGAGCTCGAGCGCGCGCGCCGAGCCGATCCGGGGCGGCTCGATGGGCAGCCCCGCGCGGCGCACCAGCGCGTGGATCAGATTGCGGGCGGGGGTGTCGATCATGCCCAGCCGTCGCGACAGATCCGCCGCCATGAGCATGCCGAGCCCGACCGCCTCGCCGTGCAAGTATACCTCGTAGCCCGTCGCCGCCTCGATGGCGTGCCCGAAGGTGTGACCGAAATTCAGGATCGCCCGCAGCCCCTCCTCGCGCTCGTCCTGGGCGACCACGGCCGCCTTGATGGTGCAGGAACGGTAGATCGCGTGGGTGAGCGCATCGGGTTCGCGCGCGCGCAGCCGTGCCATGTTGGTGTCGAGCCAGCCGAGCAATTCCAGATCCCAGATGCAGCCGTACTTGATCACCTCGGCAATGCCGGCGGAGATCTCGCGATCGGGCAGGCTGTTCAGGGTGTCGGTATCGGCGATCACGGCGATGGGCTGGTGGAACGCGCCGATCAGGTTCTTGCCGCCGCTGTGATTGACGCCGGTCTTGCCGCCGACCGAGGAGTCCACCTGCGCCAGCACCGTGGTGGGGATCTGCACGTAGCGCACACCGCGCTGATAGCACGCCGCGGCGAAGCCCGCGATGTCCCCCACGACCCCGCCGCCGAACGCCAGCACCACGGCATCGCGGTTGAACCGCTGTCCGACCAGGGCATCGAATATCCAGCTCACCGTCTGCAAAGTCTTTTGCTGCTCCCCCTCCGCGAGGATGCACTCCTGGATGCTGCGCCGGTCGCCGAGGGCCGCGCGTAGCGCCGGCAGGTACAAGCGCGCAACGGTCGTGTCGGTCACGATCATCAGGTCCTTGCCCGGGATCTGCGATTCGACGAGCGCGGTGTTGCCAAGCAGTCCCGCGCCGATCGTGATGAGATACGGAGAACGGCCGACGTCTACCTTGAGGGTTTGCACTTCAAGTATTATACGAAGCTTGCGCTCCCCGCGCGCGCTGAAGCTCGCGGTGAATCTCCTCGGCCACCACCTGGACGCGCCGGCCGTCCGTCGAAACCGTGATATCGGCGATTTCCGCATACAGCAACACGCGGTGGCGCATCAGCTCGGCCAGCTTCTCTTTCGGGTCCGTGTCATTGAGGAGCGGACGGTGGCGTCCGTGGCGCGTGCGCTCCAGTTGCTGGCCGATAGAGGTCTCCAGATAGACCACGGCGCCGCGCTCGGCGAGCAGGCGCCGATTATCGACGTCGATCACCGCGCCGCCCCCGGTGGCGATCACGACACCATTCAGCCGCGTGAGGCGCTCGATGGACTCCCTTTCACGCAGCCGGAAGCCCACCTCGCCCTCTTTCTCGAAAATGAAGGCGATGTCGACCCCGGTGCGGGCCTCGATGTCGGCATCGCTATCGTGGAAGGAGAAGCGCAGCAGGCGCGCGAGATGCCGACCCACGGCGGACTTGCCGGAGCCCATGGGGCCGATGAGGAAGACGTTGGACTGCGACAGCATGGAAGGGAAGGATACAGAAACGGCGGCCCCGGAAAGAACACGGCCGCCCGAGGGCGGCCGTGGGGTTCATCGATGCCTTGAATCAACTGATCGTGACCGGTATCGAGTAGGTGGTGATCGACTTGGATTGCGGCGAGGTCACCGAGATGGTGATGCTGCCGTTGCCGGCAGACGTGGGCGCCGTCAGCGTCACAGTGCTGACATTGCCTCCCACATTGTTCAGCGGCGCCCCCAGCGTGGTAGCGTTAGGGCTGTCGCCCGGGCCGCCGCTTGTGTTGCAGCCGATCGTATAAGAGGCTCCGGCGCCGCTCAGCGTACCGATGCTCGCGGTTATAGCCACCGTGGTGCCGGCGGCCATCGAGTTGCCATTGCCGTCGGTCACGAGAATGCTCAAATTGATGAAATTGGGCGCGGCGGGGGCGGCGGGGCTGACTGCAAGGCTCACGGAGGCGGTATTTGCAGGTATGAACTTCGAGGAGGTTGAGTCAAACACGAGGACCAGCGCACCCGAGGTCGACATGATGAGTTGGTGCTCCACCCCGATCGCCAGGGTGGCCTCGGTGCACGAAGAGGCCGTGCACGTGATGCCGATGAACTTGCCGCTCGGTGTCGCGTACACGCCCGTGTTGTAGTAATCGAGGAAGTAATCCCCCTTCACGTAGGCGCCGCTCTCATTGGCGTCGAGATAGGGCTCGCCCAGATTCGAGAAAGGGTCGCCGGCCTGGTAGTAGCCGGTGCTGTTCACGTCGTCGAAAGACTCCTCGCCGATGGCCGTGGCCAGAATCTGCGCGCGTCCGTTTCTGAACGTCGGCGGAGTGCTGCTGGTACCGGGCCGGGGATTCGCGCTTGTCCAAGTCACCAGGCATTCACCGTCGCCGGCAGTCGTGAGCGGAGTCGTGCAGCTGCCCCCGATGTGTCCGCCGTTAGTCGTGAACGCGACCGAGGTGCCGTCGGGCGCCGGGTTGTTGTACCGGTCGGCCAGCTGCACCGTGACCGGTACGGTTACGAGGTCTATGCCGTAGGCTTCCACGTTCGAACAGGCGAGCGTTCCGTAGTTGGGTGCGCCGACCGCAATCGAGAAAGCGTTCGACGCCGGCAAGCCCGTGGTGACCGTGAGGTTGCTCGACTCGGTGCTGAGCGCCGGCGATGCGATCGTGGCGGTCACGCGAACCGCCGTGTGCGCGGTCCCCGAGCTGACCACGGTTTGCACGGTGCCGTCGGCGGCCGAGACGGCGCTGGCGGGCGACAGGCTAATTCCGCCGGCGCTCGTATTCAGGGAGAAGTTCACCGTGACGCCGGGCCGCGCCCCACCGGTCGAGTCGACGACCTTGAATACTACGGTGGAGGTCTCGTTGAGGCCCGTGCCCTTGAGGCCGATCGATTGCGGGGTGGCGGATTCGAACTGGATGGAGCCGATGGCTGCCGCGGCTACGGTAACCGTGCCGGTCGCCGTCAGGTTCGTGCTGGCGACCGCAGCGCTTGCGGTGATCACGTCCTGGCCGCTGCAGCCCTTGGCCGTGTAGGTGGCGTCGATGGTTCCGGTCGAGCTCGTGACGGTGTCCGCCGTAGTCCCGGCCGTGCTGGTTCCGGAGGCCGCGAGGACGGCAAGACCGTTGCTGAGGCACGTGGAGCTGTACGAGACGATGACCGGGGCCGCCGTGTAGAGCACGCCGCTCTGGTTGACGACGGTGATCGAGAGGCTCGTCGTGCCGCCGGCGGAGACGTTGGCGGACGAGAGCCCGATCACGCCCGACTGAAAGCCCGAGCCGCTGCCGTTGCCCATCTCGTAGGTCGTCGTCGTGCCCGTGCCGGTACCCGTGCCCGTGCCCGTGCCGGTACCCGTGCCCGTGCCCGTGCTGCTGCTGCCGCCGCTTTCGGTGCCGAGGTCGGCGCCGCCGCAGCCGGCGAGCAGCATCAGTGCCGCGGCCGTGATAAGTAAACTTCGCATGTGTGTGGTCCTCGCTCGATCCGTGTCGGCGTCAGTAGAGATTTGACCCTTCCCGCAAGATCTTCGGTGTGATGAAGATCAAGAGTTCGGTCTTGTTGTTGATGTTCGTGGTGCTCTTAAAGAGATTCCCGAGGATCGGGATGTCGCCGAGCCAGGGCACCTTGTTGGCGGCATAGGACTTGGTCGTCTCCAGAATGCCGCCAAGCACCACGGTCTGGCCGTCGCCGACCAGAACCTGAGTTTGAATCTGGCGCGTATCGATCGAAGGCACGCTGCCGCCGGTGGCGCTGGTCACCTGCTGGCCGACCGTATCGTCGCTCACATCGAGATCCAAGATGACGCGGTTGTCCGGCGTGATCAGCGGCGTCACCTTGAGCGAGAGCACGGCGTTCTTGAACTGCGTCGTGGTCGCGCCGCTGGAGGCCGATTCCTGATAGGGAATCTCGACACCCTGCATGATGGTCGCCTGTTTCTGATTCGCCGTGATCACTCTGGGTGAGGAGATGGTCTCGCTCTTACCCTCGTTCTCGGCGGCGGACAGCGCGAGATCGACCAGATAGCTGCCGCCCAGCAGGGAGATGCCGATGCTGCCATTGGTATTCGCTGCCGGCGTGTTCACCATGTAGCGGTTGGCGAGCGCGGGCGTCGCCACGGGAGCCACCGGCAAGCCGGAGCTCAAGTTGGTGAGGGCGGACTGGATCATGGTGTCCGCGCCGGTCCCCGAGCCCGTGACGGCCAGCAAGCCGTTGCTGCCGTTTTGCTGAGCCGAGGTGATGCCGAACTGGGCGCCCAGATCGCGCTCGAAGGTATCGCTGACCACCACGATGCGCGCCTCGATGAGCACTTGCCGTACCGGCACGTCGAGGGCTTGCACCAGCCGGCGGATCTCCGCCAGGTTCTCGGCCGTGTCTTGCACCATCAAGGTATTGGTGCGCTCGTCGATCGAGAGGCTGCCGCGATTGGAGAGCATGGAATTGCGGCCGCCGCCCGTCGCACCGGTGGTGGGACGGATCATCTTCGCAAGGTCAGCCACCTTGGCGTAGTTGGCCTGCATGAACTCGGAGCGAATGGGCGAGAGCTCCTGCACCTCCTTGTGCGCCTCGAGCTCCGCCTTCTCGCGCGTCGCGAGCTCTTCGGTCGGTCCGATGATGATGACGTTGTCCTGGCGGCGCTTGTCGAGCCCCTTGGTACGCAGCACGATGTCGAGCGCCTGATCCCAGGGGACGTTCTGCAGACGCAACGTCAAGTTGCCGGTCACGGAATCGCTCACCACGATGTTCTGGCCGCTGGTGTCCGCAAGGAGCTGCAGCACCGAGCGTACGTCGATGTCCTGGAAGTTGAGCGTCAGCCGCTCACCGGTGTACTCCTTCTTCTCCTCGGCGGCATTGCGCTTCATGGAGGGCTTGATCTCGACGGTGTATTGATTGTCCGACTGATAGGCCAGTTGTTCGAAGTCGCCCTGCGCGGTGATCACGAGGCGCGAGCTGCCCTCGACGCGGATCGCATCGACGGTCTGCACCGGCGTCGCGAAATCCGTCACGTCGTAGCGGCGCATCAGGTTCTTGGGCATCAGGGTGCCCGCGAAGTCGACGACGACCTGATTGCCTTCCTGGCGCACGTTGACCGGGGTTCGCGGATCGGAGAGCTGCACAATCACCCGGCCGGTGCCGTCCGAGCCGCGGCGGAAATCGATGGTCTTGATCGAGCGCTCGACCGCGGCACCCTGGGCAGCGTTGTTGCTGTGCGTCACGGCGTTCGCCAACGCATCGCCCGGCTGGCGGCCCAAGGTGACGACGATGGTGTCGCCCTCGACCTTGGTCGTGTAGGGAATGAGCTGATCGACGTTGATCACGACGCGCGAGCGGCCATTCGCCTCGGCGGCGACCACGGAATCGACGCCGCCCGAACGCACGTCGATGCGGCGCGAGGGAAGTGCGAGCGAGGTATTCGGCAGGTCGAACGCGATGCGCGCCGGCTTGTCGATGGTGAACGGCAGCGGCTCGGGAGCCGGGCCGCTCAGATGCAGCTTGAGCTGGACCTGGTTGCTCGACAGCGTCTGCACGTCGACGGACTCGAGCTTGAGCGCGTCGGGCGCTCCTTGAGCTTGGGTCCTTAGGGTGAATGCCGACATCACGACGAGCGCCATCGCTCCGATCATCGCCATCCGTATCTTGAGTCTGGTCATGCGTTGCTCTCCCTGTGGCCCCATCAATCTTGCAATGCCAATGAGGCCGGTCGCTCGATGTAGCCGCCGAGACCATCGGGGATGATCTCGACCAGGCTTATTTTGCTGCCCGTGATCTCAGTAACCTTTCCGTCGTTCTGCCCCATGTAATTCCCGGGCTGAACCTTGTGCACCAAGCCGTCCTTGGATTGCACCAGTCCGTAAAAATTGTTTCCCACCTTGAACGTTCCCACCATCTTGAGCGTGTCGAGGGAGAATCCCTCGAGGAACTCGCGATTGCGGCGCACGGTCGGACGCACACCCGCTCCGTTCGCGAGGTTCGGGCTCGCCGGCTGGAAGGGCGAACGCAAATTGCTGGCGCTGTAGACGAAGCTCTCATACGGCTTGACCTCGGGCAGCGGCTGGATGCGGCCGCCCGGCTTTTTCTTGGTCTCCGCGATCCACCGCTGCAGATCGGACTGGCCGCCCGAGCAGGCAGCCGTCACGCATCCGAGCAACGCGATCGCGCAGACGATGCGCGCGGCGGATACCATCCGAGTCCTGGCGGCGATGCGATCCCCGGTACTCATTCTCACGTCGCGCCTCCTGTGGTCTTTTTCTTGGCCGCGGGCTTCGGGGCTTCGTCCTCGATGTAGCGATACGTCTTCGCGGTGACGTCCATGGTCAGATTGTCGTAGTTGCCCGCGGATTTATTTTCGACCGGGGTGATCTGAATATCGTGCAGCGTGACGATGCGCGGCAGCGCCGCGATGCCGCTCACGAAAGCGCCGAACTGGTGGTAGGAGCCCACCAGCCGGATCTTGATCGGCAGCTCCGCATAGAAACCGTTGCTCTTTTCCGGTCCGGGCTGGAAGAGCTTCTCGCTCAAGCCCGCGGCAAGACCGGTCTGCGAGATATCGACCAAAAGGTTCGGCACTTCGGTCTTGCCGGGCAACTGCCGCAGCATCGCGCCGAAGGTGCGCTCCATTTCCGCGAGCTGCCCCTTGTAAGCGTCGAGATTCGCCGCGCGCTGCTGCTTATTCTCGAACTGCGTGCGCAGATCGAGCTCGTCCGCCTCGGCTTTCTGCAGAACCGGCCGGTCCTGCGTCCAGACGAACATGTACGAGAACAATCCGGTGCAGATGACCAATACGAGGAGCACGAAGAAGCCACGAACCGCCAGAGGCCAGCGGCCGGGATCCTTGGGATCGAGCGATTTGAGTTCATCGAAGAAATTCATTTTGCAGCCTTCTTCACTGTGGTTTCGCCGCCCTCCTCCAGATTGACTCCCACAGTGTTCGCGAACACCGTGAAGTTCGATCCCCCGGTGGGCGAGTCCTTGGCCGTCTCGACGACCTGCAGCTCCGGGTTGTCCATCCACGTGGAGGCGTCGATGTTGCGCATGAAGGTCGACACACGCGTGCTCGACTGCGCCACGCCCTTGAGCTCGACCTTGTTGCCGTTCTGCTTGATCGAGGTGAGATAGACTCCGTCGGGCACGGTGTGCACCAGCTCGTCGAACTGGTGAACGATCTCGGGGCGCTTGCGCTGCAGCTTCTCGATGATCTCCATGCGGGCGACCAGGCGCTGCTTGCGGTTCTCGAGATCCTGGATATCGGCGATCTCGGCGTCGAGCTTGACGATCTCCTTCTTCAGGAGATTGTTCTTCTCGTTCTGCGCGTCGATCCAGCTGGAATAGACGACCTTCGCGCCGCCCGCGATCACTGCGCCCGCGATGAACGCCGCGATCGTGAAGGCGCCGAACTCGCGGCGGCGGCGCTTGCGCTCTTGTTCGCGGTGAGGAAGTAGGTTGATGCGTGGCATGGCGGCCCTCAGTCGAAGCTTCGCAGCGCGAGGCCGCAGGCAGTTAACAACGCCGTCGCGTCGCGGCTCACGGCCTGCGCCTTGGCCTTCGACGACACCTTCATGTTGCCGAGGGGGTCGCCCTTGTCGGCGGGCACGCCGACTCGGCTCGAGATGACCTCGGCGGCGCCGGCGATGTTGGCGCAGCCGCCGCAGATCAGGATCTGATCGGGCTGCGAGCGGCCGCTGCCCGAGGCGAGGTAGAACTGCAGTGAGCGGCTCACCTGCTGGGTCATGTCGTCGATGAACGGATCGAGCACCTCGGGCTGGTAGTTGCTGGGCAGACCGCCTTCCTTTTTGGCGCGGCCGGCTTCCTCCATGGAAAGCCCGTAGGTGCGCATGATCTCCTCGGTGAGCTGCTGCCCGCCGAAGGCGAAATCACGGGTGTAGATGACCTTCAAGTCGCGCAGCACACTGAACGTCGTCGAGCTCGCGCCGAAGTCGACCACCGCGATGGTGCGGTCCATGCCGCCGTCGGGCATCTGGTGGCGCATCAAGGCGCAGGCGTTCTCGAGGGCGAATGCCTCGACATCGACGATCTGCGCGGTCAAGCCCGAGGCCTGGACGGCCGCCTGGCGCTGCTCCACGTTTTCGGTGCGCGTCGCGACGAGCAGCACATCGAGCATGTCGGGATCCTTTTCCGAGGGACCTACGACCTGGTAGTCGTAGCTCACTTCCTCCATCGGGAAGGGGATGTACTGGTCGGCCTGCATCTCCACCTGACCCTCGAGCTCGTGCTCCCCCAGGCTCTTCGGCATCTGAATCACCTTGGTGATTGCGGCATCGCCGGAGATCGCGATCGCCGCCAAGCGGCTCTTCGCGCCCGAGCGCTTCACCGCGCGCCGGATCGCCTCGCCGACGGCCTCGGCGTCGACGATGGCCTTCTCGTTGATGGCGTTGTGCGGGGTGGGCTCCGCCGCGTAAGACTCGACTCGGTATTGTCCACCCGACAACGTGAGCTCGATGAGCTTCACCGACGAGGTCGTGATGTCCAGCCCCAACAGCGGACGGTATCTTTTGCCGAACGAGAACACTAGAATTTCCTTTTCGCTCAGTACGTTGGAGGGCGATGCAGGGCGTTGACCATGCTCGGCAAAGTTAGCAGGAAACTGTTAAATGAGAACGTGAACCTACTCACGGTAATCACCGCGAGGCGAGGGAATGTCGCAAAATTGAGAACTACGAAGGTTTCGTAGCGCGCTCGAGGAACTTCTCAAACCGTTCATTCAGACCTCTGTTCGCCTATGCTCCCTAGGCGATTTGGGAAGCTTGGTCTGGCAACCCCGCTGTCTTAGGCTTTGAACCGTTAGACCGGTGGCTTTGCGTCCTCATCTTTCGATGAGTATGCCCTTGTAAGCCGCGGTAATATGCCAGCCCTGTCTATGCCGGCGCAATAAGTTAGAGCGGTTTGCTGTGACCAAACGTTACCTGGTTCTCATATCCCGAACTTGCGTGTGCCTCGTTGCTGCGATCTTGGCTATTGCGTTCGCAAACGTGTGCGCTTATGTCTATTTACGGCCGGCGCTGCCCCAGGTGGACACCTTACGCGACGTCCAGCTCCAGGTCCCGTTGCGGGTATACACCCGCGACGGGCGGCTGATGGCCTCGATCGGCGAGCAGCGGCGCATCCCGGTGCGCTATTCGGACCTGCCGCCGAAGCTGATCCAGGCGTTTCTCGCCACCGAGGACGACCGCTTCTTCCGCCATCACGGCGTCGACTGGGAGGGCATCCTGCGCGCCGCGCTCGCGAATGCCCGTGCGGGCCGTATCAGCCAGGGCGCGAGCACGATCACCATGCAGGTCGCGCGCGACATGTTCCTGTCGCCGCGCCGGGACATGAAACGCAAGATGAGCGAGGTCTACATCTCGCTCCTCATGGAGACCGAGTTCACCAAGGAGGAGATCTTCTCCCTCTACGTGAACAAGATATTCCTGGGTCAGCGCTCCTATGGGGTGGCCGCCGCGGCTGAGGTGTACTTCGGCAAGAGCCTGGAGCAGCTGAACATCGCGGAGATGGCGACGCTCGCCGGCATACCCGCCGCGCCCTCGGCGGTCAATCCGGTCGCGAATCCCGAGGCGGCGACGCAGCGCCGCGCTCACGTGCTCGGACGCATGCGCGACCTCGGCTATATCACGCCCGCCGAGTACGAGGCCGCCAAGGCGAGCCCCATGGAAAGCCGCATGCACGGACCGTCCATCGAGGTGGACGCCCCCTACGTCGCCGAGATGGTGCGCAACGACCTGCAGGCGAAGTACGGCGATGCCATCTACACCGCCGGCTATCAGGTTTTCACCACGCTCGACTCGCGGCTCGAGGCGGCGGCCACCGTGGCGCTGCGCACCGGTTTGCTCGAGTACGATCGGCGGCACGGCTGGCGAGGCGCGACCGATAAAGTCGATCTGTCGAAGGGATCGAGCGATGCCGACCTCGAGGCCGAGCTCGAGGATCGCCCCGCCGTCGGCGGCCTGCGGCCGGCGATCGTCGAGTCGGTGGAGGAAAAGAGCGCAAAGATTTACGTGAAGGACATGGGTTCCGTGACACTGCCGTGGGCGAAGATGTCATGGGCGCGGCGCGAGCTGCCGGAAGAGAAGACCGATCGGTCGCCGATCCAGGTCTCGGAGATCTTCAGCCGCGGCGATGTGATCTACACGGTCGGCAACAGCCGAGAGACGCTGCAGTTCGTGCAGGTGCCCGAGGCGCAGAGCGCCCTCGTCGCGATGGACCCGAAGGACGGCGCGGTGGTCGCGCTGGTCGGGGGCTTCGATTACTTTCAGAGCAAATTCAACCGGGTGACGCAGGCGCGGCGCCAGCCCGGTTCCGGCTTCAAGCCCTTCGTCTACGCGGCGGCCTTCGACCGGGGCTATACGCCGGCAAGCGTGGTCATCGACGCGCCCGTCGTCATCGATGCCGCGGGCAACGATCAGGGCTGGCGGCCCAAGGAGATGGAGGGCGAGTTCTTCGGTCCGGTGCGCCTGCGCGAGGCGCTCGCGCATTCGCGCAATCTCGTCTCGGTGCGCCTGGTGCGCGACATCGGGGTCGAATACACCCGCGACTACGTGACGCGCTTCGGCTTCGACAAGACCCACGTGCCCGACGATCTGACCATGGCGCTCGGTACGGCCGAGCTCAGCCCGCTACAGGTCGTCACCGGCTACTCGACGTTCGCAAACGGCGGATTTCGGGTGAACCCCTACTACGTCGACCGCATCCTGGATGCGAGCGGCAAGAGCATCTATCAGGCCGAGCCGCTGATCGCCTGCGCGCAGTGCGCCGCGTCCGCCGACTCGACGAGCGTGATGAACGCCGCGCTCGCGGACGGCCGCCCCGCGCCGGCCGCGAGTCTGGTCGCTGCCGCGGATTCCACCGCCGCGCCGGATCACGGCCTCGATCACGCGGGCCTCGACCACGCCCCAGGCGGTGCGCGCATCTCGCACCTGTCGCGCACCTCGCCGGCCGGCGCGCGCGACGGCGTCCTCGATGAGGGCGTGCACGACGGCAAGTCGCTGATCCCGCCGCGCAACCTCGCGCCGCAGATCATCCGTCCGCAGGTGGCTTATCTCTTGTCGGACATGATGGCCGACGTCATCCGGCACGGCACGGGCATGAAAGCTCTGGTGCTCGGCCGCGACGACATCGCCGGCAAGACCGGCACCACCAACGATGCGCGCGACGCCTGGTTTTCGGGTTTCAATGCCGACCTCGTGGCCACCGTGTGGACCGGCTTCGACCAGGACCGGTCGTTGGGCGAGCTCGAGCAGGGCTCGCGCGCCGCCCTGCCGACCTGGATCTTCTTTATGCATGAGGCCCTCGCCGGCGTTCCGCGGCACAAGGTTCCGGTCCCGGACGGCATCGTGACCGTGCGCATCTCGCCCGACAGCGGATTGCTGGCGAGCGCCGACGATCCGAACGCCATCATGGAAAAGTTCATCGATGGCAGCTTGCCCAAACCGGAAACCACCGAAGGGCAAAACAAGCAGAATCCGCTGAACGATGGCGACAAACCGCTCTTCTAGGTATATGGCCAAAAGATACTCGCAGCGCACAGAAGATCTGCGGCGCGCGTTGGCCCAGGAGGCTGCGCGCATCATGGCCGAGCACGGCATCGAGGACTTCCTGCAGGCCAAGCGCAAGGCCGCCGATCGTCTCGGCGTGCACGAGGTGTCGGTCCTGCCCTCCAATGTCGAGATCGAGGCGGCGCTGCGCGCCCATCAGCGACTCTTCGGCGGCGACTCCCACGGGCACACGCTGAAGGAGCAACGGCGCATCGCTCTCGAGACCATGCGGCTCCTGGAGGAGTTCCAGCCCCGCCTCGTCGGCTCGGTGCTGACCGGAACCGCCACCGACTACAGCGACATCAACCTGCATCTCTTTGCCGACCGCTCGGAGTCGGTGGCGATACGACTCATCGAGATCGGCGTCCCGCACCAGTTCTACGAGCGACGCGTCAAGATGGACGCCGAGCGCAGCCTCAATTATCCGGCGCTGCGTTTCGAGGCGAGCGGCCGCACGGTCGATGTCACCGTGTTTCCGATCGACGGCATCCGCCAGGCGCCCTATTCGCCCGTGGACGGGCGGCCCATGAAGCGCGCCGACGCGCGCGAAGTCTCGGATCTCATCGACGTTTAAGGAGGTTTCCTCAATTGATCGGTAGCACCACTCTGTCTGACGAGCCTTCCGAGCGCACCGCTCCGGCCGCCGCCGCCCCTGCCGCCGCGGCTCCCTGCGGCGAGCCGGCGCGATGGTCGATGGCCGAGGCGCAAGGCCTTTACGAGACGCCGTTCGCCGACCTCCTGTTTCGGGCGCACGGGGTGCACCGCATGCACTTCGATCCGAATGCGGTGCAGCGCAGCCGTCTGCTCAGCATCAAGACGGGCGGGTGCCCCGAGGATTGCGGCTACTGCAGTCAATCCGCCCGCCACGACGGCGGTGTCGGTGCGACGAAGCTCATGGAAGTCGACGAGGTGGTTGCGGAGGCTCGCAAGGCGCGTGATGCGGGTGCGACCCGCTACTGCATGGGCGCTGCGTGGCGCGGTCCCAAGGAACGCGACATGGGCCGTCTCACGGCCATGGTCGGTGCGGTCAAGTCCCTGGGGCTCGAGACCTGCATGACGCTCGGCATGCTGACGCCGACCGATGCGCAGCGACTCGCGCAAGCCGGCCTTGACTATTACAACCACAACATCGACACCTCGGAGCGCTACTACGGCCAGGTGGCCACGACGCGCACCTGGGCCGACCGGCTCGCCACCCTGAAGCACGTGCGCGAATCGGGGATGAAAGTCTGCTGCGGCGGCATCGTCGGCATGGGCGAGGACGCTGTCGATCGTGTGGCCTTCCTGGTGGCGCTCGCGAACCTCCCCGAGCCGCCGGAAAGCGTGCCGATCAACCGGCTGATCCCGATTCCGGGCACACCTCTCGCCAATGCGCCGCCCTTGGACCCGATCGAGTTCGTGCGCACCATCGCGCTTGCGCGCATCCTCATGCCGACCTCGATGGTGCGACTCTCCGCGGGACGCAGCGCCATGAGCGATGAGCTGCAGGCGCTGTGCTTCTTCGCGGGCGCGAATTCGATTTTCGTCGGCGATACGCTCCTCACCGCCGAAAATCCCAGCGAGGACCACGATGGTGCCTTGTTCCGGCGCCTGGGCCTTACGCCGCTGGAACCGTCACTACCGTGACCGCTGCCGGTCTCGCGTCCTATCAGGCGGCGCTCGATGAGCTGGCCGACTCGAGCCGTCTACGCTCGCTCGCACCGCGCCGAGGGCTCGACTTCACCTCGAACGATTACCTCGGCCTCGCCGCGTCTTGCGGGCGCGGTGACAGCCGCGATCGCGCGCGGCACGCCCGTGGGCGCGGGGGGATCGAGGCTGTTGCGGGGCAACGCGCCGGAGCACGAGGCGCTCGAAGCGCGGGCCGCAGCCTTCTTTCGTGCCGAGCGAGCGCTTTTCTTCGGCAGCGGCTACCTCGCGAACTACGCGCTGCTCTCGACATTGCCGCAACGTGGCGATCTCCTCGTCCTCGACGCGCTGGTGCACGCGAGCGCCCACGAGGGCGCGCGCGCGGGCCGCGCCGAGGTCGCCCACGCTGCACACAACGATGCGGGCGCCTTCGAGGAGGCGATGCGCGCGTGGCGAGAGGGCGGCGGGCGGGGCCGCATCTGGCTGGCCGTCGAGAGTCTCTACAGCATGGACGGCGACCGTGCGCCGCTCGATGAGCTCGTCGCAGTTGCCGAGCGGCACGATGCGATGCTGCTCGTCGACGAAGCGCATGCCACCGGACTTTACGGGCCCGATGGCCGCGGTCTCGCCTCGAGCTTGGAGGGCCGCGACAACGTGATCGCGCTGCATACCTGCGGCAAAGCCCTCGGCGGCGCCGGGGCGCTCATCTCCGGACCGCGTGTGCTGTGCGATTTCATGCTCAACCGCTGCAGGCCCTTCATCTACTCGACCGCGCCGTCGCCGTTGATGGCCGTGGCGGCGCTCGAGGCGCTCGAGATCCTGAGAGAGGAGCCCGAACGGCGCCAGCGACTCGCGCATCTGGTCTCCGCTGCCGCGCGCGCCGCGCTTTCGAGCGGTGCCGCGACGCCGACCGGCTCGCAGATTCTCCCGGTCATCGTCGGCGATGATCGAGCGGCCCTCACGCTCGCCGCGGGCCTGCAGCGTCGCGGCTTCGACGTGCGCGCGATACGCCCTCCGACGGTAGCGGACGGAACGGCGCGCTTACGCATCTCGATCACGCTCAACGTCGACGAGCAGGCCGTGGGGGCGCTGTTCACCGCGCTCGCGCTGGAGCGGGGCGTGCTCGCGGCATGAACTCGGCCATCGTGGTCACGGGCACGGACACCGACGTCGGCAAGACGGTGTTCTGCGCGGGGCTCACGCGGTTGCTCGAGGGGGTGTACTGGAAGCCCGTGCAGGCCGGCCTTGCGGATGAGACCGACGCACAGGCGGTCCGGCGCCTCGCCGAGTTGCCCGCCGACCGCGTGCTGCCGGAGGCTTGGGCGTTGCGCACCCCCGCTTCGCCGCACCTCGCTGCCGAAATCGACGGCGTCGAGATCGACCCGGACGAGCTGGCATTGCCGCCCTCGGACCGGACTCTCATCGTCGAGGGGGCGGGCGGCCTGCTGGTGCCCCTCACTCGGCGGACGCTGCTGATCGAGGTCATCGCCCGCTGGGGCGCGCCGGTGGTGCTCTGCGCGCGCACGCGTCTCGGCACCATCAATCACACGCTCCTGTCGATCGAGGCGCTGCGCCGCCGGGCGATCCCCTTGCTCGGCGTCGCGTTCGTGGGGGAGGCGCATCCCGAGAACGAGCGCATCATCGGGTCCCTCGGGAAAGTTCCCATCCTCGGCCGATTGCCGCATCTCGATCCGCTCACGCCGGCGGCACTGGCGACCGCGTTCGCGCGAGCCTTCGAGCGCAACTCGTTCCTAAGCCCTGTCTCGCGCAGCGACTCGTCACGGAGACTGCCTTGACGGGCGATGCCGGCTCGATCATCTGGCACCCGTTCACCCAGCATGCGCTGCGGTCGAGCTTTCCCGAGGCGGTGCGCACCGAGGGAGCCTATATCTTCACCGCCGACGGCCGGCGTATCGTCGATGCGATCTCGTCCTGGTGGGTGATCACTCACGGCCATCGGCACCCGCGCATCGTCGCCGCCATTCGCGCCGCCGCCGAGACCTTGGACCAGGTGATCTTTGCCGAGTACACCCACGAGCCGGCCGAGAAGCTCGCCGCGAAACTGCTCACCGTCGTACCGACGGGACTCAAGCACGTCTTCTTCTCCGACAGCGGCTCGACGAGCGTCGAAGTGGCCCTGAAGATGGCGCTCGGCTACTGGCGCCACAGCGGCGAGCCGCGCCATCGCATCCTCGTCATGGAGCACAGCTACCACGGCGACACGGTCGGTGCCATGTCGGTGGGCGAGCGCGGCCCTTTCACGGAGGCGTACGAGCCGCTGCTGTTCGACGTCGCACGCATTCCGTTTCCCGCCGCGGGATGCGAAAGTCTCACGTTCGATGCGCTCGAGGCTCACTGCCGCGCAGGTGTTGCCGCCGCGCTCCTCGTCGAGCCGCTGGTACTCGGCGCCGGCGGCATGCTCATGTATCCGCCGGCCGTGCTCGCGCAGCTCCGAGAGATCTGCGCGCGCCACGGCGTGCTCTTCATCGCCGACGAGGTGATGACCGGCTGGGGCCGGACCGGCAGCATGTTCGCCTGCGAGCAGGCCGGCGTCGCACCGGACATTGCGTGCTACTCGAAGGGCCTCACCGGCGGCTCATTGCCTCTTGCCGTGACGCTCTGCCGCCGCGAGATTTTCGCCGCGCACTACGCAGAGGACCGGCGGCGCACCTTTTTCCACTCGAGCTCGTTCACCGCCAATCCGATCGCTTGCGCCGCGGCACTCGCTAACCTGGAAATCTGGGGGTCCGAGCCGGTGCGTGCGCGCATCGCGGCGCTTGCGACGACGCAAGCCAAGCGGTTGGAACGGTTCCGGGACGATGCCCGCTTCGAGCGGGTGCGCCAGACGGGCACGATTGCGGCCATGGATGTACGCGCTGCCGACCGCGGCTACCTTGCCGCGCTGGGACCGCGGCTCGCGGCTTCGTTCCAGGCGGGCGAGGTGCTGCTCCGGCCCCTCGGGAACACCGTCTACGTGATGCCGCCCTATTGCGTCACGGAGCAGGATCTCGATCGGGTGTACGGGGCGATCCTTGCGGCGGTGGAGGGGCTCGGTTAGTTCGCCGCCTTGCCTTGCCAGATAGCGAGCATGTCGGCAGAGCCCTGCGCGCGCACGCCGTTGTCGGTGAGGATTTCGTCCGTCGAGGCGACGATCGCCGTTCGCGAGAAAACCAGCCCCTCGCCGCCTCTTTGCTCGAACTCGATGGTGACGTAGGGATCCTTGAGATCGCGCAGCAGCGCCACGAGGTGCGCGAGACTCTTGATGTGCGTGCCGTTGACGGAGCTCACCACCGAGCCGGCCGGGCTCGAGTAGCCGTTCACCAGCTTGTGGGGAAAGAACGGCGAGGGCACCACGACGAGCTCTTGCTGCTCCTCGTCGGGCGGATCGAGCGCGCGCGTGATCAACGGGCTCTTCACGAAGCCGAGGGCGCGCAGGGTGCCGGCGTTGCTCTCGAGACCATAGACGAGCTGCCAGGTGGCGGTGGAAAACACCATGGGCCCGTAGATGAAGTAGGATGGATAGCTTCCATGCAGGTCCCCGACCAGCGTCGCACGCTCGGCCGACACGGGAAGCTCGATCTTGACCACCTTGCCCGAGCGCACCACGGTGAGCGGCAGCGCCCCGTTCTTGGCGAGATGCTGAACCATGTAGGCGAAGTGCACGCGCAGATCCCTGTCGAGCCTGACCATCCCCTGATTGTCGATGGGCACATCGCCGATGTGCGTGATCACGTCCCACTCTTTCAGGGGATAGCTCGCGGTGCTCTTGTAAGGACGGTGCACGACCATGCCTTCGACCGACTTGTCGAGCTTCAGATAGTCGCGCAGCGCTGGATTCTCGAGCGTCTGCAGGTCGTCGTACATCGCCGGCTTGCCGTCGTATCGGCCGTCGGCGATATCCTTCAGGAACAGATCCACTTCTTCGTTGGGAATGATGTAGCCGATGTTCTGCGTGTCGCCGCCGAGCTTGGAGAAGGCGAGGCCGATCATCTTGTCGCCCGCGATCGCCGGACCGCCGCTGTTGCCGGGATTGATCGCGGCGTCGATCTGGATGCGAAGCCCCGACACCGGGAAGTTATAGGAGACGAACTCGATACGCGAGACGATGCCCTTGGTGATCGAGAGCGACGTGCCTCCGGTCGGGAAGCCGTAGGCGAGCACCGCATCCTTGATGCGCGGCAGCTCGCTCGCGCGCGGCAGCGCCGGATGCGTGTCGAAAAAGCCGGCATCGTCGAGCTGCAGAACCGCGAGATCGATGCCCGGCGCGACGGCCACCACGGTCGCCGGCAGCTTGTCGCCGGTGGCGTTGGCCTGCACCTGTACCTGCGTGGCGTAGAGGACCACGTGAGCGTTGGTCAATATGCGCTTGCCCTCGATGACGACGCCGGAGGCGCTCACTTCCGTGGGCGCCTGCTTGGTCCAGGGCTTGAACGGATCCGGATAGCGCATGGTCGCGAAGATCTTGACCACGGAGTTCTCGATGGCCGGCGGCTCGCTCGAGGCATGCTGAGCAGCGCGCGCCGGCAGGGCGGCGCCCATCGCGAGCATGCAGAGGCCGAGATAGGCCATCCGCGAGAAAAGACGCATGGGTTTCATCCTTTTCCTATTGGCCGTTCACCGAGAAAGCGAGCAGCACATTACCCGGCTGCCCCTCTGCACTGCCGGAATTCACGTACACGACGCCGTTCACGATGGTCGCGCCGCCCGCTTGCAGCGAGCCGCCGGCGCCCTGAACCTGATTCACGGTCCGGTATTCCTTGGCCGTGTCGTAGTCCCAGAGAATCTTGCCGTCGATGGTCGAATACGCCCGCAGATGCCCGTCCATCGAGCCCGAGAAAGCGGCGCCCGGAATCACCGTGACGGGTTGCACTTGCGCGTGCTTGCAGGCCGTCGACTCTGCCCAGCTGCAGGCGGGCGTCGGCGAAGCCGTGTGCCAGCGCCTGGTCCCCGCCTTGATGTCGATGGCGGTGAGGCTCCCCGCGGCATTGGGCGGCTCCGCATCGAGTCCTGAGAGCGGGACGTAGAGAGTGCGGTGATCCGCAGCGGCACCCCGTGCGATGCCGCCGGGCGCATCCGGCACGGCTGCCTGGAATTGCCACAGCACCTCCCCCGTGTGCTCCGGATCGAGGGCGTAGACCATGCCGGAGCGCTGGCTCACGAGCAGCGTCTCCCGGCCGCCCGCGGGAGTGCGCAGCACGGGCGGGCTATCGATTCGCGCGAGGCCCGCTTGCGACGCAGCGAGCGGCTTGGCCCAGCGGACTTTGCCATCCGCGAGTTCGAGCGCGACCACCGCATCGGCCAGCGGCTGCGTCGGGTCGGATGCATCTCCCGTCGCCACGTACAGGAGGCTCCTCGCCGCATCCACGGTGGGCGGCGCCACGACCGGGACACCGGCCGGGGCGAAGCGCGGAGCGCCGCCGGCCGCATTGCTCACCGGCTGCGGCTCCTCGTTCACGAGATAGCTCTTCCATTCGACATGGCCGCTCGCGACATCGAGCGCCGCGAGGCTGCCGCGAAACGTGCAGCAGCCGTCGCCCGGATCGCGCGCCGCTTCGGGCTCGCTCGAGCCCACGGCCACGTAGAGATGGCCGAGATGCAGCGTCGATCCTTCGATGCGGGCGAGCGGCTGCGACTCGACCTGCGTCTTCCACAACAACGACCCGCTCTGGGCATCGAGTGCGTACACCGTCCCCTTGTCGTCGCCGAACAAGGCGGCGCACGGAGCCTTGATGATCTCGAGATGCGCATTGGTCAGCTTGTGCCGTCCCTTGCTCGATTTTGTCGGCGGCGCGGCGCGGCGCGGCGTGGATAGCTCCGCGATGGATATGCTGGTATGCACGCCGGCGGCGGCGTCATAGGTCCAATAAGTGCACCCGCTCTTCGCATCGAGCGAGTAGATGCGGCCGGACGCGCTCGCGACGAACAGGCGCCCGTCGACCAGAGTAGGCTGTCCCGCGCCCGGCGCGCCGGCGTAGCCGAATGCCCATTTGAGCGCGAGCTTGGGTACATCGGTTGCGCGGATGGCGGGCTCAGGCTGATAGCGGGTGTTGTCGGGACTCTTGCCCCAGCCGTTCCACTGAGCGCTGCCCAGGGCTACCGCGCCGTCTCGCTCCGCGCAATACGTGTGACCCGGCGCGGCGTCCCCACCCACCGCGGAGGCCGGTGCCTCATCGGGCACGCGTAGCGCGGCAGCGGCCGCAGCGGCAGGGGCCGCCCCGATGACCCCGATGAGAATCCCCGCCGCGACAGCGGCCACGCGAGCGACCGCGGGCAGGTGGGCCGGGCACGCCGTCCGCAGCGCAAGATCGTGCGGCGGCATCAGCGCTTGTCGATCGAGCGGTAGTCCCGTCGCGTGGGGCCGGTGTAGAGCTGACGCGGCCGGCCGATGCGCATGTGAGGATCGGAGACCATTTCCTGCCAATGCGCCACCCAGCCGGCGGTGCGTGCAATGGCGAACAGCACCGTGAACATGGATCTCGGGATGCCGAGCGCGCTGTAGATGATGCCCGAATAGAAATCCACGTTCGGATAGAGCTTGCGCGACACGAAATACTCGTCCTTGAGCGCGATCTCCTCGAGCTTGAGCGCCAGATCGAACATCGGGTTGTCACCCTTGCCGAGCTTCTCGAGCACGCGGTAGCACATCTCGCGAATGATCTTGGCGCGAGGATCGAAGTTCTTGTATACGCGGTGGCCGAATCCCATCAGCCGCACGCTGTCGGACTTGTCCTTGACCCGCGCCAGGAATTTGTCGATGTTGGCCGCGGAGCCGATGCCGTCCAGCATATTGAGCACGGCCTCGTTCGCTCCGCCGTGCGCCGGCCCCCACAGCGCGGACACTCCGGCTGAAATCGCGGCGTACGGGTTCGCTCCGGTGCTCCCCGCGAGGCGCACCGTCGAGGTGCTCGCGTTCTGCTCGTGATCGGCGTGCAGGATAAACAAGAGGTCGATAGCCTCTGCCGCCACCGGATCGATCGCGTACGGCTCGCAAGGCACCGCGAAGAACATGTTGAGCATGTTCGTGCAGTAGCGCATGTCGTTGCGCGGGTAGATGAACGGCTGGCCGAGCGTGTGCTTGTAAGCGGCGGCGGCGATCGTCGGGAGCTTCGCGATGATGCGATGGGCAAAGATCTCCCGGTGCCGCGGATCGTTGATGTCGGTGCTGTCCTGATAGAAGGCCGCCATCGAAGCCACCACGGCGGACACCATGGCCATCGGATGCGCGTCGTGATGAAAGCCCTTGAAAAAGCTGAGTAGCTGTTCGTTCACCATGGTGTGGCGGGTGATCGAGGTGATGAACGTGTTCAGCTGCGTTTTGTCGGGCAAGCTGCCGTAGATCAACAGATACGCGACCTCGAGAAAGCACGACTTCTCGGCGAGCTGCTCCACCGGATAGCCCCGGTAAACAAGCACGCCCTCATCGCCGTCGATGTAGGTGATCTTGCTTTCCGTGCTCGCGGTGGCCATGAATCCGGGGTCGAACGTGAACACGCCGAGGTCCCGAGTGAGGTGCGAGATATCGAGGCATTCCGGGCCGATGGTGCCTGCGAGCGCATTCAGCTCGGCCGTCTTGCCGGAGGAGAGATTCTTCAGCTCGAATTTCGTGCCCATACGTCTACCGGCTTACCATATTGATGAGGCACGGAAGCCTTGCACGGCGGATCGAATGAATCAAGCACGCGCGTCTCAGCGCGCGCGCGAATCGGCACCGCGCCGGGGCGCCGCGTCTTCGCACGAGCGAGCGGTTGCGCGATCGAGCCCTTAGGCCTTGGGAGCTTGCGCCTTGGACGCCTGCGCGGCGTACTTCTTGCGGAACTTGTCGACGCGACCGCCGGTGTCCACGATCTTCTGCTTGCCCGTATAGAAAGGATGGCAGTTGGAGCAAACCTCGACCTGCAGATCGTGTCCGATGGTCGAGCGGGTCTTGAACGTGTTCCCGCAAGTGCACGTCACGTTGATCTCTTGATACTCGGGATGAATGCCGGCTTTCATGGAAACCTCGACTCTCGTGTTAGGCAGAATCGATGGGTCCTCGAA
>Ga0302324_100005313_pt1 | contig 28065 bp, 30 predicted proteins | sample Palsa_T0_1_FD_201949 | JGI IMG/M metagenome (GOLD analysis project Ga0302324, IMG submission 201949) | Peat permafrost microbial communities from Stordalen Mire near Abisko, Sweden - Palsa_T0_1 | ecosystem: Environmental > Terrestrial > Soil > Palsa > Peat permafrost | place: Sweden: Abisko...
AAAACGCGGCGGCGTGCCATGGGCGCCGCAGGGGCGGCAGTGAGCGATGTTTCGCGACCCCGCGCTGGGGCCGGAACTGCCATGAATGGGCTTTAGCCCGCCGAAGCGGGCATTGCACCGACAACGAATAAGATTTCGCCAGGAGAAGTACCATGCAAGTCGCCAGCTCTGCCGTCGCGCCGTCTGCCCCAACGCACAATCCGACGGCCGCCGAGGCGAGTTCGCCGCTTGCAGTGACTACCGATCCCCGACTACTGCAATACAAGGTCATCCGCCGCAATGGCGCCGTGGTCGCGTTCGAGCCCTCGAAAATCGCCATCGCGGTCACCAAGGCGTTTCTCGCCGTCAACGGCGGCCAGAGCGCCGCGTCCGCCCGGGTGCGCGAGCTGACGGCGCATCTGACCGACGCAGTGGTCGCCGCGCTGATGCGGCGCAAGCCCGACGGCGGTGCAATCCACATTGAAGAGATCCAGGATCAGGTGGAGCTCGCGCTCATGCGCGGCGGCGAGCACGAGGTCGCGCGCGCCTATGTTCTCTACCGGGAGAAGCGGGCGCAGGAGCGCGCGCACGAGAAGCAGAAGAACGCCAAGGGCGAGGCGCCGGCAACGGTGATCAACGTGATCGACCAGGGCGTGGCGCGACCACTCGATCTCAACCGCCTGACGCAGCTCGTGCAAAGCTCGTGCACCGGACTCGCCGACGTCGATCCCGAACGGGTGATGAAGGCAACGCTCAAGGACCTGTACGAAGGCGTGCCGATGGATGAGGTGCGCAAATGCGTCGTCCTCGCCGCCCGCACCCTCATCGAGAACGACCCCGCGTACAGCTTCGTCTCCGCGCGGCTGTTGCTCGACGCCATCCGCTACGAGGCGCTGGGCGAGGAAGCAACGCAGGCCGACATGGCGACCAAGTACGGCGATTATTTCCCGCGCTTCGTCAAACACGGTATCAAGATCGGCCTGTTGAACGAGGGGCTGGCGCAGTACGACCTGAAGACGCTGGGCGCCGCGCTGGTGCCGCAGCGCGACCTGCAGTTCGGCTATCTCGGCCTGCAGACGCTCTACGACCGTTATTTCCTGATCGACCAGTACGTTGGCGGCCGGCGCTTCGAACTGCCGCAGTGCTTCTTCATGCGCGTGGCGATGGGCCTCGCGCTCAATGAAGTCGACCGCGAAGCCCGCGCGATCGAGTTCTACAACGCGCTCTCGACATTTGACTTCATGTCGTCGACGCCGACGCTTTTTAACGCCGGCACGCACCGCTCGCAGCTTTCCTCCTGCTATCTGACGACCGTCGCCGACGATCTCGACGGCATCTACGAAGCGATCAAGGAGAACGCGCTGCTGTCGAAATTTGCCGGCGGACTGGGCAACGACTGGACCAACGTGCGCGCGCTGGGCTCACACATCAAGGGGACCAATGGCAAGTCGCAAGGCGTGGTCCCGTTCCTGAAAGTGGTCAACGATACGGCGGTCGCGGTCAACCAGTGCTTTGCGCCGGAAACGCCGGTCTACACCGGGCGCGGCGTGCAGCCCATTCGCGAGGTGCAGGTCGGAGACCTGGTGCTCGGTAAGAGTGGCATCTACCGCGAAGTGCTGGGCAAGCTCGTCTACAACCAGCATGGACCGATGGTCGAGATCGACGTCAAGCATGCGCTGAAGACGCTCGAGGTCACCACCGGTCACCCGTTCTGGGCCATCCGTGGCGTTCCGCAGGAGCAGTCCATCGGCCGCACGCTCGAGTGGCTGCACAAAGGCAAGGTTGAGGCGCAGTGGATCGAGGCGGGAAAGCTCGAGGTCGGTGATTACGTGGGCTTCACGATTCCCACCGAGGTCGTCAACGTGGCCGACCTCGGCGCAGAGGACGCGCGCCTGTACGGCATCCTGCTCGGCGACGGTCAGCTGTCGAAGGACGGTATGCAGTGGGGTGTATCCGGGAATCCGATGCGCGACGAGCATCTGGCGTTCGTGCGCGATTATTTGTCGGCGCGCGGCATCGAGTGCCGGGAATCCGGACGCGGCGAGAGCTACCTTCAAATCCACTGGGCGGCCGCCGGCCGCAGCATGGTGCGCGACGCGACGACCGGGCGCATCGCCGGCGCGGGTCCGGCGACGCTGCCCTTCGACTATGACGACCTGTACGACGACAAGCATCGCAAGCGCATCGCCCCGCGCCTGTCGCATCTGCCGCGGCCGCTTACGCTCGCGCTCATCCGCGGCCTGCTCGAGACCGACGGTTGCGTATCGCGCGGCAAGGAAATCACCTTCACCTCGGCTTCGCATGCACTGGCGGAGGGCTTGCGCTACCAGTGTCTGCGCCTGGGTCTGCCAACGAGTGGGCAGCACCGCGTGCGCCACAACGCCCGTCGCAGCCGCCGTTCCGATGGCTCCGAGACAGCGTTCACCGGCAAGACCGAGGCCTACGACCTGCGTATCCCCGCGGTGCCTGAAGTCGCCGCGCTGGTCGGCTGTCAGCCGATCGGCAAGCGCAACTGGATCACGCTTGGCGGCACGGTCTTTTCACGCGTGCGCTCGGTGGAAGCGATGGTGCCTCGGCCGCTGGTGGTCGATCTCCAGGTCGACGTCGACGAGTCTTACATGACCGCCTCCGGCCTCGCGCACAACGGGGGCAAGCGCAAGGGCGCGGTGTGCAGCTATCTTGAGAGCTGGCACCTCGACATCGAGGAATTCCTTGAGCTGCGCAAGAACACGGGCGACGATCGCCGCCGCACGCATGACATGAACACGGCCAACTGGATCCCCGACCTGTTCATGAAACGGGTCATGGAAGGCGGCGAGTGGACGCTGTTTTCCCCTTCCGATGTGCCGGACCTGCACGACAAGTGGGGCCGCAGGTTCGAGGAAGCGTACACGCGCTACGAGGAGAAGGCGGCGCAGGGGGAACTGAAGCTCTACAAGAAGATTCCCGCAGTGCAGCTGTGGCGCAAGATGCTTTCGATGCTCTTCGAAACCGGGCATCCGTGGATCACCTTCAAGGACGCATGCAATGTGCGCTCGCCGCAGTCGCATGTCGGCACCGTGCACAGTTCCAACCTCTGCACCGAGATCACGCTCAACACCAGCGATCGCGAGATAGCTGTCTGCAATCTCGGTTCGGTGAACCTGCTCAACCACATGAAGCAGGTCGACGGCAGATACGAGCTCGATCACGACAAGCTCAAGATTACGATCAAGACGGGCATGCGCATGCTCGACAACGTGATCGACATCAACTACTACGCGGTCGCCAAGGCACGGAACTCCAATCTGCGGCATCGCCCGGTGGGCCTGGGCATCATGGGATTCCAGGATTGCCTGCACCTGCTTGGCATGCCCTACGCGAGCGAGGAAGCGATGAACTTCGCGGACCGCTCCATGGAGGCGGTGTGCTACTACGCGTACCTCGCATCGACCGAGATGGCCGAGGAGCGCGGCCGCTACAGCACCTACAACGGCAGCCTTTGGGACCGCGGCATCATGCCGCAGGACTCGCTGAAGCTTCTTGCCGAGGAGCGCGGCGGCTACGTCGAGGTCGATGACTCCGTGGCGATGGACTGGGAGGCACTGCGCGCGCGCATCAAGCAGCACGGCATGCGCAACTCCAACTGCGTCGCCATCGCGCCCACGGCGACGATTTCCAATATTGTTGGCGTGGGTGCGTCGATCGAGCCCGAGTATCAGAACATTTACGTCAAGTCGAACCTGTCGGGCGAGTTCACCGTCGTCAACGAGCACCTGGTTGCCGAACTGAAGAAGCAGAACCTGTGGGACGAGGTGATGGTCGCCGACCTGAAGTACTTTGACGGCTCCTTGGCCAAGATCGACCGGGTGCCGGCAAATCTGCGCCAGCTCTACGCCACGGCCTTCGAGGTCGATGCCAAGTGGATCGTCGAAGCGGGCGCGCGGCGCCAGAAATGGATCGACCAGGCGCAGAGCCTGAACATCTACATGGCCGGAGCTTCGGGCAAGAAGCTTGACGAGACCTACAAGCTTGCCTGGATACGCGGCCTGAAGACTTCGTACTACCTGCGCACACTGGCGGCGACGTCGGCTGAGAAGTCGACCGGCCAGGGTGGGGAGCTCAATGCAGTGTCATCTTCGGGTGGCGTGGCGGGCGCGGCAGGCTTGGCAACGAGCATCCGAGCCTCCGCATCGAGAGGGCAAAGCCCGGAGCCCGAGGCGAAATTCTGCAAAATCGATGATCCGAGTTGCGAGTCGTGCCAATAGGCATGAACGCTCGCACACATCAGGACAACAATACCGGCGTGGCCCAGACAGGAACTGGTTGCTTGATACCGCCGGAAATCGTGGTGCCCACAGAGGCATTGGAGGCATAGCCCGCAGGTATTCGAGTAACCAACCCGGAGGGACCCGGTAGATGGCCCAGTACGAGCATGTGCCCTGTCACGTGGTGGATGCGCGGTATCTTGGTGACTACAAGGTTTGGCTGGAATTCAACGATGGAAGAAAAGGTGTGGTCGATCTCGCCGATGAGCTCTACGGCGAGGAGTTCGAGGGTTTGCGCGACCGGGAGCGTTTCGCGCAGTTCTACCTCGACTACGGGCTGGCGACGATCGCCTGGCACGACGGCCAGGACTTCGCTCCCGACTACCTGTATGCGAGGTTGAGCGCAGTGCACTAGGAACTTGACTGACCCAGGCGTCTGGCTCTGCGGTGATCGGCCCCGCTACGCGCGTAGGCGGCGGCTGCCGTAGTCACCGCAACGCCTTGAAACGATAGCAGAAGGCGCTGACCGGCAAGAGAAACCCCGCCCGGTGGAGGAAGACCGGGGCGGGGCAAAGGGCACAGCACCAGGACAGGAAACCGGAGACAGTATGCTCACCTTCGAAGACGATTTCGTGACGCCCGCGCAGCCGCGCCCGCTCCCCGAATCGCCCGACGCAATCGGCGGCAAAACATCGGCTGAGGTCTATGGCGGCATCCTTTCGCGCGAGCCCGTGCACGATCTGGACGCCGAAGCACACGCCATGGCCAACGGCTTTCGCCGTGTGCGCGCCGAGGACAAGCGCGTCATCAACGCCCAGTCCGACGTCAACCAGCTCGTGCCCTTCAAATACAAATGGGCATGGGACAAGTATCTCTCGGCCTGCGCCAACCACTGGATGCCGCAAGAGATCAACATGCAACGCGACATCGAGTTGTGGAAGAACCCCAACGGACTGACCGAAGACGAGCGGCTGATCGTCAAGCGCAACCTGGGCTTCTTCGTAACCGCCGACAGCCTCGCCGCCAACAACATCGTGCTCGGCACCTATCGCCACATCACGGCCCCCGAGTGCCGGCAGTACCTGCTGCGGCAGGCTTTCGAGGAAGCGATACACACCCATGCCTACCAGTACATCGTCGAAAGCCTGGGGCTCAACGAATCGGAAATCTTCAACGCCTATCACGAGATCAAGTCGATTCGCGACAAGGACGAATTCCTGATTCCATTCATCGACACCCTGACCAACCCCCTGTTCAAGACCGGCACCATGGAGGCCGACCAGGACCTGTTGAAGAGCCTGATCGTGTTCTCATGCATCATGGAAGGGCTGTTCTTCTACGTGGGTTTCGTACAGATCCTGGCGATGGGACGGCAAAACAAGATGACTGGCGCGTCCGAGCAATACCAGTACATTCTGCGCGACGAGAGCATGCACTGCAATTTCGGGATCGATCTCGTCAACACGATCAAGATGGAGAACCCCCACCTGTGGACGCCGGAGTTCCGCGAGGAAATTCGCGCCCTGATGAAGCGCGGCGTCGAGCTGGAATACGCCTATGCCGAGGACACCATGCCGCGCGGCGTGCTGGGCCTCAATGCCACCATGTTCAAGGAGTACCTGCGCTTCATCGCCAACCGCCGCTGCCAGCAGATCGGCGTTGACCCGCTGTATGACAAGGCCGACAATCCGTTTCCTTGGATGGCGGAAATGATCGACCTGAAGAAAGAAAAGAATTTCTTCGAAACGCGGGTCATCGAATATCAAACCGGTGGGGCGTTGAGTTGGGATTGAAGAACCGCTTGCGTTAGCTTCAACTAAGGGCGCTCGGCGCCCTTAGTTTTTATGTGCTTGCTCCCGACCGATGCGCGCTCGCTTCGCGTTTGCAACAATCGCATTCACCGCAATCAACCGAGCCGGAGACCGTATGCATACGCTGCCCGTGTTTCTTGTTGTTACCGCGGCGCTCATGACCGCCTCCCGGGCCTCGGCCGCCGACCTGCTCTGCCCCGACGCGGTCAGCGTCAAGCAGAGCGGCGCGCCACCCACGTCGGAATGGTCGGTGTCCTATAGCGCGACGCCGACGGCGCTGGAGATGGTGACGTTCTACAGCGGGCCGCCCAACGAGGAGGCATCGCTCGTCTACGACGATTTTGTTCGCGGCAAGGACTCGTCGACCGCAACCTGGAAATTCCCGAAGGACCCGCGCGGGTATTGGATCAAGTGCTCGTACCGCGGCACGACCGTCGAGTTATCGAAGACTCTGCCGCCGACCGTGTCGTCCTGCCGGGTTACCTACGACCGAGACGCTACCTCGGCGTCGGGATTGCCGGCGATCAAGCGCATCGCCTGCCAATAGCTGCGGCACGGGAGCGGCAAACATGATTACGATCTACCACCTTGAAACATCGCGTTCCGAGCGCATCGTGTGGCTGATGGAAGAGCTCGGCCTTGAGTACAAGCTCGATGTCTATCCGCGCGAGACGACGGGCGCCGCACCGCATCCGCTGCAATCGATCCATCCACTGGGTAAGGCGCCGGTCATTCGCGACGACGGCACGTTGCTCGCCGAGTCGGGAGCCATCGTCGACTATATCGTTCACCGCCGCGGCAGCGGCCGACTCGCCGTTCGCCCCGAGGACCCGGGCTACGCGCGCTACCTGTACTGGCTGCATTTCGCCGAAGGAAGCCTCATGTCGCTGATGCTCATCGCCCTCGTACTCTCGCGCGTCAAGGAAGCGGCGGCGAGCCCGGCCACGGCAAGAATCGGCGAGCGCATGCAGCGCATGCTCGCCTACGTCGACTCGGAGCTTGGCGACGGGCCCTGGGCTGCCGGCACCGAGTTCACCGCGGCCGATGTGATGATGGTGTTTCCCTTCACGACCATGCGCCGGTTCTTGGACTACCCCCTCGAACCGTATCCGCACTGCCTCGCGTACCTGCGACGCATCGAATCGCGTCCGGCCTATCAAAGGGCGATGGCGGTCGCCGGTCCGACCCACACCTACGTCTAGGGGCTATGGTCGGACGACCGGGTCGTGCGCTATCTAGCCCGGAATGCGCCCGATTCCAGGCAGCTTGAGTGCCGGTCGACGCAGATCGACACCGAACACCAAGCCGAGCACGTTGAACTCGATGCCTTCGTCGCGACCGACGCTCGCACCCAGGACACCGGCCAGGGAAAACTGGTAGCCGGTGCCGCTCGGCGTGTGGGCGAAGATCTCGCCGCGTGGCAGGTAATCCTTGCCGATCGCCGTCGATGGCATCGTGAGCCGCAGTTCGGGAATCTCGCGCCCGAGATAGGCGGTAAAGGTGTTGCTGTTCGGACCCGGCCACAGGTTGTACACGCTGGCGTACGGATAAGATGCGAGCACCCGCGGCAGCCGTTCCATGACCGCCTCGGCTTCGGCGCCGCGGAGCTCATCGATCAGTCGCGGCGCGGCGCCGAACCATTCCGCGTCGGCGGCACGCGCGCTGGAGACGGAAATGAGCGACTGATCCCTGCCCGCATTCCAGCCGATCACCTCGTAGCGCGTGTAGGCATCGGCGCCTTTCGGCTTGGCGGCGAGCCACGTATGGACGGCAAAGGCGCCACGCCAGCTGAATGCGCGTCCGGCGTAGACCTGCACGATCGCCTCCGGGTGGGTTGCCGGGTCCGGCGCGAGGCCCACCGGGCGACTGCCGGCCGTTCGCCAATCGCCATGGAGCGATGCGCCACCCGAGGCGAGCGTCCACAAGGGCCCCGCGACGAGCAACAGCACAAACAACAAGAACCACAGCATCATGCGCGGGAATCTCTTGGTGGTAGACGCCATAATGTGGAGGATGTTACTCGCATCGAAAGGATTAACGTGAAGCCAACTGTCACACTGTTCCTGCTCGCCCTGTCTACCTTCGCCGCATCGTTTGTCCACGCGGACGAAGTCGGCTGTACCTCGACCACCTTTCGCGTATTCGGCGCCAACGACAAGATCTGCGTCTACGCCTTCGACGACCCGCGCATTGCGGGCGTGGCCTGTCATATCAGCCAGGCGCGCACCGGCGGCGTCAAGGGCACGCTCGGTGTGGCCGAGGATCCGTCGCGCTTTTCGATCGCTTGCCGTCAGGTGGGGCCTATCACGCTGCCGGACAAGATGCCCAGGGAGGAGAGCGTGTTCAGCGAGAGTACGTCGATTTTCTTCAAGAACACCAAGGTAGTGCGCTTCTACGACAGCAAGCGCAGCACCTTGGTTTACGTCGCGATCAGCCGTAAGGTGATCGAGGGATCGCCGATGAATGCCATTTCGACCGTGCCGATCCAGCGCTGGGACACGCGCTGAGCGGACCCGGCAGGGTCGCGACTAGCCGCGCGGCTCGCCGTTGCCGTTGACCGTGATCGTCTGCCCAGGGGGCGCGCTCAACTGCACCCGATGCTCGACACCCTGGAAGTTGTAGGTGACATCCCAGAATGCGGGCGGACCCTGGTTGGGGACGGTCTGGCAGTGCTGAACATTCTGCGTCGACACCGATTGCCCGTTGCCGACGCTCGAACCAACCGCCGCACCGGCGACCGCGCCGCCGGCGGTCGCGACATCGCGTCCGACGCCGCCACCGATCTGGTGGCCTAGCACGCCGCCGAGGATACCGCCGATGATGGCGCCGCCGAGGTTCGGCCCGCTATTGTTGACGACCTGTTGCTGCTCCACCCAGCAGCGCTGCTCGGGTGGCCCCATCACCGCGTGCACCGAGGTGACCGGCGCCTGGAAAAGCGGTTCGCCCGGGCGCTCGCGGTAGTCGTAATCCGGAGGCGCGCCGGACGGTGGCGGTGCCTGGTTTTCGTAGCGCGCGTCCCAATCGACCGGCCGCACCGAGGAGATGTTCTTGCTCATACCCACCGCGCGAAGCGAGGGATAACTTCCCGGGCGCAGGACCTCGCAGTGGCCCTGGAATTGTGCGTCCACGCACACTTGCCAGGCGCCGCCGTCGACGACCGCCGACTGGGCGCGGTCGTTGAATCCGGTCGGCTGGAAGTCCATGACCGGCTGCGAAGCGCTGAAAGAATGTCCCCTGAAATTTTCGCCTTCGTAGAAGGTGATCTGTGCCGCCGCCTGGGCAGCGAAAACAACACCGAAGACACCGAGCAGGCATTTCCACGTCGTATGCATACATACCTCCGAATTCCCTGCGGAACCGCGTTCCGATTGCAACATGATAGCGCGTCGTGCGTTGCCCTGCTGTCAGCGCGCTGCGACAACAGGCGTAGGACGTTGTCCGAAAGGAGTTTTGAATCAATTCGCGCTTCCAGTAGACTTGCCGCACCATGAATCCAGACACCCTTCTTTCCGCAATTTCCGCGCAGTGGGACAGTGAAATCGTTGCACAACTGACCGACTACGTGCGCATCCCGGCCAAGTCGCCCCAATTCGATCCGCAATGGGAGCAGCACGGTCATATCGAGCGGGTCATCCGCATGGCCGAAGCGTGGGTAAGCAAGCAGCCGGTGCGCGGACTCAAGGTCGAAATCGTGCGCCTGCGTGGCCGTACGCCACTACTCTATTTCGACGTTCCGGCGACCGGCAAGCAAAGCGAGCGCACGGTGTTGCTCTACGGCCACCTCGACAAGCAACCCGAGATGAGCGGCTGGCGCGAGGGCTACGGCCCGTGGGATCCGTTATTCGAGGACGGGAAGTTGTACGGGCGCGGCAGCGCGGACGATGGCTATGCCGTATTCGCCGCTCTCTCTGCCATCCGCGCGCTGCAGGCGCAAGACGTCGCCCATTCGCATTGCGTCGGCATGATCGAGACCTGCGAGGAGTCGGGCAGCTACGACCTTCCGGCCTATCTCGATGCACTCGCGCCGCGTATGGGACGCGTCGATTTCGTCATTGGGCTCGATTCCGGCTGCGGCGATTACGACAGGATGTGGGACACGACCTCGCTGCGCGGGCTGGTGGAGGGATCTTTGACGGTCAGCGTACTCACCGAAGGTGTGCATTCGGGCGACGCGAGCGGTGTGGTGCCCTCTTCGTTCCGTATTGCGCGCAAGCTCCTCGATCGACTCGAGGACGCGACCAGCGGGCGTGTCCTGCCGGCCGAGTTTAATGCCCCGATTCCGGCAGAGCGTGTCGAGCAGGCTCGGCGCGCGGCCGAAGTCCTGGGCGAGGTCGTGATCGACCGCTTTCCATTCGATGGATCGACGCAACCGATGGTCGCTGATCGCACTGAGGCCCTGCTCAACCGCACCTGGCGTCCGGCACTGTCGATTACCGGTGCGGACGGATTCATGCCCATCGCCAACGCCGGCAACGTGTTGCGCCCGCAAACGGCCCTCAAGCTCTCGTTGCGCCTGCCCCCAACCGTCGACGGCGCACTGGCAACGAAGGTGCTAAAGCGGCTGCTCGAGGCGGATCCACCCTACGCCGCGACCGTACGCTTCGACAGCGGCCACGGTGCCACGGGCTGGAACGCGCCGCCAACGGTACCCTGGCTTAAGCAGGCGGTGAACGACGCGTCGCTGCAGTTCTACGCCAAGCCCTCGGCTGCGGTCGGCGAAGGCGGCACGATTCCCTTCATGGCCATGCTGGGCAAGCATTTCCCCGACGCGCAGTTCCTCATCACGGGCGTCCTCGGCCCGCATTCGAATGCCCACGGGCCGAACGAATTCCTGCACGTGCCGTACGCCAAAAAGCTGACGGCGTGCGTGGCGTTCGTCATCGCCGCACACGGCGTCAAGGCGTAGTCCACGCGATGCATTGAAGCCGATCCGATGGCAATCGCTGCGCGGCATGGTGCCCCTTCCGCTGCCGCGGCATTCACCGCGCTGCTGTCGCGGCTGATGTGAGAGGTGACGCGCCGGGCCACGGCGCTGACCATCACCGGTCTTGCGCCTTAGCCCGACTACAGCCTTCTGAACCACAGTAGCGACAAGGTCAGGGACACGATCAACAGGATCGCCGCGAGCGCGACAAAAAGGAACGTGATCTCGGTGTCCTTCCTCTCCAGCACGAGCTGGGTCGTCAGGCGCTTGTAGACCTTCTTCAGATCTTCCGAGGTGCCGGCATAAAAATACTCGCCGCCGGTGACGTCGGCCACGGTCTTGAGTGTTGCTTCGTCGAGGCGAACGTATGCCGACCAGCCTTCGAAGCCGATCGTGCCGCCCTGCTCGGTGCCGAAGCCGACGGTAAAAATGCGCACGCCTCGGTCGGCAGCCATCCTCGCCGCATCGAGGGGATCGGGACCGGTCGTCCTGCGACCGTCGCTGAGCAGGACGATCACGCCCGAGGTGTAGGAGCCTGGCGCCACCGGGGTGAACGGCTTCGCGTCGGCCTTGGGTGCGTCGAGCGATCGGCCGTGGGCGCCGTTGGCCGCCAGTCCACCGCGAAAGATCAGCGCTTCAAGATCGATGCCGGCATCGGGAAACAGCGTCTGCAGAGCGACATAGAGTGCGCTCCCCGTCGCGGTGCCGCGCTGCAACTGGAAGCGGTCGATCGCGGCGAGCAGCTCCTCGCGGTTCTGCGTGGGCGGCTGCACCAACGATGCGGTCGCGCCGAAGGCAACGATGCCGATACTGACATCGGGTGGGCGTTCCTCCACGAATGCCTTTGCCGCACTCTGCGCCGCGGTGATCCGGTTCGGGTCGACGTCGCGGGCGCCCATGCTGAGCGAGACGTCCATCGCAAGGATGATGGTCTTCCGCTCGTAGGGAAGGGTTACCAAGGCGGTCGGGCCGGCACAGGCGACGATCAGCGCGACCAGGGACAACAGGAACAGCAGCGGCGGGATGTGGCGCCGAAAGCGTTGACCAGGCCCGATCGCTTCCTTGATCGCCTCGAAGCTCGCATACCGTATCACGTGCTTTTTGCTGCGCCGCAGGAGCGCCAGGTACGCGGCGATGAGGACCGGTACGGCGAGCAGGAAGAACAGGATTTGCGGATGCAGAAACTTCATCTGTCAGCCCCGCCCGAGGGCCGGAAATTTCCGACGCCCCCAGCGGAGCGGCCCGGCGACGTGCAGGCGATCGTCCGCCGGCCTGTTCGCCGCCGCGCAATGCCATTCGACGCCAACGAAAACGCATTATAGTATTCGCACCGTCCACGCTGCGCACCCTAAGAACAAGATAATCGCAAGTCGATGACTTCCGGTGCACTTCTCCTGGCGGCCCTGATACTCGTTTTCGTGGTCGTCATTGCCGTGGCGACACTGCGAACCAAGGCGCGCCAGCGCGGCATACGCAAAGCGCTCGGCTTGCCGCTGCGTATGCCTACGTCGACTGCCGAGGCTCAAGCACGGCAGGCGGTACGCGTATTCGAGCAAACGGATCTGCGCCTCACGACCACCGCGCCGCGACTGTCCAGAGCCGAGCGGCGGAAGATGGCGAGTGCCATCGTCAAGGAAAAGGGCTTGTTGCCCAAGGCCCCAGCGCGCCGCAAGCGCGGAACCACGCCCTAAACCCTGTCGCCCACGCCGACGGCGCAAGGCCCGCTCCGGAGCGCTGTCAACGCGCTAACGGTGCGTGGGTTGGTCCCGCTAGGAGCCGGGTCCGGTGCTGGTGACCGGGTCGCGCCAGGGGCGGGAGGCCGGCAGGAGCGAACGCTGCGCCTGCTCGTCGGCGTTGTCGATGCGCTTGACGTCACCGCTTAGCTCGCCGCCTTCGGCAACGATCAGTTTGCCGTAGCGTATCGTTCCGGAAACCCTGCCTGTGCCGTGCACGACCAAGCGCGTACGCGCGGTCAGCTCGCCTGCAAACTCGCCGTAGATTTCGGCCACGTCGATGAGCGCCGTCCCGTGCAGCGTGCCCGGGGAGGCGATCTGCATGTGCTTGCTGTGAACCGTTGCATCCACCTCGCCTTCGATGACGAGCACATCGCAGTCAGAGATTTCCACGCCTTTGAGTTTGATGTTGACGCCGATGAAAAGCTTGCTGCCCGGCACCTCGGACAGGCTCGCATCGGCGTCCTCGACCGCGGGTGCGGCCGGCAGAGAAGGGGAAGCGCCGTCGTGGATGACACTTGCCCCGACGCGGGCGTCTCGCCCCGACGGCGCTGCCGCAGCCGCCGCGGGGCGGGGCGCGGTGGCCTGGGCTGCCGCGGTAGCCTTGGATTGCCCCGGCGGGTCATAGAGCGCGGGCTTAAGTGGCGATTTGATGCCTTCCCTCGAGTCGATCGAGCGATTGAAACCGAGCATGGCGCCTCCTTCAGCGGTTGATGCAGCTATGACATTGTCATTATCATCCGCGAGTGCGCTTTACGCAACACGTGGTTGCGGGATAATGGTCGGGCCTTCAACGGCAAGCCCATGGCCAGACGCATTCTCATCATTCTGGGCCACCCGGACCCGCGACCGGAGCGCTTCTGCCGCGCCCTCGCCGAGACCTACCATCAGGGCGCGACCGAAGAGGGCCACGAGGTGAAAGTAGTCGATGTGACAAGGCTCGACTTCACCGCGCTCAAGAGTCGCCTGGAATGGGAGGGGCCGGTGCCGGAAGGCTTGCGCGAGGCGCAGGAAGCGATCCGTTGGGCGCAACACCTGGTCATCGTCTTTCCGATCTGGCTCGGCACCATGCCGGCTCTGCTCAAGGCGTTCTTCGAGCAGGTGCTGCGTCCGGGTTTCGCCATGGAGCAGGAGAGCCCCGGACGCTGGCAGAAGCTCCTGACCGGGCGCTCGGCGCGCCTGATCGTCACCATGGGCATGCCCTCGTTTCTCTACCGCTGGTATTTCCGCGCCCACGGCATCAAGAGCTTCGAGCGCAACGTGCTCGAGTTCGTGGGTATCGGGCCGATCCACGAAACGCTAATCGGCATGGTGGACGGGCGCGATGTGGCAACGCGTGAACGCTGGCTCGCCAAGCTCGCCGAACTCGGTCGCCGGGGCGATTGAAGGGACGATGAGGCCACCCTTCCGTTCGCAGCGCCTGCCTTTGCTGTTGCTCTGCCTTGGACTGTGTGGTTGCGCGGCAGTCGTGGTGCCCACCGAGGTTCGCTTTCCGTCGCTCAAACCCGGCCCCGACCCGGTGCAAATGGTCGACACCCGCCCGCCCTCGGCGCGCGAATACCGTGAGCAAGGCCGCAACCAGACGTACAAATTTTTCGCAGACGATGCCATGCGGCCGAACCCGGTCGACATGGTCGGCTCGCGTATCGCTGCCGCGCTCCCCGAAGCGGAGCGCGACCGCCCAATCGAGCTGCGGCGCCTCGACATCGGCTTCCTCGTCTCGCCGCGATCGTTGCTTCCCGGTTCGTCTGACTGGAGCCTTGGGCTGCCCACCGGGTCGCCCGCCGCCGCGCTCGCCGCGGGCCTGTTGCTCGCTTATGGCATGATCACCGCTTTTCACGGTTCGCGTGAAGACGAGAGTGCTGTGGCTTATATCGAAGTGGCAATCGGCACGGCGTCGCTGCGCACGGCGCAGACGGTGACCGTCGCCCGCAGCGTCGGTGCCGCCGAGGCGGTCGAGACCGCGTTTGCGATCGCGCTCGACGACCTGGCCGACCAGGCGCGCGAGTTGAAGCCGCGCGCGCAGGCCAAGCCATAGGCTTTGCGGCCGACGGCACGAAACACTGCGCCGCACGCGCCACGAGCGTGCGGCATATGAGCTAGGGAGGAAACCTTGTTCGACCGATTCGAAAGAAGCTGGGAACTCACCCGGGAGTGTATGGGCATGCTGCTGCGCGACAAGACTTTGCTCATCCTGCCGCTCTTGTCGTCGGTGGCCATCGTGCTACTCACCGCCAGTTTCGCGGTGCCGCTGGCGCCGACCTTGGGGTCACACCTCGGGCGCGGCGCGCGCGGCCTGTCGACGCTCGGCTACCTCGCGCTCTTCCTGTTCTATTGGCTGCAGTATTCGGTCATCATCTTCTTCAATACCGCGCTGGTCGAAGTGGCGATGAAGCGCTTCGACGGCCAGGATGCGTCGATCGGCGACGGCCTGCGTCGCGCCACGACGCTGCTGCCGGTGATCCTTATCTATGCCGCCATCGCCGCAACGGTTGGCACGGTGTTGCGCATCGTCGCGGAGCGCTTTGGCATTCTCGGCCGGATGGTCATCGGCCTGATCGGCCTCGCATGGAGCGTCGCCACCGCGCTGGTGGTGCCGGTGCTCGCCGCCGAGAACGTGGGTCCGATCGAAGCGATCGGGCGCAGCGTCGAGTTGATCAAGAAAGCGTGGGGCGAGGACATCATCGGCAGCGTCGGCATCGGGGCCGTCTTCGGTCTGATCACGGTGGCTACGATCGTAGTCGGCGGCTTACTGGTCATCGCGGCGTTCGGCGCGCACCACGTGGCCCTCGGCGTGCTGCTGATGGTGTTGGTGATACTGGCCGTGTGTCTGCTGGCGCTCGCCCAGGCGACCCTGCACGGCATCTACTCGGCAGCGCTGTACCGCTACGCGAGTGGGGATCCTTCCATAGGCGGCATCGACAAGACGCTGCTCGAAGGCGCGTTCCGCGGCCGCAGCTGACGCCTCGCACGATAAAGGCTCAACCGGCCGGATTCGGAAACCGCGCCTGGATCGCGGCGATGGCGGATAGCGTTTCGCTGTCGAGTTCGAATTGCGCGCCGGCAACGTCTTCGGCGAGCTGGGAGGGGGTCGTCGCGCCGATGATCGACGCGCTCACGAACCAGCGGCTTCGGACATAGCCCAGCGCCAGTTGCACGAGCGAGATGCCGCGCTGTGCGGCGAGTGCGGCGTAGGCGTCGATGGCTTCGCGTACCATCGGCTTGCGGAAGCGCAGGCCGAGGTTATCGAACAGCGTAAAGCGCGACGCCGGCGGCTGTGCCCCGCGGCGGTACTTGCCGGACAGCATGCCGCCCGCCAGCGGGCTGTAGGCGAGCAGCGACATGCGTTCGCGGAACAGCACCTCCGAGAGATCGTTGTCGACGTTGCGCGACACCAGGCTGTAGCTGTTCTGAATGGTCACCGGACCGGCCACGCCAAGTTCCTTCGCAGCCCGATGAAACTCGCACACACCCCACGCCGTCTCATTGGATAGACCGTAGTGTCGGATCTTGCCCGCGGCGATCATCGCGGCCATACCTTCGACCTGGGCGCGAATCGACGGGCCGCCCTTCTCTTTCGTCGGATCGAAATCGGTGGCGCCGAACATCGGCACGTTGCGCTGCGGCCAGTGAATCTGGAACAAGTCGATGTAGTCGGTCTGCAGGCGCGAGAGGCTGGTGTCGACCGCCTCGGCGATTACCTCCGGCGTGAGGTCAGTGCGTCCGTTGCGGATCCAGTCGCGGCGGCCCGGACCGGCAACCTTGGATGCGATCACCAGACGGGCACGGGATTGGCGCGACAACCAGCTTCCGAGATAGGTCTCCGTGCGACCTTGCGTGGTCGCGTTCGGTGGCACCGGATACATCTCGGCGGTATCAATGAAATTGATCCCCTGCGCCAGCGCGTAGTCGAGTTGCGCATGCGCTTCGGCTTCGCTGTTCTGCTCGCCCCAGGTCATCGTTCCAAGACAGACTGCGGAGATGTTGAGCGCGGTGCCTGGAAGTATGTGGTATTTCATGCTCGTAACGAAGAAGGATCCGGCCGGTAGATTACCCGAACGCAACCTGCGACGGCTAGAATGCGTTCTGGTACAGGCAGCCAAGGAGGTAAGACCGATGTCGTCGCGCGTGCTTCGCTATTGCCAGGTTGCGTCCATCTCGTGGCTGGCAGTGTGTGCCGTCTGTCCGGCGTCGGCGCAACTGCTGCAGCACAAGGACCTGAGCTACGCGATCGCCAAGACGATCGCGGAAACCGCCATCGAGGATTGTCGGGCGCGGGGCTACGCCGTTGCCGCCGTGGTGGTCGATCGAGGCGGCGATACGATCGTCGCACTGCGCGCCGACAACGCCGCGCCACACACGATGGAAAACGCGCGGCGCAAGGCCTACACGGCGCGAACCTTTCGCATGACCACGGACGAGTTCGTCAAACGCATGGCCACCGAGCCCACCCGGCGCGAGCAGACAACGCTGCCGAGCGTGATCGCCATTCCCGGCGGGGTACCCATTCGCGTCGGCGACGACGTTATTGGCGGCGTGGGTGTGTCCGGATCGCCCGGTGTTGACGAACCCTGCGTAATGGCGGGCTTAGACAAGGTCCGGGAGCAACTGAAGTGAACCGCGTCGTCGGCGCAGCGCTTCTCGCCGCGACGCTCACCGCCCACGCGACCCCGCCTGTGAATCCTTCTCCTGGCGTTCTCGCCGCCCTCGCTCCCACCGGCAGCCTGCGCGCCGCGATCAATCTGGGCAATCCGGTGCTGGCCGGCACGGATGCGACCACGGGCGAAGCCCGGGGCGTGACGGTCGATCTGTCGCGCGAGCTCGCGCGGCGCCTCGGGGTCCCGCTGCTGCTCGTCACCGTGCCCACCGCCGCGAAGTCGGTCGAAGCGCTCAAATCCGGCGCCTGCGACGTGGCCTATGTCGCGATCGACCCGGTGCGCGCCGTCGATCTTAACTACACCGCGCCCTACGTGCTCATCGAGGGCGCCTACCTCGTGCCGCAAACCTCGCCGATCAACGATAACGCCGAGGTCGATCGCCCGGGCGTGCGCGTCGTCGTCGGTGCGGGAAGTGCCTACGATCTTTTTCTTACGCGCGAGCTCAAGCAGGCGCAGATCGTGCGCGTGCCGACCTCGGCCGAAGTGGTGTCGACGATGCGGGCGCGGCACCTCGAAGTTGCCGCGGGTGTAATGCAGCAGCTGCAGGCCGATGCCCGGCGCGTCAGTGGCGTGCGCCTGCTCGACGGCCGTTTCATGGTGATCAGCCAGGCGCTGGCCAGTTCGAAGGAGCAAGCTGCCGGCGCGGAGTATCTAAGCGCCTTCATCGAGGAAATGAAGGCCTCCGGATTTGTCGCGCAGGCGTTGGCGCGTAACGCCATCGACGGCGCCGTCGTCGCGCCGCCTGGCGCAAAATAGCCGCTCGCGCCGCGCGGCGCATGCACGAGCTCACATCCTACCTGCAGCGTGCCGGGTTCATCCCGAGCGTGCTGCTGGTGCTCCTGTGCTACGGCTTGTTACGCGCTGCGCGCGCGTCGATGTGGCGCATCGCCTTGCTCTCTTTTCCCGGTACGGCGGCGCACGAAGCGGCGCACTTTCTCGTTGGCTGGCTGCTCCGGGCGCGGCCGCTCAGCCTTTCGGTCTGGCCGCAAGCCGATGGCCGCGGCTGGAGGTTAGGCTCGGTGTCCTTTGCCCACATCGGCCTGCTCAATGGCGCATGGGTCGCGCTCGCTCCGCTGTTGCTGCTACCGCTTGCCTGGGTAGGTCTCGTCGACGTCCTGCTGCCGTTGTGGACCGCGCGTCAGTGGGGGTGGTGGGTATTGGGTGGCTATCTGACGGCGACCGCGCTCTTCGCCGCACTGCCCTCGTGGCAGGATCTCAAGCTCGGTCGCCGTTCGCTCCTCTTCTATACCCTGATCGGGGCAGGCATCGGCGTGCTCTATACGCAACGTTAGCGCGCAGGCCTGCGTTACTCCCATGTAGGCACACGCTCCATTCGTTGGCGCGCCGGGCAAGACGTCGTACAGCTCAGCGGCGCGTGAGGGCGCCCGCCCGCAGCGCGCGCAGTTCCGTTTCGAGCGCCTCGATGCGGGCGAGAAAGCGCATCACCACGGCGAGCGCGTGGGCGTCGAGATCGAGCTCGCGGCGCAGGCGGCCCGCGGTCCGCGCCACAACAACGTAACGGGCGTGAAAGCTCCAGGAAGGCGCCTCCGGCGCGACCGGAACGAGCGCACCGTCATCGACCAACTCGCGCAACTCCTCCTCCGCGAGGCCGGAGAGCTCGATCATCTGCGTCCAGGAAAGTTCGCCGCGCTCGTCGATATGCAGCGCTTCGTGGGTTTCAATGTTCATGCACAGCCTCCCGTTCGAAATGGGCGCGCGGGTTGAAATTGGATGTATCGGCGAGCTGCTTGAACAGCGCCCGCTCGCCTTCGTCGACCACCGAAGGCACGACGATCTGCACGATGGCGTGCAGGTTGCCTGCCGTCGCGCCGGCGCGTGCCAAGCCGCGGCCAGCCAGGCGCAGCTGTTGCCCTGCACGCGTTCCCGCGGGCACCTTGAGCGAAACCGTGCCCGCCGGCGTCGGCAGGCGCACCGTCGTACCGAGCACCGCCTCCCAGGGCGCCAGGGGCAGATCGAGATAGATATCCTGGCCGCTCACCCGATACCACGGATGCGCTTCGACCATGATGTCGAGATAAAGATCGCCGTCGCGTCCGCCCTCGACCCCCTTGCCACCCTTGCCCGGAATGCGCAGCTGCTGGCCATCGCTAACCCCCTTGGGGATACGCACGTGGATGCGCCGCGGTACGCGGCGCAAACCACCCTGCGCGTCGGCCTCGAGTACGCTCAAGTCGAGCTCGATCTCGGTACCGTGGAAGGCCTGGTCGAACGTGAGCCGCACTCCAGCCTCATAATCGCGGCCCGACGTGAATGCGCTCGCCCTTGGACCGCCCTGGCGATGGTGTCCGGCGAGACCGGCGAAGAGATCGGCCAGATCGATGTCGTCGAATGCGCCCTGCGCACCGGTGAATTGCTGCCCCCAGTCCGGTGGCGGCTGGAACTCCTGTCCGGGATCGTGCCGGCCGAGCCGGTCGTAGGCGGCGCGCTTCTCCGGATCCTTCAGCGTCTCGTAGGCCTCCGCCATCTCCTTGAATTTCTCCTCCGCGTTGGGCTCCTTCGATACGTCGGGGTGGTACTTGCGCGCAAGCTTGCGATAGGCCTTCTTGATGTCCTCCGCCCCCGCCGCGCGGTCGACCCCAAGAATGGCGTAGTAATCCTTGTATTTCATTGGCTAGACTCCTGCCGTCGCGGGCGCTACGACGGCGGTGTTATTCCGCCAGCAGATAGCCGCGGCTGTCCTCAAGAAAATGCGGGCCGCTGTCGGAGCGCACCGCCGTGCCGACGCCCTCAGCGGTCAGCACTTCGAGCAGCAGTGCGCTGGGCACGCCGCCATCGATGATGTGCACCGAGCGCACGCCTTCGCGCACCGCCTGCAGCGCGGCCATAACCCGCGGCCGCATGCCGCCTTCGACCACGCCTTCGGCCAGGAGCTTCTCCGCATCGCTCGCCGTCAGGACGTAGGCAAGCTCGCCTGACCGATCGCGAACCCCGGGCACGTTGGTCATCAGAATCAGTTTCTCGGCCTCCAGCGTACGCGCCAGGCGTCCGGCGAGCAGATCGGAATTGATGTGATACGCCGCGCCGTCCGCGCCCACGCCGATGGGCATGATCACCGGAATGAAATTGCGCGACAGCAGCAGGTAAATGAGATCGGTATCGATGCTTTCAACGTCGCCGACGAAACCGAGATCCGGCATTTCCTCCCCAGCCTCGTCCGGCGCCAGGGTCTTCTGCCGCGCGTGGATAAAGCGCCCGTCCTGGCCGTTGAGCCCGACCGCCCTGCCGCCGCGGGTGTTGATGAGCCCAGTCAATTCCTGGTTGAGTTCATCGAGCGCCATCTCGATCACCGTAAGCGTGCGCTCGTCGGTCATGCGCACGCCGCGGTGTCTTCGACTCTGCATGCCCATCTGCTGCATCAACTCGTCGATGCGCCAGCCGCCACCGTGAACGACGATCGGCTTCATTCCTACCGAGTGCAACAGTGCGACGTCGCGCGCAAATCCTGCCTTGAGCGCCGCATCAGCCATGGCGTGGCCGCCGAAGCGGATGACGAGCACCTTGCCGTGATAGGCGCGGATATAGGGCAGCGCTTCGGCCAGTATGCGGGCTTTGGGATTGGCGGCCATGGAGAGGCGAATCTGGCGCAGATGGTAACCTGCCGCACGCGCAAAGCGTAACGGAGCGGGGTGCCGCACCCGGCGCCCCCCGGCAGGGTTTCGCCGGCACAGCGCCAACTTTGACGGCCCGGTTCCGAACCGGCCCGGCTTATGCTATCGTCATAGCAGGCCCCGTACCTCGACACCCATGCGCGTACGTACCCTCGTTACCCAGCGGCTCTACTTTGGCTTTGATGCGATGCACCTGCGCGCCGCGACCGGGCGCGTACTCGCGCGCGTGGTCGGCCTGCCGCCGGAGCGTGCGCGCGTGAGCCTGCGCAACCTTTGTCAGGACTTCGGCGTCGATGCCGCGCGCGGCCAGGTACTCATCGACGAACTCGTCGCCGAACGGCTGCTGGAGGCACCCGATGGGTTGCAGGCCGACTATGGGCTGACGACCCGCTTCCTCGAATTTGCTGCCGCGCGGGTGGTCGAGCCGTTGCCGCGGGAACGCGCCAAGCAGCTTCTTCTCCAGGCGAGCGCGCTGGCGACGCAAATCAATGACGAGTGGACGCATAATCCGCTCGAAATCGAGGCCATTGCGCCGTTTGGCAGCTACATGACCCGCGACAGCGTGCTCTCCGATCTCGGCCTGGGCATCGTCGTGCGGCCACGCGGCGCGACGCGTCGCGCGCGCTGGGGTCGGATGCAGGCGAAAAGCGATGGCGGACGGGAAATACGCGCCGCGTTTCGCGAACTATCCTCATTCATCCAGGTGCGCATGGTCAACGAGACGCAACTGCTGCCGCGCCCCTTCGCCATCGCTTTCCACGCCGATTCACCGGTTGTCCTGGTCGGCGTCTGAAGCCGGCGGCGTCGCGCCGGGGTCGGGCGCGGTCACGCTAAGCGTGCGCAGTGTGCCGCGGATTGCGGCAATACGCTCGAGTTCACTCGCCTTCTCGTCGTGCAGCGTCTGCCGCATGGCCGGCAAATCGATCGTGGTGCCGCCGACGCTGAGGCGGTGCGGATCGGCGCCCTGTGCCTCGATCGCTGCAATATCGGTGTCCAGTGTCTTGATGCCTTGATCGATCGCCTTCGCGGCGGCAACCTGCTGGGCATCGAGCCCCGACTGCGCCTGCTCCGCGTCGTTGGGCCCGAAGGTCGGCACGCTCACGGTCAGCGTGCTCTCGCGCCAAGTCCAGTGCGGCAAGTCGATGTGCATGGTCTGCTCTTCCCACTCCCATTCGGCGGTGTCGTAGTTGAGGTGATCGTGTTGCATCGTCAGCACGGGCAGATCGGCATACACGTCGCGCCATTGCGTGAGGCACTGCTCGGGCAGCCCCCAGTCAGAGTACTTGCAATTGAATTCGGCCACCTGCCCGAGCTTGAAGCGCTTGGTCTGAAGGTCGGGCAGGTCGTAGTCCCAGCGCCTCCCGTGCACGTGCATCACCGGGACGTTGACGGCCACGGCGACGCGCTCGGTGGTGAGCTCCGGCACATAGAGCGTCCACACATAGGCCCGCGTGCCGGCGTAGACGGTAACGGGGGTCCCGAACGGGGCCGGCGCCTGCGCTGCGGCGCCGCTCTCAGGCGGTGACTGCGCCGCGGCGACGGCACCGCCCAGCAAGAGCAGGCCACCGCAGACGGCGAGCAATGAACGGCGCTTGTTGCGCATGCGATTTTCTCCCACGACTCACCCGAGCGAGCGCTACTGCAGCTGGATCTCGCCGTCGAACTTGACACTGATCTGCAAGTGCGGAATTCCCAGGGTCACGTGCACAGGGAAGGTTTCGGTCCCCGCTATCTTACCGCCCTCGATCGCCTTGGCGACTGCCTGCTCGATCTCGCGCTGCGAGTTGATGCCCACCACTTTCAGAAATTTGCGAATGCTTAGGTTGAATGTTTCCTCATTCATCGACGTCTCCCGGTCAACTCGTGGGTTGCAATCCGTGCGCACCCTTCGCTCAATGCCACGCCCCGACCGCGGCGCGGGCTGCGGCATTGAGCGGCCGCGCCAGCAAACCAGTGGGCGAGATCGAGACTTCGTAGTCAGCACCATCTGCCATCGGCAGGTAGATTGCGCTGCCGTACAGGGCGTCGAACCAAGGGATGTAATCTTGCCACGCCCGCAGCACGGTCCACACATCGATGCGATCGGGCGTGTGCAGCAAATCCACCGTGTGCCTCGCCGTGCGTTCTTGTTCGAGGTCGCGGTAGCGGCCGCTGATGCGCTCAAGGCGGTAGGCCGTGTCAAAGCCGAGCAGCGTGCCGAGAGCACGCCATTTGAGCACCCGCGCATCGAGCTGCCATTCGTCGCCGCTTAGCACATAGCCGCGGATGTCTCCGGACGGGTAGGTGATGGTCGCGTTATACTGCTCCGGTCCAGCCTGGGCAAGGTGCACGCGCGCCACCGTTTGCTCCCGAGTGAGGCGGTCGTAGGTCAGCAAATTGACGCCGAGCAATACGATTGCCGCCGCGGTAAGGAAGAACACGAGCGAGAACAAGCCGTGCACGGTGCAGGCGCCGTAGCGGTGCCGGCGCAGGACGCGCACGGAGCCGAACAGAAACAGCAGCCCCGCCACGCCGCAGACCGCGGCAGCCACTGCGAGGATGGTCATTCCGGGCGTGAGCTTCATCGGCGTGGAATTATCCCACGCCGCGCCTCGAGCCCGGGCGAGGCGTTCGCGATGCGGCCAGGCGGCCGCGACGAAAGACCGAGAAACGCGGACGCCGCGTGCGCTAGCTCCGCCAGCGCGCCGGCGAGCTGCGCCAGAAGCGCAGCAGAATGAAGCCGCCGACGAGACCCCCGAGATGCGCGAAGTGCGCGACACCTTCTTGCGTGCCGGTGACGCCGAGGAAGAGCTCGAGCGCGGCGTAGACGACCACGAACACCCGGGCGGGCATCGGAATCGGCGGAAAGATCAGTATCACCCGGTTGTGCGGGAAGTAGATCGCATACGCGAGCAGCAGGCCGAACACGCCGCCCGAAGCGCCTACGGTTGGATAGACCGCGCCGGTCATTGACGAGGTGAGCAACTGCACGATCGCCGCGGAGACGACGCATACGAAGTAGTAGATCAGATAGCGCCTGGGACCGAAGACCCGTTCAACGGGCGCGCCGAACATGTACAGCGCGAACATGTTAAAGGCGATGTGCACCAGGTTGCCGTGCAGGAAGGCGTAGGTTAAAAGCTGCCAGGGTTCGAAGCCCGCCCCGAGCGGCCACAGGGCGAACGGCTGCACCAGGCCGGGCGCGACCTGCTGCAGCAGGAAGATGGCCGCGTTGACGGCGATAAGAAGGGTAGTGAGCGTCGGCATGGGCAAGAGTTGGGGGCGAAGCCGGGGCTATCCAATAGCCAGGGTATGCGGGCGGGTAGCGTCGTGCGCTCGGGGGTTCAAGCGCGAAGCGCCGCCAGGACGCGCTCGGGGGTAAACGGCAGCTCGCGCAGGCGGACCCCGGTCGCGTCGGCCACCGCGTTGGCGATCGCCGCCGCAGTGGGCCCCTGCGCCGCCTCACCGGTGCCGAGAAACGCCTGCCCGGGGCGGTCTATCACCTGCACGCTGACCGAATCGGGTACATCCGGATAGCGCAGAATCCGATAGCTGCTCCAGTCGGTGCTGGTTATTCGCGTCGCATCGAAGCTAACCGCCTCGCGCAGCGTCCAGCTCGTCGCCTGCACGATACCGCCCTCGACCTGGTTGCGGATGCCGTCCGGATTGACCGCCTGCCCGCTATCGACCGCGGCGACCGCGCGCAGGAGCCGCGTCTGGCCGCTGCTGCGCTCGACCTCGACCTCGACCGCGAGCGCCAGATACGCGCCTAGATTCTTGTAACGCGCGAAGGCGAATCCCCTGCCGCGCCCCTGCGACTTGGAAAAACTCGCCCAGCCAAAGCCTTGCGCCGCGGCGGTGATCACGTCGCGCGCCCGGGGATCGTCGAGATGGCGCAGCCTGAACTCGACCGGATCGGCGCCGGCGGCCCGCGAGAGCTCGTCGAGGAAGCTCTCGACGGAGAAGATGTTCATGTACGCACCGAGCGCGCGCAGCGCCGAGACCCTCACCGGCATCGCGGGAATGAAGTGATGAACCACGCGCGCATTGGGGAGCGCATAGAGCGGGAGCGCGTTGCGGTCGCCACCGCCCTCCGGCAGGGGGATCGGCTGCGGCTCCGGCGGCGCGAAGGGCTGCGCCAGATGCCACGCGGGCATGAGGCTACCTGCGCTACCCGGCCGGGTACTGTGCGCGTTGCTCCACACGTCGTACTCCCAGGCGACGATATGGCCGCCCGCATCGAGGGTCGCCTTCGCCTTGGTCAACATGGCCGGACCGTACGGCTCCCAGGCATGCTCCTGTTCGCGCATCCATTGCACGCGCACCGGTCGCTCGGGTAGCGCGCAGGCGAGTAGCGCCGCATCGGCAGCCGCGTCGTCGGCGCCATTGTGGCCGTAGCAGCCTGCGCCCTCGACATGCACGCAGCGCACACGTTCGAGCGGCATACTCAGCATTTCGGCAATGGCCTTGCGTAGCGGATACACGCCCTGGCTGTGCGTCCAGACCGTGAGGCTCCCATCCTTGAGCCAGCCGACCGCGCAGGACGGCCCGATCGCGCCATGCATCTGATACGGCCGCAGGTAGCTTGCCGAGAGTGTTTGCACGCCGGGATTGGCATTCGAGCGAAGGTCGAGATCGACGATCGCTCGCGCCGGCGTGTGGCGCAGAAACTCGTCCGGCGGCGAGACCGCCGCCAGGCTCGGCTGCTCGTCCCACGCCGCGGCCGCGGCGAGCGCGCGCATGGCAACGACCGCCTGGTATTCGCGCTCGGCGACCACGGCAAGGTAGCTGCCGTCACGCACCACCTTGAGCACGCCGGGAAGCTTCTGCACACCGTCGAAGGCGACTGCACGAAGGCGCGCAGCGTAGCTCGGCGGGCGGACGATGCGCGCATGCACCATGCCCGGCAGGCGCAGGTCCTGCACATAGACTCGCCCACCGCTCATTTTGGCCGGCAGGTCGACCCGCGCCAGGGGCATGCCCATGACCGTATACGCGCGCGGATCCTTGAGCTTGGACTCAGGCTGCGCGTGCACGTGCGTCAGGCCCTCCGTGACGAGCGCGCCGAAACCCACCCGGCGCCCGTCGTCGCAGAGCACCATGCCGTTCTCCGCCCGCAGGCGCTCGACCGCGACGCCGAAGCGCAGGCCAGCGCGCGCGAGCAGTATCTCGCGCACCTGCGCCGCGGCGTGCAGGATCGCCGTGCCGCTGTCCTGCATCGAGTGACTGCCCGAAGTAAAGCCTTCGTCGGGGGTGCGGGCGGTGTCGGCGGTAACGAGCACGAGGTGCGATGGCTCGATGCCGATCTGTTCGGCCGCAATCTGTATGAGGGCTGTCTTGATGCCTTGGCCCAATTCCACCTTGCCGGTGAAAACGCTCACGCTGCCGTCGGCGTCGACGCGTATCCATGCGTCGAGCATCGGCGATTGACGCAGACTGCCGGGCAGTTGCGGTTGCGCCGGGCTTTGTTGCGCGCTAAGACGCGCCGCAGGCAACAGCGAGAAGCTCACGATCAGCGCCCCGCCCGAGGCGAGAAAGTCGCGCCGCGAAAGCCCGGCCCCGCACAACGTGCCGCTCATGACTTCTCGGGCTTCGCGCTCACTGCCGCGGCGGCGCGCATCTGTGCCGCGGCGCGATCCACCGCGCGCACCACGCGCAGATGGGTCCCGCAACGACAGAGATTGGGCGCCATGTGGCGCCGGATCTCAGCCTCCGAAGGTGCCGGATTGCGCTCGAGGAGTGCCTGCGCGCGCATGATCATCCCGGCGCTGCAATAACCACACTGCGCGGCCTGTTCGTCGAGGAAGGCGCGTTGCAGCAGCCCCGGATCGGAAAGCGTGCCCAATCCCTCGACGGTCCTGACCTTGCGCCCGTTTAAGATAGAGATCGGCGTGCGGCAGGAAAACGTTGCCTCGCCGTCGACCATGACCGTGCATGCGCCGCATTGCCCTAATCCGCAACCGAACTTCGCCCCGGACAAGGCGAGCTCGTCCCGCAGCACGTACAACAGCGGCGTATCCGGGTCGGCCGCGATCGTAAATACGCGGCCGTTGATGTCGAGATCGATCATCGCGGGTTTTTCAGATGTGATCCGTTGCACCGATCGAGCTCGCAGGTCCGAGCACTCTCGCCATCATCCGTCTCGGTCTGACCAATGCGCCGCTGCCGCGTTCCCATCAGTGCGGGACTGGCGGCGGCGGCTTGTCCGGGGCGTCGGCGCAGGCAAGCGTCTCGCGCCAGTAAGTGTTGTCGCGGCCATAGAAGGCGCCCAGGCGCGTTTCGACGGCGAAGCCGGCGCGACCCACGGCACGCATCGTCTTCAGGCCGACGCAGTTGGCCAACAGCTCATCCTGGGTAGGTACGCTTGCGTGCGCGCACTCGTGAAAGAAGATGAAGTCATGCACCTCGGGCGGAAGGGTGGAGATAACGGCCGTATTCCAGGCGATGCGGTAGCCGACACCGTCGCGCTCGACAACACCGGCGTGCCTCTGCGCCACCAGCGGGTGTTTCGGCGGCGCCTCGTACTCTGCCACCGGCTGCCCGGCAGCGAAGCAATGCATCGTCGTGCCATCGCTGAAGGTGAAGGCGCCGGCAGCATGGGGGACCACTATCGCCGCGGTGCAAAGGAGCAACCGACGCAGCGCACTCCGGCGCTGCACAGCGCGGGCTGCCGCCACCGGGCCACTCTCTCGAGTCTCCTGTTGCACTGCAGGAATCGGCGCCGCGAACATGGGCGCAATTATAGGCGAGCCGACAACGCGACGCCGAGAAGTGAGTCGGCCCGTTCTCGTCTCCCCAACCGCAACTCGGCAAAGTCCGGCCAAAATTCCCGGGGCTCCTACGCGCAAATCAGACGCAGGCCGATTCCATAGCGCCGCACCAGGCGTAACAATGGGTCGCATGCAGGCTTTCCGCGATTGGGTTTCGCGCTGGGTTGACCACCGCACTGCCGCGAATGCATGCACCGTCGCACGCTCTAACAGCTTGCGCTAGGGAAGCGGGCCGACGCATCGGCCCGCTTCTCGCCTTTTTTCGCCTGCAAAGCAATTAGAGGCCGACGATGAAAATTGTCCACCAGCACTATCTTGGTTCAGCCCTATCCGTC